>Ga0116229_10001485_pt1 | contig 36885 bp, 37 predicted proteins | sample S1TSphgellanicum_3_FD_87313 | JGI IMG/M metagenome (GOLD analysis project Ga0116229, IMG submission 87313) | Host-associated microbial communities from peat moss isolated from Minnesota, USA - S1T2_Fc - Sphagnum magellanicum MG | ecosystem: Host-associated > Plants > Peat moss > Unclassified...
CATATCCAAGAACCAGCGAAAAAGCAGGTCGTACTCCAGCCGCTCGCAGAAGAGCCGGTCTGAGCGTACGCTGTAAAACGCCATCAAGAGCAGGCTCTTGAGCAGTCGCTCCGGCGGAATCGAAGGCCGTCCGATGCCGCTGTACATCGCCGCAAACACCGGCGACAACTCTCCCAACGCCCGGTCCGCCCACGGCTTGATCCGCCGCAACGGGTGATCCTTCCTCACCCGCGCTTCCAGATTAATCACGCTCAACAACCCCAACTGTTTTTCGCTTTCGCCTCGCATCCTTCTTCGACTCTTCCACCTCACTAAGTGTTCAACCAAAGGTCGCCTTTTTCAGCAAGCTCCTAGAGCCTTTTCGATTTAGATAGACGCATGGCTTTTATCCCTTCGGGATAAGTGAGGAATCCGCCAACCTAAACCGAAAATGTACTAAATCCCCCGCTCGTAAATCAAATTCTTCAGCTCGTCATTATACGCATACGCGCTGTCAATCGCATCGATCAGGATCGGCTTGTCTTGCGCCACGGGATGCAGCAGCGTTTCTCCCTGCATCAATTCGCGGCACGAGATCTGTCCCTTCTGCAGCGGAATGGCGAGATAAACGTCCTTCTCCATGCTCTCGTGATTCAGCGTATGACCGGCCGGGAGGTCCCGCTTCGCATAGACGCCGCGCACCAGATTATTCAGATATTTGATTTCATTCTCGGGGACCAAACGTCGGCTTTCTCCACTCGCCCCGCACATGATCCGCGCGCGGTTGAAGGCCCTGAACCAGACGTCGATCTGCGCGGGCAGGCTGCAATAGGGCGAGACCGGCATGCCCTCGGAATCGATGTCGATGTGCCGCTCGAACGTGCGCGCTCCTTTGGCGTAGGCAATCTGCATTGAGCAATCCCAATCCTTGTACTCGTGCGTGGAAAGCCCGATGACATGATTCGGATAGCGCCTGCGCAGAAAGTCGATCTGGTTGAGCTCAAGGTCGTTTTCCTCGCACGGATAAATCGAGACGCAATGATTGATCGCGAGCGGGATGTTGCGGTTCTCGAAAAACACCACCAGATCGTCGAGGTCCTTCAGCGACGTGCCGCCCGTCGAGCAAATTACCGGCTTGCGCGTCTTGGCGATCTTCTCGATCAGCACCCAGTCGTTCACGTCGGAACTGGCGAGCTTGATGATCGGCAGGCCGAGCTCCGTGCAAAAATCGACCGACGCTTCGTCGAACGGCGTGGCCATGGGAATGCAGCCTCCTTTTTTGATCGCCTCGGTCAGCGTTTGGAAATCGGCCCGGGACATTTGCGTGTCGACTGTTTTCTTGATGTAGCGGATGTCGGTGCGCTTGCGAAAATCCTGGTGGATGAAAGTGTCCACGTCGCGCAACTGCACCTTGATCGCCGCGCGGACATTATTGAAGCGGACGATGCGGGAATACTCGCGGACGATTTGCAGGCCGCGCTCAAGTTTGCCGTAGTGGTTGTTGGCCATTTCGAGCACGAAAAGATCTTCAAATATGATTCGGTTCATAGGAGCATAGAGTTTGTCCGAAAAATAGGCGTGGGTCACGCCGAATGGAGTTTTGCCTTCTGGTGTCGATGTTTATGAAAATCCTTTTTTTTGCCCAAGTCCGAGAAGCGGTTGGACGGAGTGAAGGCATGCTGGCTCTTGACGAGCCGATTACCCAGCAGCAGTTTTGGGCGATGATAATTTCGCCCTCACCTGCGCTGGCCGTGCATCAAAAAACAGCACGTCTGGCGCGGAACGGGTCTTACATGCAGCCGGATGAAATGATTCATCCCGACGACGAAATCGCCGTGATTCCCCCGGTCTCGGGAGGTTAAACCATGGAAATCGAGATTGTCTTAACCCACGAGGCGATTGCGCGTTCCCAGTCCTGGAACGTGCCGTTTGATCCTGACACCGGATCGCTGGTCGAGTTTTATGGCATCGTGCGCGAGACCGAGGGTGACACCAAAATCGCGTCATTAAAGTATGAGGCCTACGCTTCCATGGCCGAAAAAGTGATGCGGGAGAAAATCACGGTCCTGGAAAAGAAGCATCCGTGCCAGGCGATCCGGATCGTGCATCGGCTCGGTATCGTTCCGCAGGGAGAAAGCGCGATCTATGTCGGCATTCAGTCCCGTCATCGCGGGGAAGGCTTTCTCTTTCTCCGGGAGTTCATGGATGAGTTCAAGAAGGACGTGCCCATCTGGAAATCGAGCTAAGGTCGCCGTCGGAAGGTAGTCGGCGCAGGCCCTGCCGTACGCGGTACCGCCGGTGCCTTCGGTTTCCTCGTTGCCAAGTTTCACTTGGGAACGCTTCCTGCAGCCGCGAAATTTCATTTCGCGCCAATTTTCCCCTGCAGCTATCTTAAAAAGCTTATATAGCTTATAATTTTAGGCGTTTTAGGTCGTATAAGCTTTCTAAGGCTACCGTCCATCCCTTTTTCTGTGCCATGATTTGCCCATGATCTCAGTAATTGAAGCCCAGGACGCCATCCAAAAGCACACCGCTCCGCTATCGCCCGAAACGGCGTCGCTGGGTGCGGTGCACGGGCGCGTATTGCGGGAGCCGGTTGCCTCGGCGGAAGACCTGCCCGCGTTTGACCGCTCCGCCATGGACGGCTATGCGGTGCGGGTCGATGATCCGGCGGACGAGTTCGCCGTCGTCGCCGAAATCAAGGCGGGCGATGCCGTTGACCGCCAGCTTTTGCCCGGACAGGCCATTCGCATTTTCACCGGCGCGCGATTGCCCGGCGCCGGGCTCAAGGTTGTCATGCAGGAGCATGTCGAGGCGCACGACAACCGCATCCGTGTGCTGAAAAGATTTCCGGCGACCAACGTGCGCTATCGCGGCGAGGATGCGCGGGCAGGGGAAATTTTGCTCCAGGCCGGGACAACGCTCGACGCGACGGCGATGGCGCTGCTCGCCTCGGTCGGGAAAACCTCCGTCCTGGTCTCGAAAGAACCGCGCATTCTGCATCTGACCACGGGCGATGAAATTGTGTCTCCGGAACAAACGCCGGTTAGTGGGCAAATTCGGAACAGCAACGCTTCCCTTATTTCGGGCCTTTGCCGGGAAAATGGAGTCAATGAAGTGAAACATTTACATGCTCCAGACTACTTGCCCGCGCTGCTGGAAATTATTTCCGGCGCGCGGCCTGAAACATACGATATGATTTTAATTTCCGGCGGATCGGGGCAGGGGACGTATGATTTTAGCGCGGAGCTGTTCCGGCATCTGAAAGCCACGATCCATTTCCGCGAGGTCAACGTCCGACCCGGCAAGCCGCTTATTTTCGGGACAGCCTCGAACCCGATTATTTTCGGCCTGCCCGGCAATGCGCTTTCGCATTACGTCTGCTTCCATCTTTTTATTCGGCGGGCTTTGGATCGTCTGCTCGGAAAAACGTCACCGGTTCCCATGCCAGGTTTTCTTGCCGAAACCATGCCCGACACGCTTAACTCCCGCGAAACCTGGTGGCCCGCCCAGGCCAGCTTGAATGAGGGCCGCCTCGAATGCCGCGCGTTGCCGTGGAAAAGTTCCGGCGACATCACGCGCCTGCCCGCCGCGAACGCGTTGATTCAGGTTCCGGCTTCGACTGCGCAACTGCCTGCGGGAATCAGGGTAAACTTGCTCCTAACTCGATCTTTCTCTTAAATGGCTACTAACCTTAGCTTTTCTTGTTGGTTGCCTCGTTCCCAAGTTGTACTTGGGAACGCACTTGTCGGCGAAGCTATGCTTCTGCTCCGACTGAAGCAACGAAGTTGCGGGGACACTTGCGTTCCCAAGTACAACTTGGGAACGAGGATGCCCCAATAGAATCTAATTCCTAATGCCCACCCCAAAAGAATTCAGTCATCTCGACGCGCAGGGAACCGCCAGCATGGTCGATGTCGGCGGCAAGGCCGTGGTTTTTCGCCGCGCGACGGCGACGGGAAAACTCCTCTGCAAGCCCGCCACGATCCGCCTGCTCAAGCAAAAGGCGCTGCCCAAAGGCGATGTGCTGGGCGTCGCCCGCATCGCGGGGATCCAGGCCGTGAAGCGCACCGCCGATTTGATTCCACTCTGCCATCCCCTGCCGCTTCATGTCATCGAACTCGATTTTCGGGTGAGGGCGAGCGCCATCGAAATCACCTGCACGGTTGCGACCGAAGCCAAAACCGGCGTCGAGATGGAAGCGCTCACCGGTGTCAGCGTGGCGGCGCTCACGCTGTACGACATGTGCAAGGCGGTCGACAAGACGATGCAGATTTCGGGAATCCGCGTGGTGGAAAAAGTGAAATCAGCGCGAAATGACATTTCGCGTAGATCAGGAGGCGTTCCCAAGTGAAATTTGGAAACGAGGCGAAAATGAAAGTGGGCCGCATCACCTGCAGCGACCGGGCTTCGGCGGGTATTTATGAGGACAAGGGCGGTCCGGAAATCGAGCGCGTCTTCAGCGGGATATGGACGGAGCCGGTCGAGTTTGTCGCCAGGATTATTCCCGACGATGTGGCCGCGATCGAGTCCGCGTTGCTTTATTTATCCGACGAGGCGCAGTGTCCATTGATCATCACCACGGGCGGCACCGGCTTTGCCGCGCGCGACGTAACACCCGAGGCGACCCGAGCTGTTCTAGAGAAGGAACTCCCCGGTTTCGGCGAAATCATGCGTTCGATCAGCTTCGCCATCGCGCCCACGTCGATTCTTTCCCGCGCGACGGCGGGTACGCGAGGGCGCTCGTTGATTATCAATCTGCCCGGCAATCCGAAGGCGATCGCGCAATGCCTGCCGCCGCTGCTTCCGGCGATCCGCGAGGCTTTGAGGCATTTGCAGGAGTAGGCATTAGGGGTCAGGACGAAGTCTGACCCTCCAGAAGATGGTCGTAAATGCCGGGTTTGAGGGCCATGGAGGTCGTGGCCTCGAAAAGCTCTTGCGGCCGGCTGATGCGGAGGCATTTTCCGTCGCGCATGACGATGACCTGGTCGCAGAGTTGGGTCACTTCGTCCGGCGAATGGGAAACGTAGAGCATGGGGATGCGAAACTCGTCGCGAATGCGTTTCAGGTAGGGAATGATTTTGGATTTGAGTTCCTGGTCGAGGCTGGCGAGCGGTTCATCCATCAGGAGCAGCCGCGGTGAAGCGAGAAGCGCGCGGGCAAAGGCAACGCGCTGCTTTTGCCCGCCGGAAAGTTGAGAGATCGATCGATCCAGCAGCGGTTCGATTTCCAAGACCGCCGCGACATGATCCAGATCGACATGCGATGAACCAGGGGCCCGGCTGTGACCGTAGAGGAGATTCTTTCTCACGGAAAGGTGCGGGAACAAGGCGAGGTCCTGCGGAACGTAGCCGACGCCGCGTTGCTCAGGAGCAAGGAATTTTCGCGCGGAGGTGTCCATGAGGACATGATCGTCGACTGCGATGAAGCCCAAAGCCGATCTGCGCAGCCCGGCCACGACTTCGAGGAGTGACGTTTTTCCCGCGCCGGAGCTTCCGAAAATCCCGATGACCTGGCCGCTTATTTCCAAATCGATCTCAAGCAAAAAAGCCCCTTGCTGGAGATGGAGATGGCGGCACTGGAATTTCATCGCGCACCGCCCCAACGCGAAAATTGATTGCTGAAGAGAATGGCGGCGAAGGCGAGGACGGCGGAGACGCCCATGAGCTGGCAGGCGTGGCCGTCGTCGCCGAGCTGGACGTCGCTGTAGATGGCCACCGACATGACCGTGGTGCGTCCCGGAATGTTTCCGGCGACCATGACCGTCGCGCCGAATTCGCCGAGCGCGCGCGCGAAAGCCCAGACCGCGCCCGCAACCATGCCGCGCGCGGCCAGCGGCAGCGTGATGGTGGTGAAGACGCGGATCGGGCTTGCGCCCAAAGTGCGGGCGACGTGTTCGAGGCGCGGGTTGATTTCCTCAAAAGCGAGGCGAACGGTCCGCACCAAAAAGGGAAACGACATGACGGCCATCGCCGTGACGACGGCCTTCCACGTAAACACGATTTCCGTGCCGAAGGTGTTTTGCAGGAACGCGCCGATCGGACCGCGCCGACCGAGAAGGGTGAGCAGGATCAGGCCCGTCGCCACGGGCGGCATGACGAGGGGAAGGGCGACGAAAGTTTCGACCAGCGACTTGCCGGGCCATTGCTTGCGCGCCAGCAGCCAGGCCAGCGCGACGCCGAAGGGGAAAATGAGGAGCGTGCTGAGCGTCGCGGTGCCGAGGGTCAAGCCGATGACCTGCGCGTCATCGGTGGTCATGGGTGTAGCCGCGCCCGTGAGGGCGTGGCGAGAAGCAGTTCATATGGCGCGTGCGACGCAGCAGCAATGGTGCAGACCACCGTCTTACGACGGCGGCTACTTGGGAATGAATCCGTATTTTGCAAATGTCTCCAAGGAACTGCTTGTGGCCAGATAATCCAAGAACTTTTTGGCGGCGTCTTCATGTTTCGATCCTTGAATCAAAGCGGCGGGATAGGTGATCGCCGGGCCTTCAGCGGCGGGAACTTCAAAGGCGATGTTTACTTTTTTTGAGTGGAGCGCGTCGGTTTTGTAGACGATGCCGGCATCGACGTTGCCCGTTTCGACGGCGGCGAGCGCAGCGCGAACGCTTTCCGCCGGAATGATTCGCGCTTCGATCTGCGGCCAGATGCCGATCTTTTGCAGGTACTCTTTCGCGTAGATGCCGGCAGGGACGCTTTGCGGCTGGCCGAGCGCGATCTTCGCGAATTTGGGATCGGCGAGTTGCGCGGCGGAGGTTAACTTCGCGGGGCTGTCACCCGGCACAACGACGACCAGGCTGTTGGACAAGAGATCTTTGCGCGTCTCTTTCTCCACCAGTCCCTGCTTGGCGAGGTCATCCATTTTGACCTCGTCGGCGGAGAAAAAGATGTCGGCAGGCGCGCCAGCCTTGATTTGCATATCGAGCGTGTTCGAGGCGGCAAAATTAAAGATGACTTTGTCGCCGCTGGTCTTTTCGTAGTTGACCGCGATTTCCTTCAACGCGTCCGTGAGGCTGGCGGCGGCGAAGACATCGACTTCTTCGGCTTGGATGGGAGAAAGCGACATCCCGAGAAGAAGAAGGAGGGGGAATAGGGGTTGAAATATTTTCATCGATAGAGCCGGAGCTGGTAGTTGTCAGGCAAATAAATACTTAAATCTCGAGGCAAAGGGTAGGGGTTTTCGTAAACGATGGATACAACCGAAGTCCCGATGAAACAATCTTGTCTTTTTGGGGACTGGGGTCAATAAATGGTAATCGCGTCTTTGCCTGGACTTTCGATCATCATGAAATTATTTTTTGCCGTTTTGTTTGCGGTGCTGGCGACCGGTTTCATCAGTTTTATGACCCTTTCCCTGAATCAGGTTGTCATGCATCATCCCGAAGCGTTCGTAAAGCCGGCCACCAACGCGGAGCCCCAAGCCCCGCATTAGAAGGGAATATCATGTGTACCACCTGCGGCGATCCTTCCTTAAAGCACGCGCCGCTTTATTCGCGCCGCAATTTTCTTAAACTGGTCGGTGGCGCGGCGTGGGTCTGGGCGCTTTCGGGTCGCGGGCTTTTTGCCGCGGGAGAAATTCCCAAGCCGGAAAATGTTCTTTCGCCCGATGAGGCGCTGGCCCGGCTGAAGAGGGGCAATGAACGCTACGTCGATGGCGTGATGAGGCGTCACGATTTTACGGCGGAGCGGAGCGTCCTGGCCGGTGGTCAAAATCCCTATGCGGGAATTTTGAGCTGCGCCGATTCGCGGGTTGCGCCGGAATACGCTTTCGACTCCGGGCGCGGCGATCTCTTCGTGGTGCGCGTGGCGGGAAATTTTGCGGAGGAGGATGGCATCGCGAGTTTTGAGTACGCGGTGAAATTTCTTGGTACGACGTTGCTGGTGGTGCTGGGGCACGACAAATGCGGGGCGGTCGACGCGGCGATCACGACGGTGAGGGACGGCGCCGATTTGCCGGGTCACCTGCCGCATTTGGTGGATCACATCGCGCCGGCGGTGAAGACGGCGATGGGAGAGCCGGGCGATCTGCTGGCCAATGCGATCCGGGAAAACGTAATGCTCAATGTGCAGAAACTGCAGACGGCTTCACCGATTCTGAGCGATTACGTGGGGCAGGGGAAAATTCGCGTGGTTGGGGGGATCTACAAGCTGGCGGATGGACGCGTGGAGTGGCTGTAGGCGATATTTCCTGCAGGGACGACCTCCCGGTCGTCCGCGGACGCGCAGGAGCGCGTCCCTCCAAGGCTACTTCTCGATTTCGGCGTACTGCTCCTGTTCGAGGAACTCGGTGATGGTTTTGTCCTCAATCGGGCGGAAGCGTTCGCTGTTGAACGAGCGCTCCTGAAAGGGCGGGATGGTTTGGCTTGGATTCACGATGCCTTGGAGCAGAAGGCCGACCTCGCCCCACTCGCCTTTGCGATTTTGCGCGAGCATGACGTCGCGGATGACGTAGGTGGTGCCTTTGCTGATCCACTTGTCGTAGAGACGGCGGATTTCGGGTTCGACGGCATCGTCGACGCAGACAACTTTTTGACCTTTGACCATACCGCCCGAATATAACGGAGATCGGGTTATCTTCAAGGAAGTCGGATTTTGAAGACAGGGGGTGGGGAAGTAGAGTAGAGTCGCAGGCCCCTCATTTGCCATGCCACTTTTACAACTTCGCCAGATCACGCTGAAGTACAGCTCCGCGCCGCTGCTCGACCAGATCGATTTCCAGGTCGAGGCGGGCGAGCGCATCTGCTTGCTCGGGCGCAACGGGGCGGGCAAGACGAGCCTGATGCGGATTATTACGGGCGAGGAGACGCCGAACGCGGGCGAGCTGATTATTCCGAATGAGGCGGTGGTCACGCGGCTGATCCAGGAGATTCCGGACGATATTACCGGCACGGTGATGGAGGTGCTGCATTCGGGGCTGCGGGCCGACCGGCATGAGGAGCAGTGGCAGACCGACGTGCGGCTGGAGGACCTCGCAGCGGAGATGCAATTGCCGGTTGACCACGAATTTTCCGCACTTTCTGGTGGGTTGAAGCGGCGTGTCCTGCTGGCCCGTGCGCTGGCTGGCCAGCCCGATATTCTGCTGCTGGACGAGCCGACGAATCATCTCGATCTCGATTCGATCCTGTGGCTGGAGAAATTTTTGTTGGAGTCGAAGATGACGCTCTTTTTTGTCACACACGACCGCGCGTTTCTGCGCAAGCTGGCGACGCGGATCGTGGAACTCGACCGGGGGCAGCTCACGAGCTGGGCGTGCGATTACGATACCTATCTCGAACGCAAGGCGGCGAATCTCGAAGCGGAGGAAAAGCAGTGGGCGCTGTTCGACAAGAAGCTGGCGCAGGAAGAGGCCTGGCTGCGGCAGGGCGTGAAGGCGCGGCGGACGCGCAACGAGGGCCGGGTTCGCGCGTTGCAGACCATGCGCAAGGAGCGGAGCGAACGCCGCCTGCGCGAAGGCACGGCGCGGATCGAAATCCAGGCGGGCAGCATGTCGGGGCAGAAGGTGATCGAGGCGAAGGAAATCAGTTTCGATTACGGCGGCGTGCCGATTGTGCGGGATTTCACCACGACGGTGTGGCGCGGCGACAAGATCGGGATCATCGGGCCGAATGGCGGAGGCAAGACGACGCTGCTGAAATTGTTGCTGGGGCAGCTCGATCCGCAAGCGGGATCGGTGAAGCTGGGGACGAATCTCCAAGTCGTCTATCTCGACCAGTTGCGCGGGCAGATCGATAATGCGAAGACCGTGGCGCAAAATGTCGCGGGCGATGCCGAGACGGTCACGTTCCAGGGGCGTCCGCGGCACATCCACAGCTACCTGCAGGATTTTCTATTCCGCGCCGACCGCATCCGCATGCCGGCGAAGATGCTTTCCGGCGGTGAGCGCAATCGGCTGCTGCTGGCGCGGCTTTTTCTGCAACCGGCCAATGTTTTGGTGATGGATGAGCCGACCAACGATCTCGATGCCGAGACGCTCGAGCTGCTCGAGGAGTTGCTGTTGGAATATGCCGGCACGCTGCTGCTGGTTTCGCACGACCGCGCGTTTTTGGATAATGTGGTGACGAGCGTCCTGGTTTTTGAAGGCGAGGGGCGGATCGCGGAATACACCGGCGGGTACGAGGACTGGATTCGTCAGCGCATGGCCAAGCCGGTGCATTTCCGGGAGATTCCCGCCGCGCCGAAGCCGGAGCCGCCCGCGCCGGTGATCAAGAAGGGAGGAAAATTTCTCAACCGGGAGAAGCGCGAATTGGATGAGCTGCCGGCGCAAATCGAGAAGATGGAGGCCGAGGTGAGCGCGATCAACGAGAAGATGTGGGACCCGGAGATGTACAAGAAAGAACCGGGGAAGTTGCCGTTGCTGAAGGCCGAGTTGGCGGAATTGGAAGAGCGAATCCGGGTCGGATATACGCGCTGGGAGGAACTGGAGACGAAGCGGAAGGCATGCGAGGGGGAGAGTTAACCTTCGACCTGACCCGGCCCCATTTTTTTGGTGGCTTGGGGTACTTGTTGCCCGGGTTCGCGTGGAGCCATTCCACACGAACAGGAGGTCGGCAAGTGATGACCAACTTCCGGTGACCTCCTGTGCGCTCGCGATGCCGCGCTCGCGCACCCGGACAACGAGTTGTCCGGGCCACCCGAACTGCACCGCCGCTCAGAGTGCGGTTACCAGCGGGAACAAAAAAATAGTTAGAGATCCTTCGACGAGCTCAGGATGACGGATTTGTTATAAAGTCGCTGACGCGACCCACCGCTCAGCGTGCGGCGGCTACCAACTAAACCGTGGCGTTTTCGGTTTGCGGTGTAGCGGTTACGGGCTTGGTCGCGGCGAGGGCGGCTTCGAACAGCAGGAGGCCCTTTTTGCGATCGAGGCCGCCCGCATAGCCGGTTGGCTCGCCATTTTTGCCGACGACGCGATGGCAGGGGACAATCCAGCAGAGCGGATTCTGTCCGGCGGCGTTGCCCACGGCGCGGGCATCCTTCGTGGAACGGCCGATGCGTTCGGCGAGCTCGCTGTAGGTGAGCGTCTGGCCGCAAGGGATGGAGGCGATGGCGTTCCAAACGAGAACCTGAAAGGGAGTTCCCTTGAGGCCAATCGGCAACTCGAATCCTTTCCGCTCCCAGGAGGCGCATTCCTTGATCTGCTTTTTGGTTTCGGTAAAAATTTCGGCGTCGTCCTGACGCACCCAATCGGGTTCGATGGTCGCATGCGGCTGGTCGGCGAAATAGAGGCCGGTGAGTTTGCCTTCGCTGCTGGTGAGGAGCAATTGACCGAGCGGGCTGTCGATGGAGGTGTAGATGGTCACGGGTGTTTGGTCGACGGGCAAATAAAAAATACCCTTTAGCAACAGCAACGCAAACATTTCATGCGCAAGATCGAGACTTGTGGCCTAACAGCGAAGCCGTAGGTTCGTGGAACCATGGCCAACCTCGTTCCGCCGCCCCCGAACCTTGGAGAAACAAAAAACGAGGGGCACGGGCCGTCGCCGGGCGGCATGGTGTATGCGGTTGTTTTTATCCTCATCGCCGCGCTGATCTTCACCAAGATCGTTGGCCCGCGCAGCGCTGATTACGACGTCGCTCCCCAACCTCCCATGCCCACTCTGCCGCTCACCTATCCCGCCACACGCACCGTCGATGCCTTTGATGTCCATTTTGGCGTCAAAGTGGCCGATCCCTATCGCTGGCTGGAAGACGGCCAGTCGCCCGAAGTGCAATCGTGGCTGGCGGCGCAAAACCAGCTCGCGCGCAGCTACCTGGACGCGCTTCCCGGTCGCGAGGCGCTGAAGAAGCGTTATGCGCAGCTACTGCACGTCGACACGATTACGCCACCGGGCCGCGCGGGTGACCGCTACTTTTACAGGAAGCGCAAGGCCGACCAGGAAAAGGCCGTGCTTTATTGGCGTCCCGTGAATGATCCGCAAGCCGAGCACGTCTTGATCGATCCGAACCAATTCGTGGCGACGAACAACGCCGCGCTGGGCGCGACTGCCGTGACGCTCGACGGTAAGTTGCTGGCTTACACGTTGAAGCCGAACAACGCCGATGAGGCGGCGCTGTACGTCAAGGACGTGGCGAGTGGCCGGGATTTGCCGGGCGAGGTGATCGACGGCGCGAAGTATGCCGAGCCGTCGTGGCTGCCGGATGGTTCTGGGTTCGTCTACACGTATCTGCCACCGGCTGATCCGGCCAATCCCGAGGACCGGCCCGGGCTGGCCGTGGTGAAGTATCACAAGCTTGGCACCGATCCCAAGCACGATCCGGTGCTGCACGGCAAAACGGGCGATCCGACCAAGTTTGTCAGCGCCTACGTGTCGCGCGATGGAAAGTGGATCTTTTTTGTGCAGCAAAACGGCTGGGACAAGAATGATCTCTATTATCAGCCGCTCAAGGGCCAGCCAACGGCCGCTTTGGCCGATAATTGGGAGCCGATTGTCGTGGGGAAGGATTTCCTCTATTCGCTCGATGCGTGGAAGGGGCAAGGCTACATCCTGACCAATGAGGATGCGCAGCGGTATCGGCTCTTCAAGGTCAGCCTGGACGATCCGCGCCGGTCGAAGTGGCGCGAGATTGTGCCGGAGTCGCCCACCGCGGTGCTGCAGGGAACAGGAATCGTCGGAGGCCATCTTGTGCTCGATTACCTGGAGAACGTCACGAGCCGGATCGATATCTGCGATCTGGAGGGGAAGCTCAACCGGCACCTGGAACTCCCGGGCATCGGCAGCGCCGGTGCGGACGGCGATCCCGATTACGATGAGCTCTTCTTCGAGTTCGATAACTTCACCCAGCCGCCCGAGATTTTTCAGACCAGCGTCACGAATCCGTTGCAGAAGGTATGGGCCAAGATCGAAATTCCGGTCGATCCGTCGCCGTATATCGTGGAGCAAAAATGGTTTGCCTCGAAGGACGGCACGAAGGTCCCGATGTTTATCGTGCATCGCAAGGACATCCTGCTCGACGGCAGCACGCCGTTCCTGATCTACGGTTACGGCGGCTTCGGACTGAGCCAGACGCCGGCATTCTGGGCGGGCGCCTATCCGTGGCTCGAAGCCGGGGGTGGTTTCGCGACGGTGAACCTGCGCGGCGGAGGCGAATTCGGCGAGCAGTGGCACCAGGACGGAATGCTGCTGAAGAAGCAGAACGTGTTCGACGATTGCATCGGCGCGGCGGAGTATTTGATCCGCGAAGGTTATACCAAGCCGGAACGCCTGGCGGTGCGCGGTGGTTCCAACGGTGGCTTGTTGGTGGGAGCGATGATCACGGAACGGCCCGATCTCTTTCGTGCCGCAATTTGCGAGGCCCCGTTGCTCGACATGATCCGGTATCCGCTCTTCGGCAGCGGCAAGACATGGATTCCGGAATATGGTTCGCCGGATGATCCCGAACAGTTCAAGGCGCTCTTCGCGTACTCGCCTTATCATCACGTGAAGCCCGGCACGGCATATCCTTCCGTCCTCTTTTGCACGCCGCAGAATGATGATCGCGTGGCGCCCATGCATGCGTTCAAAATGGCCGCTGCGTTGCAGGCGGCGACGAGCAGCGGGAATCCGATTTTGCTGCGCCTGGAGACGCAAAGCGGTCACGGCGGCGGCGATCAGGTCTCCAAAACGATTGAGATGGGCACGGATATTTGGGGCTTTTTGATCCATGAATTGGGCGCTCAACCGCCGGGAGAGCCGAAGATTCCAGTTGTAAGTTATTGATTGATATAGTCTTAACTGATTTCTTTGACACGCGGGCCGTGGCCATTACAATGCTTACCCGGAGACTCTAGGTCTCGCGGACAAACAAAACTGGAACGAGGTGAATTAAGTTGAGCGAAGTACGATTAAAAAAAGGCGAGTCCGTCGACAAGGCATTGCGACGTCTCAAGAAAAAGCTGGATCGTGAAGGCACGTTGCGCGAAGCGCGCACCCGTCGCAATTACGAGAAGCCCAGCGAGAAGCGTCGTCGCAAGGCGAAAGAACCCAAGCTGAATTATTGGGGAAGCTTTTCCCTCTAATTTTCCGTCTGGGACGAAAATTTAAAATCCGGTTTGGAGGTAAACTCCAAACCGGATTTTCTTTTTTATAGTCAGCGCGAAACTCCTGCGGAGGGCAAATTACGCGGGACCGAGAAGCGCCCCCAAGTGAAACTTGGGAGCGAGGCATCCCCCTTAGACTTTAGTGACGATAGTAGCCACCGTGGCCGTAGTAGCCGCCATGCCAGTATCCATGATACCAAGGATAGTAACCAGGACCGTAATAGCCGTAGTAGGGATATGGATAGGCCGAGTAATATCCCGGGTAAACAGGAGGGTAGGGATAATAACCCGGGCCGTAATAACCTCCGCCCACGCCGATACCGATGCCGACATGCACGCCCGCATGAGCCTGAGTGCTGACGCCAAAGGCCAGGACACCCATCAAACCGATGCTTAGTAGTAATTTTTTCATAATGGTCTCAACTGTCTCGTTACTCTTAAGACGTTGAACGGTCTTGGTTAGTTCAGCCTTTTTGTTTTGTTGGCGGGGGGCTCTCGCGCCTCCGAGAAAGTTTAATCACATTTTAGCGCAGGGTTGCAAGGCATGACCTTGACCCCGCTTCGGTCCCGACCTATACCCAACACACGCGCATGACCCTTTCCCGCATGGTTTTACTTCTCGGCTGGCTCCTGGCGTCCGGGCCTTTACTGAATGCGGCGGAGGTTAAGCTGGGCATCGATGTTTTGGAGGAGCGGCAGTTCGCTGAACTGAAGGGGAAGCGGGTTGGCCTCATTACAAATGCGACAGGAATCGATTCGAATGGCGTCAGCACGGTGGATATCCTGCGCAAGGCGCCCGGCGTGCAGCTCGTGGCGCTCTTCGGACCGGAACACGGCGTCTACGGGGCGGATTGGGCCGGGCAATATGTGGCCTCGAGCATCGACGCCCACACGGGATTGCCGGTCTATTCGCTTTACGGCCCGACGAAAGCGCCGACGCCGGAGATGCTCAAGGGCATCGATGTTCTCGTTTACGACATCCAGGACATCGGGTGCCGCAGCTACACGTTCATCAGTACGATGGGCCTCGCGATGGAGGCGGCGGGTGAGGCGGGGATCAAGTTTTATGTGCTCGATCGGCCGAATCCGCTGAACGGCAACCGGGTTGAGGGCATGATGCTCGATCCGGGATTTCGCTCCTTCACCTGCCAATGGAACATACCCTACGTCTACGGCCTCACGCCCGGCGAGTTGGCCTACATGATCGAGCGTTCGCCCGGCTGGATCAAAAAGAAACCGGCCCTGACCATCGTGCCGATGACTGGCTGGTATCGCTCCATGTATTGGGAGGATACCGGACTGATGTGGGTGCCGACGTCGCCACATATCCCGACGGCGGAGACGGCGCTGAACTACGTCGCGACAGGTTTTCTCGGTGAAGCCGGCGGCATCAATCATGGCATTGGCTACACGCTGCCGTTCGCGGTTTTCGGGCATCCGAGCTTCGACCCGTTCGCGCTGGCGGACCAGTTCAACGCGATGAAGATACCCGGCGTGATGTTCGAGCCGGTGACGTTCAAGCCCTTCTACGGCGTGTTCAAGGACCAGATCATCAACGGCGCACAGATTTATTACACGGATCGCGACAAGGTGAACTTGTGCAACCTCGCGGTGCAGATTCTTTATCAGATGTATCACGCGCCGGGGACGAAGATGTTCCGCGACTCGGGCAACGGCGATTCGGGGCCGGACGCGTTCGACCACATCGCGGGAACGGATGCGCTGCGGCTGGCGCTGCAGTCGGGCAAGACGCCGGAGGAGATCATCACGTCGTGGCAGCCGGGGCTGGCGGCGTTTCGCGAGGCGCGGCGCCCTTTTCTGCTCTACGGCGAGAAGCCGAAGAGCGATCCGGGGAACTGACCGAATTAGCCACGAAAGAGCACAAAGACGCAAAATCGAACTCAATCCATGCCGAGCTCGTAATGCCGAAGAGATCTCCGCGACAGTCTTCTTTTTCTGCCTTCGGCAAGCCGGAGGCTTGCTACAATCCTAGCCGGTGGTAAGACCTCGAAGAGATCGCCACCACCGGTTTTCTTTTACCATGAGACCGACCCCGGAAGGGGTCGCACAGCCCGAACCTTTGAAATCTTTATGTTCTCTGCGTTCTTTTGCGGCTAATAATGGAAGAATCGTGTTTCAGATCATCTTCAATGACCGCAGCGCCGCCGAGCTGGCGCATCTGCCCAAGCTGCTGCAGTTGCAAATCCTGAGCGAATTCAATTTCCTGCCCGAGGACCTCGACAAGGCCGACCCGGAAAAGTTCGGCAAGCTCCATCGCGAGAAGCGCAATTTGTACCGCTATCGCACCAAGGAATACCGGATTTATTTCGAGCGGATCGAGGCCGGGCTGCTGATCCATCGCGTGCTGCACAAGAACACGATCAAGGATTTCCTCTTCCGCACCAAGCTGCCCATGGCCGAGGACGAGATGCTGCAGAAGGTGCCCGAGTTCTGGGAGCTGATCGACGGGCGGAGGTAGGGAGGCAATCAGGGTTTGAGCTTGGAAGAAGGGATTGATTTACTAAAAGCTTAGGTTGATAATTGCTCCACTTTGAAGGTATCTAGACGCACTTGGTTCGTCGTCTTATGTCTTGGGATTCTTATCCTAAGTGTTTACACATTTTTTTTGCCAACTTGCGGCCATCCTGGGTATCCCGACTCACCCTTGCAAACTCCTGACATAGTTTGCACATTTTTGGGACTTGTTTCCATGATTGGAATGATGGGTTGGTGTGCGACCTCGAAGCCAGCAGAAAAGCTTCTTTTTCGCTTCGGATTGATTCCCATACTCCTCGGAGTATGGGACTTTTATTGGATTGTGTGTCATCCAATAACGTGACTGGACCAATGAGTAGCTTGTTTGTGCCTCAGATTGTTCTTCGCAGTATTTCACGCTAAAGTGGTCCGTCTTGAAGCCCCTTTTTTCCATTATCAAATCGCCTCGACTATGGGGCCTGACCGGGACAGCCATCGTCCTCTATTTCCTGGTCTTCGTCGTCTTTGGGAAGCTCGACATGAGCTGGTTCATGCCCAACACGGAGGAGATCGCGCGGACGTTCATCAGCGTCTGGCCGCGCATGCCCTTCTTCGCGGTGCAGAAGGAATCGGCCGATGATGGCAATGGGCAGGTCATCTATTATACCGTGCCGACCCACCAATTGACCGCGCAGGAACTCGCGCGAATGGGATTGACCAATGGAGTGGTGCATCCCGCCGCGCCGAAGTAGTTATTTTTTCGGCGCAATAAAATCGAGCGCGTCGTTCCACCAGGCGAGTTCGGGAGAACGCGGCCAGTTGTTGTGGCCGACGCCGGCCTGGACGATCACCTTCTTCGGCTCAGGCAGGTGCGCGATGAGATTCAGGGTCAACGGCGGCGGGATGACCTCGTCGTCTTCGCTGCGCACGATGCAGATGGGATGTGCGAAATGCTGCAGGTTGGCGATGGAATCGTACTTGTCGATCATCAGCAGGCGGACGGGAATCCAGGGATAAAACGACTGGCCCACATTGGCGATGTTGTCCCACGGCGTCATCAGCACGAGGCCATGCACGGGCAGGGCGGCATCGGCGCAGACGGCTGCGGCCACGCCCGCGCCGAGCGATTCGCCCCAGATGTAAATGGGCCCGTATCCAGCTTGCTCCAGCGAGCGAACCAGCGCTTGGCCGTCGGGGACGATGACGGTTTCCCCTGGCCGGCCCGGACGCCCGCCATAACCGGGATATTCGTAGAGGAAGACGCGAAAGCCGCGCCGGGTGAAGGCATCGACGTAGGCCGTGCGCTCAAAGGCGTTGCCGCCGTTGCCGTGGAAAACGACGATGGTGCCGCGAGGAGCCGGGGAGGAGAAGTCGGGGCTCACGTAGCCTTGTGGAGCGGTCGCTCCCGGCGTGGGGTGGTCCCACGGCACGAGATTCACCGATTTCGCGAGGAGGATGGCTTGGTCGGTCGGCAGATTAGCCCCGGTCTGCCTGGTTGGATAGGTCAGGCTGTTTTGAATCGCGAAGAGGTACACGCAAACGGTTACATAACCGATGACTGTGTAGATAGCCAGCCGTTGGGCCAGACGAAGGGGGTGATACCAAGGCCGCCTGGCCGGGGAGGGGTGAGGGTCAGCGGGATAGGCCATCCGAAAGGGTAAATGGGAGGGGGGATGAGCGCGAAATAAAATTTCGCATTAACATGTAGCCGCCGCCGTAAGGCGGTGGACCACGCTCTTACGAGCGCGGCTACAAGCGAGATCGTGAATTGTTGCGATTTCGTGTCGTTTTCTAGCTTGCCGCCGCCGCCACTCAACGCGACACTTTCTAGCCCATGGATACCAGCCGCCCTCAAGTTTTTACCGGCAACGCCAACCCCAGTCTCGCCCAGGAAATTGCCGATTACGTCGGAGTTCCACTTGGGGAAGCCACGGTCACGTCATTTCCCAATGGCGAAACCTTCGTTAAAATCAACGAGAACATCCGGGGGCGCGACATTTATATCGTCCAGCCAACCGCGCCGCCGACCAACCAGAACCTGATGGAGCTGCTCATCATGATCGATGCCGCGCGCCGGGCCAGCGCCCGGCGAATCACGGCCGTCATGCCCTTTTACGGCTATGCCCGGCAAGATCGCAAGGATCAGCCGCGCGTGCCGATCACCGCCAAGCTGGTGGCCAATCTGCTCGTGGCCAGCGGCGCGACCCGCATCCTTTGCATGGATCTTCATGCCCAGCAGATTCAGGGCTTTTTCGATATTCCGGTCGATCATCTCTACGCCGCACCCGTTCTCTATCGCTATTTATCAACGCTCAAGCTCGACAACCTCGTGGTGGTTTCGCCGGATGTCGGCGGCATGAAAATGGCCTCGGCTTATTCGCAATTGCTTCACACCGGGCTGGCCATCGTGGCCAAGCGGCGCACGAGCCCGAGCTCGGTGGAATCGCAATACCTGGTCGGCGATGTGGAGGGCAAGGACGTACTCATGGTCGATGATTTGACCGAGACCGCCGGTACGATTACCGCCGCCGCCCGGCTGCTCAAGGACAATGGAGCGCGTCGAATTCTGGCCGCCGTTTCCCACTGTCTCCTGACCGATGTCGCGGTCAAGCGGCTGCAGGATTCCGTTATCGACGAGGTCATCACGACGAACAGCACGGTTGTCCGCCCCATCCCCGGCTTCAAGCTGACCGTCCTAAGCGTGGCAAGTCTGCTCGGCGAAGCGATCAAACGCATTAGCGGCGGGGAGTCGGTCTCGTCCCTCTTCGAGATCAACGGCAAAGGCGACAAGGGCCAGGTTGGTTAGCTTCGCCGGAGGCAGCATAGTCTGGCGTGCGCCGTAATTTCCCGTGAAGATTTGCGACGTCACCCAGTTCTATTCGCCGGTGAGCGGCGGCGTGAAGCGCTACCTCTCGGAAAAGCGGCTGCATGTGGTCGAGCATACGCGCGATGAGCATCACCTGATCGTCCCCGGCAGCGAGACGCGCTACGAACGGCAGGGGCGGCTGCATCTCCATACCATCCGCTCGCCGCGGCTTGATTTTTTTTCGCGCTATCCGTCGCGTTACCGTGTGATTTTGGGCACCAGGATTGTGCTCGGCCTGCTTGACGACATCCGGCCCGACATTATCGAGTCGGGCGATCCGTATCATCTCTCATGGACGGCGCTTCGGGCCGGCGTGCATCTGCACGCGCCGGTGTTTGGTTTCTATCACTCTCATTTTCCGGAGGCATATCTGCGCACGGCGGCGAAATTCGGCGGCACCTGGTTTCGCGATGCCGTGCTCAATTACGCGCAGGATTACATCGTCAAGCTCTACAGCCTTTTCACAGCCACGCTGGTTCCGTCGGAGCATCTGCGCCAGCTTCTGCACGGCTGGGGCGTGACGAATACGGTGACGCTTAATCTCGGCGTTGATACCAAGGCGTTTCATCCCATCCGCCGCCACGATGCCTTGCGTGAGGAACTAGATCTGCCACGCGACAAGAAGGTACTGCTTTATGTGGGCCGGCTTTCTCCGGAAAAGAATATCGAGATGCTGCTGGCGGCGTTCGAGGCGCTGCATGCGCGGCAGCCGAACACCTACCATCTCGTCATCGTGGGTGACGGACCGCTGCGGCGCATCCTGCCCGCCACGCGGCAGCGCACGGGCGCGCTGACGTGGCGCTCCTACATCCAGGACAACGCGAAGCTGGCCGATTATTATCACGCCGCCGATCTTTTCATTCATCCCGGCGTCTGCGAGACGTTCGGTCTCGTCGTGCTGGAAGCGCAGGCGTGCGGGCTGCCGTGCGTCGGTGTGCGCGGCAGTTTTATGGACGCCAATATCATGGTGGGGCTCGACCAGTGGGCGACGAAGAACGATCCGAGTGACATCGCCGATGCCATCGAGCGCTACGAGCACCAGGACCTCGCGGCGATGGGCGCGGAGGCGTCGAAGCTCGTCCACGCGCGGTTCTCGTGGGATAAAGTCTTCGCGCGGCAGTGGGCGCTCTATACCCGCGCGCGACTGCATGGCGCGGAAGCGCTGCATTCCATCGAGCCGCATCCCTTCTCGCCCGATTGGGTGAAGGGATAATGGTTTTGGTGGAGGGACGCGCTCGTGCGCGTCCGCGGACGAACGGGAGGTCGTCCCTCCAGGATCAGTACTGCTGCTCGTTATCGATGAGCCGGGTCTTGCCGACAAAAACCGCAGCGCAGAGGCGATCACCGATGAGTTCGACGTAATCGAGCTTCAGCCCCGGTGCTTTCTTCAACTGTTGTGCAAGCCAGTCGGCGGAATTGGTTTTCCGTTTCGCGGCTTTTTGGAGGAGCCCCGCAAATTCCACCGCGACGGAGCGTTCCTCTTTCGAGAGATACTGGTTGCGCGAGCTGAGCGCCACGCCATCGGGATCGCGGACGGTCGGCATGACGACGATCTTCACCGGCACGTTGAGATCGCGCACCATGCGCTGGATCACGTCGACCTGCTGCGCGTCCTTCTGGCCAAAATAGGCGCGCGTGGGGCGAACGAGATTGAAAAGCTTCAGCACCACGGTGGCTACGCCGCGGAAATGGCCCGGCCGCGATGTGCCGTCCCTGCCCTGCGAGACGACGCCCTCCTCGACGAACGTCGAGTGATCGGGCAGATAAAGATTCTCCGGCGCGAAGACAATGGCAACGCCCTCCTTGCGACAGAGCGCGAGGTCCTTTTCGCGCGGGCGCGGATACTTGGCAAGGTCCTCCTTGGGGCCGAACTGGGTGGGGTTCACGTAGATGCTCACCACCACACGACGGCATTGCTTGCGCGCGCGGCGAATCAGGGTCACGTGACCCTCGTGCAGCGCGCCCATGGTCGGGACGAGGCCGACGATCTCGCCCGAGCGCACCCAGATCGCGCTTTGCCGCTGCATTGCGGTCATCGAATCGATAATCTTCATGCGGGAGTCTAAGGCTTTTTTGAGCCCGCCAGCGCGCACTGGCTGGTTCTCGGAATTAGGCTTGAATCCGGCCTCGTAGAATTTAAGCTGGTACCTCGCGCGATGATACTCGATCGCGAGTTCCAATGGCGGCCGTAGCTCAATGGTAGAGCTCCAGATTGTGATTCTGGCTGTTGCGGGTTCGAGCCCCGTCGGTCGCCCATTTTAAGGCCAAACGACGAGGACGACGGCCGCGTCGAGGAAGGTTGAAGCGTGTGTTTGAACGATGATGTCCTCACTCTCATTTGAGGCCCAGGACCTTATTTACCCTGGAGTCCACTTCCTGGAATCGATCAGAAAGCTGGGGAAGGGCAATCGGTTCACCGTACGTTGGTATCATTTCCTTCATGCGCGCGGTTCCTTTGGCCGTTGAGAGGAGATGCGGCAGGCAGGTCTTGATTACTTGAGACACGATGTGAACACAAACGGAGGCCCCGGGTGACGCTCCTAAAAGAGCGGCGATGGTACCTTCCTGATTGGAGATCACTTCCGTGCCATAGTGGACGATACCGGCTTCGCCGTCCGTTTTTTTGATGGCTTGAACCCGAATGCCGGCGTCGATCAGCTTCCAATCCTCGGCTTGAGCTGCCGGGTAAAATATGCGCAACACTTCCATCCGGTCTCGAACACTTTGCGTCCCCTGCTGGATCAGATAGCGAACCAAGTCCAAATTCGTGATCCCGATTTTAATCAATGTCTCAAGATTGTCGGGTCTGACGGACAAGGGCAGATCCATCATGCTGCCTGCTTTGTGCAAAAATTTAGTGGTCCATCCGGCAAAAGGGCCGAATAGCAATGTTTTTTTCCCGTCCAAAACGCGCGTATCCAAATGAGGTACTGCCATCGTCGGGGCTGCATCCAAAGGTTGCCCATAGACTTTCGCCTGATGTTTTTTGACGATTTCCGGATTGTTACAAATTAGCCACTGGCCAGCTATGGGGAATCCACCCAATCCCCTGGTTTCAGGGATCCCTGATTTCTGCAATAGAGTGAGGCTGCCTCCCCCGGCTCCGATAAAAACAAACGTTGCACAATTGTTATGACGGGCATTTGACGCAACGTCCTTGATGGAAACGTCCCAATAACCGGCTTTTTGCTTCAAATCAATAACGCGGTGGGCGCATGCGATCCCGCAGTTTTTCTGTCGGGAGAGCCACAAAAGAAGTTTCCTGGCAATGGCTCCAAAATTAACGTCCGTCCCTTCCTTCATTCTGGTAGCTGCGATTGGGACGTCAGACCGACCCTCCAGAAGAAGTGGCGCCCAGCCGGCAATCGTCTCGCGGCAGGTGCTAAATTCCATGGATTGAAAGAAATGATGGGAGGACATGGCTGCGTGGCGCGCTTTGAGAAAATCAACCGCCTCCGAACCATGAACGAAGCTCAGGTGCGGGACCGGATTGATGAATTCCTCCGCCTTGCCGACCATGCCTTGTTCCAGGGCATAACTCCAAAATTGTTTCGTGTGTTCGAATTGCTCGAATATCTCAATCGCCTTGGCCACATTGACGGTTCCATCCGCTTCCCGGTGAGGCGTGTAGCTCAATTCGCATATGCCGGCATGCCCGGTGCCCGCGTTGTTCCAACCGTCGGAGCTTTCCCGGGCAACGTCTTCAGTCACTTCATAGACTTGGATTTTTAGTTCAGGATCCAAGCACTTCAGCATTGCCCCCAGGTGGGCCGACATGATTCCGCTTCCAACCAGAATGACGTCCGGATTCCGGATAATAGCTTTCGGGAAAGATTCGCTCATACGCTTTCAGGCAGGGAGTTTCGGACTATCATGGCGTCGCAGGAGCCGGAAGGGAGGCTTTCACGAAGCTCGACTATCGCAGAAAGGCCTCGTGCAAACCACCATCGACGGTGATGACTTGCCCGGTGGTTTTGCCCAGGCGATTGGTCAGGAGCAGGAAGATGGCCTCGGCCTGGTCGCCCGGGGTGATGGGATTCTTGGTCAGGGTGCGGTCGGCGTAGAATTGCGCCAGCTTGGTCGTCAGGCTTTCGGAGGATTCGTCGTCCTTATAAGGGATGTTGTATTTCGCGAGCGAGGCGATGACGCGGTCGCGCGGGAACATGGCGCTGCCCTGAATGACGGTCGCGGGCGCAACTCCGTTGACGCGGATGAGCGGCGAGAGTTCCACGGCGAGTTCGCGCACGAGGTGATTCGCCGCGGCCTTGCTGGTGTCGTAGGCGACGCTGCCTTTCTTGGCCACGACGGCGTTGGCGCTGGTGGTCAGGACGAGGCTGCCGCGCAGGCCCTGCTCCTTCCAAAGCGGGCGCGCCTCGTCGGCCACGAAATAGAGGCCGGTAACATTGATGGCATAGGTGAGCGCCCATTTATCGTCGTCGATATTTCCCGCGGTATCCGGCGGAACGAAGATGCCGGCCGTGACGGCGATCGAGTCGATGCCGCCGTAGGCGAGAACGGCCCGCTTCAAGGCGGCGCGGATGCTTTCGCGGCTGGTAATGTTGGCGGCGACGGCGACGGCGGGTCCGCAGCCGGAAATGTCGCAACCCGCGACGCCGATACCGAGGCCGTGCTTGTCGGTGATTTCCTTGGCGGTGGATTCCACGTTGGCATTGTTGAGGTCGATGGCGACGACGTGCGCGCCTTCCTTGACGAGGCGCAGCGCGACTTCGCGACCGATGCCGCTGCCCGCGCCGATAACGGCGATGACTTGTCGCGCGAGTTCCTTTTCCGCCGGCATGCGCTGGAGCTTCGCTTCCTCCAGCAGCCAGTATTCGATGTCGAAAGCTTCCTGCAACGGCAGCGCAATATAGGAATCGGCCGCTTCCGCGCCGCGCATGACCTGGATGGCGCAGCCGTAAAATTCCGCCGTGACGCGCGACTCGCTCTTGTCCTTGCCCCACGCGATCAGGCCGACGCCGGGGATGAGCACCACGGTGGGCGTGGCGTCGCGCACGGCGGGCGAGTTGGCGTGCCTGCATTTCTCGTAATAGGCGAGGTAGTCCTTGCGGTACGATTCAATGCCCTCCTCGAGCTTTTTCTTTAACATGAGGAGGTCGCCAGTCTGAGGGTTCCAATCGACGTAGAGGGGCTTGATTTTCGTGCGCAGGAAATGGTCGGGGCAGGAGGTGCCCAACTCAGCCAGGCGTGGGGCGTCGACGCTGTTCACGAACATCAGCGTGGCGTCGTCGTCCTGCCAGGTGCCGATGAAGCGCTTGTGGCGGCTGACTTTTCCCCGCAGCCAGGGGAGCAGTTCGGCCAGAAGGTTGCGCCGTTCCGCGATGGCGAGCGACTGGAACCTGGCCCCACCGAAGGTCTTTTCTCCCTTGTCGTGATCGGCCAGATAGCGCGCGGCTTTTTCGATTAAAGTCAACGTCAGCTCGTAGCATTCCCTGTCGTCGTTGGCCCAGTTGATCAGGCCATGCTGGCCCATGATGACGCCCTTGGCCTGCGGATTTTCACGGCATATTTTTTTAAGCTGGAGTCCGAGATCAAAGCCGGGGCGCTGCCAGGGCGTCCAGATCACTTCATCGCCGTAAATTTTTTTGGTCAGCTCGGCGGAATTCTTTGAAGCGGCAATCGCGATGGCCGCGTTGGGGTGCGTGTGATCGACGTGCTGATAGGGAACAAAACTGTGCAGCGGCGTGTCGATGGAAGGCGCGCGGGGATTGAGGTTGAATGTGCAGTGGAGATAGCTCTCCACCATCGCGTCCTCAATGGCGGTCTTCGGCCCTTTTTCCGCGGCGGCATCGTAAAGACTTTGCAGCGCAATCAGCTTGTCCTGATAGAGCGAGGAAAAGTTTTCGCGCTTCGAGGTGCGCAGGTCGCCGCCCGAGCCCTTGACCCAAAGCACCTCGACCTTTTTGCCGGTGAGGGGATCGGTCTCCGTGAGTTTGGCCGAGGTGTTGCCGCCGCCGGTGTTGGTGATGCGCTGATCGGAACCAAGCAGATTCGAACGATAGATCAGCCGTGCCACCGGGTCGAGCGTGGCGGCGTGGGTGTCGTCCCAAAGATAATGAACGTAGGAATAGGTGGTGGTGCTCATGGTTTTTAGTCGTGGAGTTTTTGAAAGCGCGCGCGGACTTCAGCGGAGAAGCCCGAGCCGGGAACGAAGGTGTCGGTGGGAAAGGACTTCTCGACGATGCGTCGCATGTGAGCGGGAGAATCGATGTCTCCGAGCGCCAGCGCCTGGATGAGAATATTGCCGATGGCGGTGGCCTCGACCGGGCCGGTGATGACAGGTACTCCCGTGGCATCGGCGGCGAGTTGGTTGAGCAACCGGCTGCGACTGCCGCCGCCGACGATGTGCAGCTTCTCAAGCTCGCGGCCGATCAGGCCTTCGAGTTGTCGCAGGGTTTGCGCGTAAGTCAGCGCAAGGCTCTCGAGGATCGTTCGGACAAATTGGCCGGGCGATGCAGGAATGGGCTGCCCGGTTTCGCGGCAATAGGCGGTGATCTTATTGAGCATGTCGCCGGGGGAGAGGAAGCGGTCGTCGCGCAGGGAGATGTGCGCCTCGGCCGGACCGTTTTCCGTGGCGAGGGCGGTCAGTTGCTCGTAAGTGAAATTTTGTCCGGCGCCTTCCCACGCCCGGCGGCATTCCTGAAGAACCCAAAGCCCCGCGATATTTTTCAGAAAGCGGATCGTGCCGCCCAAACCGACTTCGTTGGTGAAACCGGCTTCGCGCGCGGCGTCCGTGACGATCGGGGCAGGAAGTTCCGCGCCGAGCAGCGACCACGTGCCCGAACTCAGGTAGGCCCAGTTTTCACCACGGGCTGGGACGGCGGCGACCGCCGCGCCGGTATCGTGCGAACAGGTCGCGATGACTTGAGCCTGCGCCAGCGACGGATGATCTTTGAGTTGTCCGGTAATAGAGCCAAGCACCGTCGCGCTGGGAACGATCCTGGGAAAAAGAGATTTTTTCAGCCCCAATGTTGCGATCAACTTCACCGACCACCCGTGGGTCCTGGGATTATAGAGCTGCGTGGTGCTGGCCAGCGATTCCTCCGCCACTTCCACGCCGCAAAGCTGTGCATTGAAATAGTCGGCCATGTTGAGGAAATGATCGGCGCCGGAGAAAACCGACGGATCGTCCTGCTGCTGCGCCTCGAAATGGTAGATCGTGTTGATCGCCATGAACTGAATGCCGGTCTCCGCGTAAATCTCGGCGAAGGGCAATATCTTGAACAGGCGGGCCGGGCTGTCGGCCGTGCGGGCATCGCGATAGCAGTAAGGTTGGCCGGGCGCCTTGCCCTGCGCATCGAGCACAACATAATCGACGCCCCACGAATCGGTGCTGATGCCCGAGATCGGCACGGTGCGCTGGGCGGCTTTTTCGATGCCCGTAAAAATTTCCTTCTCCAAGTGGGAAAGGTCCCAGTGCAAATGGCCGTTGAGGGTGAGAACGCGATTGGGGAAGCGATGGATTTCCTCCACGGCGATGCGGTTTTCGTCGAGAGTCCCAAGCATGACGCGTCCGCTCTCAGCTCCGAGATCAATGGCGAGGTAATGGGTCGCGCTCATAACTTTAACATGCGTTGGCGATAATGTTCGTCCGGGCGAGAATCGATTCGGGCCACGTTTTTGGGAGTCAGCCCCACGGTGCCGCCTAAAGCCTCCGAACCGAGAAAAATGCGCGCGGTTTTTTCGGCCATCAGGGTCGCAGCCAAGACCGAACCGGTGGTTGCGCCGATGGCGATGAAGCCGTGATTTTGCAGCAGGATAACCCGGGGCGGACGATTCTCCGCCGTGATGAATTTATCCGTTTCCTCCATGATTTTCTGCGCGAGGATCGTGCCGGGATCGACGTAGGGGACGAGAACGGACTTGGCGCCGCAGCAGACGATCTCGTCCGGGAAACGGCGTTCGTTGGCGAAGCGCTCAGCCGGGGCGCCTCCCGCGCAGAGAACCGAATTGACCGCAACGGGATGGGTGTGGCCCACGACCTCGATGCCGGGCAGCGACAGGAGATAGGCGTGGAAAACCGCCTCGACGGAAGGCTTGGGTTGGGCGGGATCGACGCGTGAATCGAGCAGCGCTTTTTCCACGTCAGCATCGGTCATCGCCCCGGCCTTGAGCAAGGGCAGCAGCACGGAGAAACGGCAGGCGACAAGCTGGTTTTCCTGCAGATTGGCAAGCGACGAACCGCTGGCCTTGACGAGAAAGATGTCCTCATCAAGACGGCATGAGGTATTGCCTTCGCCGAGCATGGCCAGTCCGCGGTCCTCGCGGCCCAAATCGTGGGAAAGCTTGAGCAGCGAGGCAAGTTTGTCGGGTGGCACTTGGCTCATACTGTTCCGCAGATGGAAACGCAAAGATCGCCGCTGGCGGCGAGATAGATGGTTTTTGGAGGAGGCATAAGCTTTTAGACGGGCAAGCCGCGACGCGCCCGCAATGCGGGCGAAGCATCCGTGACGAGTTGAAACCTGGGGGTCCAGGGCGCCAGGAAAATGCCGGTTTCCCTACCCAACTTGGCGGCATGGGCACAAACGATCACCTTCCGGGCTTGAGCAATTAAAGTCTTCTGAAAGGCGGCCACCTCCGGTTCACTGGCCCAGATGCCGCCTTGGCTGAACCCTTCCGCGCCGAGGAAAACAAGATCGAATTTCCACAGCCGCGCAGAGCGACGGGCGGAAGGACCCAGGAGAATCGACTGGCGCTGAAGGAAGCGCCCACCCAAGAGGTGGACTTCCAGTTCGCTTCGCCTCCCCAACATTTCCGCAACGGGCAGGCTGTTGGTGATCGCCCGCAAGCCCGCAATCGGCTCGCGGTACAGAACCTCGGCCAGTGCAAAGATGGTGGTTCCGCTGTCGAAGAAGCAGGTGGAATTGGGCTTGATAAGCTTGCGCGCCCGCTCAGCAATGAGGGCCTTGGCTTCGCGGTCTACCACGCGCCGGTCGGCAAAAGAGGCGAAAGTCGCGTCGAAATTGCCCAGTGCCCCGCCATAGGTGCGGGTGATCTTCTTTTCGCGCACCAAAACGCGGAGATCCCGCCGCGCGGTCGCCTCGGAAACGCCGAGGCGGGAGCAGACTTCGGCGAGGGGAAGGTAACGATGATTTTCGAGCAGCTCGGCCAGCGATTTGCGCCGGGCGAGGATGATCGATGTCGCAACTTTCATTTCCCGAATCTAACCTTTATATGATCGATGTCAATCATATAATCTGCCGCTTTCCAGTCGCAGCCGCGAAAGTCACTCCCGGTCCATGCGAGACCGCAAGGTGGGCCAGAGCGTGGGAAGCTCTTGCGTGGCGGGACCATAGCGGCGCTCGCTGAAAGCGCCTTCGTCCATCTGCTGCGCCGGCTCGAGATTAACGAGGATCGAGTAGGCCTTGGAGCGGGCGAAGAGCTGATCCGCGGGCAGGACCGTGCCGGACGTGCCGATGACCACGACGGTGTCCTCCTTACGCAGGCTGGCCACGATTTGCCACAGGTCATCGTAGCGCGGTGCGTTCTCGCCGAAGAAGACGACGCCCGGCTTCACGGTGCGAATTTTTCCGCAGGCGGGGCAGCCCGCGCGCTCGTAGCGATTACCGGCGATCTCCCATTCATGCCGGCACTGGACGCACCAGAGAATGCGGATGTCACCGTGAAGATGGACGACTTGCTCGCAACCGGCTCCTTCGAGCAGCCGGTCGATGTTTTGGGTCAGGATATGGATGCGGTCGGGCCACGCCTTTTGCCAGGCGGCGATGGTGCGGTGCGCCGGGTTGGGCTCGGCCTTGGCTCCGGCCTCGCGGCGCGCGTCGTAGAAGTCGTGGACCGCATCGAAGTTGTCTTCCCACGTATCGATGTGGCAAACCGTGCGGATCGAGATTCCCTCCCACAAGCCGGTGGCCCCGCGAAAGGTGGCCAGGCCGCTTTCCGCCGACAGACCGGCACCGGAAAAGACGATCAACCTCGGGGTTGGCACCATGCAAGACATTAAAGGTGATGCCTTAAAGAGGGCAATGGTCTTCCGGCGAATGGGCCGCCCATAATTCTCCTAAGAAATAAAACAGTTAATACCGATATCAGGGAGTAGATCGTCAGTAAACAGTTCGACCACTCGCATGAAAACAGGACCATTCAAGGTAGGGGATAAAGTGATGCTGAAGGTTGGCGGGTCGACGATCGATTGCGTATCGGCGGTACGTTATCGCTTCCTGCACGAGGGCAAGCCGGGCACGCAAATATGCTTTTTGGAACTAGTCGGGAAAGATAATCCCGAGCATGAGCGGGGCTGGCCCGCGGTCCACTTCAACCTCATGTGGAGCGGGGACAGGGCGGCTTACTAGAGGCTGTCCGAAATTCGCCGTTTCTTTTCCGGCGGAATTCCGTTTTCAAATTACTTCTTAATGAATTTTTGGAGGGTCCAAATCAAAAGTTTGGCGGAGATCAGAAGAAGCGAAGGCAGCAGAACGAAAATCGCCAATACCCATCGGTTGATGGCGAGGGCGAGCAAGCCGCTGGTCGTTGAGACAGGTTGATCCGTTCCGACGCCGGACAAGACGCGGGCGGGTGGCGGAGGAATTCCGAAGGGGACGTTGGGATGAGGGCCGCTGCCCATCGCCGGGCAGTTACCCGACAAAGAAATCAGCGCGGCAGCCGCAGCGACGAGCGTAGCCGATAATCTCATGGATGAGCATCCGCCATTTTTGTCCTCCGTCAATGTGGGTAAATTGGCTGCAGCGGAGCAAGCACTTCGTCCCAATCAAATTAATCGCTGTTCTTGCAAAAAAATTTGTAAAAACGCATCAGAAATCCATTCCTCCCACTTCATTATGCAACTTCACGCAATTGATTATTCGATCATGTTGATCCACGTGGGGTTTGTCGTCGGGATCGGTTTTGCGCTCAAGCGCTAGAGGAGACGAGTTCGGACTTCTTTCTGTCCGGGCGTTCGATTCCGGCGTGGGTGGCGGGCTCGGCGTTTCTCTCGGCGAACCTGGGCGCCTTGGAGCTGGTCGGCATGGCCGCGAGTGGTGCGAAATAGGGAATAGCAACCTGTCATTTCTACTGGCTCGGGGCGATTCCGGCCATGATCTTCCTGGCCGTATTCATGATGCCGTTTATTACGGCTCGAAGGCGCGCTCGGTGCCGGAATACCTTCCAAAAAGTAGGCCGCGCCCAGAATTGATTGGCGGAGTTTACTCGAATTAAGTTAGTTTTGCGGCATGGCCAATCGCAAACTTGTGCTCCGCTACTCCGGGCAATCACCGTTCAAGATCGCCGAGCAGGTGAAACCGGGGCTGCGCGACGACTACGGGTTGCTCGTGCCCGAAGCGGTGGGGAGTTGGATGGTGGACGAGATCGTTTCACGCACCAATGCGGTCGGGACGACGTCGTCGATTTCCATCATCGAGTACAAATCGATTCCGTATAAGGATGCATCGGCGTAGCCGCCGTCGTTAGACGGCGGACGGATAATCAAGACGCTTTGACTACGCTTCCGTGCTCTCACGGGCACGGGCACGGAGAAACTTACTTCGCGGGCGTGACGGGAGAGGCCTGCACCAGCGTGGAGCCGGCATCGTGGAGCATCTGGGTGTAGTCGCTCATGATGTTGACGGCTTCGTCCAGTTGCGGATCGTCGGTTGGATTATTGATCGCGGAATCGAGATTCGCATCGTCGTCTGAATCGGAATCATCCTGGTCTTCATCGAGCTTTTTCTTTTTGTCCGTGGGCGCGGCGGCCGGTTGATTTTGCGCCACCATGTCGAGCGTCAGGTCGAGCATCGTGTCGCGGCTCGATTTGCGGGCCAGCAGATCTTTCTTGCGCGCGGCTTCCTGGTCTTTCAGGTCGGCCTGTTCCTTGAGGCGCGCGGCCTCGTTCAGCGAGATCGTGCTGTCCTGCACCTTCTTTTTGTAGAAGGCGATGTCCTGCCGGACGTAGTTGAAGTCGGGCGAGGCGGCCACGCGCGCGGCGGAATTCGCCTTGAGGGTGGTCAGGTACGGCGCGGTCAGGTCGTAGTTATCGAACGGCACGGCGGGGACCGTGTCGTAGGGGAGATAATAGGGCAGGGTCGTTTCGCCGAGTTCAAGGGCATCGAGGACGGAGGGGAGAACGATGTCGGGCACCACGCCCTTTTGCTGAGTCGAGCCGCCGGCGACGCGATAGAACTTCTGCACGGTCATCTTCAGGTTGCCCGCGCCGGGATCGCTGGGAAAACCGATGGGCATTTGCTGGTCGAGCGGGATGAGCGTCTGCACGGTGCCTTTGCCGTGCGTGCTTTGGTCGCCCACGATGATGGCGCGGCCATAATCCTGCAGCGCGGCGGCGACAATTTCGGTGGCGGAGGCGCTCATCTTGTTGACCATGACCAGGAGCGGTCCGTCGTAGATTTGGCGGGTGTCTTCCGGCCCGAGCTGATCGATGTAGCCGTCGGAACGGCGAATCTGAACCACCGGCTCATGCTTGACGAAGAGGCCGGTGAGGTCGACCGCCTGGTCGAGCAGACCGCCGCCGTTGTTGCGGAAATCGAGGATGATGCCGGCGACATTTTCCTTTTTCAGCCGCTGGATCAGCGTCGCGCAATCCTGCGCCGTCTTGTCATAGAAATCGTGCAGGTCGACCACGCCGAGTTTTTCCGTGCCGCCGCCGGGCAGCTTGTGCTCAATGATGTGGGCGCTGGCAAGGCTGTCCTTGATGCTGACTTCGTCGCGCTTGAGCACGATGTCCTTGTGGACGGATTCGTCCGTGGCGCCCGCGGGATGAATCACCAGGTGCACCGTGCTGCCCTTGGGGCCGCGGATCATCGAGACGACGTGCCGCAGCTTCATGAAAACGGCATCGACCGGCTTGTCCGTGCCCTGGCCCACGGCGAGAATCCGGTCGCCGGGCTGAAGGCGCTTGTCCAAATCCGCCGGTCCGCCGGGGATGACCTGTTCGATCGTGGCGTAGCCGTCGTCGGTGCGCAGGACCGCGCCGATTCCGGTCACGATGTGTTTGATGGCCTGGATGCTGAAGTCCTGGGCTTCCTCCGGCGCCATGTAATCGGAGTGGGGATCGTAGGCGTTGGCGAGGGCGTTCAGGTAAGCCTCCAGCACATCCATGTCTTCATCTTCCTCGCCGTCGCGCAGGAAGGAAGCGTACCGTTTGGAAAGGCGCTTGATGGTTTCGTCTGTCGACTTTTTGTCCAGGACACCGTTGAGCAGGTCGGATTTGACCTGCCCGCGCCAGACGGCGGCGGACTCGGCGGCGTCCTTGAACCAGGGCGATTTATTGGTCCGGATGGTGAAGGTTTCGTCCTTGGTGAAATCGTAGTTGTCGTGCAGCAGGCTTTCCGCGAGCTTGACGTTCTCGTCGACGCGCTGGATGTAGCGGTTGAAAATCTCAAAGGCGGGAGCCACGGCGGCATCGTCGCTGTTGCCTTGGAGCAGGAGATCGCCCAGGCTGTTGCCATACTTGGCGGTGAATTCGTCGACATCTCCCTGCAGGAAGAAGAGATGGGTCGGATCAAGGGCGAGGAAGTAGTTTTTGAGCCAGCGCTGGGACATTTCGGCGGAAATGGGCTTTTGCAGGTAATGATTTTGCTCCAGCAGCTCCCCGACGACGTGGCCAATGTCGGCGTCGCGATCGGCGTGGATGGCGATCGGCTTGATGGCAGGCAGATCGACGGTGTCATCATTGTCGGACGCTTTGTCAGCCGGTTTCTCGGCGCCCTCCTTGAGGGCCGGGGCGCCAAGGGTCTTGTCCGTGCCGGGGATGGATACATTGGGCGTCTTTTTATCGGGAAGATCGATGCCCGGCGTCTGGCCAGGCCCGGCTCCCGGCGTCGGGGCCGGCGCGGAATCCGCGGAGTTTTGAGCCCAGCCGGCGAGCGTCAGGGTTAGAGACAAGACCGCCAAAAGAAGCAGGTGGCGGAGGTGAAGGTACTTCGGGCGGGATGTCATAAAGTGGGCTAGAGCTGAGTCAGTCCTGCTAGATAAGGACGGAGGGTTTCAGGGATGGCAACGTGTCCATCAGCTTGCTGGTAGGTTTCCAGCAATGCGATGAAGAGTCTCGGCAGGGCGACGCCGGAACCGTTGAGGGTGTGGCAGAAAATATTTTTTCCTTCGCTGTTTTTGTAACGCAAGTTCATCCGGCGGGCCTGGAAATCCTCGAAGTTGCTGCACGACGAAACTTCGAGCCATGCCCCCACGCCCGGAGCCCAAACCTCGATATCATAGCACTTCGCCGCGCCAAAGCCAATATCTCCCGTGCAGAGAGAGACGACGCGATAGTGCAGGCCGAGCGCCTGGAGAACCTTCTCGGCATGCCCGACGAGGACTTCCAGCGTGGCGTACGATTCTTCCGGCGTGACGACGTGGACAAGCTCCACCTTGTCGAATTGATGCACGCGGATCAGGCCGCGCGTATCCTTGCCCGCGCTGCCCGCCTCGCGACGGAAGCAGGGCGTGTAAGCGGCGTAGCGGAGGGGCAGGCGCTCGGCGGAGAGGATTTCCTCGCGATGCAGGTTCGTGACCGGAACTTCGGCGGTTGGGACCAGATAAAGCGGCGGTTCCTCCTCCACGCGGTACATGTCCTCGGCGAATTTGGGAAGCTGTGACGTGCCGACCATGCTTTCGCCGCGGACGAGAAAGGGAGGGGAGACCTCGGTATAGCCATGCTGGCCGGTGTGGAGATCGAGCAGGTAATTGATCAGCGCCCGTTCCAGCCGTGCGCCCGCACCCTTGAAGACGATGAAGCCGCTGCCGGAAATCTTCGTGGCCGCTTCGAGATCGATCAGGCCGAGCTGCGCGCCAATTTCCCAATGCGGCTTCGGCTTGAAATCGAAGGCCGCCGGTTTGCCGATGACCCGCTCGATGCGGTTGTCCTCCGCGGTCGTTCCGACGGGGACGGAGTCGTGGTTGACATTGGGAATGCGCAGAAGGAGATCGTTCTGCTCGGTCTCGATCCTGGCAATTTCCTGGTCGAGGCCGGCGACTTGCTCGCCGACGGCTTTCATCTTCGCGGAGACTTCAGTGATCTCGCCGCCCTTGGCCTTGATGGCACCGATTTCCTTGCTGGCGCGATTGCGTTCGCTCTTGAGCGCCTCGGCTTCCTGCAAATGCTTGCGCCGCTTTTCGTCGAGAACCAGGACGTGCGCAATCAGCTTTTCATCGCCGGAGTTGCGGCGGGCGAGGCGTTCCCGGTAGAAATCAGGGTTTTCGCGAATCTTGCGGATGTCCAGCATAGGGTGAGTTGCGGTGAATATCCTGCGAACGCCCGTCCAGCGCAAGCCTCAGAGCGTTGTCTAACAAAGATTTAATACCTTGCGTTCTTGAGACATCGGCACGGTCCCGCTTCTGCTTTAGCTCTTATGCCTCAAAAATATGCCTTCCCCCTCACCGAGCGGTTTTAACCGGTATTTACGACAATGAAGCCTGGCGAAGCGTCCGGCCGAGGGCTTGAAGAGTTCGGTAAGTGAGTGGTCCGTGCGTGCCGGGCGGCCATGGAATTTCGAGCTGCGGTATCTCGTCCTTCAAGAAATCGCGCAGCCGCTGCCGGTGCTCTTCCATCTTCTGGACGGTGCGGGTGCGAATGAAGCTTGCCGCCGGCGCACGGGCGATGAGATTCTGCACGCCCTGATTTACGGCTTCGGGATCGTCATCGACGGTCTCGACATATTGCGGTTCAAAAAACACGTCGCGTCCTCCCGTGTTCCGCGTGGTCACCACGGGCAGCCCGCAGAGGAGATATTCGATGCTGGCAAACATGGCGCCTTCCATCTGGGAGAGGCAGAGTCCCACCCGGGATTGGTTATTGTAACGCGCGACGTCGGCCGCCGATGCTTTTTGGTCATCTTTGCGCGCGTCGACCAGCCATGTCGCGTGGGCGAGAGCCTTCCGGACGTCTTTCTCATAACCGGCCTGATGCGTGCCGCCGTAGCGATAGGTAATCAGCGCGAGGGACTTTATTTTCGCCGCCAGAAGATGACGCTTATACGGTCCCAGGGAGGCGTTATAGATGGCATCGTATTTCTTCACGGCGGACTCGTCGATCGTGAAAAAATTCTCATTCACCATGCAATTATGATTGCAGAAAATGGCCTCCACTCCCTCGGCGCGGAAGAGATCGACCGTCGGCAGTTCGTTGCAGAGCATAACGACACGATGGTTCGGGTGCTGCTTAAGCTTTTCCCGAATCCTGGGCGAGATCGAGACGACGTTCTCTGGTTTGACGGTGCGGAAAAAAATATAGAGAAGTATCAGCCGCTGATCCTTCAACTCGTCGTGGAGCACGGCAGTGCGGCTTTCCCGGGCCAGGCAAACAACGGCGGGATTCGAGGAAAAGATATGGGCATGGATGGACGGCTTTTCCGTCAGCGATTTAAGCGTAAAGCCGATATTCCTGGGAAGGAAAGGGCGTAACCGGTGTTTAAGGCGTTCAATCATGGCGAGGCTCTTATCGAATGCAGATAATCAACCCCTTCTGAGGCATCACGAAACAAGGCGTCGCCTGAGATCAGGTCACTTCTTCGGGCTCGGGCTTTTTCTTGCGGCGCAGGCGAAAGACGTTGTTCCAGGTCTTTTTCAGGGCGTTGGCGGGTGTAAGGTAGCGCTGGCGCAGGGCCGGCCCTTTGCGGATGGCCTCAAGGACGCCGGCGACGGAAAAGGTGTCGGCTTCCAGGATGCTGTAGGCGGTGCCAAGCGCCGCGCTGTCGTGGGCGTCGCTGGCGGCAGTCATCGGCAGGCCGCGGTTCTGGGCATAGTTGAAGGCGTGCTTGTTGTAGCGCTTGAGCGTGGTGGCCGCGTTGAAGACCTCCAGCGCGTCGATGTCGAGGGTTTCCAGGATCGGCTCGCGGATTCCGGCGCGGAAAAAGTCGTAGGGATGCGGGGGAATGGCCAGGCCGCCCGATTGGTGGATGAGCGCCACGGCTTCGATGGCGGGGATGCCTTTCAAGTCGGGCAGGGTGATGCCGAGCGCCAGGAGGTGTCCTTCCGCCGTGGTGATTTCCTGCCCGGGAATGATGAGGAGGCCGTCGACCGGGAGCCCTTCCTTGTTCATATAGCCGTGCTGAAGGAAGTATTCGACGCAGGCGCAAGTGTTGTGGTCCGTGATGGCGAACCCGTTGAGGCCCTTGGCGCGCGCTTCGGCAACGAGGGATTCCGGCTCGGCCACGCCATCGGCGGAAAAGCGGGAATGGCAATGGAGGTCGATGAAAAGTTGCATGGCGGACTAACTTGGAATTTAGGGCTTAGAACTTAGAAGTAAAGGCAGCCCGCACCAGGAAATGTGAACTTCATAAGACGAACCCGGAACGAAAAACGGTTCTACGTTCTTCGCTCTTCGTTTGTTACACGGCGTTGGCGAGCCGCTCGGCCAGGCGCGCGGGCAGGCCGGCATTCATAATCTTGGCCTGGGCCTTGGCGAGATCATACGGCAGACGGCGGAGCTCGATGGTGTTGGCGCCGGAATCGTAGATGACGTAGGCCGAGCGCCAATCGCCATCGCGGGGCTGGCCCACGCTGCCGACGTTGACGAAATATTTCTTCTCCGGCTGGATGTCGATTTTCTTGTAGAAGAATTCATG
>Ga0116229_10001486_pt1 | contig 36883 bp, 30 predicted proteins | sample S1TSphgellanicum_3_FD_87313 | JGI IMG/M metagenome (GOLD analysis project Ga0116229, IMG submission 87313) | Host-associated microbial communities from peat moss isolated from Minnesota, USA - S1T2_Fc - Sphagnum magellanicum MG | ecosystem: Host-associated > Plants > Peat moss > Unclassified...
CGTCATGCAGCAGGTGCGGGGCGAGAACCACGCGTTCGATCTCGCATCGTATCTCGGTCCGCTGGTGCTCGCGGTGTTCCCCTGCTGCGCGCTCGTTGCTGCCTTCGCCGTCCTGTTCGATGCGATCCGCCCGCTGCGCGGGGTGGTGGGCGGCGTCTTGTGGTTTTTCATCATGAACGGGCTCATAACGCTTTCGTTCGTCGGCTGGACGAACGGCCGTTTCCCGTCGGCCGCCGACCCGTTCGGCATGGCCCCGCTGATCTCAGCGATGAGAGATGCGACGCACGCCACGTATCCGTCGGTAAACGTGAACGACTTCACGATCGGCGGCGGCCAGAACACCGACCATCGGACATTCGTGTGGCACGGGATGGTCTGGACGCCCACCATCATCGCGGCGCGCGCGGCGTGGTGCCTCGTTGCTCTCGCGCTTGTCGCCCTTGCGGGGCGCACATTCGATCGCTTCGCCGGCATGCGGGCGAAGGCGCGCGCGACGTGGCGTTTCCCGGTCGCGCGCATCGTGCCCGATGTCGCGGGCCTGCGGCTACTGCGCGCCGAGCTTGCGGTGCTCGCGGGAGAGAGCGGCTTCTGGTGGACGCTGGCCGCAATCGCCTGCGGAGTCGCCGGCGTGTTGGTGCCCGCCTCCGGCATAAACGTAGTCTTATCGCTTGCGCTCCTGTTGCCGCTCGCGCGGTACGGATTGCTCGGCACGCGCGATCGTCTGACCGGCGTCGATGCGTTGATCCGCAGCGCGCCGCACGCCGTAACGCGCACGATCGTCGCGCGCATCGTGGCGGCCGGCCTCGTCGGCTGCGTGCCGCTTGCCGGTGCGCTCGTGCGCTATCCGGCGCTTGCGATCGTTCCGTTTGCTGCGGCGGCGCTTGCCGTCGTGCTCGGGGCACTCGCCGGAACGCCGCGCCTGTTCGAGGCGCTCTATCTTGCCGTCTGGTACTTCGGCGTCCTCAACCATCTGCCGATTGCCGATCTCCCCGCCGACGCCCTTGCCGCACCCGCCGTGCTGGTCGGCGTCGGGTTTGCAACGATCCTCGTTTCCGGTCTGGGTGCGCGTCTTCGCGCCGTCGCATGAGCTCGCGCGAGAATGCTCTTAGTGGCGAAGGCTCAGCAAGCCGATGATGATCTCGCTTGCGATGAGGACGATCACGATGATCTCGAGGAACTCGCTGCGCGCATGTTGCGACTCGTCCTGGAAGACGCGGTAAATCTCCGAGACCGAACGGAGCTTCGTATCGATCAGCCGCTGCCAATCGGCGAGACCGAGACGGCCGGCGACGGCTCGATAGAGCCGCGCGTAGTAGGCGTCGCCGATGATCTTGAGCGCGTTGGACGTGCGATCGGTCAGCTCGAGGATGTCGACGAGTAGAAACCGCAGCTGCTCCGCGCGTTTGGCGGACCGGTCGCGCAAGCGGCCGGCGGTGCGGCCGGGTTCGAGCGCGTAGATGACATCGAGTTCCGCATCCAGCCGCGCGTCGTAGGTGCGAAACTCGACGAGTTGCGAGTTCGCAAATTCCAGAATGTCCTCGATCGCCTCGGCGCCGTCGGCGCGATCGTAAATGAACGCCGCGTCCCACTGCACCGCGACGAAATCATCGAGATAATAGGACTGCGATTGCCGCAGTGCTTCGGTTTCTTCGCTCGCGGTCAGCGGCCGGTCCTCGAAGAGCAACAGCCGCGCGACGTCGCTCGCATGCGCTTCGAGCAGTTCCTTCGCCTCGATCGGCCGGTCGAATCGATCGACCTCGAGGATGAAGTAATCTTCGAGTAGCGCCGGATGCGGATCGTCGAGCGCGCTTGCGATCTCGGCGAGCACGTCTTCGAGCACGGACCGCGCTTGTTCTTCGAGCCGCGGATTGAGGCGCAGATCGCGGGTGAGCGTGGCGAAGCGCGACCATTCGCCCGCGAACGGGACGCTGATGCGAATCGAAATGACGCCGAAATCGAAAATCTTCGCGCGCACGGTCGCGCCGAAGTCGTCGAGATCCGGTAAGCGCACGATGAGTGGCGGCACCGGATATTGGATGAAATCCGACGACGCCTCGCGCCGCAGTTGCAGCGGCGCGCGAGCCACGCCTTCGCCGCGCACCGTGCGCAGTCGCGGCAGATCGATCGTATCCGCGACGTCGTAGACGAAGAACGCGCGGAACGCGGCTTTCTCGAGACCGGGAAGCGGCGTGCGTTCCATCTGCGCGTCCTTCGCGACGCGGTGGAACGAAGCCGTTGACGGCTCGGTTTGCTAGGCCGGCTGGAGCATCGTGTCCCGGATGCGCTCGACCGCTTCGTCCGGGCTCAGCTCGCTCAGATCGAGCGTGTCGCCGGCATGGCGGTACACGAGGCGCTTGTCGCGCTCGCCGACCACTTCCACGTAGCCGCGCACGTCCACCGTTCCGCGGTGCGCCAGGGTGTCATCGTCGTCGTCGGTCGCGGGGATGAACCCCTCGCGCTTGAGCGCCTCCATGAGACGTCGATGGGCGGCTTGAACGGTGAGACTATTCACGTGGACTCCTTTTGTCGAACGATAACCCTCCCATGTTATACGTTCGGCCAATGGAACGGTCAAGGGGGCGTTCCGTACACCCCCGACTTTGGCTCTATGGCGAGTGATCGACGATGATGTGCCAGCCGCCGGGTCCCCGGTGCAGGACGAGCGAGAAGATGCCGGTCGGCTTGGTGCCGTCGGTCATGGCCAGGTGCCAATGCGCGACGGCGACCGCATAATCGGGTCCGAGCGAACGAATCGTCAGGTCCGAGAAGCTCAAGACGCCCATCGTCTTGCCGTAGTGTGAGGCATAGTGGCCGCGGATCGCTGCGTATCCGTGGAAGATGGTTTTTGCTCCAACGTAGATCGTCGCGGGTGAATTTTCGTAGCCATGCATGAACGCATCGAGGTTCCCGGCGTTCCAATCGTGTGCACTCTGCGCCATGAATGCCGCGATCTCCGTATGGATGTCCGCTGGCTTCGCGGCCGCTGCTCCAAACGCGAAACTCGCGAGCGCGAACGCGAAGAAAAATCGAGCGAAAAGTTTTTTCGTCATCGAGTGAGATTCGGAAAATACGCGCGAGTATCCGGTCGGTCCGCATTGATGGTCGGGCCATTGACGCGGTGCATAATTGCGGGGTATGCTGCGCTTTCAAATCGCTGCGCATCTGCGTGCAGTCGATTTTCTGCTTCGTCGGAGGAGTCGTTGATGTTTGGCATGGTGCGGTCGCGCATTGTCGTTCTCGGATTGTTCGCGTTGGTGAGTTCGCTCGCCGCACCATTGCCGACGCTCGCGCAGACGGCGCTCTCGTCGCCGCAGCCGGTAACGACGACGGCGATTTCCGGTACGATCTTCGATGCACAGCATCATCCGCTCGCGGGCGTCGTCGTTGAACTCACGGGACCCTCGGACGGTAAGACCACAACGGACGCCGACGGTCTCTACACCTTCGCGAAGGTGGTGCCCGGCGTCTATCGTCTGACCTTCACGAAGCCGGGGTTCACGCCGGCCTCGCAAGACAATCTGGCAACCATTTCGGGCGGCGTGACCAAGGCAAACGTCCAGATGCAACAAGCGCAGTTCTCCTCGATCCGTGAGATCGGGCGCGTCTCGGTTTCGAGCGGTGCGCGAACGGCGATCAACACGTCGACTGCGGCCGTTGCGACCATCTCCGGAGATACCTTCATCGAACAAGGACAGCTCACGGTGAACCGTACGCTCGATGAGATCCCGGGGCTGAGCATCGGGATCGGTTCGGGGTTCGCCGGCGACGAGATCGCGAATGGCGCCAGCCCGCTCGTCACCGGGATTCCATCGATTCGCGGCGCGCTGCCGTACGAGACCGCGTCGCTCATCGACGGTCATCCCATCTCGATCGGCGTCTACGGGACATTCAATCCGGCGATCCTTAGCCCGTACGATTTTGAGAATGTCGAAGTCGTAAAAGGCCCTGGCGCATCGGCTCCCAACATCAACTACGCGATCGGCGGCACCGTCAATTTCCGCACGCTGGAACCGACGCGCGACACCCATGTCTCGTTCGATCTCGGCGAGGACGAGTACGGCGGCAACGACGCCAACCTGCGCGCGACGGGCAGCCTCGATCGCGGCAAGATCGGCTACGCGTTCGACTACGCCACGCAAGGCACGCAGGGTCCCGATCGCGACTACGCTCCGATCGATCCGCTCAATTTGAGCAACGGCGCGATCATCAACGGACAAGTCGCGTGTGGCAGCGCCGCGGCGCAAATGGCGGGCGCCTGTTTCCCGAGCGTCGTGCCGATTCCGACGAACTTCGCCGCGCAAGCGAATCTGACGGCGCCCTTACTCATCTGCTGCCCGACGATCCCGATCAACTCGAGTGCGATCCACGAGCTCGCGAAAGTGCGCTACAATTTTAGCCCTTCGACGGCCCTGACGGTGTCGTATCTCGGCGGGCAGCTGCGGGGCTCGTCGTTCGCCGCCGATCTCTTCCTGTATCCGAGTTATTTTTTCGGGCCACCCGCCGGCTACAGCAGCACGACCTACCCGTCCGGGTATCCGGTCTTTCAGAACGACCAAGGCCCGAGCGCGCTGCAAACCAATGCAAACCTCTATCAGGCCGACTTTCATACGCCGCTCGGCGCGGTGACGCTCAACGCACGCTACTACGTGTCGGGCGATACCGACGCAAACTTGGAGTATCCAAATGGAAGCCAAACGCTTACGGGGCAACTCTACGGCGGCGTTCCGCTCGGCCCGACGGCGTCCACGCCGACCATCTTTACGGGTCAGACAGGGACGGTAACACTCCTCAACTCGTTCGTCGGTACGCGCACGGACGATGCGCTTCACGGCTACACGCTCGAGGGTGACTTGCCGCTCGGCAATAACGTCTACAGCCTCTCGTACGATTCGCTTCACACCGAGAGCGCCGCGAACACGCAGTACTCGTTTCCGAGTGAGGACAACGTCAGCGTCGAGCCGGGTTCGGGTCAGCACTTTGAGACGGTCATGGCCCGCGGGCAATTCCAGGTACGTCCGACGGTCTCCGTGACTCTCAGTGATTATCTGATTTCGTACACCGATCATTACACGCAAGACGCCGGCGTTTCGTTTGAGTCGTCGACGCATTCGTACGACGCCCCGCGTTTGGCTTCCGAATGGCGCGCGTCGCAAGATACGTCCGTCCGCGCGTCAACCGGTTTCTCGATCGCCCCGCCGTACATCGATCTGCTCACGAACGAGACGAGCGCCGTCCCCGACCGCACGCCGCCGACGAACTTCTCCGAGACTGGCAATGCCGGCGACGTCGCTCCGGAAACGGCGTTTGGTTTTGATTTGGGCATCGATCAGCGTGTGCACGATACGATCGTGTCGTCCGACGTCTACCAAACGACGCTGCACAACCAGTTTCTCGCGGAGACGGAGCTCGACGGGACCTACACGGCCGCGGCTGGGAATCCGTACGGTGCCGTTCCGGGTCAGCAGTATCCGCTCTATATCACGCAGACGGCGAATCTCGGCCACTCGCGTTACGAGGGAATCGAACTCTCGATCCATCGCGATCCGGTCTTCGGTCTGGGCTTCCGTGCCCAAGGCTACCTGCAGCGTGCCTACGCCTACGATCTGCCGGCCGGGTTCTATAACACCGCTTCTGGTCCGGATACGGCGAACCTTGGCATCTTGCCGGGCGAAAACTTCGGCACGACCGGTCAAGGTTACAATGGCCTCTCGCAGTCGCGCGTCCCGTATTCCGGTGCGTACGGGGAGATCAACAATCGGTTCCGCAATGGGGCGTACTTCTTGATCGGCGCCACCTACTACGGGCCGAACAACGCCTATAACGAGCCGCCGTTCGCGGTGGTGAATGCAAGCTTCCGGCAACCCGTCGGCAAACGCGCGTATCTCCAACTTGCGGTTGCGAACTTGACCGGAGCCTACTCGGCGTTCCAGTACAATATCTACGGCGGAATCCCGACGCCGCTCGTCAACGGCCAACTCGGCTTCACGGCCGGCAACGTCATCGGTCCCACGAACGCAAGCCTCATGCTCCACTACGGCTTGTAAGGTTCGCAAGCGCTGCGCGCACCGATTCGTCGCTGCGCGCGGCGCTTACGAAATTTGCGAGGATGCGTCCGGTGACGCCCCAGACGTGCATCCCCTCCCAGTCGAAGAGCCAGGTCTCGATGCCGTAGGCCCCCATCCGCTCGACGCCTTGATGGACCGCGCCCGGTGCCAACAGCGCCGCGAGCGGCGGGGCGAACACCGCGATCGTCTCGCTGCCGTCCGGGACCGGCGGCGCCCCCGGCGCCACGATGCCCACGAACGGCGTGATGATGAAGGGGTTCACCCGCCCGCGAACGTCGTCGAGCCGGCCGATCAGCCGCACCCGCTCCGGAGCGATGCCGGTCTCTTCGGCCAGCTCGCGCAGCGCGGTGCGCGCGATGTCGCCCTCGTCGGCCGGGTCGATGCCGCCGCCGGGAAAGGCGATCTGGCCGGGATGATGGCGCAAGTGCGCGGAGCGCTCGATGAAGAGAACCGGGTGCGGTGGCTCCGCCCCGATCGCAATCACGACCGCCGCGCGGCGCGGGCTCAGTGGGCCGCGGCGGCGGCCGGCGAGGGGGCGGGGCCGGGCGTCGGCGCGCCCAGCGGCTCGAGGTAATCGCCGACGTGCGGCATGACGAAGCCCTTGGCGCGGCGGTCGAACGTCGCTTGGATCTCCTGGGTCGAGACTTCGGTGATCACGAGTTCCAGGTACGGCCGTTCGTTGCCGTCTTTGTCCGCGAAGGTGCGCAAGATTTCATCCGGGATCAGATTGTAGCCGTAGACGGTGAGGTAGGCGAAATCCCCGTCCACGCGCTTGATCCGTGCGTAGCGTTCCACTTGCACGGTCGTCGTCTGGGGGGGAGCGGTCCGCGCTCCGCCGCTCGCCGGCGCTGGGCCGCGCACGGTGACGGTGACCGACGCCGGCGCGTTGGTACGCGGACCGGAGGCGGTCGTCGAGGTGATCACGGCGGTCCGCGTCGCACGCGCCGCACCGACAAGGCCGCCCGGCTCGAGGGCGAGTTTGCCCATCCGCGTCTGCACCGTGCGGGTCCACGTTTCGCTCTCGTTGGGTTCGAAGTCGCCGGCCTGCGCCTGCGAGAGCGGCTGGCTCTCAAAGTGGAACGTGCGCTCGGCCGAGGCAACCCCGGTGATGCAGTTGAGCAGCGTCACGCGCGCAATCGCGTATTTGCGGTCGGGGTCTTGGCCCAGGCCCGGCAGCCGCGGGGAGAGGTCGAACTGCGCCGTCACGGCGTAGGCCGCTTTCGCCGCCTTGCAGTCGCCGATCGTCGGCGTCCCGGTGCCGGTGAAGTGCACGATGTTGCGGGCGTAGACGAAGGTGTCGATCAATTTCTGCCAGAGTTCGGGCGGCATCGTGCGGCGGGCGTTCTCGCCGACCGTGGAGGCCACGAGAACGGTCACCGGCTCGACGCCCCGGCCGGCGCCCTGGGCGGGCACGAAGGACACGCAAAGGGCGGCCAGGAGCAAAGCGATTGGTCGGCGCATGGCGCTTCCTTCGGCCCGAAACTACCGAAGACCATGCCGGGTCGTATGAGGCGGAGGTTCAATACCACAACTTATGAGCGCTTTACCCGATGTCTCGCAGGCCACGTTTCAAGCCGACGTGCTGAATGCCGACAAACCCGTCCTGGTCGATTTCTGGGCCCCCTGGTGCGGCCCGTGCAAAATGCTCGGCCCCGTGATCGAAAAGATCGCCGGCAAGATGAGCAACGACGTCTCGTTCGTGAAACTGAATACCGACGAGAACCCGAGCCTCGCGGGGCAATATCAGGTCTCCGGCATCCCGTGCTTGATCCTCTTCAAGGGTGGACAAGCGGTCGATCGCATCGTCGGGTTCGTTCCCGAGGGGCAGATCACGTCGATGCTGCAGAAGCACCTGGCCGCCGCTTAGCGATCGTCTCGAACCTCCGCGGCCTTCCGGCCGTCCATCGGCTCCTCGACGAACCGCGCGTCGCGCGGTTCGTCGTTCTTTTCGGCAGCGCGACGGTGAAGGCGCAGGCAACCGCACTGCTCGACGATCTGCGCGCTGCAGGGAGGGTGCCCGACGGTGAGACGATCGTCGGCGCGCTCTGCGGTCGGCTCGCGCACGAGGCGCGTGAGGGCCTCGTGCCGGTGCTCAACGGCAGCGGGATCGTGTTGCATACGAATCTCGGCCGCGCGCCGCTGGCACCGGAAGCGCTCGCCGCAATGAACGCGATCGCCGGCGGGTATTCGAATCTCGAATACGATCTCGAGGCGGGCGCACGCGGCTCGCGGTACGCACGCGTCTCGACGCTCTTGCGCACCGTCAGCGGTGCGGAGGACGCGCTCGTCGTGAACAACTGCGCGGCGGCGGTGTTGCTGATTCTCGATACGTATGCGCGCGGACGCGAAGTGATCGTCGCGCGCAATCAGCTCATCGAGATCGGCGGCGGCTTCCGTTTGCCGGACGTGCTCGCGCGCAGCGGCGCGACGCTGGTCGAAGTCGGCGCGACGAACAAGGTGTATCTGCGCGATGTCGAACGCGCGCTGACCGCGCAAACGGCGCTGCTCTTGCGCAGTCATCCGTCGAACTACCGCATCGAAGGCTTCACGGCCGACATCGACCCCGCAGAACTGGCCGCGCTCGGCAAGCGCGTCGGCGTGCCGACCGTCGAAGACCTCGGGACGGGTGCGCTCGTCGATCTGGCCGCGTATGGACTTCCACACGAACGCACGGTACGCGAAGCGGTCGCCGACGGGATCGATCTGGTTGCGTTCTCCGGCGATAAATTGCTGGGCGGACCGCAGGCCGGGATCATCGTGGGCCGCGCCGCGCCGATCGCGCGACTGCGCGCGAACCCGCTGCTGCGCGCGCTGCGCGTCGACAAAGCGACGCTCGCGGCGCTCGGCGCCACCCTGCAGCTGTCGCTGCGCGATGAAGACCGCGTGCGGATTCCGTTTTACGCGATGATCGGAACGCCGCTCGAGACGCTGCGTTCGCGCGCGCTCGCGCTCGCGACGAAGCTCGGGGCGCTCGGGATCGATGTGCGCGTCGATCCGGCGATCGGCTACGTCGGCGGCGGCAGTTTGCCGCTTGCGGAGCTGCCGTCGATCGCGCTCGCCGTGCGGCCGCGCGCGGGCGACGCAAACGCGCTCGCCGCACGCTATCGCGCCGGCACGCCGCCGCTGATCGCGCGCAGTGAAGGCGACCGCGTCGCTGTGGATCTGCGCACGATCCCGCCCGAGCGCGACGGCGAGCTCTTCGATCTGCTCGCGCTCACCTGACGCGATGCACGTCGTCGGCACCGCGGGTCACGTCGATCACGGCAAATCGTCGCTGGTTCGCGCGCTGACCGGCACGGACCCGGATCGCTGGCTCGAAGAGCGCGTGCGCGGCATGACGCTCGACCTCGGCTTCGCGCATTTGCGCTTCCCCGACGGGGTCGAGGCGGGGATCGTCGACGTTCCGGGCCACGAACGGTTCTTGCACAACATGCTCGCCGGCGCGGCGGGGATGGAACTGCTGCTGCTCGTCGTCGCCGCGAACGAAGGTCCGGCGGCGCAAACGCTCGAGCATCTCGCGATCCTCGGCTATCTCAACGTGCGGCGCACGATCGTCGTCTTGAGCAAGATCGATCTGGTCGACGCGGAGGAACGCACGCTCGTGCGGGCGCTCGTCGCCGGCGCCATGCGCGGGACCGTCGCCGAGGGCGCGCCGGTCGTCGGCGTCTCGACGCGCAGCGGCGAGGGGCTCGACGAGCTGCGCGCCGCGATCCACGATGCGCTCGTCGCGCTCCCGCCGCGCGCGCCCGACGCACCGCCGTTCTTACCGGTCGACCGCGTCTTTGCGCTCGCCGGTCACGGCACGATCGTCACGGGGACGTTGATGCAAGGCCGCATCGCGGTCGGCGATGCGCTCGTCCTGCAGCCTAGCGGTCGCGACGTGCGCGTACGCTCGCTGCAAGTCTTTGGTGAAAAGCACGATCGCGTGTCCGGGGGGATGCGCGTTGCGGCGAATCTGCCGGGCGTCGACGTTGCGGAGATCGCCCGCGGCGACGTGCTCGCGGCGCCCGAATTTCGCGCGAGCAACGCGATCCGCGTGCGCTTTCGTCCCGTTCCCGAACAGCGCGGCGTCTTGCGCCGGCGCACGCCCGTGCGCGCCTATTTCGGCAGCGCGGAGCTGCTCGGAACGCTCGCGCTCGACGCCGCCGGCGAAGCGGAATCGGGTGCGACGCTGTTCTTGCGCGGCCCGGCGGCCGTGTTCCCCGGGCAAACGTTCGTCGTGCGCCGGCTCTCGCCGAAGACGCTGCTCGGCGGCGGCACCGTTGCCGGACTCGACGCAGCGGCCGACGATGCGGTCGATTCGGTCGATGCGCCGGACATCGCGGCGATCCGCGTAGCGCTCGTCGCGGCCGGACTCCAGCCGAAGACGGCCGCAGAACTTGCCGCCGCGGCCAACGTTCGCGAAGCGCGCGCCGCGGCGATCCTCGACGACCTTGTCGCGAGCGGCCGTGCGGCGGCCGTTGCGCGGCCGCTCGGTTTCGTCGATGCGATGGCGTTGGACGGATTGCGCGCGCGTATCGAGGCGTTCATGCGACTGCGTCAACACGAGAGCCCATGGGCCCTCGGCGTCACATCGCTCGCGATCGCACGCGAGGCGGGCGTGCCCGAGCCGCTCTTGCTGCGATTGCTCGCGAGCCTCGCCGACGACGGCCGCATCGCGCACCGACAGGGCTACTATGCCACGCTCGATTTCGCACCGGCGCTTACGAACGAACAGCGCGCGTTCTTCGAACGCTATGCCGCCGTCGACCCGCAAGCGCCCGCGATGCCGGCATCGCTCGATGCGCTGGTCACCGAGATCAAGCGCGCGAAGATCGCCGGCCTCTCGCAAGCGTTCGATACGCTCGTCGCGACGGGCGCGTTTGTGAAAGTTGGCGCCGACGTCTACCGCGGGACGCAGATCGCGGAGATTCGAGCGCGGCTCGAAGCCGTGCTCCGGCGCGACAAGCAGATCACCGTATCGGGCTTTCGCGATGCGATCGGATCGTCGCGGAAGTATGCGGTGCCGCTGATGGAATGGTTCGATGCAAGCGGGGTCACGCTCCGGAACGGCGACCTGCGCGTGCTGCGCGCCGGTGCATCGGAGGCCCGGTAAGGTAATGGCATCCTGGTCGTTCGTGAACCGGATCGTCAAAACGACGACCGCGTTCGATCCCCACCTGCTCGAGTGGCGCTACGGGATCCGTTGTGCGGTCGGCGTTGCCGTGCCGCTGATCGCGGCGCTCGCGATCGGCTATCCGCTCTCCGGCGTGTCGGTCGCGATCGGTGCGCTGATCGTCGGGTTCGCCTCGCGGCAAGGCTACTACCGCACGCGCGCGGCGACGATGCTGGTAACGGCCGTAATGCTCGGTCTCTCCGCGTTCGTCGGCAGCATGACGGGACAGATCCCGTGGCTCGATGTGATCATTTCGATCGTCTGGGCGCTTAGCTTCGGTCTGGTCTCGTCACTCGGGCCTTCCGCGAATGTCGTCGGCCTCAATGCGATCGTCGTGCTCATCGTGTTCGGGCAATTCGGATACTCGCCGCTGGAGGCACTCGAACAAGGCGGACTGGTCATCGCGGGCGGCGTGTTCCAAACGCTGTTGCTCGTCGCGGTCTGGCCGTTCGGGAGGTTCAGCGCAGAGCGGAAGTTGCTAGCGCGCGCGTATGCGGCGCTGGCGGGCTATGCCGCGCATCTGCCGTCGGCAACGCTCGCTTCGCCCGATCCGTCGTCGCTCTCGAACGTCGAGAAGATGCTGACCGATCCGCCGCCGTTCGCGCGGCGCGGCGAGATTGCGGCATTCGAGAATTTGCTCGCCGATGCCGAACGTATCCGCGGGCAACTCGCCGCGATGGCGACGGATCGCTACGTGCTCGAACACGCGAATATCACGGGGGGCGTCGAAGCGATCGGCGCGCTCGGGCATCGCGCGCACGACATCCTGCGTGCGATCGCCGACGCGCTCAACACGGGCGAAACTCCCGGCGATCTGGAAGCCGCCTTTCACGAATTGGACATCGCGGTCGAGGGGGTGGAGCGCGTGCGCGGCGAGCACGCGCATGCACTCGCCGACGCGCGCGCGCTCGCCGGCGGTCTGCGCGCGGCGGTCAAGTCGGCGCGCTTCCCGGTCGAAGGCGTCGGCAGCATGATCGCGCCGGTCGCGAAGACGGTCATCATCGATCGCGACGCGCTCGCCGATGCGTGGGCGACGCTGCGCGCGAACGCGACGATTCGCTCGGAGAACGGGCGTCACGCGCTGCGGCTCGGCGTCACCGTCGGCATCGCCGTCATCTTGGAGCATACGCTACCGATCGCACGGGGCTACTGGATCGCGATGACCGCGGCGATCGTGCTGCGGCCGGATTTCGGCGCGACGTTTACGCGTGGTGCTTCGCGCCTGGGCGGAACGTTTCTCGGTGCGCTCGTCGCCGGCGGGATCGCGTTCGCGTTCCATCCCGGTGCCGTCGTGCACCTGGGACTGGTGATTTTCTTCGCCTGGTTCGGGTACACGGTGTTCGCGGCGAGTTACGCGGCGTTTAGCTTGGCGATTACCGCGTACGTTATTTTCTTGCTCGCCTACGGCGGCTTGCCCGAACATCTGGCGACGGTGGACCGGCTCGAGTCGACCGCGATCGGCGGCGTGCTCGCGATGATCGCCTACGTGGTGTTTCCATCGTGGGGACGGTCGCTCGTCCCCGATCGCATCGCCGATTCGTTTGCGGCGCAGCGTCGCTACACACAACTCGTGTTCGCCGCCTACGCGGATCCCGCGACGCGCGACGATCGCGCGCTGCACGATGCGCAGCTCGCGTCGTGGCTCGCGCGCTCGAACGCGGAGGCCGCCGTCGACCGGCTCTTGGGCGAACCCGTGCGGCCGCGCGCGCTCACGGTGCGCGCGGCGCTCGGCACGCTCGCGGCCGGTCGCCGGTTCGGTCTCGCATCACTCGGACTGCACGCACGCATCCCGGAGCGGCCGATCGAGCCGGCGGCGCCATTTGCGGACTTGGCTGCCGCGATCGATACGGCGTTCGCCCAGATCGTCGACGCACTGCACGAGCGCGTCTATACGTTTTCGCTTCCCGATCTGCGCGGCAAGCAGGTTCGCTTGCGCGACGCACTCCTCGAAACACCGTCGGCCGTCGCGAGCGCCGTGATCGCCGAGACCGACCTCATGGTCGACGCGCTCAACACCGTCGCGTTCGTTCTCGAACGCGTCGAGACGTGAGTCCCCGGCAACCGGCTGGGCCCAACTGCGCCGGAACGTGGTGGGAGCACGGGTGAGCCGGCGAGTGTATCGCCGGCTTGAACTTGCAAGCGGGTGCCACGTTCTCCCAAGGGAGTTGGGTGATTACACGACGCTGAGCGCACCGAAATGGCGGTCTTGTTCGCGGCGCAGTTTCCATAGCGTTGACGACTCGTCGAACGTGACGTCGTCTTCGCCGATGAAGTGATCGGCGGGGACGTCGCGGCGGAGGGTGAGGCCGTGCGCGAGGCCCATCGGGACGAGCCGGCGCGCGCGCGCGTCGTCGGCGGTTGCAATCGTTCCGTAGGTTGCGTAGCCGCCTTCGCCGTCGATGATCTCGCCGGCGCGCATCGCGCCGCGTGTCGCGCACACGACTTCCGCCCGCGGACCGTATGACGGCGCTCCAGTTGCTTCGTGGCGCAGCGCGACGCTCGCGACGGACACGCCGATTTCGAGACCGATGAGATGATACGGCCGCCACATCGCCGTGTAGCGTCCGGTTTCATCGGTGACGAGCCCGTATTCATCGAAGCAGCGCACGCTGTACGGCTCATCGGACGTGAACGTGACGAACACGCCCCAGCGCAGGTGGCCATCGACGAAGGTGCCGTTCAGGTTCATGCAGCTGACGACGTCGGTGACGCCTTCGCGATCGAGCACGCCGCCGAGCGCGCGCGGGCGCATCAAGCTCGCGAGATCCGTTGCCGCTGCCGGTGAGAACGAAAGGCCGCCCTCGCGCACGCCGAGCCCGGTCGCGTTGCTGACTGCGACCATCTCGATCGCCGACTTCGTGCCGTCGAGGAACGAGTTGAACATTTTCGGATTGAAGCCGCCCGTTGCGATCTGCTCGGGCGTGAAGCCGTAGTAGCCGAACGCCGTGTCGGGTGTCGAGCGCCGATACTCGGGCAGAAATTTTGTCCCCTTGCCGGCCGAAACGACGCGCAGCCCGCAGGTCCGCGCCCAGTCGACGAGTTCGCAGATGATCGCCGGTTGGTCGCCGTAGGCCATCGAGTAGACGACGCCGCGCTGCTCGGCGAGGTGATGGAGATACGGTCCGACGACGACGTCGGCTTCCACCGTCACCATGATTACGTGCTTGCCCGCTTCGATCGCGCGCAACGCGTGCACCGCACCGGCCTCTTCGTGTCCGGTGGCCTCGATGATGACGTCGACATCCGCCTCCGCGGCGATCTCGCCGCTCGTTACGAGCGCGGTCTTGCCGGTGCGCGCAACATCGTTTGCCGCATTTGCGTTCGCCGCGAGCGCAAAGCGCTCGGCGACCCAGCCGGCGCGGACGGCCGCATCGCGCGCACGATCCGGCGAGAGATCGGCAAGCACCGCGAGGCGCACGCCGGTCATCAGGCGGAGCTGCGCGAGGATCATCGTCCCGAATTTTCCGGCGCCGATCAGCGCGACGCGAATCGGTGCCCCGTCGGCTTCGCGTTTGGCAAGTTTCGCGGCAAGATTCATGCGCCCGGCCTACGCCGCCGTGCCCCGCGGGACCTCGACGGCGGAACGGCCAGCGAAAAGGCTAGGCCGGGACGCTTTCGGCGAGGTGCAAGGCGGCGGCCGTGTCTTCTCGGACCTGACGGCACAGCGCCGCATCGTTCTCGATCTTTTGCCCGAAGGACGGAATCATCGCTTTGAGCCGCGGCGTCCAGGCCGGCAGCTGCGCGGCAAAGCAGCGTTCGATGATATCGACCATCATCGCGACCGAGACGGACGCCCCCGGCGAGGCGCCGAGAATCGCAACGAGCGAGCCATCCGCACTATTGACCACTTGGGTGCCGAACTGCAGCACGCCGCCCTTGGCCTTGTCCGGCATGATCACTTGCACGCGTTGGCCCGCGACGGCCAGTTTCCAATCCGCGGCCTTCGCTTCCGGGAAGTACTCGAGCAACGCTTCGAAGCGCTTCGCTTCGGAGAGCAGCACCTGATTGACGAGATACTTCGTGAGATCCCAATTATCGCGACCGACCGCGAGCAGCGGTCCGACGTTGTCGGGCTTGATCGAGAGGAACAGATCGGCGAGCGAGCCGTTCTTGAGGAACTTCGTCGAGAACCCCGCATACGGGCCGAACAAGAGCGCGCGCTTTCCGTCGATGACGCGCGAGTCCAGATGCGGAACCGACATCGGCGGCGTGCCGACCGACGCTTTCCCGTAGACTTTCGCGTTGTGCCGTTCGGTGAACTCCGGGTTATCGCAGCGCAGCCACAGGCCGCTGACCGGAAATCCGCCGAACCCTTTGCCCTCGGGGATGCCGGATTGCTGAAGGAGCGGCAACGCGCCGCCGCCTGCGCCGAGGAAGACGAATTTCGTCGCGAGCGTGTGCCGCGCGCGCGAGCGGTCCTTCACGCTGACGTTCCAACGATCGCCGGCGCGTTTCAGGCCCGTCACGGAGTGGCCGTACGCGACGCGGAATCCGGGTTGCTGCTCGAGATGGGCGATCAGCATGCTCGTAAGCGCGCCGAAGTCGACGTCGGTGCCCTGCATCATGCGCGTCGCGGCGACCGGCTCGCTCGGCGAGCGGCCCTCCATCACGAGCGGCATCCAGCTCGCGAGCTCGGTATGATCTTCCGAATACTCCATGCCGGCGAAGCAGTGGTGCGCGCTCATCGCCTCGTACCGCTTGCGCAAGAATGCGACGTTCTCGGCGCCGCGGACGAAGCTGATGTGCGGCGTCGAATGGATGAAGCGATCCGGATCGGCCAACGCCCCCGTGCGGACGAGATAGGACCACAACTGACGCGAGAGGTCGAACTGCGTGTTGACCTTGAGCGCGCGCGAGATCTCGACCGTTCCGTCGGCATTCTGCGAGGTGTAGTTCAGTTCGCAGAGCGCCGCGTGTCCCGTGCCGGCGTTGTTCCAGCCGTTCGAGCTCTCTTGGGCCGGCCCGCTGCGTTCTTCGAGCAGCACGATGTCTAGCTCGGGCTGGAGTTCCTTGAGGAGAACGGCCAGGGTTGCACTCATGATGCCCGCCCCAACGAGAACGACATCGGGTTGCATGGCGATCGGCGATACGCTGTTCACGGTTTCGTTTGTACCCTTTTTACGGAGCGGGAAGCGACCTGATTAGACGGCCGGACGGCTCTTTTCGTCGTGCCGGAGGTCAGGCCCCGATCCGGTCTTCGCCGTCTCAAGGTACGTTTTCTCGTCTACTTTTGTCGTGGACGAGGGACGGATCGTGCGTGACGAATGACCTTTGGTATGACGCTCAAAGAGAAACTCGCCGCCGGCCGTCCGATCCTTGGCCTCTCGCTCATGTTCGACTGCCCACCGCTGGTCGAAATGGCCGGCGCGATGGGGTTCGATTGGGTGCTGCTCGATTGCGAGCACGGTGCGCTCGAAATCGGGAACCTGGAGCCGATGATCGCTGCCGCGGACGCGGCCGGTGTGGCCGCGATCGTGCGTCCGCCGAGCAATAGCCCCGAACTGATCCTCCGCGCGCTCGATCGCGGTGCCGCAGGCCTCCAATGCCCGCATGTGATGAACGCGGACGAAGCGCGTGCGATCGTCGCCGCCGCAACGTATCATCCGCTCGGCGATCGTGGCCTCGCGGTTGGAACGCGCTCGTCGGGCTACGGGATGCGCGAGAGCGTCAGCGACTACATCGCTCGCGCAAATCGCGACACGCTCATCTGCGTGCAGATCGAACACGCGGACGCGCTTCCCCACATCGAGGCGATCGCTGCCGTCCCGGGCGTCGACGTCGTCTTCGTCGGCGCCATGGATCTCTCGCAGTCGCTCGGCTTCCCGGGCGCGACCGATGCCCCCGAAGTGGCGCATGCCGTCGAGGACGCCCTGCGCCGCATCATCGCCGCCGGCGCGATCGCCGGCACATCCGGCAAACCCGAACTCGCCAAGAGTCGCCTCGATCTCGGCGTGCGATACCACTACACCCACGTTACCTCGCTGCTCGGATCAGCGGCGAGACCGTATCTCGGGCTGCGCCCAGAATAGGCCCTTCCAATCTCATCGCGATCATCCATGTCATCCTGAGACTTGTCGTGTCATCCTGAACCTTGTCGTGTCATCCTGAACCTTGTCGTGTCATCCTGAACCGCCACCGTGTCATCCTGAGGCTCTCGAAGGATGGGCGCGCCACTCAGCGTTATCTCATGCCCATCCTTCGAGAGCCTCAGGATGACACGGCAAGGCTGATGACACGGCAAGGCTGATGACACGGCAAGGCTGATGACACGGCAAGGCTCAGATGACACTAGAAGGCTCGGGCTTCAAGTCGGCGGCCGAGCGAACCCAGGCCGAAGTTCACGACGAAATACGTCAGGGCGATGAGCGCGAAGACGGGGACGGGGTCGAACGGCGGCTGACTGAAGACGATCTTACCGCGGGCCGTCAATTCGAGCACGCCGATGACCGCGGTGTAGGACGTGTCTTTGAGCAGCGTTACGAATTGGGCGATCAGCGCGGGCATCATCTGCCGCAGCGCGATGGGCAGCACGATCAGGCGCATCGTCTGCCCGCTCCGCAGGCCGCTTGCGGCTGCCGCTTCCCGCAGGCCGGCCGGCACGGCAAGGATGCCGGCGCGCACGATCTCGGCGATCAATGCCGCGGTGAACGCCGACATCGCGATCGTTCCCGCCGCGAACGACGAGAGGCGAATGCCGATGATCTCGGGCAGCGCGAGATAACAGAAGTAGATGATCAGCAACACGGGCAGCGCGCGCACGCCTTCGATGTAGGTCGTTGCGACGATCCGCAGCGCGCGGTTCGATCCAAGCCGCGCGAGGGCGAGCACGATACCGAACCCCAGGCTGATGAGGATCGAGAGCGCCGCAAGGCCGAGCGTGACCCCGAGGCCGCCGAGCAGAAAGATGAGCGTTGCGGGAGCGAAGAGCCAGCTCATCGGCTCAGCCTGCGCTCCAGTGCGTTCGCGCCGTAGGCCGTCGGCAGCGTCAGGATGAGATAGCCGATCGCCGATCCGACGAACATCGGAACGTAATCGAAGGTGCGCGCCCCGACCTGCAGCGCCGTGCCGAGCAAATCGTACATCGAGATCGTCGCGACGATCGACGAGTTCTTGATGAGATTCAAGACGGTGTTGCCGAGCGGCGGGATTGTCTTCGCAAACGCTTGCGGCAAAATGACGAGCCGCATCGCGGTCGCGTACGTCAGCCCGCTCGCCAGCGCGGCTTCGAGCTGGCCGCGCGCAACGGCGGCGATGCCGCTGCGGATCGCCTCCGCAACGAAGGCCGAACTATAGACGCCCAAGGCAACGACGCCGCACGTAAACGGGTCGAGCCGGATCGGAAAGAGCGGCAGCGTCGGCAGCGCGAAGAAGAGGAAGAACAACTGCACGAGCAGCGGGATATTGCGCAGCACTTCCACGTACGTTGCCGCCGCGCCGCGAAGCGGTCCGCTCGGCGCAACGCGCGCGACCGCGACGAGGACCCCCAGCACGAGCGCCAACACGAGCGCCAGCGCCGACACCTCGAGCGTGACGAGCAGTCCCTGCGCGAGCGCGCCCGCGTTCTGCGCAAGAACGGACCAGTCCACGACTTAGCCCGGCTTCTGGTCCTGCCACTTGGCAGCGGCGGCCTCGGGCGACATCCCGAACGCGGCGTTCACGGACGGCGGAACGATGCCGTGCAGCCACTTCTGATGCAGTTTCTCGTAGTCGCCGCTCTTCTTGATGTCGTCGAGCGCGGCATCGATCGCGTGCTGCAGCGAACTGTTGCCGAGTTTGATTCCGGCACCGTACGGCTCGAACGTGAAGAGGCCACCGACGATCGCGAGATTGCTCGGATCCTGCGCTTCGTAGCCTTGCAAGATCGTATTGTCGGTCGTCACGGCATCGACGCGGCCGCCGCGCAGCCCGGTCAGACATTCGGGATACGTTTCGAAGGTCACGACGACGGCCTTGGGTTCGATGCGCCGGATCGTCTGTTCGGGCGTCGAGCCTTGTACGGTGCACACGGTTTTGCCCGTCAGATCGTGATAGCTGTGAATCGGCGAGCCCGACTTCACGAGCAGCGATTGCCCGGCCCGGTAGTAGACGTTCGAAAAATCGATCGTCTTCAAGCGCATCGGCGTGATCGTCGCGGTCGCGAGGAAGAAATCGATCGAGCCGTTCTGCACGAGCGGAATCCGGTTATCCGATTTCACGATCGTGAACTCGACTTTATCGGGCGAGCCGAGGATGCGTTTTGCGATCGCGCGCGCGAGATCGACCTCGAAGCCGACCGGCTGATTCGAGACCAGGTCGATCGTGCCGAAACCCGGCGCATCGCCGCGCACGCCGACATGCAGAATGCCGCGCTTCTTGATGGCATCTAGCGTGGTGTCGTCCGCGGCGCGCGTCGGCAGCAGCGGCCCAAGACCAATGGCGGCGAGCGCGCAGAGTGCGGCGGCAAGAATAGCGCGACGGCGAAGCGTCATGAACGTGGCTCCTTGATCATAGCAATCGGGAAATTTGCGGGACCTAGCGGGCGAGGACCTTCGAGAGGAACGCTTGCGCGCGCGGATGTTCGGGCCGCTCGAAAAACACGGCGGGGGGAGCGACCTCGACGATACGTCCCTCGCTCATGAAGACGACCCGGTCGCCAGCCTCGCGGGCGAACCCCATCTCATGGGTGACGAGGATCATCGTGATCCCGGTGTGCGCGAGCCCCTTGATCACGTCGAGTACGTCGGCGATCGCTTCGGGATCGAGCGCCGAGGTCGGTTCGTCGAAGAGCAAGACCTTCGGGTGCATCGCGAGCGCGCGGGCGATGGCAACGCGCTGTTGCTGACCGCCCGAGAGCTGCGCTGGATACGCGTCCGCTTTGTCGGGCAGGCCGACGCGTTCGAGCAGCGCGCGGCCCTCGCGCTCGGCTTGCTCGCGCGGCGTCTTGCGCACCGTGACCGGCGCGAGCGTGATGTTCTCGAGCGCCGTCTTGTGCGGATAGAGGTGGAAGGCCTGAAAGACCATGCCGACTTCGCGCCGGACCTCGGCGAGCCGGCGGCCGCCGCGGTCGAGCACGACGCCGTCGATCACGACCTCGCCGCGATCGATCGATTCGAGCCCGTTCACGCAGCGGATCAAGGTGCTCTTCCCCGAGCCCGACGGTCCGATCACGCAGACGACCTCGCCCGGCTCCACATTCAGGTCGATATCGCGCAGAACGTGATTCGACCCGAACCATTTATTGACGCCGGTGAAGGCGATCGCGGCAGGCATGACGGTTGGCGCTTCGGCGACGCGGGTTCGGAGCCCGTCTGGACTCCGTACGTTTTCGTGCGCATGGATCGCGGTAGGATGATGGCCAGCGGTCTTGCGCGCGTCCGGGAGCACATGAGTACACACTACGACATCATCATCATCGGTTCGGGCGCGGGCGGCGGGACGCTCGCGCATCGTCTCGCCCCGAGCGGCAAGCGCATCGTGCTGCTCGAGCGTGGCGACTGGCTGCCGCGCGAGCCGGAGAACTGGGACGCAACGGAAGTTTTCGTGAACAACCGGTACGTCTCGACCGACCCATGGGTCGATAAAGCGGGCAAGACGTTCCAGCCGCAATCGCACTATTTCGTCGGCGGCGCGACGAAGATGTACGGCGCCGCGCTCTACCGGTTGCGTGAGCGCGACTTCGGCGAGCTCCGCCACCACGACGGGATCTCGCCGGCGTGGCCCGTCGGTTACGATGAGTTCGAGCCGTACTACACGCAGGCCGAGCAGCTCTATCACGTCCACGGCGCGCGCGGGGAAGATCCGACCGAGACCTGGGCAAGCGCGCCCTATCCGCACCCGCCGGTCTCGCATGAACCGCGCATCCAGCAGCTGCACGACGATCTGTTGCGCGCCGGCTTTCACCCCTTTCACAATCCGTGCGGTATCTTGCTCGATGAGGCAAATCCGCCGTTCAGTGCCTGCGTGCGCTGTCCGGATTGCGACGGGTTTCCCTGTGCGGTGCTGGCGAAGTCGGACGCCGAGACGATCGCCGTTCGGCCGGCGCTTGCGTATCCGAACCTCACGCTGCGCACGAATGCGCTGGCGAAGCGGTTGCTGACGAACGCCTCCGGCCGGGTCGTTACCGGGGTCGTCGTCGAGACGGACGGCGAAACCGAGACCCTCGCGGCCGACATCATCGTCGTTTCGTGCGGCGCCGCGAACACGGCGAAACTCTTGCTCGCCTCGGCCAACGACCGCCACCCGGCCGGGCTTGCGAACGGCTCGGATTGCGTCGGCCGGCACTACGTCTTTCACAATAGCCAAGGCGTGATCGCCGTATCGCGCGAGCCGAACCCAACCCGGTACCAGAAGACGCTCGGGGTGAACGATTTCTACTTCGGTGCCGACGATGCGGCGTTTCCGCTCGGGAACATTCAGATGCTGGGCAAATCTCAGGGGCCGATGTATCGCAGCGAGAAGCCGCATGAGACGAGCATCGTCCCCGGCTGGACGTTGGATATGGTTGCCCGGCACGCCGTCGATTTCTGGCTCACGACCGAAGATCTGCCGTTGCCGGAGAACCGCGTCACGCTCGAACGCGACGGCCGCATTCGACTCGACTATACGCCGACCAACGAGGTTCCCAAACGCATGCTCTACGCGCACCTCAAATCGATGCTCGACGCGCTCGGGATGCATCCCGGCCACCTGATCCCCCGCAATCTCTACTTGCAGACGAGCGTGGGACTCGCCGCGGTCGCACATCAAGCGGGGACGGCGCGCTTCGGCCGCGATCCGAAGACCTCGGTGCTCGACCCGACGTGTAAGGCGCACGAACTCGACAATCTCTACGTCGTCGATACCAGCTTCATGCCGTCGATCGGCGCAGTCAACCCGGGCCTTACGACGATGGCGAACGCGCTGCGCGTCGCGGATCACGTGCTCGATCGGCTCGGCGCCTCCCGGCGCGAGCCCATGCACGATGCGCCGGGAACCGCGCTCGGGCTCTCCGAGCGCACGACGCGCGCGGCCGCCGCACGATGATGCTCGCGGGGAAGGTCTGCATCGTCACCGGTGCGGCCACCGGAATCGGTCGCGCCATCGCGACGCGGTTCGCCGGCGAAGGCGCGACCGTCGTGATCGACTACGTCGGCAAGAGTGACGAAGCGGATCGCCTCGCGGCAAGCCTCTCCGCGACGGGCGCGACGGTGGCGGCGCTCGCCGCGGATGTCGGCGATGCAGCCCAAGTCGGTGCCCTCTTCGATGAAACGGTGAAACGCTTCGGACGGCTCGACGTGCTCGTCAACAACGCCGGCATCGAGAAAAAGACGCCGTTCGTCGATATCCCGCTCGAGGATTGGAGCAAGATCCTGGCGGTGAACCTCACCGGCACGTTCCTGTGCGCGCAGCGAGCGGCAAAGCAGATGATCGCGCAAGGCAGCGGCGGCCGGATCATCAACATCTCGTCGGTGCACGAGAACATTCCGATGACGCTCAACGCCTCCTATAGCGCGTCGAAGGGCGGGATCCGGATGCTGATGCGCACGATCGCCGTCGAGCTCGCGCCGCACGGCATCCTCGTCAACAACATCGCGCCCGGCGCGGTGTTCACGCCGATCGACGCCGAGGTCGAATCGAACAAGGAAGAATTCGCCGAGCTGCTCGCCGAGATACCGCTCCATCGCATGGCCAAGCCGGAAGAAGTCGCCGCGATGGCCGCGTTCCTTGCCTCGGATCAGGCCTCGTACTCGACCGGCTCGACGTTTTTCGTCGACGGCGGGATGAGCCAAAAAGGGGGTTCGCTCTAGTGGCCGGGCGGCGCAACCCTTCCGTTAGCACTCTCGGTTCTAGAGTGCGAATATGAACGTCGAACGCATGACCCAGCGCGTTGCGGAGGCGCTCAACGCCGCCTACACGCGGGCGCTCACCGAGCGCAACACCCAAACGAGCCCCGAGCATCTGCTCGCCGCGGTCCTCGATCAGCCGGACGGCGTCGCTGCGCCGATTCTCAAGAAGGCCGGGCTCGATCCGGCGACCCTCGACCGCGAGGCCAGCCGGCTGATCGGCGCGCTGCCGCGCTTCTCCGGCGCGAACTCCGACAACAGCACGGTCACGGTGGCTCCCGCCCTGACGCGCCTGCTCGGTAAAGCCGATGAGGAAGCGAAGGCGCTCTCCGACGACTACGTTTCGGTCGAGCATCTCTTGCTTGCGATGGCCGAGGATGCCGGCCCGGTCGGCTCGCTGTTCCGTCGCAGCGGCCTCGGCCGCGACAAATTGCTGACCGCGCTGCGCGAGGTGCGCGGCAACCAGCGCGTGACGACCCAGAATCCCGAGGGGACGTATCAGTCCCTCGAGCGCTACGGCCGCGATCTCACGAAGGCTGCGAAAGCCGGGAAACTCGATCCGGTCATCGGCCGCGACGAAGAGATTCGCCGCGTCGTGCAAGTGCTCTCGCGGCGGACGAAAAACAACCCGGTCCTCATCGGCGAGCCCGGCGTCGGCAAAACGGCGATCGTCGAGGGCCTCGCCGAACGCATCGTGCGCGGCGACGTCCCCGAAGGCCTCAAGAACAAGACGATCATCTCGCTCGACATGGGCGCGCTGATCGCCGGCGCGAAATATCGCGGTGAATTCGAAGAGCGGCTCAAAGCCGTTCTTAAGGAAGTGCAGAGCGCGAACGGCGCGGTTTTGCTCTTCGTCGACGAACTGCACACCGTCGTCGGCGCCGGCAAGACCGAAGGCTCGATGGACGCCGGCAATTTGCTCAAGCCGATGCTCGCGCGCGGCGAGCTGCACATGATCGGCGCGACGACGCTGGACGAATACCGCAAGTACATCGAAAAGGACGCCGCGCTCGAGCGCCGCTTCCAGCCCGTCAAGGTCGATCAGCCCTCCGTCGAGGACGCGATCTCGATTCTGCGCGGCCTGCGCGAACGCTACGAACTGCACCACGGCGTGCGCATCAAGGATGCGGCGCTGGTTGCGGCCGCCGTGCTCTCCAACCGCTACATCACCGATCGCTTCTTGCCGGACAAAGCGATCGATCTGGTCGATGAGTCGGCAGCCAAGTTGCGCACCGAGATCGACTCGATGCCGACCGAACTCGACGAAGCGTCGCGCCGGATCATGCAGTTGCAGATCGAGCGCGAAGCGCTGCGCAAGGAGACCGACGGCGCGTCGAAGGCGCGGCTGGAGAAGCTCGAATCGGAACTCGCCGAACTCGGCGAGCAGAGCGACGCGCTCAAAGCGCGCTGGCAGACGGAGAAAGATTCGGTCCAGGGACTACGCGATCTGCGCGAGCAGATCGATGCGACCAAGATCGAGATCGATCGCGCCTCGCAGGCTGCCGATTACGCCAAGGCCTCCGAGCTCAAGTACAGCCGGCTCGCCGATCTCGAACGCCGCCTGCATGAGAAAGAAGCGGCGCTCGGCACGGCCGACCGGCTGCTCAAAGAAGAGGTCGACGAACACGACATCGCCGAGATCGTCGCGCGCTGGACCGGTATCCCGGTGAGCAAACTGCTCGAGGGCGAGATCCAGAAGTTGCTCAACCTCGATGTCGAGTTGCACAAGCGCGTGATCGGTCAGGACGAAGCCGTTACCGCGGTCGCGGAAGCGATCGTTCGGGCGCGCTCGGGGCTCGGCGATCCGCACCGTCCGTTGGGATCGTTCCTGTTCCTCGGGCCCACGGGCGTCGGCAAGACCGAACTCGCTCGCGCGCTTGCCGCGTATCTCTTCGACGACGAACGCGCGATGATCCGCATCGACATGTCGGAGTATCAGGAGAAACATACCGTCGCGCGCCTGCTCGGCGCACCGCCCGGATACGTCGGCTACGACGAAGGCGGTCAACTGACCGAAGCCGTGCGGCGCCGTCCGTTCTCGGTGATCCTCTTCGACGAAGTCGAAAAGGCGCACCCGGACGTCTTCAACGTGTTCTTGCAGATCCTCGATGATGGCCGTTTGACCGACGGTCAGGGCCGCGTGATCGACTTCAAGAACACGATCGTGATCATGACCTCGAACATCGGCAGCCATCGTATCCTCGATTATCGCGATGACGATCCGGCCGAGTTCGCGGTGATGCGCGCGACCGTGCTCGACGAACTGCGCCAACACTTCCGGCCCGAATTCCTCAACCGCATCGACGAAGTCGTGGTGTTCCACGCGCTCACCGAAGAGCAACTCAAATCGATCATCGAGATCCAGCTCGATCGCGTACGCGAACGGCTCGCCGATCGCCGTATCGGACTGGAAATCTCGGACGAGGCAAAAGCGCATCTCGTGCACGTCGGGTACGAACCGGCCTACGGTGCGCGGCCGCTCAAGCGCGCCGTGCAACGCGAAGTCGAAACGCCGCTCGGCCGCAAGATCCTCGCCGGCGACGTGCGCGACGGCGATCTCGTGCGGATCGGCTTCGACCGCGATCGCGGCGCCCTGACGTTCGCGACGGTGGACCCGCTCCCGCAAATGCCCGCGTTCTCGCACTAACATCGCTTCGCCCGATGCCGTCCGTGCAGCGCGCGTGATCGGTGTCATCCTGAGCCTTCGGTGTCAGCCTGAGCCACAACCATGTCATCCTGAGCCTGTCGAAGGATGGGCATGGCAGTCAGGCGGCGCCGTCCGCCACGATCGTGGCCGGGGCTGGCGAAATTCTCTCACGCCCATCCTTCGACAAGGCTCAGGATGACATACAAGGCTCAGATGACATACAGGGCTCAGGATGACGTACAAGGCTCAGATACATGGTTGTGGCTCGGGATGACATGGATGATTAGGTTTCCCTAAGTGATGATGCGAGGCGAGCCTAACTGAACTTTTCGCGAGGACACGGGATCAAAACGAGGTAGTTTCCGTTGAGGGAATACCTCGTACTTTTTCAATCATAAGGAGTCATCGCGTGAGCGACCGTCTGTCTCGCAAGTCTGTGATCATCAATCTGATCGGTATGCCGATCGCGGCCGCCGCCGCTGCCTCCGTCGCCGGTGCGGCCGATGCGGCAACGATGAAGTCCGGAAGCACCTCGCCGAAGTCGGTCATGTACGTGACGAAATCGACGAACGGCAAGTTCTGCAAGGGCTGCAAGTTCTATTTCGGCAGCACCAGCAAGCCCGGCAGCTGTACCATCGTCTCCGGCCCGATCGCCCCGACCGGCTACTGCGTCGCCTACGCGGCGAAGTAAGTGCCGTCGGGACCCACGTCCTAAGAAAATCGGAGCAACGCGCGCGTTCCGGCAGGGTCCGTAAAAACCCGGCCGGTAACGCGCGTGAATGACGCAACGTATTTCCCGCTCCGTGCTCGGAGCGGCCCTGATCGCGGCGCTCGCTGGAGCGCCGCTTTCGCGAGCGGTCGCCCAGGGCGCGACCCCACCGATCGCCGTATCGATGACGCTTTCGGTCGACGCGAGCGAAGCGACGCGTGGGATCCTCCACATGCACGAGACGATCCCCGTCTCGGCCGGACCGCTCGTCCTCGAGTATCCGAAATGGATCCCCGGCGAACATGGGCCCAACGGCCCGATCCCCAACCTCGCGACGGTCGCGATGTCGGCGGGCGGTCAGGGTCTGAAATGGACGCGCGACCTCGACAACATGTACGCCTTCCACGTCACGGTGCCGGCCGGCGTGACCACCCTCGACGTGACGTACGATTATCTTGGTGCACAAGGCGGCCAGTACAGTTCCTCGCGTCTCTCGACGCCGAATCTGCTCTCGCTGACCTGGAACAAAGTGCTGCTCACGCCGCACGAAGACGACTATCGCACGATCGAGATCGCGCCGTCGCTCACGCTGCCGAGTGCCGACTGGAAGTTTGGCACCGCGCTCGAGACCGCGTCGCAAACCGGCGCGACGGTCTCGTTCAAACCCGTTACGATGGAGATGCTCGTCGATTCGCCGCTCGATGCCGGGATCAACGTGCGCAAATGGCCGCTCGGCGATTTCGACGGCGCCCCGGTGGAACTCGACGCGTTCGCCGACACGCCCGAAGAACTCGAAGCGTCCGATAAGACGATCGACAAATTCAAGAACCTCGTTCAAGAGATGAAGGCCAACTACGGCGCGCGGCACTTCAACCATTACACGTTCTTGCTGACGCTCTCCGACGTGATGCCCGGTGAGGGCGTCGAACACCACCAGTCGAGCGACGACGGCACCGACGGTTCGTTCCTCACCGATCCGATGTCGCTCGCGGGCGACGGCGATCTCTTGCCGCACGAGTTCAATCACTCGTGGGACGGGAAATATCGCCGGCCGTTCGATCTCGCGACGCCGAATCTGCAAGTGCCGATGGAAGACGACCTGCTCTGGGTCTACGAGGGCATGACGCAATTCGAAGGGACGCTGCAAGCCGAGCGCAGCGGCATCTGGACCAAAGAGCAGTGGATGCAAACGCTGGCGGGCTACTACGCCTCACTCGATTCGACGACCGGCCGCCTCACGCGCCCGCTGGTCGACACGGCGACGTCCGGCCCATTTCTCTACGGTGCGCCGCGGCAGTGGTACTCCGCGCGGCGCGGGGTCGATTTCTACGACGAAGGTGCGCTGATGTGGCTGGAAGCCGACGAGATCATCATGCGCGAATCGCACGGCAAGAAATCGATCGAAGATTTCTGTCATGCGTTCTTCGGGCCGCCGGATACGGGGCCGAAGGTCGTTCCGTATCACCGCGCAGACGTGATCGCGGCGCTCAACGCCGTGCAGCCGTATGATTGGGCCGCGTTCTTTCACGCGCGCGTCGACGAGGTGGCGCCGCATCCGCCCGATCCGTTCACGCTGGGCGGCTACAAGCTCGTCTACCGCGACCATCCCGCGAAAGCGCAGCTCGGCGGCGGACGCTACCGCGGGATCGACGCGCGCTTCTCGCTCGGCATCTCCGCCGGCCCCGACGGCACGATCGGCGACGTCATCCAAGGGTCGCCGGCGGCCAAAGCCGGCATCGGGCCGGGGATGAAAATCGCCGGGATCGACGGCCGCACGCTCTCGGCTGGGCAAGGCCAGCTCGACGACGCGCTCAAAGCCGCCCAGCACGGCGCGGGCATCACGTTCCTGCTCACCGGCGGCGGCGTCTACCGCGAGGTGACGGTCGCGTACACCGGCGGACCGCGCTACCCGCAACTCGAGCGCATCGCGGATACGCCCGATCGGCTGGAAGACATCGCCAAACCGCGCCAGGCGAAATGATCGGCGGTTGGCGTCCGAGAAGGACGTCAACCTCTCGCTCGCTCCCTTAGGAGACAGCCTATGCAGCGTTTTCTTTCCGCGTTCCTCACCGCTTCGCTCGTCGCCGCGCTCGGCACGGCTGCGGTTGCCACGGACAAATCGAAGATGAAAGCGATGTCGACGCCCAAGCCCAGCGCGATGTCGATGTCCAAGCCGATGAAGTGCGGCAAAGGCAAGTCGTACGTCAAGGGCTACACCAAGAAGAACGGGACGGTCGTCAAGGGCTACTGCCGCTAAACGCGGCCTCCGCGGATCCGGAACGCGACGATCGCCAGATCGTCGCGTTCTGATTTTCTGGTGTATGCGCGCAGCCGTTGCACGATCGTCTCCACGAGGACGGTGGGTGAGGGTGCGGTGGCCTCGGCGAGCCAACGCCGCACACCCGCATCGGTGAGGAATTCGCCGGCCGCGTTGCGCGCTTCGGTGAGGCCGTCGGTGGCGAGAAAGACGATCTCGTCGGGAGCGAGCCGCCGCGAGCGCGCCGTAAACGTTTCGTCGCGGATGATTCCGACGATCGGACCGGTTGCGGCGAACGAATCGACCGCGTTGCCGCGGACGATGTAGACCGGCTCGTGGCCGGCGTTGACGTATTCCATCGTCGCCGTCCGCCGGTCGTAGACCGCGACGAACAGCTCCACGAAGCTTTCGCTCGAGCGTTCCGACGCGCAGAAGAGCGCGTTGAAACGCGTCACGATCGTCCCGACGTCGGTATACTCGGAGGCGAACGCCCGCAGCGCGTTGCGAACGAACAGCGCATCGATCGCCGCATTGACCCCCTTCCCGCTCACGTCGGCGATCGCGATGAGGCGGCGATCGTCGTCGATGGCGAAGACATCGTAGGCGTCGCCGCCGACGCGCGCGCCGTCCATCGCCGAGAGATAGTGCGTTGCGACGTCGAGATAGGGATTGGGCGGCGTGACGATCGTGAACCCGCGTTGGAGCGCCTCGGCGACGGTCCGTTCGCGGTCGAGTTCATAGCGCAGGCGTGTGAGGATCAACGCGAACGCCAGCAGTTCGATGCCGACCACGACGATCGCGCCGTAGCCGATGTACGACGCGTTGCGAATCTTGAGCGATCGGGCGACCAAGAGACGATCGTAGTCTTCCACGAGGCGCGGCGCGATCTCGCGGCTCATCACGTCGCGGAAGCGGTCGATGATTGCCTCACCCGTTCCGTAGAGGGCGCGTGTGTCGCGAGCGCCGCGAACGATCGGTGTACCGACGGTCTGCCGCCAGGCCAGATTGAGCGCGACGGCACGCTCGACCCCCGTGCGTTCGACGGCGGGCTCCACCGCATCGAAGATTCGTTTGCTCTCGAGCGCGGCCGCGTGCATCGCGAAATCACTGCGCGCTTCGTCGGCAACCCGTCGTTCGCGCGGATCGCGCCGCACGGCGAAGCCGCGAATCGCGTTCTCCTCGTCGATTTGCGCGCGAAGCATCTCCGCGGCGTCGAGCTGTGCGAAGCGAACCGTCGCGACATCCCGGTTGATGTCGTTGAGTTGCTGGATCACTTGGAAGAGCCCGACGAGGCCGATCGGCAAGATCAATGCGACCAAGCCGAATGCGACGATGAGCCCCCGCAATGAAAAGCGGACGCGGTTCACCGTCGGAACGTTGCGCCAGGGGGCGGCGCGCTCCCGCCCCCTCCCGAAATTTGGGGCTAGACGGTCGCCTTTTCGCGCTTCCGGTTCCGAAGGCGCTCGGTTTCGTCGAGGATGCGCTTGCGAATCCGGACCGACTTCGGCGTGATCTCGACGAGTTCGTCGTCTTCGATGAACTCGATCGCGCGCTCGAGCGACATCTCTTCGGGCGGTGAGACCTTCGTCGAATCGTCGGAACCCGACGCGCGCATGTTCGTCAGTTTCTTCGCGCGCACGACGTTGATCGCGATGTCCTTGTCGTCGTTGGCCCGGCCCACGATCATGCCTTCGTAGACCTCGACCTGCGGTCCGACGAAGAACCGGCCGCGCGATTCGAGGCCGACCATCGCGTACTCGGTCGTCACGCCGGTTTCGCTGGCCACGAGGGCGCCGTTCGAGCGGCCCGGGATCGACCCCGCCAAGGGCTGGTGATCGTAATAGGTGTGCGACATGATCGCGGTGCCGCGCGAGAGCGTGAGCATCTCGCCGCGCAGGCCGAAGATCGCGCGCGTCGGCATCGTGTATTCGAGCCGGCGCGAGTCGCCGACGGTGATCATGTTCGACATGATCGCGCGGCGGCGGCCGAGCGACTCGATGACGGGGCCGGCGTATTCTTCTTGCACGTCGACGACGACGTACTCGACCGGTTCCATCTTCACGCCGTCTTTTTCGGTGATGATGACCTGCGGCTTGGAGACCGCGAGTTCGTAGCCTTCGCGACGCATCGTCTCGATGAGGATCGAGAGATGCAGTTCGCCGCGGCCGCGGACTTCGAAGGTATCGGCGCTTTCGGTATCGGCCACGCGCAGCGCGACGTTGGATTCGAGTTCGCGCATCAGGCGTTCGCGGATCTGGCGCGAGGTCAGGAACTTGCCTTCCTTGCCCGCGAACGGCGAGGCGTTGACCATGAAGTACATCGAGACCGTCGGCTCGTCGACCGCGACGGCGTTGAGCCCCTCGGGGGCCGAGGCGTCCGTGATCGTGTCGCCGATGTTGAGGCCTTCGATCCCGGAGACGCACACGATGTCGCCCGCCGAGGCTTCCTCGGCATCGATGCGCTCGAGGCCTTGGAACGTCAGCAGCTTCGTGAGCCGCAGACCGGTCTCGACGGCGCCGTCGCGCGCGACCTTGGCGATCGGCGCGTTGACTTTGGCCGTGCCGCGGAATACCCGCCCGATGCCGATACGGCCGACGTACTTGTTGTGGTCGATCGCCGAGACGAGCATCTGAAACGGACCGTCTTCGGCCGGCGCTTCGGGCGTCGATTTCTTGATCGTCTCGAAGAGCGGCTCGAGGTTGTCGCTCTCGTCGTTCAGAGCGTATTTCGCAACGCCGGCGCGGCCGTTCGTGTAGACGATCGGGAAATCGGCCTGCTCGTCGGAGGCGCCGAGTTCGATGAAGAGGTCGAAGACTTCGTTGACGACTTCTTCGGCGCGCGCATCTTTGCGGTCGATCTTGTTGATGACGACGATCGCGCGCAGGTCGAGCTCGAGCGCCTTGCGCAGCACGAAGCGCGTCTGCGGCATCACGCCTTCGGCCGCGTCGACCAGCAGCACCACGCCCTGCACCATCTGCAACACGCGCTCGACCTCACCGCCGAAGTCGGCGTGACCGGGCGTATCGACGATGTTGAATTTCACATCGCCGTGGATGACGGCCGTGTTCTTGGCCAGGATGGTAATGCCGCGCTCTTTTTCGAGCGGGTTGGAGTCCATGACCCGCGTGTCCACATGCTGACCTTCACGAAAGACGCCGCTCTGCTTGAGCATGGCGTCGACGAGGGTGGTCTTGCCATGGTCGACATGGGCGATGATAGCGACGTTCCGGAGGTCTGATCGAGTTCTCACGACCCCCTAGTCTAGCATATTCCGGAAGCGGAGTCAGCGACCGAAGCGGCGTTGCCGCGCGGCGAAGGTCGCCAGGGCCTCGTTGAAGGCCTCCGCCCCGAAGTCGGGCCAGGGGACCGGCGTGGAGAAAAGTTCCGTGTACGCGCATTGATAGAGAAGAAAATTTGATAGGCGGAGGTCGCCGCCGGTGCGCACGAGCAGGTCGGGATCGGGCTGCCCGGCGGTGTGCAGGCGGCCGGCGATCGCCGCGTCGTCGATCGCGGCCGGATCGAGCGTGCCGCGCAGCACGTCGGCGGCGATGCCGCGGACGGCGTCGGCGAGTTCGGTGCGCGCGCTGTAATCGATCGCCAGGTTGAGGGCGAGCCCCGTGCAGGCCGCGGTCCCCGTCTCGAGGTCCCGCAGCGCACGATCGACGGCTGCGGGGAGCCGGTCGCGCCGGCCGAGGATGCGCACGCGAACGTTCTCGCGCGCAAGCGCCGCGGCTTCGTGGCGCGCGAAATACGCCGCCAGTTCCATCAGGCCGCCGACTTCCGCGGGCGGACGCTGCCAATTCTCCTCAGAGAACGCATAGGCGGTGAGCACGTCGACGCCGGCGCTTGCCGCCGCGGCGACGACGCTGCGCAGCGCGGCCAGGCCGCGGCGGTGGCCTTCGAGCGCCGGGAGTCCGTGCGCGGCGGCCCAGCGGCGATTTCCGTCCATGATGATCGCCACGTGGCGCGGCGCGACGGCCGGCGCTACCGCGCGTGGGATGCGTTCGTGGATCACGATTGGTTCGCGAGCCGGCCGGCCGGAAGATTTGCCGCGGCCGTGTTCTGCACGGCGCGCACGACCGATTCGAGTTCGTCGACGTAGGCGAGGAAACGTTTGCGCCCGTCGGATGTGATGCGCACGATCGTCACCGGCCGGCCTTGGCCGCGGCGCCGCTCGAGCGTCACGACGCCGACTTCGGCCAGCGCATGGAGATGGCGGTTGAGGTTGCCGTCGGTGAGGCCGCAGGCATCCTGAAGATCGGTGAAGCGCAGCCCGTCCGTCTCGTTCGCGATCAAGCAACTGCACACGGCGAGCCGCCCGCGTTCGTGGAAGATCCGCTCGAGCCCGGCGTACGCGAACGGCGCGTCAGCGTTCGGCTGCATAGCGCACCTCGTCGCGGGCGACCAGCACGCCGATCGCGAGCTGACCGACGCCGAAGGTCACCGGCATCACCCACCAGCGCAGCGCCGCGACATCGTGCGCGAAGAGCAGCGCGATCCCCGCGCACGCGAAGAGCGCCGCAACCGCGAGGACACCGCGCGGCACCATCGCCCGCGACGCCAGCAGGCCCAGCGCGTAGCACACGCACCACGTCCCCGGCAGCAAGCCGGCGAGGTCGTGTTGCAGGAAGACCAGCGTGAACACGCCGCCGGCCACGATCGCCGGAGCGATCGTCATGCCGACCGTCCGCAGTTCGCTGCGTGAACGGCTGCTCCAATGGCGCGCCAGCCACAGCAGGATTGCGCCGTAATTGGCCGCCAGCGCGAAGACCAGGACCCCCGTCCAGAGCGCGACGTAGCGCGAGATTTCGCTCGGCGTCGATGGATACGGAAGAAAGAAGAGTTGGTAGGCACCCGCCAAGACGGCGGCCAGGCCGCTGGCGGCGGCGGCTCCTCCGGAGAGTCCGCGGAAGCGCTGGACCGCCGCCAAGCGACTGCGAACTTCGGCGAGATCGGCGAGAGCCTGCGACACATCCATCGTGCTGCTTTGTATCACAAAGTGAAGCCGGATGCAAGCGACCGCCGCGACAAAAGGGGCTTGCCTGCCGGCCCGATTCTTGTAAGAATGAGCGGTTGCCTTACGCTCCCTTCCCGAAAAATGACCTCTTCGATACCGTCATCGGCGGTATCTCGGGCATCGTCTACGTTTGCGACGATCAGGGCCGTCTCGTTCACTGGAACGATTCGCTGCCGTTGCTCTCCGGGTACACGGACAGCGAACTCGCCGGCACCCATCCGCGCGCGTTCGTCCATCCCGAGGATCAGGCGCTCTTGCGCGACCGGATGGAAGCCGTCGAGCGCGACGGGCGATCGTTCGGCGAGGTCCGCTTCTTGACGAAGGACGGCGTCGAGCGTTTGGTGGCGATCACCGGCCACCAGCTCGTTCACGACGATGCGCGCTACATCGTCGGCATGGGCATCGATGTGACCGAGCACCGCGCGAACGAAGCGCGGCTCTACCGGCTCGCGCATTTCGATACGCTGACCGATTTGCCCAACCGGTATCACATGTCGCAAGCGATCGACGCCGCGGTCCGCGAAAATTACGAAGCCGCGACGATCGGCGCGCTCATCGTCGTCGACCTCTTTCAATACCGGTTGATCAACGATTCGCTGGGCCATGCGATCGGCGATCAGTTGCTCGCGTTGATCGCGCAGCGCATCGGCCGCGTCGTCGGCCCCGATGCATTCGTCGGACGCATCGGCGGCGATGAGTTCGGTGTGCTCGTGCCGCGCATCGCCGAGCGCGACGACGCGATGCGGCTGGCCCAGAAGATCGGGATCTCGTTCACGGAGCCGTTCTGGGTCGAGGACCGCGAACTCTACGTGGCGCCCGCGATGGGCGTCGTGATCGTCCCGGCCGACGGCGAGGACGCCGCGAGCCTGATTCGCAACGCCGACATCGCGCTCGGGGTCGCGAAGGAGCGCGGCGTGATGGCGCGTTTCTACGACGTCGAGATGAGCGAACGCGTGCGGCGCCGGCTCGATCTGGAAACGCAACTTCGACGCAGCGTCCGGCACGGTGAGTTCACGCTCGTGTATCAACCCGAGGTCGAAGTCGCGACGGGCCGCACCATCGCGTTCGAAGCGCTCGTGCGTTGGCAGCATCCGCAACGCGGTCTGATCCCGCCCGAGCAGTTCGTACGCACCGCCGAGGAAACGGGCTTGATCGTTCCGCTCGGCGAGTGGGTGCTGCGCGAAGCCGCGCGCACGGCGATCGCCTGGAACGCGATCTCGCCCGAGCCGATCCGTCTCTCGGTCAACCTTTCGGCCGAACAAATTCGCCGCGGCGACATCGTGAACGCGGTCTCGCGGACGCTCGAACGGACCGAACTCCCGCCGGAATTGCTCGAGCTCGAGATCACCGAAGGCGTGATGCTCGAATATACGGACGAGGCGTACGAAACGCTGACGGCGCTCAAAGCGCTCGGCGTCTCGATCGCGATCGACGACTTCGGCACCGGCTATTCGAGCCTGAGCTATCTGCAGCGCTTTCCGATCGACCGGATCAAAATCGATCGCTCGTTCGTCCGCGACTTGATTGTGAACCCGCGCGACGCCGCGATCGTCGACGCGATCGTGCTGGTGGCGATTCGCCTGGGCCTCGACGTGATCGCCGAAGGCGTCGAGACGCCGGCGCAGCTCGATGCGCTGCGCGCCCACGGCTGCGCCTTCGCGCAAGGTTTTCTGTACAGTCAGCCGATGTCGTCGGACGCCGTCGTACGCTACCTCCTGCGAGAGGCCAAGCGCCACAGCTAGCGGAAAGCGCGCCGCGATGAGTGCAGCGCCGCGCCCAAGCCGGATGGAACGCGAGGCGGCCGGGAAAGCCCGCCGCAGCGACGTCCCGCGCTCGGCGCCCGCCGATTGGCGGCCGGCCGCGCACCGCGATCCGTTCGTGCCGCTCGATGCGGTCTCCGAAGGGCGGTTACCGAACCTGCTCGCGCTGCGCGCGCAGCGCATGTCGGCATCGCCGTTCGCGTTTTATCGCGGCGGCGCCGCGCTGATGGCGAGCGACCTCGCGACGCTGCCGGTGAGTGGGCTTGAGGTCCAGTGCTGCGGCGACGCGCACATCTTCAATTTCGGCGGCTTCGCAACGCCCGAGCGTCGCGTGATCTTCGACATCAACGATTTCGACGAAACGCTGCGCGGACCGTGGGAATGGGATGTGCTCCGCCTCGCGGCCAGCGTCGTGCTCGGCGGGCGCGAGCGCAAATTCGCAAAGAAGCTCGTTCGCTCGGCGGTGCTCGGCACGGTGCAGTACTATCGCCTGCAGATGCAGCAGTACGCGCTGCTCGGGCCGCTCGATCTGTGGTACGAGCGTTTCGACGAAGCGCGTTTGCTGGCCGCCGCGCCGATGACGGCGGATCGCCAGCCCGGCGGTGCGCTTGCGAAACTCACCACCGGTGCGGGTTGGGATCGTCGCTTCATCGACAATCCGCCGACGATCTTTCATGCCAAAGCCGCGGACGACGTCGATCTGCCCGCGATTTTTGCATCGTATCCGGAGACGCTCTCGCCCGCGCTCAGGGAACTCTTCGGGCGCTACACGCTCGTTGATAGCGCCCTCAAGGTCGTCGGTGTCGGCAGCGTGGGAACGCGCTGCGGGATCGGCCTCTTTACCGACGGCGACGATCATTGGCTGTTGCTGCAGATCAAAGAATCGCAGCGCTCCGCGCTCGAGCGTTACCTTGCGCGCAGCGTCTACGAGAATCAAGGCCAGCGCTGCGTGCAAGGTCAGCGGCTCATGCAATTCGCGAGCGACATCTTTCTCGGTTGGTCCTCGCAGAACGGTCACGACTATTACGTTCGCCAATTCCGCGACATGAAGACGGGCGTCGATCTCGCCGCGCTCACCAAACAGCCGTATCTCGCCTACGTCGAATACTGCGCTCGCGCGCTCGCGATGGGCCACGCCCGCTCCGGCGACGCCGCCGCGATCGCCGGTTACCTCGGCAAAAAAGACACCTTCGACAAAGCCGTCCTCGCCTTCGCCGAACGCTACGCCGACCTCACCGAATCCGACCACGCCCTCTTCGTCGAACGCGAAAAACTCCAAGCCGCCGTCAAAGCGCCTTCTTAAGCGATCACCGCATCGTCGAGAACCGCCACCGTGTCATCGGTCGCCGCCACCGCATCGTCGATAGCCGCCACCGTATCATCGGTCGCCGCCACCGTGTCATCGGTCGCCGCCACCGTGTCATCGGTCGCCGCCACCGTGTCATCGGTCGCCGCCACCGTGTCATCGAGAG
>Ga0116229_10001487_pt1 | contig 36870 bp, 28 predicted proteins | sample S1TSphgellanicum_3_FD_87313 | JGI IMG/M metagenome (GOLD analysis project Ga0116229, IMG submission 87313) | Host-associated microbial communities from peat moss isolated from Minnesota, USA - S1T2_Fc - Sphagnum magellanicum MG | ecosystem: Host-associated > Plants > Peat moss > Unclassified...
ATGTAGGGGTGAGTTGATAGGGTGGGGTGGGGGGCGGGGGGGAGTGGGGGGGGAGGAGATGAAGTGTGTTTGACAAATTAATTGTAGGAAGAAAGAAGGCTTCATTTCTTTCCTTTTGTGTGTCATGACTTTTGATGCCATCATTTTCATCTCCTTCTATGTAGCACACATTGATGTTGCATCACTTGGTGGCATAGGTTTTGGGTTTTAAGGTTTATCACGAAGAATTCCAAATGACATCAAGGTCAAAACACATTAAAAGGAGCCAAAGGTGTTATTTTCCGAAAAAAAAGGGGGTTGTTTTGAGTCATAATGTTTAACTTTTCCTAATGTTATGTGGCATCTACTTGTGGGCCAATTTCAAATGGACTTCGGATGAAACTCATCACAGGTCTTTCAAATCGTTGTTTAAACCCTAAATCATTATTCACCCAAGCCACTAAACCTTCATTTTCTTTCCTTCTCTATGGTTTGTATTTCATTGCAATGTAAGTAGGTAGTAAGTAAGCAAATGCAAACAAGATTTTGTGATACTCATAACAAGGGCGTTTGAAATGAACATTTCATGTTTTGTTGTGTTAGTCATCTTGCACACTAAGGCTTTTAAAAGCATCAAACTAATGAGTTCAAACGACATTTGGCTTATGAATTGACTTAATGTAGTTGGAAACATCGAATTTCCATGTCAAAAGGTTGTGTTGTTTATGGGAGGAGGTTTCCATCATTTTACAAGGTATGTGAATTTGTTGATCTACATATATATTTCATTCAGTCTCTTATTAGTGGTGTTCAATTTGTAAAACTTGCAATTTAAGAAAATTGTGCACATTTATTTTGAAATCATGATAGCTTGTTGATGTGTTTGTGCACATTCCTTTTGTAGGAGTTGAAATTCATTGCATATTTTATTACCATTGTTCCTTCAAGCTCATTTTACAAAAACATTAATCAATTTGAAATATTATGTAACCAAATAGCTAGGTTGCAAATTAGGGTTTCAGGATTTCATTAGAATGTGTTGAATGCAATTTTCTAGCACGATGTTTGTCACTATTCCAATTCCTCTTTCATTACCTATTTATTTTTCTTTTTTATTTACCTTCCCTTAGGTAACCTTCTAAACTATTAACCAAGTTTTAATATAGCTAAGGTTCAGCCATGGTTTTAAGGTAGTACTTTAAGTTAATTATGTTATATATATGTACATATAATTTATATATGTTAATTAGGTTGCTAGGTTAGGAAGGTAGGTCAATAGGTTAGGTAGGTAGGTAGTCTTATTATGCGGATTTTATTTTAATTTGGGATTAAAAAAACTTTGATGCAAATCTAGTTATATAGTTTACAACATTGAAAAAAGAACAAAAGATATGGGATAATGTTTTTGTTTGCAATTAGAAAATTTATCCCATATGTTTTTTCCTCCATTTAAATCTTGTAGACTATATAAAAAGATGTACTTCAAATATCCAAAAGACACAAACGACATCCAAAAGAAAAACATAATTTGGGATGAGCCATTTAAAAAGGCTCAACCCTTTGGGATGAACTTAAAATTGTTTTAAGAAATTCATTTACCTACATTCTTTTATGCACCTAAGTTTTTACCTCCCTAATTACCTACTTTCCTACCTATCCACATACCTACCTACCTACCTACTTATCTACCTACATACTTACCTAAATGAAAGTTTATATATATTTTTTTTAAATCCTCACCTTAAGCCACGTGGCATGATATGATTAGTGCACATGGAACAATCTTAGACCGTCAAATTTGGATGAATGAGATGAAAAGGGCTATCTAATTACTTATATTTATATTTACATATACTATGCAAAAACATGACAAGTATGACTGCACCCATGACTGGGTTTGTAGTCATAAATGCCATTCATGACTACATGACTATGTAGTCCATATGGACACATTGTTTATCCACTAGTTGTTTTTTTGTCCTTGTTATAAATGCCATCAAGTATTATATATATATATATATATATAATCTAGCCATTTGATAAGTAGGTCAACATAGGTAGGCCTAAGTAGGTAGGTAAGTAGGTACCCATTTTTTTTTGGTGACAAGCCTTTTTTATGGACTCATCACAAGTAATACTTACACTTTGAATGTATTCGGTGCATATATATATATATATATATATATATTGTAGGGCAATTCTTTTTCACTTACTTATATAGTTTCCAAAGTTGAACTTGTTGACAAAGGATATGGGATAAATTTACAACATTATTTCACATTATCCTTTGTCGCATACAAAAGCGCCCAACTTTGACCATTATTATCTTTTTCATACTTTGTCCAAATGAAAAGAAATAAATTTCATTTTAAAAGATTTTTCCAAGATCTAATTTAAATAAACCTTTGAGTAAGAATCTCAACTTAAATGTTTTAATTATATTTTAAGCATCAATTTTTTATTTAATTTTATGGTTTCAAAAACTTTGGCAAATTGTTTTCCATATGTTGGGAATTTGTTTTTAATGAAAAAAATTCCGCAATTTTTTTTTAAACCACTATCTAGAAATTCATATTAAATAATTAATGAATTTAAGGCAAAAGTTCTAAAAATTATAAGGTATTAGTTATTTACTTGCACAATAATTGTATGTTTGATCATCGACAAGTTTATAATATGCTTACTAGGTACGTATGTCTACTATAGTTTTTTTCCCTTTTAATTGTTTTTAATATGTGGAATTATATATTATTAAATAATTATATGGTGTTCATGAATAAGGCTTTTAATCACGTATTCCTATCCATGGAGACTTTTAGTCATGTAATAATATCCATGGTTACAAAAATATGACTAGGCACAAAAACATGACATATATGACTGTATGACTAGAAATAGTCACTTATCATATTTGTCATAGTCATAAATGTCAAGTTTTGGTGTAGTGATATGCCTTACAAATGGCAATGTGTAATTGGTGGTATTGTAGTCGCAAATAATGGTGATCAATTACATTTAATTATATGGTCAAAGGATGAAATATACATTTGAGTATATACTTCATCCATGGGGATTTGTGATGATGTCATGCTTAGATCATATTTGCAACTGCATGTTGTGTGTACTAGACTTATGCAAGTAATAAAAAATTTAGTTGTGAGAATCATTTACAAATAATTTTTAGGCGCAAATTAAAGTTGCAATATGGAATTTTTCTAGTAATGTAAACATCATATATGCGTGGACATGGATCTGTGAACCATTGTCGACTGCTGGGACTTCATGATGAGAACAATCAATATATTGGGTAGATTGAATGGCTTTAAAAGTTTCATTTAAAACTTGGCCATACATGTGTTCAAAAAAAATTCAACCAATAGAATTTAACTAATGCATTGAAAGGGTATTTGGGATAGCCAAGTTAGTAAACATGGTTTCATACTCCAACATTGGATGGTCATGGGCAAGGACATGAAATAATGTTTTCATTTGCATAGTTTTATAATTACTATATTAAGTGTAATCATAATCAAATGAACCAACAATGACAAATTACCCATGATGAATTAAACAACTTCACTTACTTGACTTTTTGGTGATGTTTTGAATGAATTTGAAATGTTAAGGGTGAGGAACTCAAGGCATCACAAAGTTTAATTTTGAAAAAACCAAAATTATGATATCAACTTGCCTCCATTTAAATAAATGTTTTTTCCTCTCAACTAATCCAAATGACATAATTCTAATTGGAATTGATAGATATATTTTCAAAGTTTAAACTTTCAAACCTTGAAATTTTATGTTAAATTATTACCCACCTAAACCAACTTCTAAAGAATTAATAGAATGTTCAATTTAACAACATACTTGCATTCACTTAAATCATTATTGCCATCACATATTCTATCCAAATGTAGCTTATAAAAACTCATTGAAAAGTTAACTATGAAGCACACCTTCTCACCAAATCTCAAATTCTACACTTCAATCAATGAAAAGTTATGTTATAGAACTTGAAAGGGTTTTACAAAAGTAAAAGTTCAACTTGATAACAAACCTCCAGTCACTTAAATCGTTGTTACCATCACATACTCTATCTAAATTTAGCTTACATTATCTCATTGTAAAATTAACTACAAGACACACCAATTCAACAAATTTCAAATTTTGCAACTAAACCAAAAAAAAATTATGATACAAAACCCAATAGGGTTTTACACAAATTCTCTAAAGTTTCAAACACCAAATCCACCCCTACTCATTTCCATCCTTCCAAAAGTACTACTATGATCCAATGTTATTATCTTTCTTTCTACTATCTACTAGGACTAATCATTCTTTCTTCCGAAGGAAAATTACATGAACAAATACTCAAAGGTTCAAATTGGAAAGCATGTTTAAAAATAGAGAGCCAAATGATTAAAGTTTATGCCTTTAAAGAAAATAAGAAGGAAGGAAGCGAGGAAAGACCACCAACTTGATGGCCAATAGAAGGTTCCAAACTTAGTGGCCCTTTGGAAGTAATCTAATGCTTAGAGGTCAATGGAGAAACATTTCTACTTATGGGTCAACGTGGAAACATCTTTACTTAGTGGCCAATGGAAGGTTCCAAGTTTGGTGGCCCTTAGAATGTTCAATGTTTGGTGACCCTTGGAAGGAAAAAAAAAAACATCATTTTCACCTCCTTCCTCTTTTCACCCCATTGATTTTAAGGTTTTGTTTTACTTAATCTTAGAGCATTACTTTGCATCAATCCTTCTTTTTTCTTGACCTATAAATTGCACTCACATGTATTGATGTACCATGTTTTCCACCCACTCATCACCAAGTTGATTTTGATCGAATATTTTTTCCTTTCTTGAATTCATGGCCTTGCTTATGACCATGTCTTACAAACCCCAAACCTCATAAATGAACGAAGAATCATTTCAAGAATTGTCGTTATATTTCACACTAACCCAACACCTTCATGATGAAGATCCCAAACCATGAGAGGTGCACCTTTGTTTCAAAGTCAAACCCCCTCAAGCTTGGTACAATCGAATTTTCCAAATTTTCATATTTTGATGATTTTGTTGAAAGTCAACCCTGCTTATGTTGATGAATTCCAAATTGTCTATGAAAATTTTTATGAAATCTCAATTTTTGCATGGTCTTCAATTCTTGGCATTGGACACTATTGTTGATTATGCATCATCGATTACTTCCTAACAATAAAGTAAATTACTTAGTTTGCACCATTTAAAGCATTCTAAATTTCCTATAGTTATGACCTTCCACTATGGCATAGCCTAGGACTCAACATGTACTTACAGCTCCTCCTTAAGCTTATCCACAACCTGAATAAAAAATTATTTATCATGAAATCCATGTTACAAGTGCCACTTTATCACCTTATTTATTTTAATTATTATGTTTGTCTTGAATTAATCTTACATGCTTATAATGTTTGAAGATTGTTCTAACTTATCTTTATTGGATGTTTTCATTGTCACACCATTAAATACTTCAAAAAATTCAATTCATTTATGTGTGGGTTTTAATGTGCAACTATCCCCTAAATACTAAAACGAGATGAATGTTTTGTCAAACATTATGACTTTTGTTGTTCACTTATAATCCCAACCTTTTGAAAAAAATTCATCCCTAATTGTGCAATTAATATTTGAAAATTATGATTACCAATTTTTTTCAAAGAAAAAAAATTAACCTTACACTCCATTCATCCAATATCAAATTCTAAAACAAAAACGACCCCCACACCCTAATATCCCTGATGCAATGTGAACCATATCGATACAACCATGTGCAGTAGTCTCAATTTTTAAAAGTTGCATTAGGATTCTTTGAGTGGGGTAAGGTTATTAGGGGGCTTTTAGTAACTTCATAGGGAATCATGAATGCGCTTGGTGCGTGGAGGGGTTGTTTCATTTTTATGAAGTGCGTTATTGGTGATTAAGGTGTTGGGTTAGTTCTTTTCCTCAACAAAAAGTTGGTGACCATAGTTTTGGAAACTTTGTTACGTAATTAAGGGCAAGAAATTTTTAGAGGGTTGGGGGTCAAAGTAAACACCAAAATCCATGGTGTTTAGCGTAACATTGGTCTTGTTTTAGTATTTAATGAACAACAAGGATGTTAGAAATTCTTGAAACAGTTAAAAGGGTGTTAATGAAAGGTTTAATAGAGATAGAACAATCTTCAAGTCGTTGAACATAAGGTTAATCCGTGATAACTCAACGATTAAATAGATAGTATAATAGTGTGCCAATGGCAACAAGAGTCTCATAATAACTGAAACATTTATTTAGGTAGTGAATGAGCTCAGCAAGGAGCTGCAAGTACATGTGAAATCCTAGGCTATGCCATAATGATAGTTCATAACTACGGGAAATCTAAGATGCGTAGATGGTGCGAACTAGGTAGTCCACCTTACTATTAGGAGGCAGTCAACGAATCAGATCGCGCAACCAACGATAATGTCCGATGCTGAGAACTAAAGATCATGCGAAAATAAAAGTATTTTCAATTTCGTAACAACCTTCACAAACGGTCTCAGGTTCGTCACCAAAAGTGAGGTCGACTTATAACAAGATCACTAGGGTGCAAAAGTTTAGAGAAATATGATAGTACCAGGCTCGAGGGGGTTTAACTTCAAGACAAGCACGCACCTCTCGAAGTTCGGGTTCTTCATCACGAGGGTGCTATGTTAAGGTCAAATCTAAAGATGACTCTGAAGGTGGTTCTTCATTCGCTTATGCAGCCTAGGGCTTGTAAGATGTGACCATGCGCGATGCCATAATTTCAAGGAGAAGAAAAAGGTTAGATCTTCAATCAAAATCAAATTGATAATGAAGGTGTGCAGGACTTGTTACATTGAGGTGCGTAGTTATAATTTATAGATCGAAGAAAAGGAAAGAAAAGTGGGAGTAACGGCCTAAAACCATGGTAAAGTAAAACCATAAGTCAAAGGAAAAAATTGAAGGTTTAAGTAAAGTTTGTTGGGGGGAAAATGGGAAAAGGTGAAAAGGTGTTTTCTTTCACCTTACATTGACCACCAAGCTTGGAACATTCCATTGGCCACTAAGCATGGAACCTTCCATTGGCCACCAAGCTTGGAAAATTCCATTGGCCACCAAGCATGGAACCTTCCATTGGCCACCAAGCTTGGAAAATTCCATTGGCCACCAAACATAGAACTTTCCATTGGCCACCAAGCATAAAACCTTCCATTGGCCACCAAACTTTGGACCTACCTTCATTTCCCTTCTCTTTTTCTTTAAAAGGCGGACTCGGATCATTGGGAGCTCCCTCTTTCCCCAGACATAATTTTCAATTCAATCTTGAATACTTGTTCCCATAAACTTCTTGACGAGAAAAAAAATGATTAATCTTGGGAGATGGGAAAAAGAAGGAAAGTAGAATGGAAATCTTGTAATAGTTTTGGAGGAATGGAAATGAGTAGTGATAGTATTGGAAAGTTGGAACTTTAAAAAAGATTTCACAAAACCCTCTCGAGTTTGGTAGTATAACTCCTTACTAATTTAACTACAAAGCTTAAAATTTGGTAGAAAGTTGCACCTTGTAGTTAGCTTTCTAATGAACTAAAACAAGCTGAATTTGAATGATGTATGTGTTAGAAATCGTATTTCAAATGACTAATGGTCTGTAGTCAAGTTGAACCAACCGCCTTCATAAAACCCTCTTGGGTTTGGTAGTATATCTCCTTACTGGATTGGCTGCAAATCTTAAGATTTGGTAGGATGGTGTGCTTTGTAATTAACTTGCTAATGAGCTAAAACAAGTCGGATTTGAGTAACCTATGTGTTAGAAACAATATTTCAAGTGATTGGTGGTCTGCAGCCAAGTTGTATTATCACCTTTGTAAAACCCTCTTGGGTTTTGTAGCATAATTTTTTGTTGATTTAATTGCAGAGCTTAGGATTTGGTAACAAGATGCACTTTGTAATTAGCTTTTTAGTGAGCTATGGCAAGCCGGATTTGAATAACCTATGTGTTAGAAACAATATTTCAACTGACTAGTGGTATGTAGCTATGCTGGACATGGTGTTGAGTCCTTAAACATTGGTTTAAATGAATGACAATTTGACATAAATCTTAGAATGTGGAATGTGTGAGCTTGAAAAATATATCTATCAATTTTGATTGCAAATTATGCATAGGAAGCAGGCTACTTAATTTCAACTACAAACGCAAGCTAACATTTTGAATTACATTTGCATTTTTCCTTCACTAGTAACATTTGTGCTTTCAAGCATAGTCACCTTGTAGAACCAGGAGGAGAAGGACGGAAAGTTGCCTCACATGTAATTTTTGAGAATTGAAACTATCATGTATGGATGTGTCTATAGGATTCACACCTTTCGACAATGCAACTATTTTGGTCCATTTGTTCAATGTTGGTTGGCAAATTAATGAATACCATCAACAACTTGAATAATGTGTTGCCTCCATCACATTTGTGTGTTATGTTTCGCCCTATTGTTCCTGGCATTTCTTGCATCTTTTCAATATTGAAACAACTATTTTAAATAAATTTACAAAAATCCATGTACAATTAAAAAGTTAATTTAAAAGATTTATGGTCATAAAGTAGTTGCAAATTCATTCACAATGCACTTGCAAATTGTAATCTTGCATTGAAATATGGAAGTTTGAAACAAGAAGAGCATGAAAAGCAATTAAGTGATTATTTCAAAAGTTACATTAAAACACAATTCAAAATTTAAAATGAAACTTGACACTTTGAATGATGCACATTATGCATTGTGCACAACCAAGTTGCCAATTAGCAAGTTCTTAGGTCTTACAAAATATATTTCATAAAAATTTTAGCAATCATGGATAATAACAAATTGGATTCTAACAATTTATGTGAATGATAAAACTACATGGTGATGAAAAAAATGCATTTAATGGATCAACAATCCATTGACACAAGCTATTGAATGAGTGCAACTTGGTGCCAAAAGGTTGTAATACAATTGATGGGTTACAATGAAAACTAGAACCCTAATTGCAAAACAAAGACAATAAAGGTTTTGGAATTGCCCTAATGAATGTTTAGTTAATGACAATCCTATGTAGTTTAGATGCAATGTGACAAGAGTAAAGTTCATCCAAGACTCAATTTGACAATATTCAAAAATTGTTTCTTATGTGCCTCATTGTGGAAAGTCATGGGAACACATTAAGAATAACAAAAATTCATTACCCCCCCCCGCATTCTCCCCCCCCCCCCCCCCACCCTGAAAAGTTGGGCCCTATGAAGAAATGCACATAAATTGATGAATGGGTTGTTAAGAAAATGGAAAAACATAGTAAAAAAAATTCAGCTAACACAAAAGAATGTTGACTAATGAACACAAATGTTCAAAAATGACATTTTGATAAAGAATTTTCATTAAAATTTTGCTTAAAATAAGGTGTTTGTTTATTAACTTTATCATAATGTTTTATCACTTATTTTTCATATGCAAAATGGGCACAACTACTTTCAAACCATAAAACACATAACATTATGTTTATGGGTTGTAACATCATGATTAAATTGAATCATAATGGGTACTTCAACTTCCATCCTTATATGGGACATATTCTTTCACTAATGAAAAAAACAAACATTAAATAGTTTCCAATTTGAGTCAAAGGAATCCTGAAAAATCCAATCTAAACTAATTACATAATATTATTTTGTAATGGAATATAATTTTTTTATTATAATTTTGCAATATTTTTAATAGTAATAAAAAATTGTAGTCTTGGAACTTGACTATACTTTGAAATGTGAATTTTTCAATAATTTTAATATTTATAAAAAACTATATATTTTAAATGTGAATTGAAATTTTTATACTTGATGAAAGAACATTCCACCATTGCTTAAATTTAAAACTTATAAGGAAGGTGTAAGAAAAGGCAAATGAGTGGTACACATACAAATTGCAAGGTACACATTGGTGGTGAAGAATATATCACCACCTTTCATATTATTTACATTCAAATTGAAGTCAACTTGTGGATGTTATGTATTGTAAAATCTTTAAATGAAAAAAGACAAACTTTCCTTACTTTTAAGAATATTGTTTGTATGTTTGTTAACTTACAATAAATTGATGGATAAGCAAAAAAGTTTATTAAAAGTTATTTCTATAATTTTTGTCCATTGGAAAATCTTTTATTGGTTTCACACACTTTGCATTTTATTCATAAATCAAATTGACTAGTGGTTACATGTGGATTCACAATAATTATATGATTTATCAAGTTATTCAAAGGTTGATAGTCCAAAAAAAGAACTAGAATTGAATTCAAACCAATACTAAGAATTGCCATCACATGGCAATCTTTAATTGCTAATAATTGAGATGTTTCTAATGAGGTTTTCAAAACACAAATCTACCATTTAAAAGGATGCATTAACACTTTTAAATGTTCCTAGCACAATTTAGATTTCAATTCATGCCTTGCATTGTTTTGCAATGGAAATCGTAGTTCCTATCTTGCACTTCATTGTAATCACAATTATAAGGTTGATTCAAAGATGCCTTCTAACACACCACATTATTGGGGCTTGCAATTTACAAATTGATGTCAAAACAAACAATAGTTAGCTAAATGGCACATGATATACCCAAAGTGATTCCAAAAAAAATTGCCATCAAAAATTTGACCTCCACTTGGGAATGTTTATGTGGAGAATCAAATCTCATCCTTCAAGCAAAATGAGAATTAGTAAAAAACATAAATTTAAAAAAAAATTGTAACCTTTACAATAGAATAAAAACAAGATGGTGTGTCACATTGTTGCCTTGCCATTTACATGAAAAAGTATCATAAGGCACAAAAAGAATTGTGGAAACTCAAATATTTCACCATGAAAAATATAATATTCAAAAAATCCTTTGAAAGAAACCAAAATTCTTCAAGATATCATAACTCTATAACTAATCTCAAGTTTCAACACAAGCCAAAAATATCATCTTTCAAAAATCCTCGTATAAAAATAGTCCTATTACTTAGGGGCCAAAAACCCTTAAGCTACTATACTCTATAATGAATCTAAACATAATATCCTTACATTGGTAGGCAAGGCCAACAAAAGAAACACCCATCTTTGATATATTTGTTGTGATCTAAGTACTAATGTTTAACATCAACATGAAATAAAATAATGCTAGTGCAACTCATATGTGGAACCAACAACATACAAGTTTAATGGACTGGCCATGAACACAAGTACCTTATTTTGCCCAGTTTCTTTCAACTAGACCTTTACCTTGGTGACAACTTCAAACCCTCAACTTCGTTTCTAGTTCCTCTTATGATTTTCTAACTTGCTAGTAGGTCTAGGCCAAGTTTGGGGCTCCAATCATCACAAACTTTCAACACAAGAAAATTACAAAAGTGAAAAACATCCAAATCCCAAGATGAACAAACTTGGAAAGGTTTTGGATGTGTGCACAAAATGATGAAGCAAAAAATAAATGTTTCTTTTAAAGTAAATTACAAATGTAAATGAAAGCTTAGCTTTCCAAACACTTTCTTTCATTATTCACATCAATCGGATAAATCAAGCAATTAAGAATTTGAATTCTTACGGATTTTCAATTTTAAGAAACTAAATTGCACAAAAGGATTTCATTTTGGCAAGAAGGGCAAATATATCAACATATTTATTTTTTGATACCTCCAAATTATGAACACCCTCCTTGGTTGCAAATGAACCCGCAACAAACATTGTGCCACAAACCCATCAACATTGTCTTTAACCTCAAATGCCCTACCAATTTTAATAACCCCACCATCAAGTAATATGTAAAAGCACTCAAAGACATTATTTGAAGGGCAGCGGCACCATATATCTATGAATGTCATGCCTAGAAAAGAGGAGGGAAATTACAACTTCTTAAGAGTGGCAGGGATCTTACTCCTACTTCTAGGTGTGAGATAGGTAGGTGTAAGATCCCTCTCCCTCTTAAGGATTAGGGATAAGAACACCCTCCCCATCGTACACATTGTGATCTACATATGTATAGGTTCATGATAACGTTTGTCTCATTCTTTATGACGGGTGAAAACCCACATCTGGGGGAATTCCCCAAATGCAGGGCTGGACTCATCTTATCACCTTGTCCAAAGCCCCTTATTTTGGCAATGCCCCCACCCTACATCTTTATCGAAGATGAAAAATCATTCATGCTGTTGGTAACTTACATTTATGGAACCAGTTCCTTCTCTTGAGATTATGTGAGAATGAGCACTGTAGCTTGAGAAGACAGCTTCTGACATTGTTGAAAAAGAATTACCAAGATGCAAAAGAAAAGAAGTGATGGTGTATATGAAACACACCCATGTTATGAAGTTCGCGCATATGTCTGATGGTTATCTGACATCAGCATGACAGTTGCAAGCATTGCTATGGCAGCAGTTTCAACCCGCAATCTGCACTGCCCAAGTCCAACAGCCACAGCTCCTGCTTCTACCAGCATCTGAATTTCCTCACCAGTGAAGTCTGCAAAATTTGATGCCAACATATTGAAACTGTCATTCTTGCTCTTCAATGCAATTCAATTACCTTCACATACACAACAATAGACAAAGAAAAAAAAGGGGTTTATACTAAGGCTCGCACCTCCTTCTGGCCCAATCAATAAGAGACCACCTTCCAAATGCTTAGGCACGCCAGTCATTGCCTCCACCAATGGTGTTGCCCCGGCTGTTGCCAAGAAAGTGACATTCGCTTTTGCCACCTGAATTGGATTGAAGGCATACTCAAACCCAAAAACTTGAACTTGAAATATACTACACATAACATGTTTCTGTGTAGCCAAGATCTGTCAAACTTTACTCCACAATGAGCACCTCAAGGTTGCCACCTGATCTTAAAGCCTAGCCTCAAATTGAAACAATCAATTGCATCATGTTTCTTGAGTGCAGAAGCAAAAACGTGGGTCAGTTCCGTCCGTACCTCAGGCAAAAGAGATTGAACACCAATTGGCTCCCGCACTTCCAATGCATGCAATCTTTGACCTGCCATGCACACACACATTGCCTTGCACATCAACAACAGACCTATCTAAGTGCCTTCAGTACAAGATGAAGGAGAATGATGCAAAGCTTGCCAACTGAGCATCACTGAGCATCTCTTCTTCACCCAGAGGGCTAGACCTGCTCTTGAAGGTGGCATGCTTTAACAGCTGTACCCAAGAGCAATCTGGTTGCCCAATCTTCTTTCAAGGTTTAATCCCTAGGTATGTACCGACTTCTTTTTCCTAAACCTAAACCCTAAACTCATTCACCCAGTGACCTCAATATGACATCTAGCAAGGTTCAGTGGGGAATTGAACCCACAACTACTTGCAAGGCACAGGCATGAGTCACCACCAGATGGGGTTTTGGCTTGATTCTAGTAATTGATGACATTGTACTCCTGACAGATGGTCATGCAATCAGAATGAGAAAATAGATAGTTACTGGTATGTGTGCACAAAAGCCTGTGCTGCAGTGGAACCAAGTTAAGCTACAAAAGGAAGTTGCTAAAACAATGTCACAGAGAGGGGATGATACATTGCTTAGTGGCAGCTATGCTCATGCGTTGCCAGCGATCAGTACGCTGTCCAGGTATTGCAGGTGATCTCTGTGTTAGCAGTGGAGTAAGACTCTGTGCACCCAACTCCTACACACAGAAGGAAATCCAACCAACATGGTCATTAAACCATCAGAAACAAAGAGAAACAAACAGTAAAATATATTTGTATACTGCAGACACTGAAAATCTCTAAAACCCTGTCAGTATAGCAATTTGATCAGCTAGACATACTGTGCATTTCTCCACCAGCCAGTCTCCACGCCCTCCCTTCAATGTTCCTGGTTGTGAAACACAACATGAAGTCAAAACACTGAACCCTAAAAGCCCAGAAAACAGTAGTTTTCTAATAACCCTTATCACATAAACATGTGCTACACAGTTCTTCCAGTGATGCCAAAACAAGGATCAGAGAGGGAAGCAAGGACCAACAAGGAATGTCCAAATCTGCCTATTTCATGTAGTTGAGCCTACTTTAAGCTAGGAACTAGATGATAACTTTTGTGCAAAAGATTTCCAGACCCACCAAAAGCTGCTGCAACATGCCAATGTGGGCTTGTTGGGGGAAGAATTTGGCATGTCCTTACAGCTGCAAGCTCAACACTTGTGTTTCTAATTTGCACCAAGCTTGCTTCCACAATTCCACCTTTTCCATCAAAAAGCTCCACCCTACAAAAATCAAACCACAAATCTGATCAACCTTGATGGCACCTTATGATGATAGTTAAATTATGCTCAAATGCCATGATCTAGGATGCATGTTTGTGGACTTTGATCTTGCACTTTCCTCATGCCAACTTTTAAACCAAGAACCTCTGCATGAAATTCTTTCATGATGATGGCACAAACAAAATGATATTCTAGTTCTGACAATTTCAGTCCTAAATCCTTAAACACTAAACCCTAAAACCCTTAAACCCTTAAATCCCTTAAATCCTTCAATCCCTTAAACCCTAAACCTTGCTTTCATATGTGTACCTGTCATTGAGGGTCAACCTAAGTACTCTTGTCATGTGCCAAAACTCGTCTCCCTTCAATTGGACAACCATGCCCTGCACCCAACTCGTCACCAACCCTTCTGTACCCCATAAGTGGCACCACCACCACCAGTAGTAGTCTTTTGAAAAGTTTCAAAAAACCCAATTTTTCTCTGAAAATGATTTCAGAGTTGTGGTTTGATTTCTCTGAAAAAAAAGTTCACCTTGTGAGGTTTTCAAAAGACAAGATGAAAGAAAACAGAAATTTATACCTTCACCGCTGGAAGCAAATCAACGTGGAATCGTGGAAGACCACCACATGGATTGTTTGCACTGATGAGTGGAATCTGGTGGTCCTCTATCCCCCCCGGATTCTGAAACTGCTGTTCAAATGCTAGTGTCAAACTGCTATTGAGAATTATGGGAAAGAAAATCTCCAAACGGTAACCCCAAACCCTAAAACCAAAACCTTAAACCCTCAATATCTCAGATGAAAAAATATTACCATATCTCCTTCTAATGCAAAAGCAGTGTGTATGGGTATTTCTTGCAACTTTTGCAATAGAAAAAAACTCAGAGTTCATCTGAAGGACATGATGTTGTTAAGAGTTGAGTAACAGTGTTTAAGGTAGACGAAGAATTTAGTATCTGCAGTCTGGAAGTGCGATATGCTTACCTGAGAATGAGCTGCAAATTGTAATCCATGTCCATTTGTAGAGAACTTGTTGGAGCTATTATAAAATCCATGACTTGAACTAAGAACACTGAACTCCTGTCCTCTTCTTCTTTCCTCCTGGAAGTTGAGGTTGAATCTTGTGAGAGAGGAGAATTCAGGTGTTAGAGCTCGCCCTTGGTACCACACTCTCAGCAAAACCTGACTCACCATCCCCCCTTCTCCACCCAAAAGGCCGAACCTGCAAAGCTTTCAACTCTCTATCTCTCTCTCTCTCTCTCTCTCTCTCTCTCTCTCTCTCTCAGACCCTAAACCCTAAACCAGACATCTACAAAACTCCAATCCCAACCTGAAATCACTCTCCAATCTCCACACTGTGAAGACCCAAAAACCCATTGTTGTGTGTGAGTATTAGGACATCATCAGAACTCATCTCCAGAGATCTACAAGCTCATCAATACAGTAATGCCATCTTCTTCACAACAACAACAAAGTGCAAAAACCCACAAACACTGTTTTGGGTATAATAAATTCTGGAAAATCCAGATCCCACTTTCTAGCTTCTCTTCTAGCTCTCTTCAGTGGATCTTCTCACCAAAAAAAACTCTCTGCAAAACATTTAGTGTTCTTTGTAAGGAATAGAAAGTCTAGGTATCCAATGTGGATGATATGAGTTCAGATTCCAGAATGAGTTTGATGAAGTCCAGATTCTTTTCTTAAGAACTTTAGGATTTTGTGAGAGTTGAAAATTGGTAGTTGACAAATAATTTTAAGAATATGGGAGAGCTCAAGAATTTTTGGAGAGTTTAGTGGAAATTGTTTTTTTTCTTGTTCTGTTTTTGTTTTTGTTTTCAGGTAGTTTGGGAAATAGTTTTTTATGATGAGGGATTGAAGGAAAAACGCACAAATGTTCATCAAGAAAAATTCGAGTTCATAATCTGATGTAACATAATATCAGATTTTGATCAGAGTACAAAAGCTTGACCAAGAAATAGTGATAGAAGAGAATTTTCTTTTTGAAGTTTCTCCTCCACTTCAAGCCCTTTTAAGAACTTTCAATTATACTCTTTATCAATGGAAACTGCAATTTCGAAAACTGTGAATAATTGGCATATCAAATAAGGAATCTTTTTCAAGCACAATTTGCACATTTGTTCAAAAAATCACATCTGACAAACATTTCTGATGCTTCTGTCTGAAAGTAGTCTCAAGGACTGATCATTTTGTTGAAGAAGAGGAAGAATTTCACATATGAAATGGGCATTGTGCTTTCATACTGTCAGCCTACAATGGGTTGGTTATATACTATGTACATGTGCCCACAAAAATGTGACCAAACACATGGCTTTGCCTATGAAGACTTTTGAAAGAACTTGGAGATCATAGAAAAACAACAAGAGGTTTAATCAGTACAAACTGCTGGAGCAACTCTTTCCTCTTTCACATCACTGGAATCCAGGCCTAGAGCATCAAGAATGGAGACGGTTGATGGCTGGTCAGCAAAGTCACGCTGGCGAAAGTCTAGGAGCATCTCACCACCTTTCCCAACCACAAACGTTGCTCCTAATTGTCTGTCATAACAGCCCCACCCAAAAAAAAACCAATTTCAAAACTGACCCAGCATATCCTGGCATGGCCTCATCTTGGCACTGCTGGGGTAATGGGGATGTGTATCCTCATCATCTTTAGGTTGTACAAAGAGTCTGTGGACAATAATCAGCCAAGCACAGTTGTAAACAGATCAAACCCCAAACCCTAAAACCTAAAACCTAAACCCTCTAATGACATCAAACTCTGAGTACCCAGAAGGCAACACAATGATTTTCCAAGGCAGGAAGCCAAGGGTTCAGTGAAGGACGACAAACCTGCCATCACCCTTGAAGTTGCCGGGTGTATCCTTGGTTTTCTGAGCTGCATCCTTCACTGCCTTGTTAGCAAAGATCATCATGAGTGCACTCACAATGCTCACCGACTTCAGTTCCAAGGCTTTGTGAATCTTTTTCCCATGGTCTATGTAGAGCTCACCCTTCCAATATCCGCCCTCCTCAAACTCCTCCAACCCTAGCTTCTCTATTCCTAAAATCCCAACATCATGCCACCAGAGACCAACCCAAGTGATGAAGCAGGTTTACTAGGCATCTAGATATCCTCCTCCTCTTCATTGCAGATGCTTGTAAGAGCATAATAGATTGTTTCAACAGCTTTTTGTTCCAGGAAGCAAGCAATATCTATGTCTACAAAGCAAATTCATATATAGAACAGAGAGATGATGGGCTGGATTGATTTTTGTACCAATACCCACCAACCGAACATTGTTCGCCTCCAATTGTGGGAGCATTCTAGACATTACCACAGCATTGCCTCGGCAGAGCTGACACCCAAATCGCCTGAGAACATGAATAACAACAGGCTGCATCCATCATACACAAAACATATCAGTCTTAGGTACCTATTTGCCACCACATCTAACGCTTCAGAACTGACAAAGAGAAACAAATAATTGCTGCAAAATCCAGCATATATAAGTAGCTATTTCAGTGTAGCTTTATTTGCAATGTATGATTTCAAATGAGCTTGGGAAACAGCTCCACTAAATATTATATGCCATTTTATGTATTGCTTCAGACCCTAAACCCTAAACTCTAAGCTGTAAAGACAAAACAAGCATGACCAGCACCTAGCAGAATTCTTGTGAATTAGATCCTACCTGAGATGTGGAACAAGTGTTGTTAAAAGCAGAATACTTATAACAAAAACATGAATGATTCAGTTCAAGAACTTATGTTTGAGTACCCAAAGAATATATCTTCATTAAGAGACTTGAATCAGGATTTCCACCTTCATTTCAACTAACTCTGGAAATTTTTTAAAACAGGTCTAAAACAATCAATCCAGTATTGAGCTTTCAACACTAGTTTAGTGTAATGCAGGCTTGGATCCAGATACCTGATGTTCCCAGAAGGAACTTATGTTAACAGATGCAGCATCACCAGGGCCGTGGATTTTCTCCACTTGTATGTCCTTGATTGCCGCTGTCACCATCCTTGAACCCTTCTCTGTTCCCATTTCTGCAACAGAGAAAAAACTTCTTCTTCAATTTTGGGATAATCCATATCCTAATGCATCCCCCTATCAGGCACCTGCACTGAAGACCCTAAACCCTAAACATGCAAGATTTCCTGCTTTTGCTTCTATGTTTGGAGCAATAATTTCATGTCAACAACACAAGTATTACACAAAGTTAAACATGGATAAGTGTCAGGACCTAAACCCTAAACCAGAACATGCAAGATTTCCTGACTTTTATTTTGAAGGAGTGTCTTATGTTGCAATTTGCCCATTTTTTTGAATAAAAAAGTTCCCAATCAACTAGAACCCAAAATGCAAAAAACCCAGAATTCTTTTGTTGAGAAAAAAAATCAGAAAGAAAACCCAAAAAAAAAAAAAAAACCCCAAGCAAAACCCTCAGACACTGGAAGAGACAAAGTCTGCAAGAATCAGACAGAAACAAAGAATTGATTTCTTCTGGATTTTGGGCGGTCCCGGAAAATCTAAAATCCTCTAAAAACCAACCCCAAAAACTCCTTTGTGAAGAAAAGCAAAAAACAAAAGGAAAAAAAAAACACACACACACACACACACATGAAAGCCAGAAACTCATTACAAATATTTTGGAGACTGAAATCACACAAACCTGTGCTGGAGGCAGAGGAGGAAACCCTAGTATCTCTGGCTATGGTGAAGAAAGTGAGCAGGAAGGCCAATCCTACAACAGCAACTGCAGCTCCTGCAACTGCAACACTTCTGTTTCCAATCCCATCCACCATCTTCTTCACAACACACAATACCCAAGAAAAAACAATCTCTCCTTGGCAGAAAGCTTGTTTTTTCTACTTGTTGCTTTCTGCCAACAATTCACCAAATCAAAAATTGTAGAGCATTTGTGGATTAGGGAGGTAATAATATATCAAACTGGAAAGTGCTACTTACACCACTTTCAAGGGAAAAAAAAATTAATTTTTAATTTTTAAAAAAAAATTGATTGGGTGTGGAAAGTGAACCACCAAAAATATTTTCAATGATTCACAAATTTTCAAAAACCCTTCCAAAATTTAAACAACTATTAAAAAATGAATTCAGAAAAAAGATGGGTATTAGTTTTTATAGTTTATATTTTCAGTTGCGACATAACCATCAATGGTTAGTTCCACTGGCCTATTAGCTCAGTTGGTTAGAGCGTCGTGCTAATAACGCGAAGGTCACAGGTTCGAAACCTGTATAGGCCACTAAACATCGCTGGCCATTATTGATCAACCATTATTTTTTCTCCTTCATAAATAAACCCTAACTTTTTTTTTAGTTAACTCTTTGGTCTATATATATACTATATCTATGTATAGAGGAGCTTTTGAGTTTTTTTTGTTGGTTAGATTGTAGTAAATACATTCTAAGTCAAAATTGCATTTGGGTAATCATGGATTTTGGGGAACTTGCATGGGGGACCCACCATAAACCCTAAACCTAAAACCCCTTTCAAGTTGTCAAATGTGAGCTTACAAAATTGTTTTGCCATGCAAAAAAGTCTATGAAGCTTGTAATATAGGTAGCTCCTACCAATAGGTTTCATTAGAGGCTGATTGATTATTCAACATAAATTTGTCTTTTTTTTTTTTCTTTTTTTTTTGAGCTTGCAAAACATAAAAGGTGACATTATACTCCTACAATAATATGTTCAAGCAAAATGCAATTGACATCAATGAATACTAGCCTTGCATTACAACATGCCCACATGGAAATGATTGTTGGTTTTCCTAAAATCTTAAGAGGGTAAATATTAAATACAATTAGAAGGTCCTCAAAATCAAATTTCAAAAAATCTTATGGCCACGCCAATGAAATTGTTTGAATTTTATTTTATTTTATTTTATTTTATTTTTCCTTAGTTATTTGAGTGAATTTACACTTAAATGTGTGATAATAGGGTTTGTTAGGTTTGTGAGAATTTTAGAGGATGGATGAAAAGTGGTCAGCAAACAGTTTTTCTGTTGGGTTCCAGTTAACCATGGTGGTTTAGCTAAATTGCTTTTTACCCTACCTACATCCTACTTATAGGTAGGTAACTTACTTATGTACAAACCATCTACTTGGCCTAATAGTCACTTATTTTCCTACCTAATCTACATGCATAGAAGAGGACTTACTTCTTACAGAATGGGTTACTGAAGTGAAACCAGATATTAACTCTGTTCAGGGTTCATCCATCCACAACTGAGTCATAATACATAACAGGCATCCATCCAGTTGATGGTGTGCTGGTTGGTGCTGGTTCACTCTGGCCTTGGGTCTCTTGGGTGCATGTTGCATTGCTTCATTGGTTGAATAACAGAATTTCTATTCCTACATTTGTTTGTCATCATTTTTTATCCAAGGCAAGGATATTTTGTGTTTAGATTCATTATAGAGTATAGTAGCTTACGGGATTTTGGCCCCTAGGTAATAATAATAATAGGTCTATTTTTATATTGAGGATTTTTGAAACATGATATTTTGGCTTGTGTTGAAACTTGAGATTAGTTATTATAGAGTTATGATATCTTGAAGGATTTTGGTTTGTTTTAGAGGATTTTTTTTTTGAAGATTATATTTTTGCATGGTGAAATATTTGAATTTTTATAATTCTTCTTTTGCTTTAATATACTTTTTTATGTAAATCTCAAGGCCATAGTGTGACACACCCCCCCTTTTTTTTTTAAAATTTGTGAGGTAGGTGGGTTGGGCAATTGAGTTCGTTGTACTATCCTTGTGTCGAGCCCAGTGTCACATTTAACTCGTAGTTATTATTTAGTGTTTGCCTTACCTAGTTGTGCCCCATTATCAATATCATATTCATCACATCCAAGATTCCGTCTTAATTATTTTTGCCTCTTCACCCATTCTAGTGAAAAGAGATTTTTTTGAATTCTTCATATGGTTGTCCTTCGACAATTTTAAAAACAATTCATACCTACCTCATTTCCAATCTAATAATTACTTCTTTTTTTAATTAAAAATTTAAAATATTGCTTCACTCCTTTCTCCTACCCCACCAACATGATTATGAAAATAACAAATTTAACATGTGTTCTTTTCATGTACAAGACATTTATATTAATTTTAAATTAAATTTGAGATTGACATAAATAATGATAAACTATTGAAAACCAAATGGGAACATTAAGAAAGGGCAAAAGAATATCTAGTTGATCATCACTGATAGTGCGAAGCAGTGCAGAGCCCAAGTTGATGGTTCAATTCATGGTACCAGGCAAGATCAAAGACTCACAGCTTGTTTTGGACTAGTGGGGTAGCCCACTATTCTGATGGGGTCAACAGATACCATAGTTTGGAATATACCCTTACCTTGCCATGTGGCATCATAGATGCCATGTGGATTTGATGGCATCATATATGCCATGTGGATTGCAGCAAGAGAAAGTAGATGTGTTACAGAATGATATGAGTTACTTTCAGCTCAGCTCTTTGAGAATTGCATTTTGCAACATTCCACCAAAGATTTTCCCATTGACTGTGAGCCAATCAAGCGAAAGAACTCAGGAGCTGCTCAAAAACAGACTAGTGTGAGTGAGAAGGATTTTTTTCATTTTTTATTTTAGTGTTTCTCCAGTCTTTTGGGTTTTTGTAGGTGAAGGTTTTTTGGTCTGTCTTGATGGGGGAGATCACACATCGCTTCATCAAGACAAATGGGATTACTCTGCATATTGCTGAACAAGGACCTTCTTGTATGTACACTTGAATCTCCAGGGCATCTTTCGATCTCACAAAACCATCTTGAGCTCGACCACAGGTTCACTATGAGCCAGAATTAGCCAAAACTTGCCTTGTGACAGAAGGTTGTGACAGAACTTGCTTCACAGGCAGGTTCACAAGAAATAAGCTCACTGAAAATACAAGGAATTCTTTTCGAAAATTTCTTTATCCATGTATGTAATAGATAAACTGATTTGGGTAGGATTTTTGCAGGAATTGGCAGCTGAGTGCTCCATGGAGCAATTCACCAGTTCATACTGAGGTTCTATTCATCACAGGTAACTTGGATTCAGGTCTTGTATTTCACAGGGGATTTGTGTTTGGTCCAGACTTTAGAAAATTTGTTCCCAATCTGGAGGATATCATAACAATTGAGGGAGGACATTTCATACATGAGGAACAAGCAGAGAAATTCAATCAATTGCTCATCTCCTTCTTTAATACAGTTTTGCATAAATAATTGATCTCTAAAATACTTTTTTAAATCATCCCCCAAAATCTCTTTCTTCAGATAGGGTGCAATGAACAAAGCCAGTGCTGCCGCTTGCACATGGAAAGAAACTCAAATCCAAACACCTAATTGGATTCTAAGACACAATTCATTCCTAGATTTGTGTCCCACATAATTAACATGTACCTTGCTTAATGTAATACAATGTCTTACAATGGGAATGTGCACATTAGCGTGTGATGGGGTAAGCAAGAGTAATGGCCTCAATCAGTGTGAGACCTTCTCTTATATGGGATAGTCCTACTCCCAAGGGGTGGAAATGTATTCATGGACAATCTATATGGTCATAGATTACCAATGTGTAGGAACTCATCATTTCTTCAAAATCATTTAACTTTTAAATATATTAATATTCCAACCTCATGCCAATGATCATCACCCACAGTGGGAAGGAGCTTGAACTCCAAGTTGCAAAATGAGGAAGGTCATGTATATGAGTTCCCATGAAGTTGCACCATTTCTTGAAAATAGGCAAGAATGTCCAACTTCTTGATGTGTCAGATAATTATGTAGCTAGTATAGCATGTCAGCTAGGAGACCTCAAAATGTTTGGAACCAATGACAAATTTCACTCATGTTAGGAAGTCCCACTATCAACAATTCTCATGCATCTTCTTCAATATGAAACTCTTGATCAAGAAATTCCTCAATAATGGCCACGCAAGCTTGTATATGTGTGCTTACCACAATTGTAGCAACATGAGTCCAAGGTTCAGAACTTGAGAGTAAAAGTTCTTTCAAAGCTTTCTTTGGGCTTTGCATCATTATTGTTCTAGAGTTCACTACCTGGTGGCTATGGGCATTTGCACTCCCTGTGTTCATAATAATGATGTGATTCTTAAGCTCATTGAGCTTGTCATTGCACAGTTGTCATCACTTCGAAGTGAATGGTGGTCGATCCACAGAACTCTGCCTAGAGTATTCTGTCCTTGGTATCTACCTCTACTGGCTGCAAAAACCTATCAACCCAGGATTTGAAACTCAGATGTGGTAATTGCACTCTAGGAATATATGGACAACCAAATTCAGGACAAATTTGCAGATTTGGCACGCAAAACTCCATTTCGGTCAGAAATATATTTAATGCCATGCAGGTTCTATTCCAGACATACTGCCCTGTAGCCAATCCAGAGCAACTGAATCATCACACCCAAGAGATCAAATTCATTGCAGGCACTCTATTTGCACTGTGCCTAGCACATACACCAGCAGCATGAATGCTGAGAAATCACACACACAAATGCATACAGATTCAATAGAAGTTCCTTTTATGGAACCAAATATACTAAAGGTGCCCTTCAACTGACTAAACCAAGATCCTCAGAGTTGGCTTCCTCTGGAAGCACTATGAAATCTCCTGCACAGATGCACCATGTACTGCAATATTTAGTCACAGCAAGACTGCTAAAGCCAAGTTTTCCATCTAATCCACCTCTTCTGTCCTAATGTTTAATGTGCCAACTCACATCCCATAACCTCTGCAATGAAAAAAAGAACAAGATCTCCCAAAAAGGGAGTTAAACACACACTTTTGACATAATTTGATAGCTGCAACAACTTCCTATTGAAATAATCTCAAGACAGGATAAGATCAATGTCAAACTTAAAGTTTGAGAGGGGCTGAGACATACCTGCATGAATGAAATTGGGATCTTCAATGCCATTGGCAGCCTGAATTGATTCCATTTTCACTCCAAACTTCTTTGCAAGAGAATACAATGTATCTCCCTGCAGAGCACCATATTCATGCATGGCGGGTGGGCACTCGTTAGATAGATCACTTCAGCAATATACCTACCTTCTTTAAACTCCTTTAAGAATGCTCAATGAGGCAAATTGAAGACTAGGGTGTAAATTGTATGGGAGTGCTCAATGAAATTCAAGGACTACATTTCCTACCTTCTGGATTTGGTATGTCCTTGGGATCCAGATCTCTTGTCCTTGAGCAAGGTTGTGTGGGTCTGTGATATTATTTGCCTGCATATATTGATTGCACAAAAAAGAAAGACCATGGCAGAGCTCAGTATCAAAAATGGATCTCTAAAATGAAATGAAAGCAGGTTTCTGTCATCATTTTAGTTGTTTGGATTGGAAACTACAGTAGGAGGAACAAGACTTATCACTTGTGAACAGCAAGATATTGCAAAAGCAGTTATTGAACAGAAAATGTGCCTGTAGTTTCTACACAGGAGTCTTACCTCCATGAGCAGATCAATGCTTGTGTTGTGTCTTTCAGCAATTTTCCATAAAGTATCTCCCTTCTCCACTTTATACACAAAATCATGACCCTTGGGCTGTTTGCATTCACCCACCAGCTATCCCATCAGATCTTGGCAGTGAAAAAAATGGATGCAGTCCCCTTGAAACCCAAGTCAAAAAAAGTAGAAGACTTTGGTGTACATAGAATTTTCATGCAAGAAAAACTAAGAGGTGCAAGTTCACCACAAATTTACCAATTTTGATTGTTCTAACTGTATTCTCTTGTGATCCTGGAAGAGGCTGTCTTTGAAACTCTGGAAAAAACGCATGGGATTTGGCCTATTCCATCCATCCACCACAATAGATCAGCTCAGTAATTCTGACTAATAAGCATACTCAAGACTCTTTCATAGTGATTTGGACTCATGCCTGCTGTCTCATACATCTCACCATTTCTATTATGCATGCATGCATGCATGCTAGTTGTTACTCAGCAGATGGATATATTCTGTTGTGCACAAAATAGTAGCAACTCTGATGATCTGAGCATTTCCGAAAGTCATCACTTTGATGATAATCACATCAACCTTCAGTGTTAATTTTGCTACAAAAGCTGCGTTAACAAAAGAAGGACATTGAAGCTCCCATATTTCAAGCCTGATTCTGAGTCCTTGAAGACAGAATTCAACGCGCAACTTGCCATCAGAAGGTACCCATCACACACATTGCTGACCCCAAATAACCTAAAATATAACCAAAAGAAAAAGAAGAAGGTAGCCCCAATGCTTGTTGAGCCCCATGTCCAATTTCCCTTTTCACTCTCTGGGTTTCTGGACAGAATTTACAACATATGCATAGCTGGAGATGGACAATTCCTTAATCAGTGCAACCATAGAAAACTCTACTCAACCAGAAAGGGTTTTCCAGGCACCCTAGGAACCAATCTTCAGAATTGTTGCCATGTAGAATACTCCTTTTGTGTCAACTTGGAAGCAATTGCAAGATGAGCACGAATCTTGACAAGATTCACCCCAATGAATGATCTCCTTTTTTCTTTTGCAGCAGGCCTTTTGAACTAAGTTCCTGTAAGAAGGTTTTCCCATTTCTCAAAGAAGGAAGGAAGGAATCCCAAGAGTGAATATAATAAGATGAGAGATGTAAGAAGTGCAAACCAGTGTTGGACTGGCCAAACTGGATAACTGCCCAACACTGGTGCAAAGTGCAAACCCAAGAGACAATTGACAATGTGGATATCATTCTTCTGCTTCTTCATCTTCTTCAAATCCTCAAACACAGTGATGTGATGATGCTACCATTTCCATAAATTAGGTGTTCTTGTCGAGCTCTTCTTCTTCCAGAATTCCAAATGGCAATTGAGGAGAATGAACTCACCCGCCTCCACCTTCCGTCGAAGCCATCACTCTCGTTGTGGGTTGCACAAGTCTTACTCCTTGAGAAACTCGCTGCTGCTTCTGATGGAACCCAACAACAACAAATGATCAGACAGATGCTGCAAACCCCCTTTTCCCGGATCTCCCAACAATCCTTCTTAAGGACCTCACATCTCTCTTTCTCTCTCTCTCCTGTTTTCCAACACAGAAGAGAAGACAAAATGAGTTGATGATGCAAATGCAGATGGAAAGGGCAAAACACAAAACAACCGCAGACGGCCCAAAAAAAAAAAAAAAAAAAAACGGGTAAAAAACTCACGGTTGCGAAAGCCAAATGAGTAATCGAAGAAGAATTGGGCACCAAGCCTGTAACAGCATCTATCGCAGCTGGTAACAATACTGAGGATGTCAAAGCCATAAATGTAAGGACAGCTGATCTGAGGCTTTTCGCAGCTCACTACAACAACCACGGAGTTGGAGAAAACCACCACCTCTTTCGTACACTCTTTTGCAAAAAACCTCAAAACAAACCAAAAATTCTCACCAGAACCCACAATTTTGTCTTTCCTTTTTCTCTCTCTCTCTCTCTCTCTCTCTCTTCTCTGTACTCTGCACGCACACAAGCATCACCAGAGAGACAAACAAGCACGCGAGAGAGAGAAGAGAAGCAACACGTGCGAAGTACGGGGAGTAGTCTACTAGGCTAGTGTAATGTTACTGGATTGTGCCATGTGTCACAATGGGAATGAGGCAAACACAATTCTCCACTTGTCATGTGCCACTTGTCACTCCAACATCCATTTCAGATATCATCCATATCCTAGTAGATTATCATCCAAGCTAATTGAGATGAATGTTCTGTTCTAGTAAGAAGCTCATTTGCCCTTTCAGGAGGTTCGATATTTTCCAAAAGCCTGGAAGTACTTACTTATTCATGCTTCTATGATCATATTCACCCACAAGAAAAAAAGAGAGGTCCCTTCACTCCATGATGGGACTTCTGATTGGTTGCATGGGAATTCTATTCCTAAAATTGGCTGCCACTATTTTTGGCCTGGACTAATAGCCCTTATGTAAAGCACTGCCTGGATTTTTCCTTTGTATTTTCAGCTCCCTTACCTGAGTGAAGAAACCTGTTTTCAGCAAGCGGGATCTTTTGCGGTGGAAGGTACTAGCCAGCCTGTCACTATTTCTAAAAAGTGAGAAAATCCCAGCTCTGCTTTACGTACGAAAAGGACCTGAGTACAAGCCCTTCCCTCATTTTTTACCTGCTCCCTTGGCCTACCGGCCTCAGGCACAGATCTCAAATCACGAAAGGGCCTGTACTCAGGCCCTTCTCCTACTAAAACACCTCTCCCTCCGATACACCTATAGTAAGAACCTCTTTCTTAAGGAGAGGGTGTAAGCTCCATCCTATTTTTCTAGGAGAGATATTCATGTGCCCCCAACAAAATACTCATTTCTTTAAGTGCTTTACAAAATAGTTTGGTAGCTTTGGAAAAAAATTAAATTAAATTAAATGATGAAATTTTCAAAAAAATATCTTTTCAAAGAAATTTTTTTTGTGAAAAAAAATGAAGAATCTTTTCGTATGTTTTATTTCAAAATGGAAGCTTCATAATTAATTGATTATTAGGCACAATTGTGCTGAAGTTGAAGTTGCCCCTATATTGTAATATAAATTTGTGATAAAAGTTTTGAATCTAATAAAAAAATTTGTAAAGTGAAAAAAAACATAATATTAGAACCTTGAGTTTGTTCATTAAGGGATCAGATTTTTTTTAATAATTAAAAATATATGTTACATATAAATAGGGAATGAAACTCAAATTATCACAAAATTTAATGTAATTTGAATTTCATCCTTTTTTCTTTTTTCTTTTTTTGAGATTTTATAGTTGTGCTTCCATTTAATGTCTTTTTTTTTTGGTGACATTTCATCAAGTGGTGAACTCTAAGAAATCTACTAACGCACCTTCAAACTTTTTGATAGACTTCATTGTAAGTCTAAAAAGCTATTCATGGTCCATGCGAACGACGTCCAACTTGTGACATTTCAAAAGCTTTTCAATGGTATTAAAAAAAAAAAAAATTCAATAAGTTTTGACCCTTATCATCACCTTTTGAAAATTTGAGAGTCCATTGGGACTCCAACTCCCAAAATGAAAGCTCACTTGAAAATGTGTGGGTTCATTCCCTCACACTCTCATAAACTCTCAGGAACATGAAATATGATTCCTCGACTTCATTCTTGACTCACACTTTTGCAAGTCCTTGCCTTGATCACAAACCCAAGATTAGGGTTGTGACAATTTGATTGTGAGGATGTTTGTACATAACCATTACACTTTCGATACCTTTCCTTTTGAGGATGTCATCAAAGATTAGGTAAGGTATGCAATCAATTGTTAGATTTTTGATAATTGAAACATGTAATTTGTAATTATTGTTTTCTCAAATTTTCAAATCTTTCATTACAACAATAGTTTGTGATGGCATGAGGATGTTATAGTTCGTTGGCAGTTGGGACACCTTAGCTTGGCATCTAATGTATGCCCTTTTTTGGGAACGTTCATAACCTTTTTTTTTAATTCAAGAGGTTTGTTTTCCCTCCCATTTTTATCAAAGTTCCTTATTCTGACTCTGTTTTTGGGTTATTGCTGAATTTGGGTTTAGTCCATAGGTGTTTTGCAATCTAAATTACATTTTGTATTATTTTACATACTAATGTGGGCATGCAAGTTTGGTTTCAATGTGTGTGGGTTGCACAAGACTAAATTGGGCTATATTGGGCAGGATCCAAAAGGATCAGGGTTCAACCCCCCCCCCAAATCCATCATGTTTTTATGATCTTGTCATCCTAGTTTTGTTTATTTGTTTTCTTTAAGGTTACCTTCTAATGCTTGTTTTAGTTCTAGGTTTTGTTGTTGAGGTCTTATTTCCAAGTTAATTAGATCACCATTTGATTTAGAAAAATCTAGAAATGTTTGCCAAGTCACAAGCCTTTTGAAGTATTGGATCATCACACAAATTAACATTGAAACATTGATTTTGCTAATTAACATTATCACTTGCTAACTTGCATTGCTGTTCATATTCAACCACCTAAATGCATAAGTATCTGCAAATTGCCTCCATATAAAATCCATCCTAGCCAATGCCACTTACCATTTTCATTTCCAAGTTGCCACCTTTACCAACCTATCATATTTGTTGTAGCCATCCAATAGTCCTTGGGATTTTGAAAAAAAAACCATTACCTCCACTATAGCTTGACAGGTGCTAAACATTTCTTTCAAATTTTGTGCACATCTTAAGCAATGAATGCATCATTGATGCCTTGTTCCACCCTAATTTAACAAAATTTATGGACTTTGCAAATGGGTAGCCTTTCTAGGTGAAAAAGGAGTTTTAGGGTAAAACCCTTGCACAAATGTAGGGTTACTTCACATATTTTCTCGAATATGACTAATGCATATATGGAATATCTATCTATGAAGCAAGCTAGTTTGTTTGTTTGTTTGTTTGTTTGTTTTGTATTAATGAGATCCACCAACCCAGGATGCTTCAGATTGCATTCTTGGCCTCTTTGGAAAGCTCTTGAAGGGTAGGGTCTTGGTTCCATGATGTTTGGACTTGCGGTGCAAAAGTTCTTGAATATTGAAAGATTTGTTCACTGAAAATTAAATTTAATCATAGCTGAAGATTTCGCAGGAATCGGAATGTGCCTTTGGTGTTGTTGGAAAGATCTTGATGAACAGGATTTAATGGATTTATTTCGTAAGATTTGAATTCAGAATGTGGGAGATATTGATTTTTAAGTGATTTCTGCTGCTGGAAATTCAAATAACTTCCAAAATACCAGGTTTTGAAAGGAAAAATCAGTTGAGAACAGGGGAAGGCTTACCATTCAATTCAAGCAAGATTTCCTTTCATATTTGGCTGTTCAAAAAATTGATACATACATTGCAAAACAATGTTCACATGCTGAGTTTCCCTATTTTGTAATTTGTTCACTTGGGCCAAGGGCATAGACCACACTATTAGGATGAATGATGAACAATGGACATGGTTTTTCTCTTTCCATTTTGTGATATACTAAATTTTCATAATTTTTTTGTCAATAAAATGACAGAAAAACCAATGAAATCTTCTTCTAAGGACTCCTCATATAACAATTTACTTTTAAAAATCCTGCATTTAACAAGAAACTACTCTTATGGCATGCACCAAAAAAACCCCCATATATCCATGCTAGTTTTAACTAGTAGAATTTTTTTAATGGATTGAATTTTGCAAAAACATAATTATTAATCAACAGAGATATAATATGAAATCCCTTCTGCTTTCAGTAACAATTTGCAAAGTTGGAAAATTTTAACAATTTGTGAACATGTTCTCAAATTGGTTTGATTTCAGACTACATCGTTGCCCGTAAATACAATAGTGATTACATATGATCCTTTGAATACCAAAGTCTATTGATTTTGTTCTAGAACTCCATACATAATTGGTTTACAGTGGATTTTATTTTTTTTATGGATTTGAGAAAATTTTAATGGACAAAGTTTACCAATAATCATCCTAAACCAAGGGGTGTGTCACACCATGGCCTTGCCATTTACCTTAAATATCTTAAGGCAAAAGAAGAATTATGGAAATTCAAATATTTCACCATGCAAAAATATAATCTTCAGAAAAAAAAATCCTGTAAAAGAAACCAAAATCCTTCAAGATATTATAATAACTCTATAACTAATCTTGAGTTTCAACACAAGCCAAAATATCATCTTTCAAAAATCCTCATATAAAAACAGACCTATTTATTATTACCTAGGGGCCAAAATCCCTTAAGCTACTATACTCTATAATGAATTTAAACACAATATCCTTCTTGCCTTGGTAGGCAACACCAACAAAACAGACATCCATTGAAAGAGAGGTTTTACATTGGAAATCGTATAAAAATGGAGCTCTGACAGAAACCAATGGAATGATCGGGTGAAAGGACATCAACCCATTGTAAAGTTCAGTGCAAGGATGAGTGCACAGGAACAAGTGACCCATCAAAACGATGGGTGGAAAGTGGGGACCCATTTTCCACCCAGAGAAAAAAGGGTGGCTGGAAACTGGACCCTAAACCCTTATCCACAGCGACAGTAGAGAGAGAGAGGAAGGAAGAAGGGAGAGAAGGAAAGGAAAGAAGAGGCGACAAAGCAGAAGAAGAAGAGGTTTTGAGAAAAACCACACGAGGAGACATGGCTTCCGCTCTTTGCACATTCTCAGCACCCTCCTCTTCTCTCTCTGTCTGCAATCAGCCCATCTCCAGCTTCAGTTCGCGTTGCAGTGAGCTTTCTGGAGCTGGTACAAAGCTCTTCCGTCACTCAGGATGCCAGACTACTGAGCTCCGCGATGCTGCTGCTGGTGATGGACTGAGCCGTCTTGTTGCCCAACCCCGTGCGAGTAAGTCCCCTGTTCTCCTCTTCCTTCTCTCTATCCCTGCAAAGATGGAAAACTTCTGGTTGTTGCTTTGCGCAAGGAATTAGGGTTTCAGATGTCTTGTGTTAGGATTTGATGTTCGTAGCTTCATTAGACATAATGTGTGCGTGCGTGCGGTGTGCTCTGGGTGGATTGGTGGCGCATCATGCAATACGACGTTGGACGAACAGGTAGGGTCTGTGACCTAACCGGCAAGAAAGCAAACAATGGCTACAAGGTATCGTTCTCCAAGCACAGGACCAAGTCACTGCAGGGTGCCAACTTACAATACAAGCGGCTCTGGTGGGAGGAAGGCAAGCGATTCGTGAAGCTTCGTGTGTGTACCAAGGCTTTGAAGACCGTGGAGAAGAAAGGACTTCAAGCCATGGCCAAGGAAGCTGGCATCAATTTAGCAGACTTCTGAGCATAGCCTTCAGCAGCAGCAGCAGCAGCAGGCAGCCGTGCTACTTAGGAAACCCACTTCCCCTAAACCCCATCACAAAACTATAACATCAATGTCACTGCATTTCTGTGTATCAATGAAGCAAACACCCATTTTTCATTTCTGATTACATTTGTGCAACAAGAAGCATTGAGTTCCATGAAATTTACAGCTTGTCTAATTTGACTTGAGCTTCTCTACTCTGTGAGGCAGTGCATTTTACAAGTACCAGGAATCAGTATAATTGATGTGGAGATGAATGGAAGAGTGTAACAGTACCATTAGCTTCATGTGATTCCATGACAAGCAAGAGTTTCACTGATCATCAGCAAAAAAACAGCCAACTGATGGAAGAAGCAAAAAGTGATCACATTTTCATTAGACCAGTACAGTCAAACATGCTTGAATGATTGGAATTGGCGACCAATTACACAAGAATGGTTTTGCAGTTCTGAAATCTCCCTAGAACTGTTGAAACAAACATCAGAGCTTCAAAGATTGCAGAACCATGTCATATAGTGTGACATTGAATTTTTTTTTCTATTTTTTTTGCTTTGAATTGTAGTCACAGGAATGGGAGTAAGCTCACCAGAAAGAAGATGACTAGTGCAGATGACAAGACGGGTGATCTGCAATCCAATGTAAGGTTCTGTCTATGTGAATGGGAGTAATCTCATCTGAAAGGAAATGACTACTGCAGATGACAAGATGAGTGATCTGCAATCAGATGAGAGATTCTTTCTATGTGAATTTCCTCTCCCTTGGGTGGTTACCCCTGCCTTACAGACACAATATATCCTAGTGGTTCTGGTTCTGGATTCAATTGCATAGCCTTCTATCTGTATCTCTTATGTGTGGTTCAGAAGGAATGACTGGACAATCAAAACTGTGACTTGTCAAGGTCATCAAAGAATGGGTGCTGAAGAGCCGCCTTGGCAGAGATGCGCTTTGCAGGATTGAATTGCAACATCCTCTGCAGTTTCAATCCCATGACACCCATTGAGATAGTTAGTGATCTCAATCAATCTCTAGAGAAATTGCTGTTTCAATGCTAACAACATTCCTGTTTCTTCAGAGCAACCAGAACTCCAAGACTTGCATTATGTCTTACAAGCATACAAAAAAGAGCGAAGATGGACATACAGAAAGGAGGTCAACACCCTGTGGATCCAAGTCTGGCACAACTCGTGAAATACTTTGTGGTTGCCAGTGTGGATACTCATGCCAGTCTCTGAGCTTGTTGACTCCTGGCCAGACCTCCTCTGTGGGTGTTCCCAGAAGCCTGCATACAACCAGTGTACTTTTAGCACAATAGTAAAATAGTCAACACAGAAATGCTCTTTAGCCTCTCTTGATACTAATGACACAGTCATCATCCTTGAGATAGACAGCATGGAGATTAACATAATAATAGACACAAACATTGACATATGCATCACCTGAAAATGTGAAGCAACTGTTGGAGCTCAGAGTCTCCAGGAAACAGAGGTGACTTGCGAGACAATTCAGCTGCAAGGCATTACAGGAAATGGCAGTAAGTCTGTCAGCTCAGCAAACAATACATGGAACACTCTCCTTTGAAAACTATCCTTTACGTTCTATAGCAGCTCAAATACTGATGCTACCATATGATTAGGCTACTTACCAAATATGCATCCGACAGACCAGATGTCCACTGGTGTTGAGTAATGGGTTGCTCCTAGCAGAACTTCAGGTGCCCTGTACCAGAGAGTAACAATCTGAAACACCAACCACGAAACATGTAGCAGAATCAGATGTTGGTGCACAACCTACTACAGCTCATGGTAAAAAAAAGAGTGGCTGCTGTAAGATGCTGTTTGCATGGGGAGCACAGAAATTGAAATACTGACCTCATGAGTATAGCTCTTGAGAGGTACAGTGAAAGCTCTGGCTAATCCAAGATCAGCAATCTTAAGAAGCCCTTTCTCTCTGTCCACTAGAAGGTTTTGTAGTTTCAAATCCCTGTCAAAGTGTAAACAAACTTTAGAGAAAAAGATTTTCTCACTCTAGACAATGGGTAGGAGATCCAGAAGCACATTTTGTAGGCAAGATCTGTACTCAATTCATGACATACCTGTGCATGACACCATGGCTGTGACAGTGTGCAACTCCTTTGCACAACTGATACATGAAGCTCTGCACCCACATCAAGCGTAAGGCATCTTCAGCCACAGGAAGACAGGTGAGAACTCTTTCTTTCACAGCAAAAACACACAGAAAAAACCAAATCTCCAGTGAAGGTTAAATTAGGTATTGCAGCTCTTGTATTCTGTCGTTACCTTGATTATGTTTGTGGGAAGAGGGTTCTTATTACTCCGTCCATGTGCATCAATGTACTTCTTCAGGTCTGTGTCAAGATACTCAAAGACTAAGTATAGCAGTGGTTTCCCATTCTTGTCTATGTGCTCCACACACAGCAGCCTGCATCAGAGACATCGGAAAACAAGGGGAAAATGTCACCCTGGGTCCAAATTCCTCTGTAGAATTTTCTTATCAAAAGCAGATCTGCTCATCAATTGAGCAGAAGAAATGGCAGACAAAAAAGCTTCAAGATCAGCCACCGCATGAACTCCATTCTCTGATGATCATACAAGCACAATCAGCATGCACAGAGGATCTTATTTCTGATCTGATCAGCACGCAATTGTTCATGTATGATCATCAAGACAATTGGATTCCTGTCCTCTCTCTGTGTGTTCCAGACAATCTGAAATCAGTTCCGAAGTCCAGAGACCTACCTCACAATGTAGATACTCTGAGACAGCATCTGCAAGAGGGAGATTTCACGCAACGCTGTACTAGGCACGCCCTCTTCTTCCATATCCAGCCTGGTTTTCTTGAGAGCTACCAAACGCCCCGATTTCTTGTGCCGCGCTTTGTACACTTTGCCATACGTTCCCTCGCCGACTTTCTCCAGTTTCTCGTAACCTTCCATTATTATTGCTGAGGAAGGCCTCTTCTAGAACCAAGGAGTCAAAGGCGCCGGGGACGTCTCACACTTCGCCCGTGTGTTCTTAGGATCAAAACTCTGTACTATCAAACGTCTTCGAGCTTGCAGGACTCGTGGTCGCTTTCCTCTGAAGCTCGCATGTCAAAGAAAGCTCGAAGACTGGCAATCTCATGGAAGGAGAACAACTGTGCAAAGCATCAATAGAGCATTGCACAGACAGAGAATGAGAGAAGGAATTGGAGACAATATACAGGGAATCAGTCCGACGGAAATACACAACGAGGATCGAGCTTCTGGATCAGAGATGACGAAGAGCGCCACAGCTATAGAGTCATTGTAGCTTGATATAATGGAGCTCTGTCCGCCCCTTCCTCCTTGATCTTGATTCCTGCTTCCACAAACGCAGAAGTGTATACACCAGGGACTACAAACTCCTCGCAACTGCAAGCATTGTTGCCATTGATTCGTCAATCTGAAGAGAAGATCATCTTGCGGAAGAATGGAGAATTGTTGAGACAAAAGGACGAAGAAGAAGACATAAAAGAAGACAACACTGTAGAACAAATCAACCAAAGGAGATGCTATACAAGAACAACGTACGCATCAGCTGTCAAGAATGTGACAAAAAACAGATTGCGATTCTTGGCGTGTATCGATTCGCTCTGTACCGCAAAATAGGATGGCAAATGTACTCTCGGAGTCTGGAGGCGCACGACTCCCGCGGAGAGAGCTAGAAACTCTAGCAATTGCCAGCGTTGCAACCGATTTTGACTGAATGCGAAAACCCCGGCATCGCGTCAAGAGGAAGAAGCTCGCGCCGCATGAGCCGCTAGAAGCCAAGAAGAACGATGGAAGAAATCAACAGGTTTGGGAGGGAAGCGAACAAGACGATGACTCCAGGAAGACAAGGCGAGGAGGAGATCATCAGGTGAAGAATACCGACGACAATCAAACAGGTTTTTCCAGATTCCTCCACTTCCAGGAATAGCACTTCTGCAAAAGCAAACAAAAAAAGTTTTCAAGACGTTTGTTTATTCTCTCAAACATAAGAATGCTGTATTTGGCAATTTTCTGTGTGTATATTTTCTCTCTCTGTGGTGCTTATGTTGCATCTCCACGCTTCCGGAAATAGCCGAGAGCACACGTGACCATCGCATCAGCAGCAAGGCAAAACAAATATATATACTCCCGAGTCCCAACAACACAACACCGCAAAATGTGCTAAAACAAAAACCTCCAATTTTTTTTCAAGTTTGCGGAAAGAGAGCAACGGCAATGAAGCCAGAGAACTCGCCACAAAAATCGCCAGCAAAATCCTTGCACAAAGTGCAACTGCGAACAAGGAGAAGCCCGGAAAACTAGCGTACACGAAAAGCAGAGCTTGAATTAGGGCAAAGAACGAAATCCCAGAAAGCGGAGGAGCCAGGAGGGAAGAAGAAGGGTCAGGAGAATTGGACCGTTCCAGGTTCGAATCCCGCCTCGTCCGGCCCCTCTCCTCCCCCCCCCACCCTTGTTCCCGCAAACTTTGAAATTCAAATTCTGGGTGGGTGCCAATCATACGAGGGGGTTGCGGGGGAAGGGCAGTCGGGGGGGGCGGGGGCGGGGATTTTGTATTTTGTCACTTGGTACCTAGTAGCCTCCGAGTTATGATTTTATATTTTGTTTTTGTTTTTTTTGCACTTTCTTAATTTAATGTTTGGCTCTGCATGTGTCATAAGGGAGAGAGAGTGCAGAACGTTCTAACCCGCGCCCCCCGCCCCCCCCGCCCCCCCGCCCCCTACCACAGCGCACGCACCCCACTCTCCGTCTCCTCCAACCACACTCCCACGAACAACA
>Ga0116229_10001490_pt1 | contig 36836 bp, 27 predicted proteins | sample S1TSphgellanicum_3_FD_87313 | JGI IMG/M metagenome (GOLD analysis project Ga0116229, IMG submission 87313) | Host-associated microbial communities from peat moss isolated from Minnesota, USA - S1T2_Fc - Sphagnum magellanicum MG | ecosystem: Host-associated > Plants > Peat moss > Unclassified...
AATTATTTTTTTTTTTTTTTTTATTTATAATATTATGTTTTTTTTAAAAATTATTTTTTTTTTTCCACCATTTTATAATATTTAAATACCCCCCCCCCCCCAAACTTTTCATATTTGTTATTAATACAAATGATTATTATTATTTTTTTGTCACATTGACATTTTCCAAACCATAGTGGCCTGTATTATAAACTTGGTATCATTAGAAAGCCCTTAGTAAACAAGGGTGCATTATTTATATTATATTGTAATGTTTAGACATATGGTGTAAAGTTATTAAATATTGAACAATTTTGTCATTGAATGTTCAATAAAATAAGAGAAATTGAGGCACATTCAAGTGTGGTCACAAGCCAAAAAGAGTGTCAAACCACCTCAAAAAAAGGTCAAAATTAGATAAATATTTATGTTTTATCATTTAAAATCATGAAAATCATGATAAGTTGTTGCTTTTTCATTCATATGAATGTTAGGGAATTCAAACCAAAAATCCATTTAATGAAAAATTTTAAGTTTAAGTTTTGATATAGGATTTTTGAAAGTGGACACCTATTGTGTTAGAAGGAATTAATTTTGTAAAGGATTATAAAAAATACTCTTATAATAAAAACATTTTGATGGGAAAAAAATTAAAAAGATAAAGACCTATTAATCACATTGAAAAAACATTCATACTTAAAAATATGTGGAATTTTAAAACTTTAAAAATTCAAAGAAATTTTCAAAGTTGATCTAAAATTTTATAACTTTGAAAGTCCTTTACCGCATACATAAATGAGGTATAATTTACATGATGTGTTAAAAAAAGTTGTAGCTTATTATAAAAAAACTTAATAAATATAAAAAATGAAAATTTGGTTATGATTTGAAATTGTTATTATTTTTGTAAATAGAACATTGAATTTACAAGGAATCATAACATTTTAATTTTTTTTATTTATTAAAAAATGATTAAAAAAATGTCATGTGCTAGGACAACTATAAGCATTTATTATAACAAATTGTCAAAAAAATTGTTTCAAAATTTATTCATATAAAAAAAAAATTGGAGCAAAAAAACATGCAATCTTTTTTTTAAGGAATCATGTTGGCTCATTATATTTGCACCCATTTTTTATATTTAAAAAACCACTCAATGAAGGCTAAGATTTTATGGAAGTAAGTTTGTAATTTTTGAACCTAGGGTGTGGGGTATATTGAATTTTAAATAATATTGATCACTGCAAATTCAACAAAAATTCAAACCGTAAATGAAGCCTAGATTTTAGAATTAGGTATCACCATACTTATGGTTAAATGATAAAAGATTACGATACATAAAGGTCTTGCCATGCTTTACCATGCCTTGATATTTGAATTATTCAAATCAAACTATTTATTATATTTGAAACAACATATACCATAGTACAATGGTGGCTTTAGCAAATGTTTGTCAAATAATTAATTAAATTTGAATATTTCAATTAAGAAAAATCTCAAATATTCCTAAAGATTTTTCAATTTTCTTTCACAAATTGTGTTTTTTAGAGAAAAATGATTAAAATTTTTAGCATTTAAAAAAAATTATGATTTCTGTCAAAGCTGCCAAGGTATTACAATATTACTTAACAAAACATTAAAATTGCACCTAAACCAAAAGTTGCACAAAAAAAATAAAATCAGATATTTAACAAAGTCAAGTTAATTCATACTTGTTGTCTAAAGGCATGGTCAAACAAATAAACCTAAAAACTGATGTTTAACCGTTTATTTATTTATTTTTGTAGGTGAAATTCCTCGATTAAGTGCATTGGCCAGGATCCTTAGTATTAATTAGCATAAAATGGCAACTACCCTAGTGGGGTGGATCTACTATGAGTGGCAACCTAAGAAATGCCTAGGTCTAGATGTGGGTAATTTAATTATTTTCATTTCGAAAATGGCAAACAAATCCAAAAAATCACAAAATTTGCATGTATTTTTCATTTTTTGAGAAAAATCAACGAGTTGTGAAATTTTGCTAATTTTTTTTTTTCCGCCCACAACCATTCATTCCATAACCGTTATTTGTTCAATAATCCATATTTTAGTAAAAATTTAAAAAATATCGTTTTTCTAAATTTTTAATGTGTAGAAAATAGGAATCATGACTAGTGATATTTTTTTCAATTTTCTGATGTTGTGTCATGGCTAGCATCCCTTGAGAGATTTAGCATTAAATGGCAAAAGGTTTTTATAACCTACCTAAATATTTTTAAAAAATAGTTCTAAAAATGCTACCAAACTAAAATCAGATCCAATTGTGACAAATAAATTCAAATTGAAATTTGGTGAATTTTTCAGAAAAATGAGAATATTGTGATGGAATATTCCTTTTTATATTTGTTTTTTTCATTTTGGCAAAAGTTCACAAAAAGAAAAAGCTAATCACTCCAGGTGTGTTTTTTTCCCCTATTTTGTGAGGCAGGTGGTCTAGCAATCATCCACAAAAGGACTTCGCCAAATTTGGCTACAAGTTGGAGAGGAAAGTAGAAAAGTTTAGGAAATCCTGCTATATTTTGGCCAATACATATTTATATTCTAAATCTGAAATTGATTTTCCTTTTAATATTAAAATTACCATAATTTATCTTTTAATTCCATTTTGTCTAAATCTGGCAATTTCAAATTTCATTTTCTCTGGTAATGTGATTACTTTGGCCCAGTTTTGGCTTTTTTGCAGGCTGCTCCAGAATTTAGGGTTTAGGGTTATAATAAGCAGGTCTTCACCCAGTATTCTCTGCTTGCAATTTACCAGATAACTAAAGTCTTAGGAAGCACATTCTTGAATCTTGCAAATTATCTTTAAGCAGCCTGAAGTGGAATCCAGTGTATGTCTTTCACTCTGGCCAGTAGTTCTCATACCCATCAAATCTGATGTCATGTTAATTTCCTTAAGACTTCTTGCACTGGTTGTGCAGGACTCAGGAGTCAGTATTGCAACGTGGGCAATTTGTGTATGACTTTCCTGCAGCTGTTTCTTTCCAAAATTGAATCACTCAAATGCTGAAGTATTCCAAGAAAACTGCAACATTGTTCTCATGAGGTATGTCTGCAATTCCAAAGTTCAAGAATATCCATGTGAACTCCTCTGCAGTGTAATCTTTTTGCCCTTGCATTGACAAGTCTAGCCATTGCCAATGCAGTCTGTCAGGGATTATTTAACACCTTCAGAAAATGTTTCTAGCTCCTGCACATTCTAGGGATTGGATCGCAAACCCTTGATGTAGAGGCAATTGTTGGTTTTCCTGATGCTTGCGGATGCACAAGATAGGATTGCTTGGAAGTCTGTCATATGCTGTACCAGATTCTTAGCAGTGCATGCCTCTTCAAGCCATTATTGTGAATACAATTTTTGACCTCCCTGTTGTTGAAAATGGTGCTTCAACAGAAGAGATCAAGGTTAATTTCAGAACTGTGAATTCCTGGGAAAGTTGGGACAACCCACATCATGGTTTTCATAGGGAAACAGATACCACATCTTAGGAAATTTTCTTTGTTGTTAAGCTAAGCAGAACATGACTGGTTGGGGTAATTGCAGTACGGTGATCCTCCAGTATCACGGTTTCAGACACAAATTCATGGCCAAGAAATGATATTGAGAGATCATAATATCTCAGAAGAGATGGATGAGCACAATCAATCTTGAGCGATCTAAGCACATCCAAAAATTTCGTGGCACTGATTGGCACGGTCTTCCTGACAAAAATGAATTGTGGGCTTCTCATAACTATCTGGATGATCTGAAGAACAAATAGCATAGAACAAATATTCACAGATTTACTTAACAGAATGATAATCAAAAGTTTTTGGAAACATTTTGCTTTAGGCAGGAAAATCTAACATTGTGTCTCACATTTTGTGTATAGATGTGGATGTATCTATATTCCAGCTGCCAGATTCTTTGTCTTTTGCATGTGTTTTGTTTCTCATTCAGAGAAGTGTTTGTGACTTCTATGGATGACAGGTGAAGCTAGATCATCAGGCTAGCTCGTTGACTTGATACCTTTGTGTTTACCAAAGTTCACTGCAGATTGCCACAACAAATGGGTGGGGCTTGTATGGGTGGTTTGGTTTGGAAGGTAACTTCCCAACTTCAGTGACTGACCCACACAGCCCATGGGGAAAGCGGGGATGTGTTTCCACCCTGAGCAGGGTTGTAATGTAACAGTTTGAGAGTGCACCTGCTCTCAGGTAGGATGCAGGTGCCTCTTTCTTTTTACTCCAGAAAAGCTATGCTAGAATTTTCAATTCATTGGCAGTTGTGGATTAAGTGCATTGGTTCCAATCTGCAGATTGGGAAATGAATGAATTTTTTTCTGTACAATTGTTGTGTGTTTCTATGTTTTTGTCATTGTAGTGCTGTGTTCTCTACTTTGATGCTTTCATCTACTTGATATTGAAGCATTTTGCATGCTTTATTAGTTAGTTGCTGACAACCCTGGACTCTGCCATGCAGGGATTTCTTGATATCTTCAAGTTTTCGGGAAACATCTGGTCCAGACATCATCGTCACATTGCCAATATTGTGAACATTGCCTTCTCTGTTGCCTCAGGTTCTAGGTCAAAAGCTCAAGGTAACCATGGTAGATCTTTACATCAAGACCTGTTAATTGATGCTCATAATGCACTAATCTCTGACTTCAACATCTATTGCACCCAGGACTGGAACCCTTCCACTCCATTCCATGATGAGTTCAGTTTTCAACCTTCAAAGATGAATGCCAGTTTAACCCCTCAGAGCCTAAGTCCATTCTACACTAGTAATAACCTGTGCAGTTCATTGCAGTGTTGTTGCAGGTAGCCTTACAGAGCATAGTACACTGGCAGGTGTTTTGAAAAATGTAATACCCACAGAGGTGAACTGACAAAGAATTCCAACCCTTTCAAGATGATTTTGTGAAGTTGTGCCCCCTACCCACATATGATCCTCACCACCATCATTGGTGCACTCCCAAGTGAGGCATTTAGGTTCAATGCATAGAGCATGCATGTGTAGTTGATGGAAACCTCATCCAAATCCACATGACTATGCCCGGCCAACACCAATCTGAAAAACTCTGAAAACCCGTGCAACCAAAAGAAATAGATTTAAAAATATTAAAATTTTGTAACTAGCCACACTCATTTGAAATTCCAAAAGAATTTAGGATGGCTTATGAAAGCACTAGTTGGAAGAGAAGTAGCCTCTGGTTGAATGTGTTTCTCTGGCTGTTGGCCAAAGGATGTTGTGTTGCATATCACTAATCACATGTTGAGTATAAATAATCCAATATCTTTTTTTGTTTCCTCTGGTGAGTCTCAAAGGTGCATCTCTTTTAAAGGCTTCACATCATCATAATGCACATGAGTATCTGTCTGTACACACTATGGATTGTATGAGCTTAGTACATGGGGAAGACCACTGTGACACTCTTTGTATATTTTCTGAAGCACTTGAGATAAAGGGGTGTTTTTTTTATATGCTATGAAATAATAAAATATTAAAAAAGATTCATTGAAATTCTAAAAAATCTAAAAACCATTTGAAGTTATATCTCCATATAATGAATTCTTAAGCATCTTTTTCATATTTCTAATAAATATTAGCTTTGATTTTGTAGTGAATTAATTGCAACCTATATTTTTTCCATGTGGTTTGAAAACAAATATATAGAAGTGACTTCACAGGGTTTGGGTGGAGTCTTAATTAGGAGTCCTTTATTTACTTGGAAAAAAAATGGATAAGTGGTGGATAATACTCAGGGGTGGGCACTCTGTGTATATTTTCTAATTTTAGCTCCCCGTTGCTGCGCATTATGAGTGATGATCAACTACTTTTTTTATTTATGATTTTCAATAATTCATCATTATTTATGTCAATTTCAGATTTAATTTAAATTAATATACATTTCATGGACATGAAAGGATGCACATTAAATTATTTTTTCATATCCATGTTGGTGGATAGGGAAAAATAGTGAGGTAGTTATAATTTATAAAATGGAGGTAATTATTAGGAAAGGTGGGAGATAGTTATTAAGAAAGTTAATAGGAAAAAGAAGCAGTTATTAAGAAAGAAATGAAGGAGTTAAGTTTGAAAATGAAGCAGTTATTTCTGAAATTGTCTTTGGAGTGGTCCATGGATGACCAAACAAAGAATTCCAAAAAAAAAATCCCCCTATACCAGTTCCAATTACTCGTCACTAGAATTATTTTCTAGGCATGTAATTAAAATGTCTAGAAAATAGACATCCTAGACAATATTCTTTATACAATTCTTTGGACCAGTTGGAAAATATTTTTTAAATTCCAAACTCGCACTGTTCTACTTGTAGCTTGGTGTGGCCTGCATGGGCTGCCCCTTCAAAAAGTTACCGAACATCTCTTGCTTGAAACGCATGCATGTCATGGGACCTGTTTTGCGTGACATACAAAACCACGTCCACCACGGACCTTTCTAAGTAAGCAATGCTCCAGCTGCAGTTGCGAGGAGGGTACATGATTGATTGAAAGAAGCAGCAACATTTGAATTTGAAATTCATGATGTACCATCACCGATGAAATAATTAACTGTAGCTTTGCATGAACACACAAAAAAGATATGAAATCCAGAAGAAAACAAGCTGATCATGAGTACCTCGAAGAAGGAAACCCTAAATGATGATTCATTTATTCCATGCAGCAAAAAAAATGGGATTCCTGGTGTTATAGTTGCAGCTTTGCAGCAGAAAGCAATCTAAGCTTGCAAAAGAGATTCATGATAGTAGTTACATATGTGTGGAAGGAAAAATATAACCACAACCCAACATATGCAATTAGATATACAGATCTGCAACTCTTGTATAGTTTACTAGGAAACGAGAAGTCTTGTGTTTGGTTACATTGATATATCTGTAGAGATTATGTTAAATCGGTACTAAGTTCAAGGATGGGTGCTTGGAGAAGTGATTAGTATGCAGGAGATCTGCAAGGCCATGTGCTTATAGCTTTTTGCCGACCATATTCTTTCCAGACTTTTCACAGGAATTGACGGGGAATCGATGGGATGTTGCATCCATCAGTTGCATAACTACCAGCTGAAAATCCTGTACAGCTCCAGCTGTTGAACTGATCATGAATCCAATCTGCCATATGTCTTTTGTTAAGAACTAACCTGTAGTTGATCAATTGAATGAGATTTCATCAGTTCTAGTTTTTGTCCAACCGGCTGCAACACCTAAATGGCATATCTCACAGTTGAAAATTCTGTGTTACTTTGAATGTCCAGATGGTCAATTCATTTGGAGTATGTAAGTAGTCCCTTTCTTATTTGTATGGATCTGCTTGATCAAGCTCATCTTCATGCGCAACTGGTTTCAGGTTCAACAGTAAAGACAAAAATGTTGATGAATACGGTACTCCAGCAAATGGTGGAGGTCTTGAGGTATTTAGGCACTCAATTGTTGTTCGAGGTAGATAGAACTTTGTATGGTCACTTGAGTCAAGTTGTTCTGATCAGATAATTGCAATCACAAGAATTAAAATGGATGCTCTAAAGATAGTTCTGATGTCAGATTTTCAAGATGCTATCATGTGGCAAATACTGGTACAAGAATGTGTTTGCATAAATGGTACATGCAGGGTTTGTTCTTGTGAGCGACTTTAGGCATCCTTGAAAAAGTTGGATGAGGCCCCAATCTGCATGTACCATGTAAGATGCAAGCACATATACTCATGTAAGAGGAGGGATCAAAGTGTGTGAATTTTTGGTGGACAGTTTCATGGCAGATCACTAAGAAATATAACTTCCTCTTGAAAGCCAATGATAGCTTAAAGATGCATGGGGACATATGAATGCATGATGGTTGCACCTCATTTGGTCACATACAATGCAAAATTCTGCAAAGAAAAACTAGAGGATGTGTACCACTGTAAAGTCTACAGTTCTCTAGATCCTCTGAACAAAAGGGATGATCCTTGAACAGGACCCTAAGTACTCTGCAAGTCATCAAAACCAAGAAATCATGGGGAGCATAAACAGTGAACTTACACTTGGAAAATCATCACATGCGGGTGGCGGCCTTTCATCTTCAAACCCATGTTCACAGAGAAATGTAGTTGCAATCCTGAACAACAGACAACAATCCTAGTAGTCACAAAAAAGGTCACAAAAGGTGCTGAAGTCCTGCACTGCTGATCCTGCTGGATGAATCTGATCTCCCAGATCAGGTCTTGCACAAAATGATGGGAAACCATTGTCTTCCTGATGTCGATGGGGCTGATCCTCATTCAGCCCATGACCTCCTGCCATCTCCGGCATGGTAGTTTTGGTCGATGGATCCTTCAGTACGAAAGCCGCATGAACTAGTGTTGCCGTTGATGCAGTTATAAATTAGGACCTGATTGACGTACTACAGGTCGTCCATTGCAGTCAGAATCTCCATTCGCACATTTGCAGCCTCTTTTCATGATAGCATTGAAACGATCCGATCGTTCTTGCGGAGTGAGACTTGCGGATACTCTCTCGTAGAGCTCGATTTCTTCCTCGTCCTCCTCTTCTTGTTCGATGAGAGCGATGGGCTCTGCAAATCTGCACTGCAGACAACAGAACGAAAACTCTGGACTCCACAAGGCTCTTCCGCATCCAAGGCAGCAGGAGAGCATTTCCGCTATGCTCGAAGTCGACGCTGCTGGTGGTGTCAGGAACAAAATGGGCTGATGTTTGTTCTTGACGTACGTTTGAATGTGCTCCACTTTTGTGCCGAGAAATCTCGCCACCTCAGATACGCGTACTGACGGCTGCAGCTCCGCGGTATGATGAAATATTTCCAACCTCGAATGACCTACGTGCATCGCCTTGCGTTGCGGTCGTTTATCGAAAGCAGAGATCGTCAATGGCCCGCACTTGCATGTTACGCAAAAGAAAATTTGCGCCCGCGTCCCACGCGATAAGAGTACTGGTGGAACTGCAACAGGACACAGCTTGCCACAAGTCCCCCGGTTGCATTCATGAACGAAGAAATCATAAAGGACTCTGTTCATGAGCCATGAAAACATTCATACACCATGAACGAAGAAATCATAAAGGACTAGGTTCATGAGCCAGGATAAACAGTCATACACCATCCACCCAAAACAAAGAAAACATAGTAAAATTACAACACTAACAACCAAAGAAAGAAGCATCTGAGCAGACTTGGCAAGCAGCGCTAGTAATAAGGGAACATCAAGCTTCAAACAAACCTGGGAAGTTTGTTCCTATCAATTCTCGCACCAAAGCTGCAACCTGGTGGCGATCAGACAACAATTCAGACGATGCGGCGGCCATCTCCGAGTCTCTCTCCGAGCAGCAGCGACGATGTAGGTTCATACCAACGAACACCTTTGCGAATTGGAATAAATAAGCTTCAGCTCTGTGTTTCCCCCCCGAGCCAGAGCCAAACCTAAATCAGATCGCAATGGTTCAGTCGCCGCCCCTAATGCTCGCTGGAGGCCGTAGCCAAAATGTTCGCTACCTCCACCAACGACGTGGTGGTGGTCTCGGTACGTGCGAAGCTCACCGCGGTGGTGGAGCTCCGCACTTGTGAGGGCGACCGCAGTCGCTCTCGCGCGCACAGAATTTCGAAGGTGACCCCTGTAGATAGGTAGGTTAATAGGTGGCTAGTAGGTAAGTAAATGCAATGTAGATGGTTAGTAGATAAATAAGGACTAGTGGGTTGTTAGTGAAGGTAATGCCCAAGGCAGTTGGCTTCACCCAAATAAGGTCCTTAGGCGAGGTGGAGCCCAGCATAGGCCAAACACCTGACTCCTGTAAAACTCACAGTTCCAAGCATAGGCCCTACTCTGGTAAAACTTACAGCAGAGGGCTCTATCGATCATAAAGATGTGCTTCAATTATTTACTTATTTATAATTTTTTCAGTTGTGATACCTGAAAACAAAGAGTTGGAGGCCAAAAGGGGGCTGGGTTTATTTTTATTTTTTCCATAGTTATACCTGGGGAAAAAAAAAAAAGAGTTAAAGGCGAAAAGGTGGGGTGTGGGGGTCTTTCCCTAAATAAGTAGGAAACAGCAGCAACAGAGCTAATCAGTGTGGTGCGGCACGGAACTGGAACCCGGTAGAAAGGTGTTCTGTGTCAACATCCATCCTCTCCATGGTGAGCTGGTGGGTGTTGTTTTGCTCTGGCCATGAAACTAACTACATATCTAAATTTTTGGCGAGAAAGTTTAAGCTACTAATAGTGACCCCCACTTTGATTTGGGTTGGTGGTACTTATTGTCAATTGTATTGGTTAGTTGTGAAGATGCATCAAAATGATTTTTTATTATTATTACTAATTTTGATGATGAGCCTCTTTGATTGGTCCATCACCAAAAAAAAACTCACACTAATTTCTACATAGTTGATGATGAGTCTTTTAATTATTTCGATGACCTGACATTATGAGCTTTTAAGAAACATTAATTCCTCCACTTTCCCTCAAGTACATTAATAATAATAATATGTACAAGCTATTTGCTATCCATAACTTTCCTCGTCCCACATTGCAAAGGGCCCTTTCATGGCATCCATCACATTATTTTGACAACCTTAATCCAATCACTTACCACAATATGGGATATGGGATTGTTAGACAGATAAGGTTGTTTTTTTTTTTTTTTTCCAAAATTTTTATTTCATAACAAAAAAAATCATTTTTAAATTTTGTGATTTCCAAAATTTGGAAAGATTTCTGAATTTACAATAATAAAAAGAAAATTTCCAACGTTTTTTTGTTGCCATGGTGCGAAGACCCACCCCCAAAAAAGACTTTAGTTGAGATGTCATATCATTCTTATATTACCCTTTCAGCACCAAGATATCCAGTGATGCAGTAGCTAGTGGAAGGACCACCATGATTTGAAATGTTATTTCTCCACTAATCTTTATAAGATAATTATCCATGTCCTAACTAATACACACCTTGCATCATCTGAGCATCTGAAAGAGAACAACATCTCTCTATGAAGAAGGAAGGTAGTTTGTTTGTTTTGTACTTATGAGATCCACCGAACCAGGACCCTTCAGATTGCATTCTTGGTCTCTTTGGAAAGCTCTTGACAAGAAAGGGTGCATCAGCTTGGTTTCATGACATTTGGACATGCGGTGCAAAAGTTCTTGAATATTGAATGATTTTTTCACTGAAAATTAAATTAAATTGTAGCTGAAAATTTCGGAGGAGTTGAAATGTGCCTTTGGTGTTGTTAGAAAGATCTTGATGAGAAAAATTTAGTGGAATTTATTTGGTAAGATTTGGATTTAGAATGTGGGAGATATTGATTTTAAAGTGATTTTTGCTGCTGAAAATTCAAATAAATTCCAAAAAACCAGGTTTTGGAAGAAAAAATCTGTTGAGGACGTGGTAACACTTGGGCCAACGGCACAGGCCACACTAGTTGTAGTTATGTGCTAGGTAGAGCCTGAGGCCACGAGCTTTACCAGAATAAGGACCCATGTGAGGCAGAGCAAAGCATGAGCCTGATTCTGGTAAAGCATGTGGTCAAAGGCTTTATTAGTGCATAAAGCCCCATAAGATGTTTAATTTTAATTTTTTTCCCAGCAAGTAACCATTGGGAAAAAATATGAAAAGAAGAGTGGGTGTTTTGAAAAATGAAATGCTCACAAGGGCAAGTGTTTTTTTTCCCCCTCAATGTGAGAGACATTTCACTTTTGAAACAGCCACCCTTCTCAATGAAAAGTTATGGTGAAAAACATGCTCTCCAAACTATAATAAAGAAACTCCTTCAAGGACTTTACACTTGTTGAGAAACCCATTGCCTTTTCTTCTTCATCTACATTGGACTCCTCCATGTAAAATAAACCCCAATCCATATTTAGGCTGAAATCCATTACTACATGAAATTGTAGTTCAAATTCATCCAGATTTGTAGAACAACCTAAGGAAGGCCAATCCATGAATGTCATGTCCCATTGTGCATGAAATTGCCTTTCTAGCTCTAAAAGATCATTGTGAATGAAGATGGGTAGTTGCAACAAGTTCATATGCTTTTAGGGTAAAACGACCTAATGAAAGATAATCCTATTAACCACAACTAGTGATGGATGATTGTTGCCACATCCCATAGTGGTTGAAATTGCCTTCTTGGATCTCAGATACCATGCCTGGTTAGGCTGGTCAATTGTGATGTAAATTAGTATGTTAATTGGGCTGAAACAACCTAAGGCTGATCCCATTGACTACAAACTATTGAGAAGTGACTGCTGGCATGTCCCATAGTCCATGAAATTGCCTTTTCATGTCTAAGATATCGTTACTGTGCGGTTGGGCAGTTGTGATGTAAGTTCATATGCTTTTGGGGCCAGAGAGAACCAGCACCCACCAGCACACCATGAACAATGAATGATAAGTGGTCAGGAAACAGTTTTCTCTCGGGTTCCAGTTCCCTCGCTAACCATGGTGGTTGGCTCAGTTGCTTTTTTTTCCTACCTACCTACTAACAACCCACAAGCAGGTTGTTGGAAGGTAAGTAGTAAAAACAGCCCTTATTAGCTATGTATAAACCATCTACTTACTTAGAAGTTGCCTATTTTCCTACCTATCTGCCTATATATGAGACCTATTTCCTACAGAATCGGTTACCAAGATGAAACTAAATATTAACTCAGGTGAGCTTCATCCACCACTGAGTACATAATAATGACAGCCTACATCCTATTGACATCAGTGTAAGAGCATCTCCACTGGTGCTCAGTATGTCACTCTGGATAATAAAATTAAATGTCTAAGTTTAGCCCTTTTTTTTTTTTTGCAACCCCACCAATAAACTATAATTGGAACTGCATATACATGGAACTACTACTAGCAAACCACTTCTTGGACCAATATTTTGATCAAGTAATCAGAAATACTGAGCCACAGTCAGGTCCAATTTATTACACTCTTCTTTGGAGGTGCACGACCTGTGTTGCGCCTTTTACCAGTCACGGCAAGCTGCACGAATTTGGTGCAGAAAAACCAATTTCCTGAGCTAGATTGGAACATTTTCACTTTTTCACAATAAATTTTACTGTCTGGAGTCACATACTGAGCACTGGCGAAGATGCTCTTAGACAATTCTTCATTTTGTGACAACCTCCAGTTTTGGGTTTTCTCTAATTTCAAAGAACAAGTGGTTCAGGCCAGGTTCTTTGATTTTTTGGATCCATGGTTACAGCTCAAACCTGGAATTTACCTTGGTTTTTTTTAATTTTTATAATTATTATATTTATGTTGTGGGTAGAGAGGTTCAGACCAGTGTTGGCCGGGTATCTGGCTGGGCGGGTTAGAACCATTGGGTAAGGATTTGGATCCATATACCCTGTCTGGAACCAGGTTCTAAAATTTGGAACAGGATGGAAACTTGAACCGGAGATCAGCATAGTATGAAGATCTGGCTTTAGACATATAACTGGGAACTGGCAAAAAATCCCAAAACCTCAAACCCAACACCCACCAACACGATTGTGTCATGTTCAGTCCGGATCTTGTTAAGTTTAGGGTTAGGGTGAGCTTGAGCTTGGAGGCATTACTTGATTCTCTTTCATCATTGCAGTAGACGTGAACTCCTCAACAAGTGATTGGTCTCCAATGGGCATCTATCTTGGATTTAGAATATTTTAAGCACTTGAACAACAACTCCTTGAATGGCAACCTTCCAAAACAATTTGGTACTCTACCAAAACTCGTCCACATGTAAGTCCCTCAATCAACAATTGATTTTGTGTGATTGGGAAACATTATTTGCATATGGTCATTTTCAAGTGCTGGTTGGTTGTACCTATTTCTCCTTGGTTGGTTGGTTGTTTTTTTTCTCCCTCTTTTTTTTGGGTGCTTTGTTTTAATAATTTTTTTGTAGGGTTTCATCAATGGTTGCTTCTTGAAGATGAAATCATGAATAGGAGCCAATGTAACCAATGTAAAGAAGGCTTGTATCTCTTTAGCTCATGTGGGGGAGGTGATTCCTAATGTAAGAAGAAATATATTCATGCCTTGATAATTTGAAAGTCTTTTGCAACGACGAGTGCACCTAGTTCCCCTCTTGCTCCAGCCCTTAGTTCTTTTAGAGCTACAACACCAACTCCTATTGCAAGTGCTCTAGCTATAGTTCCTATAAGTTTTCCAGGATTAGCTACATCAGTTGTTTACCACATTTCATAGCTCATGGGTACAATTCTCCTTGATCCAAATTGAAGAGAATTCTCTTTCATTCTAATTTTTGCTTTGGGTTTCCATAACAAGTTTGTGGAAGCTGTAACAAGTCTGAAATCTATAACTAAATGTTGACATTTGTTGTGGGTGTGAAATGTTTTAAACGTTGTTGTAGGGAGACGTGTAGGTCTAGTGTGACTATTGTTTCTTCAAGTCTAGTTGCAACAACTGCACCTACCTAAAAACTTATCTCAGGATACAATGATTTTTTTAAAAACCTTAAACCCTTGGACCCTTGTTTGCCAATAATATTAAATCCCATCCTTTCAAACTGTGTTGTATTAATCATTGGACAATAATCAATTAACTAGTGAACTACCTTCTAAATTTGCACATTTTTGGGTTGGTTATTATTGTCAATTTGTCATGCATCTAGTTTGGTCCCTATCTTCAAGGTACTTGTCATCCTTGTTCTAGTTTGGTTGGATCACTTTTAATAATCGAATCTTAAAGCTATATAACTAGAGGGTTTTTATCCTTCTAGTGTTGCCTTTGTGTTCACTTGCTCTTTGTTCTTATGGTTTTTGTTTTAATTCTTCTTCATTTTATTTTTTCTAATTCTTGTTCTTGGATCTCTTGAAATATGATTCTACTCTACATTCTCTATACACATAGGTTGAGGAGGTCCATGACTGATCACTGACCCAATAAAAAGAATTGATGAACATTTGTATGTAATTCTACAACCAACTTGACAATAACCAATCTACCAACAATGCGATGATTCCCCCATCATGGAGTACAATTCCCACACTCCTTAAGTTGTAAGTATTTTGACCTCCTTTGAATCAAAAACCTATAGGCTAGGTTTTGCCTTACTCAATGTGCATTGTGGGAAATCTTGAAAGCATGCAACTTTTTTTTATATATGGGACAAGGCAATTTGCTTCCCTTGTCATTAGCTTTTGAATAGTTGTTTAAAAATTGATGTTTTTTCTAACACTCAATCTAAGTCATCCCAAAGACTTTAAGCATTAGATCTCCACATTTGGAAATAGATGTTTAACAAACATTAAATTTCCCACGGTACCTCTACTTGTGCAATCTAATGGTAGTACTCTCATGGGTTTATTAGTGTAGGACCATGGGTGCTAATTAGTGAAACTTCATTATAGGATTAGAACTAACATCTTTCCTTGTTTTCATTTACTTCAGTTGTTGGCTATGTGCATGAACTTGAAGAATTGTGGAATAACTAGACAAATTCCATCCTTTGACGAAACAAAGAGTTTGGAAGTCTTATGAGTCAATTTTGATCATCTATTGATGGAAAAAGATCCAGGGGGTTATACGAGGGGGTTGTCGTGGTTTTGAAGGTTAACTTACCTAGACAAGAATTTGTGTAGGTTCCATTTGTAAACAAAATTATATAAAATTTTCCTAATGAATACATCACTCTAAAACCAGTCATGTACAAATGACTTTTGGTGAAAACATGGAAATAAGTTGTTGGATGTTAAAATAATTAGTTTTTTTTTTTACTCATGTGTGTTAGCACCTTGAATGTGCAAGGATTTGAGTAGTAGCAAACTCATAGGTCCTATACCAAACATGTCAGATTTCATAAATTTGATTACAATGTATGTGATTTCTATCTGATTAACAACCATATTTATGTCTTATAACTTGCATGTAGTCCTTCCTCTTGCTTTACTTTTGGTAGGGAGAAAATTTCTTAGATAATGGAATTTTGTTTTAAAAGATATGAAAAAGTCTTTAAAATTACGTTTTTGTAATCTTGCAAAAATATTAGTTTGATAGATATATGTTTGAAACTTCAGAAGGTGTGTGAGGAAGGTGTGGTCACAAAAACCAAGCTAGGGTGAAGCAACACTTCAACAACTTCAACTTGCAGTATTTTGTAAACCTTAAACCCCTTTCATTTTATTTTTATACTAGTGTTGCAACTATTAAGATGCAACCACTTTGTATTAGCCATGTTCTTCCATTTTTCTCAAGTTTTTTGTTATTGTTGTGTTCCTACTACAATTGTTTAGATGTTACAAATTTGTATTAACGATGCCCTTCTAATTTTCTCAAGTTTTTTGTTGTTGTTGGGTGAAAATTCCTTAAGGTGTATTAGCCAAGAAGAAAAGGAAGGTGTCCTTTCTTTAATACTATTTGAAAAAATTATTTAATTAAAAAGATCTAGATAATCAATTTGAATTAATGGGGCCTAATACATTGAACCATGCATGTGCGCTTATTTGAACTTACCATCTCCTAGGTGCACATTTTGCTTTTGTTGTCATCTAAGTCCAATTTAATCCCCTAAACCCTAATCACCTTCCTGCGTGCCTTTGTTGCAATTGTTAACAAATAGGAGATTTAATCAAGTGCAAACATAAATCTTTTCTGAAAGGAAACTAAAACATGATGTTCACAAGATGGAACATAACATCAAAAACTCTTCAAGGTTTTTATCACATGAAATACACAAACTTGTGTAATGAAAAAAAAAAAGCCAAACCATCAACACCAAGGTATTTAACTAAAAGACCAAACCACAAATAACCAATTTAATATAAGAAAAGAAAGTAATTCAACCTTGTAAAAGTAACCTAGTTATTTTCCTACTCCAATAACTAATGAAACTTAACTAGTTGAACTTGAATTTTCAACACTCCCCCTCAAGTTCAAATCCACTTCTAGTACACCAAACATTTTTCCAAACCTCTTTGGCTTATCTGTATTTAAAGCCTTTGTGAAAGTGTTAGCAACTTGATATTTAGTACTAACATGAATAAAGTTAATTTCTCTTGCTAGAACTTTTTATCTAATAAAGTGATAGTGCACCTCAATGTGTTTTGTCCTAGCATGATAGATTGGGTTGTTAGCAAATAGTATGCTATTGATGTTATCACAATAAATGACAACAGGAACATCCACTAACTGACCCAAATTTGAAAGTAGTTTTTATAACCAAACTATTTCACATGCAACAATTGTTACACCTCTATATTCTACCTTCATGCTTGATGATACAACTGTTGGTTGTTTTTTGCTGATCCAATTAACAACACCACTTCCAAAAGAAAACATGAAACCAGTGGTTGATATTCTATTTCAAACATTACCAACGCAATTAACATCCGTGTATCCATGTACTTATAACTGGCTCTTGGCTTCATAAAAAATTCCACATTGCAAAATATGTTTTTTGTACCTCAGTATGCACCTTGCTGCATCTAAATGTGGCTTTCATGGTATTTGCATGAATTAACTCACCACTCCAACTACATAACTCAAATCTAGCCTTATGATGTCATGTAAATGAAACTCCCCACTATGTGTCTGTACATAATGGTATCCTCCACAAGGTTTCCTTCATTTGCACTTAACTTCACATGTTGTTCCAATGGAATTGAAATGGGTTTACAACCCATCATCCCATATTCAGACAATTTGTTCAAGGCATATTGCCTTTGTAAAAACCATATCCCTTTAGGAGATTGGATTACCTCAATGCTGAGGAAGTAACGCAATTCTCCCAAATCCATCATCTCAAACTTTTGCTTCAAAAGCTTCTTCAAATCAAAGATGTTTACAAATTTATCTCCTGTGATAATCAAGTCATCAACATAGATGACTATGATTACAATCCCACGATTTGTTTTTTTCACATATAATGAAAAATCTGCATTGGATGTTTGAAATTCACTTATCGACAAGATACCGACCTATCTTGTTTGACCACGCTCTAGGTGATTGCTTCAAGCTGTACAAAGCTTTCTTTAACCTACAAATTAAATTAAGATGTGTTTGGTCCACATATCCTGGTGGTTGTTCCATGTACACTTCTTCTTATAAATTTCCATGAAGAAAATCATTCTTTACATCCATTTGATGTAAAGACCATCCTTTTACTTTTGCCATAGCAATGATTACTCCTATAGTTGTCATTTTTACAACTGGACTATAGGTCTCTTCATAGTTTATGCCATAAGATTGGGCATAACCTTTGGCAACCAATGTTGTTTTATATCTGCTCACAAATCCATCTACATTGTGTTTAACTTTGTACTACCATTTGCACCTAATTGTTTTCTTATCCTTTAGTAAAGCTACCAATTCTCAATTAGCATTAACATCCAATGTCGCCATCTTTTCATCCATGGCATTGTCCCATTTAGGGTTTGCAACCGCCTATTTAATACAAGTGGGTTCAACCTCATGTACAGCTCTCACCATGTATGCATAATGATGAGCTACAAAGCCATCATATGTGAGTATTTATATAAGGTACTTGACTCGTGTGAAACTTCATATTCCATTGTTGTTGTCAAATGTTTTCAAAGCTTTCTTGGCCATCCAAGCTTCGAAAGTAGTAACTGAAAGGACTTTTGATTCTTCATCGACACTCTTCTTTGAATCATTTGATTCACCATCTACATGAAAATTTCTAGATGATGTTTGAGAACTACCATGTACAATGCTTGAAAATCTTAATCTTCCTTTCCATGGAGTGTTACTATACCCACTAATTGAAGCCTCTTGTGGTCCACTAATTAATTGTGATTCTTCTTGTTCCACATTTAATGAAACATCACAATTTCTAGCCTTTCCATCTTCTGCTATTTTTAATGGTGAGTACTAACTAGCTATCTCATCAAACACAACATCTTTATTCACTTGCAACTTTTGAGTGGAAAGGTTGAAACATCTATATCTTTTTTTTAAAAAGGAATATCTAATGAAGATACATTTTTCAACTTTTGGGTCTAATTTTGATATTTTCTTGTCAGGAACATGCACGTATGCAATGTACGCAAACACTCTAAGGTGTGAGACATTTGGTTTCTTGTTTGTGAATTTTTTTTCGGGTGTCATGCCATGAATTATTGCTGTGGGTGTTCGATTCATGATATAGATTGTAGTTGTTACCACTTCAGCCCAAAAGTAATTTTGCAATTTTTTTTCATTGAACATGGCACATGTTATTTCTACAATGTGCATGTTCTTCCTTTCAACAACTCCATTCTGTTGAGAGGAATAACTACATGAGTATTTCTTTTGAATTTCATGTTCCTTCAAGTATTCACTGAATTCATTTGAAAAATATTCTCCCCTTCCATTAGACCTTAAGCATTTGATGCTCACACCCTTCTCCTTTTCCACCATTGCTTTGAAATTCAAAAAATGTTGAAACATTTCACCTTTGTGTTTCATGAAATAAACCCACACCTTCCTTGTGTGGTCATCAATGAAACTCACGTAATACCTACATCCTTCAATAAATTTTTTCTTCATGGTCCACACATCTAAATGGATCATTTCTAGAGGTTTGGAACTTACATGAGTTGTTTGAACTAGGAATGGATGCTTAGTTTGTTTCCCCAATTGGCATGTTTTACAAACTTTTGAAATCACCTTTTCTATTCCAAATTTGGGAGGACCTCCAACAAGATTTTGTTTCTCCATCAACTTAAAACATTGGAGATTAACACGGCCAACCCGCTTGTGCCAAATTCCAATGTCTCTAGCTCCTTTTCCATGTGTGAATAACATGGAATTCACCTCAGGCATGTTCACATCCAAGGTGAACATTCATCCATTCCTTTTCCCTTTTGCAATCAATTTGCTTTAGTTATTCATGTCTTCCACAAAACATCCATTAAGGTTGAATGTCACCTATAAACTTTGTTCCACCATTTAGCCTACCGAGACTAAATTTTTTTGTTATGGTTGGAACATGAAATACATCTTTCAAGTATTTTGTTTGCCCATCTTGCATGGACTATGGCACCTTGTCAATTTGTGTGATGGGATGTGTAATGTTATCACCAGTTTCCACAAACTTCGATGTTTTCAAATCTCTTGTGTTTTTAAACCATTCTCCATGACTAATCATGTGGTTTGAAGTTCCAGAATCCACATACCAGACATTGTTATTTGATATACCTCCTATCATTGAATTTTCCATGTGTTGCATCATAAATAGTTGTTCATCACTTTGATTATTAGTTGATGGATAATTCCCTTGTTGTAGTTTTCCATTTCATGCATCATGCTCCCTTTGATAATAGTTTTTTGCCATGTGCTCAAGTTTCTCGTAATAGTAGCAGTTTGAGTTGTTATTTGGTTGTTGACCTCAATGACTTCCACCATGACCTCCGCGACTTCCTTTTGCTCTAAAATTTCCTCATCCATCTCCATGAGGTTGACGTTCATGTTGATGATGTCCACCTTGCGAACTTTCGTGTCGACCTCGAAATGAGGTTTTACCATCTTTACCTCTACCTCTGTTAATATTTAAGTAGAATGCACTTTTTATGATCCTCCATTGGATGAAGTACTAACAATTTTCGTCTCTTCACTTATAAGTAGGGTTATTAAATCTTACAAATCGAAAAATGTTTCTTGAACTACAATTGAAGTACGAAACTAGCTATAGTTTTTTCCAAGTTCATTCAAGGTTAAGGCCACTAGATCTTCATCATCTATAGGGGCTCCTATAAATGCAAAAAAATCTACAAGGTTTTACACCTTTATAAAATAATCATTAATGTTCGTCTTGTTTTTTTATAGATTATGTAACGTTTGCTTGAGCTGCATTTTATAGGCTTGTGTATTATGTTATACATCTTCACCAATGTGTCCCAAGCTTGCTTGGGTGATTTTGCATCTTGAATATGCACAATCATGGATTCAGATTCAGTCACAAAAAGCCAATACAAGATTTTATTAACTTTTTCATGCCAGGTTTTATTAGCTTGAATTTGTTATTGTGTGGGGTTTTCTAAGAGAAGAGGTTCTTTTTCATCACCAGTTATGAACTCCTAATAGCCTTTCCCCATCAAAAAATTCATAATCCTAAATTTCCACATTTGGAAATTATTCTTGTCTAATTTTTCAATTGCAATTTGAGAAAGACCGTCCACCATCTCTTAAGGCAACACGCAATGTCTTCTTAGGGTTTCATAAATGATTTGTTTCAAAAAATGATTTTATTTCTTTCCTTGGGTTTCTAAGGTTAGGTTAACAAGTTTACTTATAGTTGAAAAACATGAAGCATGAGAAGAATGAAAAAGTGGAAGTCTACTATAGAGATTATTGAAATCGGCCAATAATCTTCAACACAAGATAATAGATAGTTTCTTAACTATTGTTTTCAGGACTGGATTACAACCATATATGTGTGTAATAACAACAAGTATGAAGAAAAAAACTCTACAACAACATAAGGAAATAACTTTAGTTTGTGAGGAAGGAATTTTTGAAGTAAAGGCCATAAGCAATATATTAGTACCACAAAGTAGTAAAATAATATCAGCTTAGAAACCTCAAACAATTCTCGAGAAAATAGGAATGTATTGTACAAATTATCATAAGACAAATCATGATGTTGAAACCTATAGAATCAAAAAGAAGGAAAACCATGTTCCTACAATTTTTGAAGTTATTATTTAACAGATTAAAGTATAGAGGCCTGTGAGGTATTCCTATCATATTTGTGGTGATACTCGACATAAGATCGTAGATTGTCTTAAGTATAATGATATGTAAAATATGTTTAATAACAAAGTAATGAAGCCAATAGATAAACAAGTTGTGGTAGAACCCAAGGGTGTTTGCAGACTATGGTGACCTTATATGGATATCACAGTGGTAGTTTTTCATGTGTTCCTTAGGTACAAGAAAATAAATAAAATAAGATCCATTGAAATAATTAAAAAAATAACTCGCTTATCTAAAGTTATCATAATCAACCTTTCAAAAATGAAAAAATAAAATCAAAATCATGGATAGCTAATAAGTAATGAACTTTTGAATTTTGCCCACATTTTTTGTCACACCTGCAAAACTCATGGGTATGGATTTTTATTTTACAATGTGTTAATCTTATGTGTTTGGAACTTTGGGACATTGGATGAATTATGTTTAAGAAATTAAAATCCATTGAATGAATGGAATGTGATTTTAATTTATTTTGTTATGGACTTTTTTAAATTCCAAAAATTATAATTATTTTAAATTTCTTTTAAGCATTTAAAAATAATTATTTAAAAATAATTTCTTTTGAAATATTTTTTATATGTCTTATAACATCATGATTTGATATTGGAAATGGAAAAAAAATTATTCTCAATATCATAAAATATTCATATTTTAAACCAATTTTCAACTACACTAAAAAAGGACTTTGAAAAAAGACTCTAATCTACCAAAATTGTGACACCCTAACGTGCTTTTGCCCCCAAGGTTTCAAATCCTTCAATCAATATGGTGGATGTGAATATGGCCATCATAAGGACCAAGGTTATTGAAGAACAAATGTTTAAAGACAGAGCCAATCAAAAAGTCTAATGCTAACTGGAAAGAAGAACAAATTCTATAATAATTTTTTGTCAAGGCTATTCAAAAGATGCAAGCAAAAGACCCATCACAAAATTTGATTCCAAAACAGAAAACATAATGGAGTACAAGTTGGGCAGGATTACCAAAATCTAAGGTGTCCACAAAACCCATTATGTCACAAAGTTTATCTACTAATCCTGTCAATAGAGTTATGTCTATGGAACAAATATTCCAAGATATCAGTAAACTGCTGAAAACTACCTATACTTTGAAGTTAGGTCAATTGCTAAAGATAACACCAAATCTTAAAAGGTATATGTCTTAGAAATTGAAGCCAAAAAAACCAAATATAGCTACTAAACAAATATTAGAACCTAATGTAACCACAATGGTTGAGACACATTCTGAACTAAACATAACAGCTATAGAGGTAGATAATTTGATGGTAGTTATCCAAGTACAAGTTGGGAAGAACATTGTTGAAGTTGTTTTGATAGATGGAGGAACAAGTGTGAACATTGTAATAGAAAACCTCAGAACAAAATTAGGTTTGCCCAAATCAAGACGAGTTCCATACCACCTTAGATCAGAGTATGACCAGATAGTTAGGAATCATCAAAAATTTGAAGACTCACATACATGGTATTCCATATATAACCACATTTATTGTTTTGAAAAATAGTGTGAGATTCTAACTATTTATGTTGTTAGGAAGACCTTGGCTTAGAGATGTAAAGGTTACACATGACTGGGGTAACAATGTCATTACTATTCAAGGAAATGGAATAGTAATAACAGTATCAATTAATAAGAAATTGGGAGTAGAAACCAGAAGGCCCCAAGTACTTATTTGTTATGACTCGATGGAAGGGTTAACAGATGAAGAGGAGGATCTAATCTTTAAAACAAAACTAGAATTATTTTCAATTGGCACAATTACATTCTTAGGAGAAATGATTTCATTATTGAATGTTGGAATGTCAAAAATCAAAAGCATTGAGGAATTTGATTTAAATAACAACAAACATTAGATTTCAAACACCTACAAAATTCATGCCTTCAACAGTGAAATTAAAAAACTTTTATGTCAAATTAGAGGTTTCATTAGAAGACAAGATTTATCTAGAAACCTATTACCATCATATTGAAGATGATATTGAAGTGGATGAGACACTAGCAAAAATACAAGTGTAGAATCTTTAGATAGTAGGTTGGATTTTGATTGAAAAACAATAGCTTGTTAAATTGAATCTTGGTACATAGGCAAATCCACAATACATCAAGGTTAATTCACAATTGACAAAGGAAAAGACTCAAGAACTTCATATGCTATTTAAGGAATTTAAGGATGTGTTTGCTTGGACTTACAAAGATCTGAAAAACATACCTCTAAAATTAGCTCAACACATAATTGAGTTGGATACTTCAATACCACTAGCACATCAAGTAAGGTACAAATTGAATCCTAATTATGTTATAGCCATAAAATAAAACATTAACAAATTATTAACAATTGGATTCATTCAACCAGTAGAGGAAGCTACATGTTTATCACTCATAGTGGTAGTGCCTTAGAAGAATGGAAAATTGAAAATTTGTGTGGATTTCAGAAAGTTGAATAAGGCAACCAAAAAAATCCTTATCCTTATCCATTTTTTGATGAGGTACTAAACACTATAGTAGGGTATGAAGCCTATTCATTTTTAGATGGATATTTAGGATACAATTAGATTTCTATAGCCCCTGAGGATAGATACAAAATAACTTTTATAATAAATTGAAGAGTTTTTGTTTGGATGATGAGGTCATTTGGTGTCAAAATGGGCCACCAACTTTCCAGAGGTTGGTTAACAAAGCCTTCAAAAAGTACTTAAACCAATTTATGAAGATATTTTTGGATGACTTCATAGTTTATAATGATATGGCCATGGAGAGTCATTTAATGAAGCTCAAACTTTGTTTTTAAAAACACAAAGAATATAGAATTAATTTCAATCCAAAGAAATGTGCCTTTATGGTATTTTCAAGACTGATTTTAGGGTTCATAGTTTCCAAGGAAGGAAAAATACTAGACCTTAAGAATGTTCAAGCAATAGTGAATATGTTAATACCTACAAACCCAAAGTAGATTCAGGTCTTTAATGGTATGGCTTAGTTTTATACATGTTTCATAAAAAAATTTGCCTTTATCATGGCACCAATTACCAAGTTGATGAGGAGAATGGAACCCTTTATTTGGACCATAAAATGTCAAGAAACTTGGGATCGAATCAAGCAAAAGTACATGGAAACACCAATTCTGATATCTCCAAATTGGCAATTGGAGTTTCATGTTCACACAAATGCATCATTGTCAGCAGTAGGTGTAATGTTAACACATAACCCAACTTGTAAGTATGATCAACCCATAGTATATGCCTTTAGACTACTCAATAAACAAAATAGAATTATACTACTACAAAAAGAGAGGCCTTAGCAATGGTTTATGCTTTACATAAGTTTAGACATTTTTTGTTGGAAAACAAATTTGTGTTTTATGTGGACCATATGGCTCTAGTGTACTTGGTCAACAAACCACAGGTGTCAGGAACGACACCAAGATGGTTGTTGTTATTCTTGGAATATGACTTCATAATAGTCTACAAACTTGGTAGATCACATGTAGTTGATGATGTTTTATCTAGACTGCTAGACAGTTCAAAAAACATTGGGTGTCCCATATCAAACTATGGATGCATCATTATTTTCTATGGAACCTACATGGTTGTAGGAAGTGAAAACTTGTTTAGAGATAGTCAAATGCTAGAAATTCTAAACCTAGCTTAGAAACAAAAGTTGGTTAAAAAGGCAAATCCCTTTACTATAAAAAAAGGGAATTTTGTATAGAATGGGATAAAACAACAAAATGTGTAGATGTTTAACCACTTCAGAAACACATATTATTTTAAAGGAAATACATGAAGGAATGATTGGAAAACATTTTGCTACACATATTACTACAAAGAAAATTCTAGATGTAGGATATTGGTGGCCAACTTTATTCAAGGATACTCATGATTTTTGTAGAAGCTATGACAACTATCAAAAAATTGGAGGACTAAAAACAAAAAATCTGGCCAAGTTGGTAACAACACTTCTAAAGGAACCTTTTATGAAGTGGGGTCTAGACTTTATAGGTCCAATAAAACCAAGAAAAAGACTAATAGGAAAAATATATATTTTGGTAGTTACTGATTATGCAACCAAGTGGGTAGAAGCAAAGGCATTCAAAACCAATACTACAATAATTATAACCAGCTTCTTGTATGAATATATTTTGACTAGATTTGGATGTCCATTGACTATAGTTTTAAATCAGGGGGTACATTTCATTAATGACACAATAAAACATCTAACAAAATAGTTTTTATTGAAGCATGTTAATTCTATTACATATTATCCACAAGGAAATGGACAAGCAAAGTCTACTTACAAAGTCATTGGTAGATTATTGACTGAGTTGGTTAATGAGAAAAGAACAAACTAAAATGAACATTTGTCTACAATTTTATTTTCATATAAGATTGCTTAAAGGTGGCAACAAATTATACACCTTACTAGTTAGTCTATGGTTTGCATCTTCTAATGCTAATAGAATATGTTATGCTGGCTATTAATGGGGACCACAAAGATGCAGAACTCACCAAAGTGCTAACAACCAAACTTACAAAATTGGAAAAGTTACAAGAGAACAAATTGAAATCTCAAACCAACATGGGAGCCAACCAATGGAATAGATTTCTGTGGAGTGAACAAAAAAATACTAAGAAAAAGTTTCAATTTGGAAATTATGTTTTATGGTTTCCCAAAGGAAAAAAACATATATGGGCAAATTCAAGAAAAAATGGCTTGGTCCATTCAGGGTACAATATTGTTTACCTAATAATATTGTTCTTCTTGCTTCTATTAACAATTTTGAACTAAACCCAATATTGGTCAATGTTAATAAATTGAAACCATATACATATGTGGATCAGATAATGAAAGGGATTTAAAGTTCAGAGAATTAGAACTCTTTACCATCCATAGATGAAGACTACATGGAAGAAATATTTGATGAAAATTTAAAAGATTAAAGAAAAACAAAGATTATTGGGATTGATTAGTAAGTAGTTTAAAAACACCCTGGTAAATTTGATTAACCAATAGGTTATAAACAAATACTAGACCATGATTATGCAAATTTATAATTACTGGATTATGGGGTAGATAAGTCGGTGACATCATAACAAAATTTTGTTGATTTGAGACTCAGCATGGGTTAGAAGGAATCTATAGTGTAGACAACACCATGTCATCATATTTAGGAGTGTCATCAGAATTACCTAGTACCACATCCATAGAATTATTTGGTCAAAAAGTATTTACTATAGCCCATGTTGATGTCAATGTGAATTTAAGGAGACAACAAGTGTCAAACAATTTGAAAAAAATACAAATCATTAAAACATTGGCCTTAAAATGAAAAGTGAAATGCCACTTCATGAAACAAGGTGATAATGTTTCAAAAGGTAGCAAACACTACAGCGAGTCTTTGTTTTTGTTTTCTACGAATAGGTTTCAATCTTTTTTGTCTCTAGAATGAGTGTTTAGGAAAGTCTTGTGAAAAAATTACAAAAACAATTTAAAGAGAAGTTGCAGAAGTTGAAAGAGGAGCAAGAGAGATTAAGAAAACAACAAAAATTTACAAACATTTTGCCTCTACAATCTAGGTTTTTAGAAAGAGGTCCGCCTTTTTCTTCTCCATTTTATTCTTCTTCTTCTTTTCATAAATCTTTCAATCCAAATTTGAAATTTTTTTTGAAGCAATCAGAAAAAACAAGAAGGATTATAAAGAAACATTAAGGAGATATAATTTTAGAAACCCTAGAAGATAGGCAGGTCCTAATGAACAAGTCGGTCCCATTTTTATTTTGAATTTTGAAAAAGACCATCAGGAGGACGATTTGCAACAATAGCAATAATTGCCATTACATCAAGAGGAACATACTTAGGAACACATTTAAAAAAGAATTCATATTCCCAATAAGAAGCACACAAAGAAAATAAGTTGGCAAGTAATGGCTACAAATTTGTGCGGGAAGAAAGTGCATACTCATTAAGATGATGAGATTACGTATGTCTTTACTCCAACAAAGCATAGTTACAATGGCAATCTGAAAAACATTTTGCTTTGGACTAGCTCTAGAAAGGAAATACGAGCTTGGGCATTTATAACTAGATTGGTAGGCCTGTTTGATATTGAATGCAAGACACTTCACCACAACATTTTGGTTAAATTTATGAACAACTTGAAGTTGGATCTTGTGCATAATATAATCAAGGTTATGTTGGGGGAGGAGCAGAGAATAATAGATAAACACATGTTGGTAGAAGTTTTTAGAATCTGCCATATAGGAGAGACAAAGGTAGACCAAGCAAAAATGTCTAATGCCAAAATAACATTGGCAGAAATATCAAATAGAGTACTTGACACTTACAATACCAATGAAGGGTGGGTATTGAAAAAGATGAGGTCAAAGTATGCTGATAGAATTGCTACCATTCTACCAATTATTTACCAAAAGGATAAGGTGTAATATTTTAGCAATAAGTCTACTCTAGATGATCTTTAGAACAGATCATGGAGTGTTTGTTAATTGGGCTACAATCATGTATTCTCAACTAGTTAAAGAATTAATCAGATGGGAGAAGTGTTAGAAAAACATGATTGCGGGAACAACCAAAAGATAACCCAAAAAGGATGTATACCATTCTGCCATAGTCCTTTCAAAATTATGTTTCAGAAATGGTTTCCATTACATGGAGCAGAATCACATGAGAAGAAGACGAAGGCAGAGCAACCTTAAGAGAACAAAAGAAGAAGAAATAGTTTGAGGGAGAGGTTCATTAAGAACAAAAGGCCTTTGAACTCTACACACATCTCTCTTAAGAAGGAGAAGTAGCCAGAGACTAAGACAACCAAAAGAGTAGTTCTGATGTCTAAGTTTAATGATGATGAAGAGAAAGAAACTTTATAGAAGAGGTAAAGAAGACAAGAGGATATTGTAATGAGAGGAAGTATTGACCCTCAACAAGCAGCAAAATTGCTGAGGAAACAATAATAGCAAAATTAGAAACAGAAGGAGAAATCCATATTTCTTAAATTCAATCCAAGATTACCAATTTCTCCCAAGTAGGAGCAGAAGTTACCTATACCCAAGACCCAAGTCCTTGAGGGCAAATATAATACAAATGTAGGATCCTTCTCTAGTATATACCAAAACCATTATAATTTAAGGAATTTGTAATATAGGACTATGGGCATGATCTGCCTTCTTCCAAGACAACAATACCCTTAAATGACAACATAGTATGACTATGAATAATTTTGTTACCTTGCCAAGACCCTAAACCCTAGCTAGACTCAAAAAAAGGATTACAAAATCACACTTGTCTGTTCAATAATGGTAGGAAAAGGAGTTGCAACATGGGATGTAAAAGAACCCTATAATCCTAGAACTTTTAATCACTTCCAAAGGAAAAGATGGTGTCTAAATTGAAAAATTTATAGGTTCAAACACTTCAAATGATAACTCACCTTAATAAAACATGACATTCCCATAAAGTTATAAATGTAGGGGATGGTTGTTTATGTGTTTTGAAAGACAATGCAAAATAGGATGTTGTGATGGCAAATATAATGAAAAGTGGTTAGAATCCCACATCTACATCTTAGTTTCAATGATGCATCAAATCTGGTGATAAAGGATCACTTGCAAAAAACACATTCAAGTTAATTTTTTTGTAAAATAAAGCAACTCAAGTCTTGCAATTGCTTCATTTAAGAACTTTGAAAAATAGTTACTTGAGATTTCAAAAGTTTTAACAACTCACGAGAATGTCCAAAAATTAATATATTCAAAAAGTTTGAAACACAAAGTTTACAGTAATCATAAAATTTGACCTATATGAATTCAAGTTCTTTTGGAGTGACTTTCAGAACTAAAAAAACCCTAACCAAAATGCATGCATAGCTTGTGATGACAAGAAACAACAACAAGCTTTAAAAAAAAAGACAAAATCTACCTGAGACTCTTGGAAGTAATGTCACAAGTGTGTGATGTACTTTTTCACTCCCTTATGCAAACGGACTAATGGTCATCTCCAAAGTTCACCAACCTTGCACCAATTCTTTCACACTCACACCAAGTGAATCTGACCTTGGAAATTGCTCCTCAATGCCCCACAAAGGCATGTTGAAGCTCAAAAGTTTACCTCTCTCCTTCATTGCCTTGCACAAAAATCGCCTATCAACACCCAAATTTTTTGCGACTATCCTTCCACTCTTGATGTTTTTAAAAATTGCCATACTACAAACCATCCATTGTGCTCTCACTCCATCTCTCTTCAAGGCCCTAACCCTATTACTCAAACTATGAAAGAGGTTTTCAATGATGCATATCCTTTCGATTACTTGAATCAGACACGCCAATTCGTCAAGCATCAAGGATTGAATCTTTGGAGCTTCCATGAGCTTTGACCAAGCTTTTCTCCTCCATTACATGTCTTGAGGGCTCATCTCGTGCATAACATGAACCATAAGTTTTTTACCAAAGTAAGACATTTGATGTTCTACATGCTTTGCACCATCTTCAAAAGTAGAAGTATTAGCAATTTGAACTAAAGTTGCCAATGCATGGGCTTCTTGCTCTGCGAGAGTTTTCCGCTCTGATCGAAGAGCTTTGCAATGTTGTTACTAAACCTTCCATCACTTTCAGAGTCATCTTGTCTTTTCTTCATCATTGGCCCTGTTATGTGGTGGCATTCCTCGCACACAAGGTTTCCTAAGCACCACAACTAGATGCTAGTGTACATGAAGAGAGAAACCCAACAATACTGAGCATCATGACCTTTAAAGAAGAATCAAAGGATCAATGAAACAAAATGATTACATGACAAAAACCAAATTTGGAAAACCCGTTCATTAATTTCTTACTAACCACGTGCATTAACTAAACCATTGATCCTAATTTTGCATTGAATAACCTCAACATGTCTACATGGATCATGAACCCAAGAACTATTTTTGGGTTTAAAAACTAAGCGAAAGGGTACCCCTATAAATAACTTGGGCCACATGTCACTTTGGATTGCTTTCCGTAAATTGATTCTTCAAGGACAAGGACATGAAAAAGGTGACCTTGTGACAAAATTTTGGTACTCCTTAAAGAGTTTTCATCATGTTGTGTTCATGTTGCAATTGTTAGGATGTTACAACTTTGTATTGCCCATGCCCATCCAAAATTTTCAAGTTGTTTGCTCCTATTGTGTACCTATGGTAGTTAAACAAACATAGTAGCTATTGATGGCATCTACAAGTGGCATTCACCTTAACAATGATGAGTATGGTGAATTTTTGTCTCCTACTAAAAATATAATTCAAGGTTCACAAGAAGCATCAAATATTAAGTCAAATAGTGAGGGAGATGCATCTTGGGCATTTCTTTATCCACAACTTTTGGCCAACTAAAACATGTGGTATCCTTGGCATCATATTGCAAGTTATTGGGGGTTTTTTGTTCTTAATGATGGTGCAAAAATTAATTCTTATAATCCCCAAATCATGTGGGTAAAAACACAATAAAAGGAACCACGACCACCAAGGTCAAAGTCCTTACCAAGGACTACATTTTAAATGTAATTTTTGGGACTGGATATTAATATTGAAACCAAACATGACTCATATTATAATAATTTATTTCTATTTTTTCATGAGGACCTAGATTATAATCAAATGTATAATTTTGTTTTTAACCATGATGACAAATTTTGAACTTTTTTGACCATTAAAGATGTTCATAATCAAAATCAACAACATTTGTTAAAAGGATTCAATACATGTGCATTTAAAAATATAAACACATGTGGCCCTTATTATGAAGTATAGTAGAACCCACAATAAATTTGAGAACATTTGATGAAGGTTTGAATAACAAAAAACACCTTCAAATTTATAGTCATTAAAAAGGACCTTGTCAACAAGTGTTTTGTGTATGACAAAGGACTCTAATAACATAGTGAAATGCCTCCAAATTCATAGGAGTCCAATTTCATGAACACCAAAACAAAATTACAAATTATGGATAAATAATTCATTAAATATAATTAATGGTGATTTTTCAAAGTAATGTAAATGTAGTTTTAAGCATTGTCAACAACTTTGTTGGCTCCTTTTACTGTGAATGTACCCATGCAATGTATTGTCTACCTTTACAATCCACTTGTTATTAATGTTTCACATGGGAAAAATAAAAGTTTTCTAAGCTATAACCAAACCATGGGACATCTTCTTTGGAAAAAACATGTATTTCATGAACATGTGGAAGAATGCAAAAGATGGGACTTGTTTTGGGTTTAGAATGTTCAAGAAGATGAACCTCAATGAAAAACAACAAAGAAAAGGAAAAATATTCCTCCTTATCTAATCACTAAGTTTTTTAGCAATCAACAACTTTATATCAAAACACTACAACAAAACCATGTCTTTTATACCCCTAGTATTGTGACTATAATGATTAACTTGATTGAGTTACTTGTTTAAAATGACTAAAGGGGAAACTTTGTGTCTGGTTTGCCCCCCACCAAAAACTAGGTAGGTATGATATGATTAAATGTGCACCATTTTTTAGTCATATCAGACAATGCCAGTTACACATGGACCATTTTATGCTACCACTATGGCAACATAAGTAGTAATGTGACTAATTTTAGTTACTCTATTTCCAATGTGGCATTTAACTTGTCACATGTGTTGGTTTTTAAGTCATAGATAGTGCTACTTTAAGTACTTGATGTGCCAAATGTACATCCTTTAGTTTGTTTATTTTTCCAATGAACATGAAAACAACATGAAAATTAGCAAATTATTATTCTTTTGATGAGCTCTTAGCTAAGTTTTTCACATAACATTACCATATCCAAGTTTAATATAATGCTAATAATTTCAACACAATTATACAATTATGTACATTTCAATGTGACTTGTTTAGCTTCAAGCATCATTGAAAATGAAAAACTCCAACAAAATTTTCATTATTGGACTAAGAACTTGCACATTAAAGCAAAAATTGGGCAAAATGAAAACTGGCCATACTATTATACCTACTACTTTTGTACAAATTTCACATGACATTACAATTTATTCCAAATTAAAGCCACAAGTTTGAAGAAATTTTGAACATCTTTATACAATTCACATGTATTGCTATTTTTTTGAACTTGAAACTCAACCAAAAAATCTATTGTCCATCTAATTATTGTAACAAATGCACTAATTTTCATTATTAGAGTTTGAGTCAAACTCTTTGAAATTGTTGATTCCATCATCTTCTTCTCCATCAAGGGTATCCACAACCACATCAACAACATTGACTATAGAACCCTCTAAAATAATTATTGGTTGAATAGACTCATCTATATAAATAGGAACTTGTAGACAAACATATTCATCTGCATTTTCAAGTTTGAACATATCAAGATTTACCGGATCTGTTTAAACCTTTTCTATGATACATCTCCCATGAGGATCCTTCCATAGAATTACTTTCCAATTTCTTTCCTTTGGGTCTTTTGAAAAGAAAACTTGTTCCATATTTATTAGGAGAGCAAAAGACTGGTCTAAAATCAAGATGAAGGATGTGAAATTTACAAGCGTAAAGCCATATTTGTCTCTTTTGATTGTTGCGCTACTCCCATTGTAATTTGCTTTGACCCAATTGCATAATAGAACCATAGTCTTCAAGACACCATAGTTCAACTCCAAGATTTCCTCAACCCACTCTACATACTCCAATTTTGCAAGAATAGGTCTCCGATCTTTTGGTCCTAATTTGCATTCCTATTTAAAAATGGTTGCCACACCACTATCAAATGTTGTCAAATGCTCTTCAACATTTGAAACATGAATGTGGTTGCCAAACACAAACATTACTTGATCTGACCTTGCTTCACATGTTGGTGGCATGGAAATGTGTAGCACATCCTTTTTAATAGTCTCCCCCTCCTTCATAGTTGAAACAACAACATCCCTTACCCATGTGGGGAAAAGGGTTAATTCCTTGAAGTGATCTAGGATTATTACAATAACCCTTGACCCATGAGATCAACCTAAAGTCTATAAGAAATCACTCCTCTCTTGATTCTTCTGTCTTAAGGTGAATGCATTCTAAGGTGGACCAAAAGTGGCACATGTGGTGTCCACAATTTTCCTTTTTCATAATTTTTAATGCAAATATTTGATGTTTTGGGAATGCAAATTAGTCCATTTAAAAGTAGGAGGCAGGAAGAATATTTGATCCTTAAACTTACAAGTTTTCAAATCATGACATATGCTCCATTTGATTAGCTAGGGGAAAAATTAGAAGCAAAAATATGGGTTTTGTGAAATTTTGTAATTGGAAGATGTTATGTTGGGTAGTAATGTCACTTTTTACAAACCAACATTTATCAATTTTTTCATTTTAATAAATTATGGATTTTCTAAACTATTGGTAATCTTGTAGAATCCTAATAAATTAAAATATTAAATTTGATTAGAAACCTTTATTTTAGCATTACAATAACCTCACAATCATACTAGGGGAAAAAAAGAACAATTAAAGCATGTTGCCTATGTAATAAAAGTCCATAACACTTTTTATGGACTGTGACAAAAATCTTACATCTCTTGAAAAGTCCACCTTGTAATGAAATGATGGCATTTTATCTTCCATTTTTAAAATTTGATTTTTCAAGTGTTATAGTTTAATTAAATGAATCCCTTTTAAAATTTTCAATCAAATTTCAACACATATTATGCCAAACTTAAAGGTACCCCATAAAAACTACCCATGTGACATCAAAAAATGAACTATCTAGTGTGCAACCACCCCTTATATGTCCTGCAACAATACATTAATTTTCAGACTTTATAATTTCACGATGACAAAAGGCCAAGAAATAAAACTAAGTAAAAACTAAGTATGTCTACTTACGTAGTACATTGCCAAATTTATTACCAAATGTCATATCTAATATGGTTAGGTCAAACTGTAATTTGTAGCTAGGCTCAATCTATTGGGATGTTAAATAACGTAGGTCATGAACTTGTAATGCAACATGCCCACATTGCCACAATCATATCATCAATGTTATTAGCCCATGACCACTAATCCTACTAGGCTCATAATGAAAAACATGTCTATATTTACCCTAACAACACTTTTTGTCTTATATGTTTTGCCACAACACCAAATGGTCTTTACATTTTGTAATTGAATCAAATTTGACAATAAGCCATGCTACCACAATTGAACCCAAACTTGCATACACTTCCATATTTGTTCAAATTTAAATCTACTCTATGGTCAAGTCGAATTTTGTATAATGTAGGTATAGGTCCAATCTTTGAAAATACATTAGATAGTTCCCAAAAACTTGTGAATGCAACCTGCCCATATGATTGCAATTAAGTCTTAAAGTTTACTAGCCCATGACCCCTTTAGAATTCTAATAGGCTCACACTAAAAAAATAAATTTGATTGCATTATGGGCATGAAAAAACACAATTACCTATGTCATCTATCCATTAGTTCCACATTTCGAACCACAAAAGAATGTGCCATGTCTTGGAAATTTGCATTCATCACATGTGGATGCCCATTTCCTTCAAACACTTCATCAAACATTATATGGTTTTCTTTTTCATCCCATACCCTACATCAAGTGGCTGAAAAATCTTGTAAATACTTAGTGTAAAACCCTAATGCTTCCTCAAATGCATAGCGTTTTGCCATGCTTCCTTCATGTCTTGTTTTATTGCAAACATATCCCTTCAATATTTTCAAGTAATGTTCAATTAGTACATCCATCTTGTGTGGATTGGATTGCAGATTTCCAATTCCTCCACTAGATGAACTAACAAATGCGTCATGATGTCAAAAAGGGTGGGAATTCTTACTCAAATAATACTAATGTCATTGCCACCTCTTTCTTCAACTCTCCAATTGTAGTTGGGTCCACAATCTTAGCACAAATTTTTTTAAAAACAAGACATAGGCCTATGATGGCCATCTTGCATCCTTTCGCCATAAGGTGTTGCATGCACAATGGCAAAATCTCTTACATCATCACATGATAGTCATGTGATTTCATTCCTTTCATTTCCCCATCAATGTGTACTTTCTTCTTCAAAGAAAACACATAGCTTGTAGGTGTTTTGAAGTTTTTAATTATTTGTAGATACTTGTTATTCTCATCATCTATCAACACACAAGAAGTTGTAGGTTTAATGAAACCACTTGTTGCAATAGCTTGGAGCCAAAGATGAGATCATATGCCACACTCTTTTAGATCTTCTCGAATTGCCGGTGTGTCTTTTGTGCCAAATATAGTCTTCAAAATATTTTCACACAAGTTTTTTTCGCAATGCATCACATCTAATGTGGTTTGGATTAACAAATCCTACAAGTTCACAAAAACAAACATTTTAGATGACTAACTAATGTTGCCTCCTTCAACCAACAATGCAAAAAAAAAAAAAAAAAACATTTTTATGATTGATTATAAGCACTTTTAAAACTGTCATAATATAGAATTGTTGGAAATGAATTCAAGTATGACCTTGTTTTTTTCTTGTTTCAAAAGACATCTTTTTGTTCTACCTATCCTACAACATACACTTGGATTTGAATCTAAATGAGTTGCAATATTGTTGCAAAGTTCAAACTTTTTGAAAACCTATATACAATAAGATTTCCTACTAATTAATTTTGAAATTATGAAGTTACCAAAAACTTATGGGTTCATTACACCTACCGTCCAATATGGAAGCTCAAACATGATGCATAGTTGTTTTATTCCATGCTTGTGCATAGGGTCAAACTTCCCCCTATTCTATTCCAAGGGTTTGCTAACCATATTTTTCGTTCCTCTGCCCTTTCAATTATTGTTATTATAGACACTTGAATAGGTGTAGCTCTAGTTTTTGTTTTCCCATTGAATGCCATTTTAGCCCATTTATATGGATGACTTCATGGCAAGTGTCTGCATGTCCCACAATAGACCATCTTTTTCAATTTCTTAGAACTTTGAAATTCTATAGCTACACCACAAGGTGGGCAACCCACTTGTCCTTTTGTCACACATCTTGTAAACAAACCATATGTTGGAAAGTCATGTATGTTCCACATACATATTGCTTTCAAGTTGAATTTTGCACCCAAACATGCATAAATGTAACCACACCTTTCCAT
>Ga0116229_10001491_pt1 | contig 36835 bp, 30 predicted proteins | sample S1TSphgellanicum_3_FD_87313 | JGI IMG/M metagenome (GOLD analysis project Ga0116229, IMG submission 87313) | Host-associated microbial communities from peat moss isolated from Minnesota, USA - S1T2_Fc - Sphagnum magellanicum MG | ecosystem: Host-associated > Plants > Peat moss > Unclassified...
AGAAGAAGAAAGAACGCTTTTGAGAAGATGTTCCGGGTTGTTCTTCAATACTTCACTAGGTCTATGTGTTTTTGGTCTCGGATCTTGCTTTCATGGTTTGGTTCTTGCAACAGTTTGCATCTTGGAGGAACTTTTGCTTTGCTTCTCCAGTAGTAATACGAAGCATTCTGCAACCAGGGACTACCGATGTATTTTCATTTGTTGTTCTTTTGAGCCGCCGCCCCACAAAAGCGATCTTTCGTTTCATTGCAAAACCGTGTGTATTTTAGCTAAATTCTCAAACGAAGTTTGAGAATTCTCATTAGATTTTCTAGGCCCGTATGACTGCAGCGGCGGCTAAAAGAACGACCGAAGTCTTCGTTTCTTCGCCTTCGCTTAAACCCTATCTAGCTGCAAATCAAAGAACATCGACCATAGCTCTTGTATCCATGCTCTTCACAGCAGAGAGAGACAGAAACGACACTCGTCTCTTCCCATACTCGTCTTTCCGCCGCCATCTGCTCTTATTAATGGAAAATGAGCTAGAAGTTTTTTTAGGGTTGAGGTTCTTGAAACCCTACTTGACAGAGCATTCACATTGAAACGTAAGATTGTGATGCAAACTACCTGAAGCATACATACATTGTGATGCACCACATGTTGCTGTGCATGTGATAGAACTGAGTTGCTACAGAACTGAGTTGCAACTCCAAGCTCCTCATTTCAGGTAGTTTCATTAGCCAATTGGTACCAAGCCCATCACATGTCACAACATGAAGAAGCCCTATAATTAGGGTTTCCATACATTTGCAGTTTCCTTCCACTCACCGGGACCTTGCTGGTGATCTGTGGAACTTTTGTCTGTTCTGCACAGACACTGTAATTGGCTGTTGGACCAACCACATTTGATTTTGTGGCTCCCAGTTATAAGGATTGATTTTTAACTCCTCCTTATGTGCCTGGGGTACAAGTATGTATATGTTTCCTTCTTTTGTCATACTCCCATCAAAAGGAAGCTGCCATCTGCTTATGCACATATCTGAATGCCTCCATAGCCTGAGAACGTTCTGAGCTCAGTCAATCAACTTTCTTGAAGAGTGGATCAAGTTCTCTGTGACTTCATGTCATCTACACATCAGCATGTTGGGATGGTTTGTCTCACCAACTTGCAGCTCAAAGCCTTCTGCCCTGGTTCATCATGTAGGTGAAAAGTACTTGTCATGTTCTCAGTGGAGATGTGTGGATCACTTTGCTGACAGCCTCCTTCTGTGTTTCTGTTTGGGAATATTGGTTGGGTGCGCTAACAGGGGGATGCACTGTTGAAGGCTGATGCAATGGAAGAGAAGGGCGAGCGTGCCAGAATGGTCTTTCCATTATACCTCCTCCTCCTCCTCCTTACTTTTCCTTATTATCTCTCCTCTCTGTTTATTACACCTGTCTTTGGAGTTATAGTATTTAATGTGGGAAGCAGTTTCTTTTAGAGTAAACAGAAAATGGTTATGTAAATTTGAGGAGCCAAGTCCAGTTTCCAAGTTCTACTTCATATCCCACAATCAGTCCTGAATATGTGGCAGTCATGAAAGCAAAACAAGAATGTTAAATTCTAGAGTCCAGATTGTGCCTTTGATTGTTGTAGTATCACTGTATGAATTCTGAGGACAGTTCGGTAAGGGGGGCAGATCTGGATGATTTTTGGGTTTCTCCTGGCAATACTATCTGCATGTATGGTACTTGTGAGGAACAGGAAGTTATCCTGACAGATACAATCTCTGCAGTGAACAATTTTTTGTACTTAGTTATTGGCCTCTCTTTTGCTCATTGTTTTATTGTCTCTCCCTTAGAGTAATGAACTTCTTTGTGTGAGAGTTTTGAAGCCATGCCGGATCCAGTAAGTTCGAGCATACTAATGCCAAGCCACTTGTGCACTAGTCTTCTTGTTAGTGCCAATGTTGAAGTCTCTATTGGGCATGCAGGCATCTTTCATTGGAGCAATTGCAATAGCAGATCTTGTAAAAACAACTCTTGGTCCTAAGGGAATGGTGAGTTCTTTCTTTCCAAACATCTGCACATCCTGCATCTATATTGTGGTCAAGACTAATGAGTAAGTCTTGAAGCAGCAGAACAAAAAAGTATATGGTAATCATCAGGCTTTGAAACCCTTGAGATGAGAAATTGTCATATGACATTCTTTTGAATGCTGTAGCAATACTTTTTCTTGCAGGACAAGATCTTGCAGTCAACTGGTAGAGGCCATGGTGTTACAGTCACAAATGATGGGGCAACAATCTTGAAGTCATTGCATGTTGACAACCCAGCAGCAAAAGTTCTTGTTGGTATGCCCTCTTTGTTCTAGTTACATTGATGTTGTTTCCCACTGCTATTTCAAGGAGAATTCAAAGTTTGAAGCTGTTGGTCTTCTTAAACAGGGTCCATATGAGTTCCATAGTTCATGGCTTTGATACAGATGTGATTGCGATCATGGAGGGGTCAAATCTTTGCTGGGCCTTTTCAAGATACTCTTGAACACTCTCAATGATATCTGATGTTGATTAGAACCAAGAATGAGAAAGTGTCATGGCCTAACTAGTTTCACATGCGATGACAACTGCATGTGCTAACTCACAAGGTATTATTTTCATGAGGTGAGAGGGATATCTAACTGGAGCTAGTGGCAACAGACATTTCCAAAGTTCAGGACGATGAGGTTGGGGATGGGACGACCTCTGTTGTGGTGCTGGCCGGTGAATTACTGAGAGAAGCTGAGAAGCTAGTTGCCCTCAAGATCCACCCCATGACCATAATTGCTGGTATCTTCTAAAAGGCTTCCTTCTGAATACCTTTTTCATTTTCTTGCACCAGAAGGTCTAATAGAAGAGGAATCCACCAAGCAAGTGAGTACAAGCTTGGATTGGGCTCCTTGGTTTGCATGAGATGTCACATGCACTTTGGTTGCTGATGGGTTGCTTGAGATTTGCAGGTTACCGAATTGCAGCTGAAACAGCACGCACCGCTCTAGAAAATAGTGTCCGTGACAACAGAGAGGATATAGGTAAACACTGTTTTGAATCCTGCATCAAGGTTTGCTTGAGAATTGCATTGTTTTCTTACATTTCTCGATAAGAGTTATTTGCTTATTGTAACTCATGTCACAACTGTGATGTGTGTGTTATATACTGCAGAGAAGTTTCGGTCTGACCTCTGTAACATTGCAATGACAACGCTGAGCTCCAAAATTTTGTCTCAGGACAAGGAGCATTTTGCTAACCTTGCTGTGGATGCAGTCTTGCGATTGAAGGTACACTTGCTTGATTATCTTTACCCTGGGTGTAATGTAGTTTTGTGATCCTTTTGAGGGAGCTCAGTATGTCTTTGTAGTGAATTCAGTATGCAGCAGGGCTTTTTCATATACCTACCTGATCCCACCCTTTTGGATTGTTGCACTAAAGTGAAATAACTCATGTACAGATCATCTTCAATTATGAACAATTTTCATTGTGGCTGTGATCTCTGTTGAGGTTGTCCTTGTCTCTGACCACAGGGAAGTTCCAACATGGAAGCAATTCAAATCATCAAGAAGGCGGGAGGTTCACTGAAGGATTCATATCTGGATGAGGGGTATGTGGGCCCTTCTTTTCTCACTGTGGCAATGGCTTCTTGTTCTCTGTATTCATTCTGGTAATGAAATTAACATCACCACCAGTTCTTCACTGGCTTTAGGGGTCAAAAATGGAGAACCTCATCAGCTCTGATTATTGTCATGAGCAATCTCTTGTCTTTGTCAATTATTGATGAAGTGCAGGTTCATTCTTGACAAGAAGATTGGAGTTGGACAGCCCAAGAGAATTGAGAATGCAAACATCCTTGTTGCTAATACAGCTATGGACACTGACAAAGTCAAGATCTATGGTGCACGTGTGCGTGTGGATGCAATGTCAAAAGTAGCTGATATTGAAGCAGCAGAAAAGACCAAGATGAAGAACAAAGTGGGCCAAATCATTAAGCATGGAATCAACTGCTTTGTAAACCGTCAACTCATCTATAACTACCCAGAAGAGTTATTTGCAGATGCTGGCATTATGGCCATTGAGCATGCTGATTTTGAGGGCATTGAGCGGTTAGCTCTTGTAACAGGGGGTGAAATTACATCAACCTTTGACAGTCCTGAGTCTGTAAAGCTTGGGCACTGCAAGCTCATTGAGGAGATCATGATTGGTGAAGATAGACTCATCCACTTTTCAGGTGTTGAACTGGGCCAGGCCTGTACTATTGTTCTACGTGGAGCCAGGTGATTGACATGTTTTCTCATCACTCTCTTCCTTATGACTAGCTGTTAATGATTTTTTGTGTGAGGATGATGTCTGTGTTGAGAAACTGTAGGACCACAAACCCCTAGTTTCTGATAATGAGCAAGGAGAATGGAAAATGACTTGACTATGATAAGCTCCTTGACTAGTCCAACAGTTCTTTGATAGAGAATAGGTGATCCTTGGAAACCTAAGGTGCATTAGGAGGGTGGCTTTGTGCTGAAGAGGATATAGATTGCTAGCAAGTGGCTGGATGAGCTACTTCATCAGAAAGGTCTCTATCAGTTATCCATCATTTCCCTGTTTTCTCCACTCTTGAGATAAATTTTCCTTTTTGACACACCAATGGAAGTTATTTAGTACTTTGAGGGATTTGTAGTCCTCCAAGGAAAATCTAATTGACAATGCTAGACATAAGCCTGTAACTTGCAGCAGTTTTTCTGTTGGTCTTGTTTGCCTGTTGTGACTGGTGGCTTTCTCAATCTCAGGATTGTCACTTTTCACAGACGTTAGATCTGTGGATTCATTGGCATTCAAAATGCTGATCTTTTTATGGTGATTGGCAGTTCACACGTGCTGGATGAAGCTGAGCGGTCGCTGCATGATGCACTATGTGTGCTGGTGCAGACAGTCCAGGACAGCCGTGTGCTCCTGGGAGGTGGCTGGCCTGAGATTCTCATGGGCAAACATGTTGATGAGCTTGCTCGCAAAACCCCTGGCAAGAAATCGATTGCTATGGAGTCATTTGCATCTGCATTGCGTGCAATCCCGATAACCATAGCTGATAATGCTGGCTTGGATAGTGCTGACTTAGTCTCCCAGTTGCGTGCTGCCCATTCTGCAGACCACAGCAAGGCCGGTATTGATGTCATCACTGGCGAGGTGAGTCATGAGTTTCTTCCCTAAGTTTCTGCTTTTTGTATGAATTTTGCCCCCCCTTTGTTGTGAATAATGCCTTCAGAACTCTTGAGGAAAGGAAGGTGAAGAGTTCTGAATCCTTCACTCGCATCAATTTTTTTTAAATTAACAGTCATCATTAAATAGAAAAGGAAGGAATGGAAGTTCGTAGACCTGGAGGATTTTGAGGTAACATGCCATTTGTTCTTCTTTGTTAGTTCCTGTTTCTGAAGGATGCTGAATTTCGAATGAATTGTTCTGGCAGGTGGGTGATATGGAGGCGCTTGGCATTTATGAGTCATTCAAGGTTAAACAGGCAGTGCTTTTGTCAGCTACAGAGGCTGCAGAGATGATCCTACGAGTGGATGAGATCATCCGGTGTGCACCCAGACAGAGAGAAGATCGGATGTAAGCTTCCATGACAAATCCCCCAGTTTTGTCTGGCCTGAAGAAGTTTTGAATTTGCTGGACTGATGAAAGGCATTACAGAAAGCTACCTGGTCTCACAGTAGGTCCAGATTTAGTTATGCAGATCTGCCATCTAAGTTGCAAACAGACCTCAACTTATCACCTACCCTGAAATAGTGTTATCTTTCCTCCCACTCGGTATAGTTATATGCAATTTTTTCTGCTAACTGTTTTTAGATGTGACTATTGACAAAGAGTTTTCAAAGCATAACGGATATCCTCAATTTTGGACTTAAACCATTCTATGTGGCTGATCCTGCGGTATGTGCTCTGATTCACTGAAAGCTTTACGTACTTGTATGTTTCCAAGTTCCTGGAGTTTGTAAAACCTGACTACTATTCAACATCTCATGTGTTTTACACTAGTAAAACTAGTTAACAAAAAAAGTTTCTCTTAAAAGTGAAAAACAGTTGTTGTGGGTTGGTACTAATAGTTTGTTCACATCTCAAGTTAAAGCAATGGTAAATGAATGTCAGAAAACTAGCAAGATATGACTATCCACACCTACTAGTGCTATTGATACCACTAAAATTGACATGGTATCTGATGTGGTGATTGTTGTTGAAACAATGTTACCCAAAAAAAGGGTCAAATAATGAAAAATGTTAAATTGTAGTGAAAAAAAAACCAAACTGCATTGGAAACCAATTGTTAAATTGATAGTCCGAAAATTGACCTAATAACTTTGTGGCAAGTTATATTTCAAAAATTTGATCACAAATCATTCTGTTCGCATGATCCTATGAAACTTGGAGCATGGCTACGAAGCTTCATAACTAACATATGATGGAGCTTTGACTGAACTATTGCAATAGCTTCTTAACGTTCATGATGCCTCTACAAATCTTCACAACACTTCTACCTTCACAACTTTGAGTATTTCAGAGCATTCAACATGTCTCGGTAATAAGGGGCTAGTAGCTTTGCCATGGAACTTGACAATGTAAAAGAGAGTGAGAACCAATTGACTTACACATGTGATACAAAACAAACACAAATTTAAAAATGCATTCAATTTGCTCACATGGAATTTGTAAAAATATATGGAGACCCAAGATTGTCATGGATCACAAAATTCAAGAAGAGGTCACAAATCACAGACGGGAACTAATGAGGGCAAAATTCAAAAACAAAATGAATAATGTTGGTGTTGAATTGACATTGAATTCCACTTGTGAGTTGACCAGCAAGATGCAAACAAAGAAGCCATGGCAACCAAACTAGGAATACCAAGAAATCATCATGTTAATTTTTCTTTTTTTTAAACACATAACAAGATTGGATCTGATTCATCTGAGCGAGACTAGTTCAAGACAACAAACTCTAAATGATACAAGATTGTAAACATCGTGAATACAAACAAGCATTCACCTCTACTACCAAACAATGCAACATGCAAAAATAAATAGGGTGCAAGTTATGGACACTTTAAATGCAATATTTCAATTACATATCTTCATAAGAAAGAACAAATCATAGTGGGATTTAACCTCACACGAGAAAACAAATCAAAATGTATGTCAACGTTACAACAAGGTCATCTATGAAATGATCAATGCATTCATGGGGGCTCAACCAATGTTGCACCCTCTGTATGTACATGATTTTATGGTTCCCAATGACATCATATTGCTACAACTATGTTATTGATTTCTATTTTCATCTCACCAAGGTGAAATGTGAACCAGTTGGAGTCATGTACACCACCTACAAAATTGATTCCAAGCACACAAATAATGCACACTCCTCCAACACCAAATATCAAAAATTCAATATATGCCTAGGAGAGTTTCAAGATTCCTCGAATGATGCCATGCATGAAGATAATCCACCAAACAAGGATTCATATGCATTAATAAAAATTCTCAAACCTCCTCGTATTGTTAATTGAAGACCATTCAAAAATGTAGATGTTCAACAAAAAACTTGTATGGAAAACAATAGCATGGTGGAAGCAACCAAAAGGAGCACCAAGATACTAATGACATCAATAAAAAGTTCAATTGATAACAATTGTGTTACCAATCTAGACATTGAAAAGCTCCAATAAAAAGGGTAGGAAAAGCCAACGAAATTGAGTATTTCAAACTAAGAGATGTTGAAGTCAACAATACATGAAAAAAATGATCCTAGCAATTTTCATGCTAACTCAAGTCATGGGCACGACATACACAAAGTGGAAGCAAAATACCAATTTGATAATGTTGCTGAAATTCATAAGCCTATAGGTGACGGGGAGAAAGAAATGGTTTGAGGATTCATTGTAGCATTTTGAAACTTTCAACTACCTACATATACATACTACATAGAATTGTTCATAGTATTTCAAACAAAACAATGTGCTCATATTTGTGTACCTATTCAAAGCTTAATTGATTAACATTTTCAAGCCAAATTCCTTTATCGCCCCCTTTAGCTTGGCACATTGATGTTCACACCAAAAACTTCTTTATCTTCCAATGTTTTTCTTCATGCTCTATGCTTAATGATTTTGTGTAAAGTCTTGCACAACATAAACCTCTTGTAACAAATTCAAGATTTGTTCACATTTATTTTATGACGACTAATTAGAATTTTATGCAACAAACTACAACAAGGAACTAAATCTAGAACAATAGAAATGTGCATTTCTATCTTCCTTTATAGTTCATGAAAAGTTTTCTCAAATATGCTAAATGAATTTTCTACAACTTATTGTCCTCATCTATGCTTCCTATTATAAATTATCTCGAGAATGTTTGTTTCTCCTTCTTTATGTGGTGTCATCAACCAAGATATTAGGGATATCCCTTATCTCCCAATAGGTTATGAACAAAATTGTCTTGATGTTTGTCTTCATTAAAAAATCCATGTTAAACATTAACATAAATTCCAAATTTCCTAAGAACCTTACAATCATTCACACTCCTTGGAAGACTAACAAATAGGTTAATAAACATTTGGTATTTGTTTACGATAGAGTGACACTTAATGTTATAACCACCTATCTTGTGATAAAATCGATTCTCACTAAAAGGTCTATCAAGCTATGAAATTGAAAATTTTGTACCATCTATGACCCCTTGAATGTTCAAGAGACCACATAAAGTTTTAAAACTTTACATTACTACTTGCATCTTGGTTCCAATAGGTTAAATGAGTACCTTCTTGAAGACAATGTTGATCACAATTATAATTTCTCTAAGCACAAGCAAGACTAGCAATCAAATTACAACAAACAATTCATTGCAAATCAAACCTCACATGCATCATTGATTTCTTGACCAGCCACAAGTTGTAGTCTTGAATATTTTTTTGTACAAAGCACATGCCCCTCAAACCTCAACTAGAATGATGAGTTTGTATCATGTGTCATGTTTTTTAAGCAAAGGCTTGAGTTGATTAACAATATAAAACAAAATATATTCCTTCATTCAAAAAAATTGCAACCAATGTTTGTTGTTGTCCTCTTTGAGGAGGAAGATCAAAATTAAGTAGTCAACCTCAAGTTCACCCAATGTTCAAGTTATGTTTGAAACAATCCCATGTTGTAGGCAAGTTGACATTGATGGAAACACAAAGACGACAATAGAAAGTTGAAGGTTATTCTTGCAAGCACATTTCACAAAAAAGCTGCAATTAGAAGCAATAATAACTTTTACAACAATTTATCAAGTACACGAAAAGCTCTACAAAAATTACATGCTTGTAATCCAACACTGCAATTTTAAAAAGGAAAACAATGAATTTTTTTAAAGAAATAACAAATCGCCAAAAAAAGATGTAATAATGTGCAAAGCAAGATCACAAGTGGATGTGTTAAAGAAGATGAGTGTGCGAAACAAAATAGACAAATGACAAGTGCGTGAAACAAATAAAAAAGCAAAACAAAAGAGACTAACAAATGAAGTGAACAAGATGATCAAATGAAATAATGAGATCAATGAAACTTCTGATTAAAAATGAAGTGACGGTCAATGAACAATATCGTGCAATGATGTTAGCCAAAATGTTAACCGAGGTCTGCACACAAAGTGTTGTAAAATTAAAGTCAACTAATAAATTTTGAAGTTAAATTTTACTTACCTTTACATGTCAATATTGCATTGTTAAGTTAACAATTTTAAGTTGTTAGTGGTCAAATAATGTAAACACTAATGTGTATCACTTTCTCTTGCTTATAAGGGTTTGTGACCAGCTATGTGCATGACCCCTTTTTTTCCTCTTTCGGGTGGTGGATTTTTTATAACATTTTAGAAATTTTGGGGATTAAAACTTCAAAAACCAAAAAAATTCAAGTTTTTATTATGCAAGATGTGTTTTTCCAGCAAAAAATTGCCAATTTATGTGAAATCAAAATTTGAAAAATAAAAATAAAAGTATGTTGTGTGGGTGAACCTTTTTTCTCATTGATCATATATTTTGTCCATTAGTTATGTATTAGGGAATGGAACAATTGGGAGGGCCTAAATGAATGGCAGGTAGCCACAAGTGGGGGCAGGGTCTAACGAGTGCCCATTAATCTGATGTGTAGAGCACACTGGAGAGATTTTGGCACATCATTGGGAATTTTTGTAAACTATTTGCTAGACCTCACAATATTCTATGCATCATTCACATACATTTGTTAGAGCAATTGACCCTATGAACCTCAGGGTGAAAGAAAGAATCATTTGTGCTATGTGCTATGTGCTAAGGTGCATTCACACCTAATGTTAAGTCAGTGTTAAGTGAAAATCTAGGTGGCATCTTAGGTGGCACCCAATGTTAAATGGGTGCTTGTTTAATATTAAACGAATGTTAACTTAATAGAAAATATTCATGATAAATAGGTTTAGGTCCTAAATGACTAGCTTGGCATTAGGGGACATAATACTAGAGTCCCTTAACACCAAGTGTGAATGCACCTTTAGTAGGTTAGTACACATTTGTCAAAGCAGTTGACCCTATGAATCTTAGGGTGAAAGAGCGAATCACTTGTACTATGTGCAGTTAGTATGTTAGTACACAATTTGTCAGAGCAGTTGACCCTATGGAACTCAGGGTGACGACACGAATCTCTCTCTTGAGTGACAATTACATTTCAAGGGAAGAAAAAAACAAAGGGCAAAAAAAAAGGTCCCAAATGGTTCACACTCTTGTCTACCACACTGGCTGCCGTTGGTCAGTGATGAATACGAGTGTTTGTTACAAGATATGGACATGGCTCTTGCGGGAGGGATAGCCGACTGGTTTTGGTCGGCTAGATACGGCTCTCTATCTATCTAAGTTGGGCAGGCAACAACAACAACAGTCTGTTGAACCTGTCCATTTTGACTGAAGAGTGAAAGAGAGTTGTCCATCATGACTGCAAAAGCATAAGTTGAAAAGTTCAGTGGTTTTTTGGAGTGACATTCAGGACGCTTTCTTTTTTCACATTCTGTTCATGAGACCGTGTCAGGAAGGATAACCCCAACACCGCGTGTTTTGTTTGAATCATAAGACCAATTTGGAATTCTACTAATGTCTCTACATACAAGGCCAACATCAAATCAAGTCAAATCAAATCAAATGATTTTTTTAAAAAAATTTGAAGGTGATTTGAATCCTTCAAGATTTATTGTTTCCAACGTCATCAACTGCAGAAAGTGAATAGTGCTTCATTTCATTCAAACAAAGAACTATGTGTTGTAACGGTCAGGGTGAACTGGTGAACCCGCCGAAGTTTAAGTCCTAAATGGGAAGCATGGTGTTAGGGGACCCAAACTTACTAGAGTCCCTAACACCAAGTGTGAATGCATCTTTAGAGCTAATAATCAACTGAGGAAATGTTAAATTTGCACTCAGAGACTCTGGTTTTGTTCCAGGACCGGGTATCTATCATGTTCAAAAGCAACCCAAATTTTATGGAGCTTTTACCATGGTACTAGTGAAGGAGCCATTTCACCCTTCGGTGGCCTAGGTAACCAGATATAACCAGTGTATTGGGGTCATGATGCAACCAGTTATTAAGCAAGTTACGGATGTAAAGTTAGGTTAGTGATGAATATATCCAGATACATTCTTTCTGTGATGCATCATCATCCATGTGCTGAGCAGGTTATGGATGTAAAGTAATAGACCTAGGTCCGAAAACTGCTAGTCAGTCAGCAGCTTCATATGTGATATAATTCAGGGGGCATGGACGTCCAATGAGTATGAGACATGTCAGGGCGACAAAACCCTAAAGCTAGTTATGTGTTATGATGATGATGATGAGATATACGTGCTTAGATTTGAATGAGATGATGAAGTTTCTGCAAAAGGGGAAAGATACTTTTGCAGCAATTCTGTTTCATGAAGTATTCTTTTGTCATAAGATGGTTGCAATGAGTGTTGCAAGTCGGATATGATTTTTGCCAGTTTGCTCACATGTGTTGTTGTTGCACTTAGTGTTTGTTGGCCTTTGCCTTGGAAGGCAAGGATATATTGTGTTTAGATTCATTATAGAGTATATTAGCTTAAGGGATTTTGACGCCTAGGTAAATAGCCTGGTCTATTTTTATATGAGGATTTTTGAAAGATGATATTTTGGATTATATTGAAACTCGAGATTAGTTATAGAGGTATAATATCTTGAAGGATTTTGGTTTCTTTTAGAGGATTTTTTGAACATTATACTTATGCGTGGTGAAATATTTGAGTTTCCATAATTCTTCTTTTGCCTTAAGATACTTTTTTAATGTAAATGGCAAGGCTGCAGTGTGATACACCCCTTGTTGTAGATGTGACCAACCCCCCAGAGCATAGCATTCAAGTATGTAGATAAATTTTTCAACAAATACACCAATCTGCCAATTGACCGTCTGACACTACACTAAACTCACTACCACATTGTTGCACATAAATGATGATGGCACCTGACATAGGTCAAAAAAGCATAATTCGACACTAGGGTTAAGTTTTGTGCCCGTGAATACCAACCCTAAAACCCTCACACATCGAATGCCCAACAAAAACAATACCTCCCACCCATCAAAAAAACCAGAAGCAATTTATCCAAATTTCCCAAGCGACATTAGTAAAAGGATGTGTCAAAAACAACTGAAAGTTGAAAAAGGAACGGTGTTGCATTTCGATTCAGTTGTTTACTTATGAATAAATCTTGTACTGCTGCTCCTTGTCAACTAGAAATGCTGGAACTAGTGCAAAACCCATTTGAATAAACATCTCCTATTTTTTAGTTTCTTGAGTTATTATATGACTCAACTGGAAATGTAAGTCATTTGCAGAAAATTCTGAGAGTCGAAGAAGGAAGGAAGGAAGGAACCATGTTGCATTTTCATTTGTGATGAACTTTTGTTAACATTTGATTTTCATACAATGTTGTCAACTAGAAATGCCTGAAACTTGAAAGTTGACCAGTACAAACCGCTCGCTCGCTCGCTCGTGCACTAATATACCAAAAGCTGCAAGAATTGAATCAAGCCAGGAAGGCAGTGTTGGGTGTAAGCAAAGCCAACATGGCCTGGCATATCTGGTCACCATGAGGTAGTTGCCTTCACAAAAAAGGCAAATTTAGGTCAAAAGTTGAATAAGTTAGCTCCATCAGCAATTCTTGCTGGTGGGAAGAGAGAGAGGGTGGTGGCTGAAAAGAAAGTCTCAGTTCTAAAAGTTGTGTAAAGTTCTAAAGCCTCCAATTCCAAGTTGTTCAAAGAATCAAAACCCTTTGTTTTTTCATCTCTCACTTGAGCAAGGGGTTCCTAAATTGTTTAAGGTACCAAAATCATAAGTTTGGACATTGCGCAGTGCTCGGTTCATGTCATCTAGAAACTGAAAGATTTCCTTTCTACAAGTCTGTTTTTTCCTTCATATGTTGACACACAGCTGAAGTTAAACAATGTGTTTACATTTACCCAATTTTTAAAACTTTTGAATGCATTTATTTATTATTCTAGAATATTATTGCAAATGACATTTGATGTATTGTTATGACTATTATAGGTTTATACAACGATCCGTGAAATTAGAGTTATCTGTAGTAAAGTCACTTGATTAGGGGGGCGAGAACAGCCAGTTTCGGCATAATATGGCATCAAATGAACTCGGAATGAAAATTTTACAAAATGAAATAACTAGGACCCAAACTAATTTTTCCACCAATTTTGGTGGTAAACTGAGTTTCATCTTGTCTTTCCTTTTTCCTGACCGCCTCCACTGCTGCTCCATGTATTTTCACTGCTCCTACCTGTACAACTACTATAATTGCTCTCGAACATTGTGCATTAAATGCTGAGTTTCAGCATTTCATACTGAGATTTAATAAAATTTCTTACTTTGCAGATACCACTGAAAGAGTGAATAGGAGAGTGAAAGCAGGCCCAAAGACAGGGTGAAGACAGTGTGACTTTATGGATAACTCTATTGCAACAAACTTTTCCGTCAACCACCTTGTGTTTTTGGCTTTGCAAAGGTAGAAATATTCTCATCCTTCTGCAATGATTGTGAATGCAGCAAGTGAAGACAATTCACAATTTTCTGTTAACCATCCCTATACAAATTAGATGTCATTTCCCCTTCCAAATTGATTTTTTTTTGGGCACATTTTTCAATTTTTGATAAATGAATTTTTCTAGGAATATGAACACAATTTGTTGTAACCCTTTTCAAGACTTATTTGAGAAACCAAAAATAATTTTATTTGGACAAGGTTGGGTGATGCAACCCCAAAGGTTTGTCATATGATATCAAAATAAATTTTCTTTGATACAATGTGTTTTGAAAGACTTGTAAGCCTTAGGTGCACTTCTTAACTCCATGTATTGGGACAAAAGTGTTGTGCATGAACTTTAGGATATAACTAAAACAAGTCAACCCTTCACGTCAAACTCTTGGTCACATCAAATTGCATAAACCGAATAAGAGGGCAATTAGTGCATTTGGAATTAATTTTGGTTCACAAACTAAACCATGGATTGATAACATTCACCACTTTTTAGACTTTGGAGGAATCACCACTTTCCTCCCCTATAATATATGTTGTAGCATTTTTTTGCACCTACATTGGAATGAAAAAATGTGGGCTCATCTTGAATTGGGACTCACAATCTTTGTTTATTTATGAATCCCAAAAATTAAATTTTCATATCTTTCTCAAATGGTATCCAAATTTGACAATATAATTTTTTTAATTATATTCCTTAAAAACATCTTTTGAATGATGTATCAAACTTTTCATTCAAACTTCATTTGGTTCCTTATATTGTCATTGAAATCTTCAAGACTCACATTGGCAATTTCAATGTTGTTGCAAATGACCATAGTATATGCAATTAAGGTTTATTATGGAAAAAACAACTCGAGAACATTATATTAGTTTTTGTCCATTGTTTGGTCTAATTTCAATTTGAATGCTTTTAGATTTCCCTTTATCTTGGGAATGACACTTTTTTACCCATCCTAGGAGTTGGTTGCATACCCAAATTAATATTACAACATGTAGGATTCCCCAAGAGTTCACCCCCCAAAGTGGGAATGTAATTTAAATTTATTTTAGCTTTTAGTCTTTTGCTTACACCTTATCCAACTTCTTAAGATGCAATCTCTTATATATACTCATTTGTGTGTGTGTGTGTGTGTGTGTGTGTGTAAACTCAAAAATTACAACTTATAAATATTTTCAATGGAATATCTATTAAATCATTTTAATAAAAACACTTTTTTTAATTTTGGAACTTCTTTCAATGTGAAATGTATATCACAAGATACGGAATTATCCAAAGAAACTAAACTAGACACATGCCTAACCTCCACACAATATGTGTAGTTTGTTCATCTCATCACCAAGTTAGTTTTTCAAGAAACTTGTGTGCATATTTTTCATCTTGGGTGTGGAATCGTAACACCAAAATAACTTGGCATTCTCATTAGGCTAAGGTTAGGGTTGTTGCTTTCACCATACAATGTTGGTTATATTTGTTTTTCACATTACAACATTTTTGGAACATTTTGGAGATTTTCTGGGGGGGGGGCTGAAATTCACATTTGGTTTTAATGGTGGGCAATTATTTCAATGTGTAAGCTTGTTGAAGAAGCTAGGGAAAGGAGCTTCTATATGGGGTGTAAAGAAGAAAATTGAAGAAGAAGGAAAAGATAGTAAGTGGGGGCACTGGTGAGAAAGCAAAAAAAGTCGAATAGTAGGTTGTTTCAAATGGGCAAGAACACAATTCAAGTTTGAAGATTGGGTATGATCTTGAAAAGTGGCTAGATCATGGCCAACCTATTGTTTTGTAGATAAGGTAAGAAAGTAGGCCATTCTATTTTGTTTTTTTGGGATCTAGTGGTGAAGGTTTTGTTTCAAACAATTGCAAATTAGGGAAGAAGAAACAAACTAGGGAGTACTAAAGAGGTTCTTAGGGATAAAGATAGAGAAGATGTTGAAAGAAGTGGGGAATGGAGGTTGATTGTTGAATGAACTTTTCATTGTGTTATTCTAGACAATTGACTTTTCCTTCAAATTTCTTTGCTTAGTGATTTGAATGGATGATGTATTGAGTACCATCCAACAATTACATTAGATGTCCATGACAACAATCAATAGTGGTAGGTTCCGTAACTTTCAAGTCACCAATCTTGATATTGATTAGTAAAGACATACATGATTATAACATTACAAACTTGTTCAATTTTAGATTGATATAGATCACCAAGTAATTACTATATTACTTAGGCGAGTTTAGCACACAAGTGCCAAATTATTTATTTATTTTAAAATTTTAGATTCACCATGTGAGTTTTTAATTGTGGACTTTTAAGCATATAACAAATTTACATATTAAATTATAACTCAACTTTAGAATTTTCTTACTGCCTTTGTGGTTAATCTGTTCACAATTAATGTGCTTATTTGTCCTAGGCCAAGGTTTGATTCTAGATTCTTACGATCTAAATTTTTGAAATTTTCAATAATAGGATTTTTTTTTTCAAAAACTTCTACAAAATATAAAATAATTTAATTTATGCCAAAATCGCCATGTACTACAATATCCTACCAATGTTTGAAGAGTAAGTCTTTGTTTCCTATAGAAAATGTGCAAATCCTTTTTTTGTGGGTCACAAAATGATTTTTGGCATGGACCTTGTAACATAAATTACATCTAATTCTACAAATTTTAATGAAAAGAAAAATAGGCATTACACCTAATGTTAGTGAACATATGGCTCGCCTTGGTCAAACTCCATTGATCCTTGGTAACTTGACCTATATAATAAACTCTCCTACTTTTTCACCAGTTTTCTCCTTAAGTGACCTTTGTAATTTGGTTAAGTATCCTACATAACTAAAAATTTAAGTGGCAACTATGTACGTAAATAAGTAGGTAAGGCACTTAGTGACTTTTAAGCAAGTAAATACATAACTAACCACCATGGTTATCTATGGGACAAGAACACAATGTTAAATTGTTTCTTGTTCATACCAATGTTGGGCATTTACTCAGTTTGGCTAGTTTGAATTGTTGGTTCTAGCATAATTTTATTAGTAAAAACCAAACCAAAGCCAAAGTTTGATTTTTGGAATTGGAATTGAAACTAGGTTTAAAAGTAGATTTGGTTTTTGAATTGGAATCATAATTTTTGAAAAAATCAAATAAAATTTGGGGGAAACTGGTTTGGAACCAAGGGTTAATTGAGGGTTAATTAGTAGTTTATAATTCATTTTAATCAAGTTACTTGGAAGTGGAACCGAAACCAAGTCTAATTTCCATAACCAAAACTGGAACTTGAATTTATTTTTTTCAAGAACCAAATATGGATTCCATTTTTTGGTGGAACTAAACCAGAACTAAACCCAAGGTTCCATTTTATGTGGAACTAAAGCTAGAACCGAATCCATTTTAATTTCTTTTAAAGAATTGGAACTAAAAGTTCTTCATAAATAACAAGAACCACCCAATGTTAAACTTTAAGCCCTAAACCAATGTTGCACAAAATATGAAAATTTGAGGCATTTTTCATGTTATCTATATGGAATATTCTTCAAAAAATTGTAACATAAGGATATGCGCAATAAAAAAATTACAAATATAGTTGATTGGATAGATTTTTTTTATTTTTTTTTCATTTTGGCAGATATCCATTTTTCGATTTTCAAACTCACACTAATCACAAGATATGTATAAAGGTTAAGAATACATCCCAACTTTTGGAATTAATTTTCCAATCATAGACCTACCCCACTAGAGCATTAAAAAAAATCTAAAAAACCAATAACAAGTTGAACCCTAGTTCTTTAAATAACCATGCCTAGCACAACACAAGTTTTTTGCCCCAACCACACCCCACATACACCCCACATACACCCCACCTAACCCACAAACACACCCAACAAAACAGAAGCCATCCCTATTGTTAATGAGCGCCACAAGTAACCTCTACATGAATAAAGAGACCAAATCATTAGTTCAAATGAAGTGCAAAATGCAAATTATCATTCAAGTTATGCAATCCCAAAAACAATAATAAATTTTTAGCTCACCTTGCCAATGCCAAATTAATCCTTATCTAACTCCAATTGTTCAAAATAATTTGATTCCTCAATCAAATCATAATTGTCTTCAGCTAATACAAATTCAACTTTCAGAAAATTATCGAATCCTTATGTCGCGAACAATTCAAATGAGGATCATCAAGCCAATTATTCACCACGGTGATGATTTGGTTTAAATTATCCACCTACAACCTATAGCATCTCAAAGATGTCAACACACCAACAAGATTGAACACATGTTCAATTTCATTATGTGATCCCGAAATTCCCAATATTTGTTTAACAAATAAACTAAAATTTGGGAATTGGATTTCATGAATGCACCACCAAACTAAAGTATCAACACGTGTAGCAAGGGATATAAATAACCTCATGAACAAGGATACCTCCCCAACAACAAGTGCATGTGATGATTTCTCCATAAATGAGCCCACACCAAATATATTATTATTTTCTTCAATAAAGTTACCAAACCCAACAATATATCCAATAATTTTTATTACACATGTTTAGACAATAAGGTTTAGTACCTGAAACACAATCATTAAAAGAGGGATTACTGCATTGGCATCATACTTTACAACAAGACAAATACAAGCCCCACATCCCACATAGTTTTCCTGACGCGCTCCCAAGTCACGGGGTGAAACCCACTTGAGGGTTTCACAAAGTCAAGTTGCGGAAAGTTGAGACTTGGAAGCACGCTCCCGGCTTCCAACTCTAAAAAGGGGTAGAGGGTCGAGTTGGGAGCCCAGGGATTAGACTAAGAAGAAGGACTAACTTAGCTCGTGTGAATCTGCATCCAAAAACCAACCACAAGAGGTTAGTTTAGCATTCGGGACACCCTTTGGTGTTGGGACTTGCCACGGGCATTTGGACACACAAGACTCACCACGGCCCGGACTCAGGGGAAGCCACCACCTTCCCCCTTATAGTATTCTCTGCGGTTGGTCGCGGAGGCTACATCCAAATGGCACATTTTGTTGGGACTCCCGAAATGGAGTCCCGAAAGTGTCCCGGCTAGACTCCCGGAACTTTGAACGGCCATAGATCCTCGACCCAAACTCGGATCGAGACGAGTCCTAAATCAAAGTTGTAGCTCTCGTCGAGAGCTTTCCAACGCCGTGTCGCACTCTCAATTCGGACGTCGGAAAGAGGTCGATTCCTGACTTTTAGTGGTCATGAGTCAAACTGTCAATTTGACTCCCAGCCCTTCTTTTGCCCATAACTTGGGCTGCAGATGTCTGAATGGCCAATGCGAGGCCATTTTCGATATCTACGTTTCAAGACCTTTTCAATGACACCAAGAACACCCCAATGCAAGGTGTTTTGAGCCTTGCTGTCGAGCTCTAAACATTCGGGAGTCCAGGAGGACTCCAAACCTCCAACTTTTCCAAGTGTTAGGCTTCACCCCCACACTTGGCCAAAGTGGGGTTGCGACATTTCCACAACCCTAAAACATTTGAACCTAGAATCAAGCATAAAGGTGAGCATATTATGCACCTGATGTGAATCATAAACTTGCAAAAATTACAAAAAAAGTTTGATGACCTTAACAACTTATGCTTACATGTTATTTTGAAAGATGATAAGTTTAGCATCAAATGCATCCAAAGCATCAAAAACATCAATAGCCTGTCCAACATCAATTTCCAAAATCAATGTCAAATTGATACATGTATTAAGAACATCAAATAGTAGTCAATGCCTTTGTGACTAACTCATCACATAAGCAATGACAACATGATTCAAAACAGATGTGAATGCTTTTGCAATTGCCTATACCTCAACCTCAGGAACCCTTTGCTACAAAACAATTGTTTTATGCCGCCTAGAGCACAAAAGAATGGCCTCTTTGGATTCCAATATCTTTTCAAACATGATTATCTTAATAACAAATCTTGTTTTCACTAGGGTCTCAAGTTTTCAAGGCCGCAACCTCCTCTCAACACATGCCCTTCCCCATTCCTACCTTCCATTTCTTGACTTCTTTGTCCATGTGATTATATTTTATAAGTTCCCTTGGGCAACCTTCACACTAACTTGTTTCATATCTATAGTCACCTTTTCATCATTAGTAGCATATTGGCAAACTTTAAACATAATGTGACCAAAAGATGTACCTTCATAAACCCATTTAAGTTTCAAAGGGCGACAATCAACAATGGAACAAAATGTTATTGCCATCTAGACATCAAGTTGTTACCTTCATATTTCACAAAGGCAATTATACAATGCATTAGATCATACTTTTCAAGTAATGAATGCAACTAACTAGCCATGGAAAGCCTAGTGGTCTCATGAACCTCAAACAAACCAATGGTAACATGCTAGGGCATCCAAGATTCATTTGAATAATTGATTACCAAGGCAAAGGTGTACATGCCACCTTTGGACATCCAAAGATCAAAACTAGTTGATAATGTTGTTGCCTTAGTAAGTGCTATCAACACATGTAATTGCATGGTTTTTTTTATCATTGCATGTAACACTTCTTTTACAAACGTAGCCTGAAAAGAAAAACAACATGCGGGCATAGGTGTAATACCAACCTCCTCAACCAAATATTGTCACAAGTGGAAAGGGGCATGTACCCCTTACAAGTATATAAGACTAGGCCTTCAACAAATTATTGTTATGCCTCATCAAACTTCTTGTAAGGGTTTGTAGCACCAAAATATGATGTGATCACACACCCAGATGGCCCAAATTGCTTCTTCCCAAATTGTCAACTAGGCTTGTAACAAAAATAAGAAGTTTTTTAGTAATGGCGAACTTTTTGTGAACAACAAATTTTGGATGCAAATTCAACATGGGTCTTCATGGGAGTGATCCCATTAATCTTACCATATTTAATAAATCATTTTCGTAAAGTAGAACATTGACATAAATCAAAAGCACCAACTTGTTTTGTTCTATAAATAATGCATCGCAACATCTGCGACTTCTCAAGATCCATAGGTTAGTTGTCATTTACAACAAAAAAAACCCCAACAAAATGAGGTTTGATTGTGTGGTTTCCAAGCTATAATTTGTGATTGTATAATTACCAACTATTTCATTTGAACCTTAGTAGAATCTAAAGCAATAGTAATATAATTTGAGGCAATAACAACAAGAATATTCGAAGCAACAATTGTAAAACTAACACCAACAGAGCCATGCATATGGACACTCTAAACATCATGTTGGTGGTGTTCCATCAATATCACCAATGGACTCAACCAATTGCACATCATCCTTCAACCATTGTTCACTACTATAAAACCAAAATTACAACCTAACCCTAAAAAACCAACAAAATGCAAAAAAACAAAAAAAGTTTAGGGCAAGGCATGAAAGCTCACAATTCAATTGGAAGAAGTTCATGGACACATGTACAGAACATAGCTGAATATGTACATCAAACAAATTAAAGAAACATGAAATTTAAAAGACTTACCTTATCAATGGTTGATGTAGAAATGTTGATGTAAACCAAATTGTTAGAATCTCCACCAAAGCTATAGACACTCCAATTGGAAGATATTTTCAATGAATGCATCAACCATCAATAGCATAATCCATGTGAATTAGGTGACAAGAATTGGATGTTGGGCCTAGTTTGAAAGATCATGTTAGTTATTTTGGTAATTGAAAAAGTTGTTTTGTGACACTATTGTCTGTATAACAACAAAAAATAACAGAAAAAATAAAAGCAAGCAAGCATATTCAATCAACACTTCGAGCCAAAGAAGTCATCATTGGCTTTACAACATTGTTTGTTATATGTAGAACAAAAAAAACCCAACAACATCAACCAGATTCATCAATCAATATCACAACCAACCAATATTTTGTTGCATATTACAACATTCACTATTGTTTGCAAAGCCCAAAGAAACCCAAAAAACAACAAAACAAATTCCATCATATTCACAAATTAAGAATCATTGTTCCTTGGTGATGACATTATTATTCTCTACAAAGAAAGACCAAAACAAAAACCAGTCCATAAAAAAATCTAAAGCGAAAAGATGGGAATAAAATGTTGAAACTAGAATAAAAAATCCAAGAGATGATTAACAAACATCCTTTTGTATATGGTACTCTACACAAGGTGGCAAAGACTTGGAGTATTGATGGATGACATATAAAAGTAAAAGAAGACACTTAAAGATGTCAAACAATTTATGTGGGGATATATTCCAGGTTCCATGTTAGAGTAACAAATGCTCATAGAAAACCATGACAATGATGGAATTTGAAAAAGTTGTGCAAGTCTTAGTCTAGCCATTAGTTTTTGCAAATTGCCAACAAAACTCAGTTAATATGCTAAATTAACCATGAACTAAATAACTTAGAACAATTGCCATGAATGATAATATCTAAAAAAATATGCCTTTCGAACACAAAATCCATGTTCATTATTGGTCAAGCTATTATCATCACAAAACACTGCCATGATATCTTATAATTGAATTAAATAATAAAAATATATTGTTATTTTTTTTATACTAACAACTTGGAATGCAATATGCCAACATCCTGAAGCTAGAAACTTGTATCACATATACCTTGGTGGCATTTCACAAATTGGAAATCAAGATGGGTTTCCTAGTTAATGATGCTTCAATTGAAACATGGGGCTCATCAATTGGAATGAAAACATCATCTCCAAATTGAACAAGGAAACATATGAAAACACAAGTAAGCCTTTCAAGCTAACAACCATATTTCAAAACCTTGCATCCACATGAGAAAAATTATAAATAAGCATTGTTTGGACTTATGATGCAATACACCAAATACAAAACCTCTAGTTGTCATTGGCAGATGTAACTAATGCAAAAGAAATCATTATGGTAGAAGTTGAACTTAACCTTGACCCCCACAATCGAATATTTACAGAAAGGAAGTGAATGTTTGGCATATTCAAATATATAGATTCAATTTTTGGGAATCTGCACATTGTGACAAAAAATATTTCACCATCCAAAGACATTGGTCATGATTAAACTCTTGACCTCGCAGTGGAAACATGAAATCAAATTGACATGTACATTTGAAGACAATTTAACATAAAAAACAAAACTTCAAAAGGCCATATATAGCCATTTGTCTGGTTGATTTCCATCCAACCCAATCCTAATTCACAAAGCCCTACTATATTCTAAAGTTCAAACCATGTTGGGCTGATTTGAAACAAGGATGAAGCCAACCAGTTATACTCATTGATGCTTAAAAAAAACACATCATCTCTTACAATGCAAATTAGCACTTCCAGTTCTAAAATTTACTCTAATGGATTGAGATGAACATTGAACAAAATAGCTATCATGAAAGATGAAGTAACTCAAATAGTGCATATCTTCACCATTCACCATCCCTTCATGATCCATAGATTGCCCTACATAATCTTGATTTTTACATCATCTTTAACCCATGTTGCATAAACTTTCAATTATACCCTTTCATCACTACTCACTTCCCACCTTTATTTTACTTGGCTATTTGCCATTTATTTGTGTCCTCATTGAATATGTCAGGGTTTCAAGTTTCAACCTCACATTCTTGGTTCATTCCACATTTTTGTGAAAACACAAATTGCACTCTCTTTGCTAATGTAACCAAGAGCAAATCTCATTCACATATCACACATTGTCTTGTACACACACTTTAGTTCAATTATTCATAAGAACTCTAGAACATATTTTATAAAGAAATGCAATTGGAAGCGCACAAACCGTTCCAATATGTGAAAATGACATGGAGTATGTGCAATTACAGTGCTATGTGGCACACAATGGATCACTATGATGTTCTTGTGTGTAGATGGTGTCAGACCACATAGTAGAAGGAGCAATAAAAGGAAGCAAATATAAAGATAAACAAGGATAAGAGAACGAAAACTCCTCTATTGTTGGTTCCAAGCTTCACAACATGGGAAATAGATAAGTAGAAATCTAACAATAGCATTTTAGCTACCCATTTAATTTGAGTTTGGCTCATCTTGCTTTACTACAAAAATAATTATAACAAAATTGAAAAAACTTCCCATTCCCAAGGAGTGGGAGTGGCTACACCCTTTGGCGATGGGATAAAATGCCATATATAGCAACAAACCAAGGTTTGATCTCAATCCCACTAATGATGGATCAGAGGTTGGGAAACTACAAATTGTCAAGATAGAAAAGAATACTTTGATTACATCAAGGTTTTTACACCATATCCTTTGAAAATCCACATTATCCCAAACAAACTTTTTGCACCTCTTTGGTGTTTTCTTGATTGTGCATCATTAAAAGAAAAGGCATCTTCCATTTGGCATTTTCCATTCATGTCCTAAATTCCACATGCAACAAGGCCAACTTGAAGGATCAAAACTACAAAAAGAAATTGAAAACATGCCAAAAAAAATACAAATCCTTTTCCAAAATGCAACAATATCAATGGTCAATTTCAGTATTATAAAATTGCATGCACCTATTGTAAGAAATTGTTGAAATTAAACATTATAGGTGAAGGTAACTTATCCTTACCACACATGACAAAAGTAGACAAAAACATGTATCAATCATGCATTCCCAACTATCCATGAGTGACGCACTCTTAAGTCCCTTGCTAGACCCACTTGAGGGGTCCAAGTACGTTGAATTGCGAAAAGTTGGGACTTGAGGGCCGCTCCTGACTTCCAGCACTAAAAGGGGGTAGAGGGGCGTGCTAGAAGTCATGGGATTAGACTAGGATGAGGGCCAAGTATTATCTCATTCGAATCTGCATCTAAAACCAACCACAAGAGGGTTAGTTCACATTCGGGAACACCCTTGGGTGTTGGAACAAGCCACGGGCACTTGGACTCACTTGACTCACCACTGCCCGAACTCGCGGGAAGCCACCACTTTCCCCCATATTGTATTTTCTGCAGCTCTCTATGGAGGCTACATCCAAATGGTTTTTTTTCCCGGGACTCCCAAGGAGGAGTCCCGAAACTATCCCGGGTTGGAGTCTTGGGTTGGAGTCGCGGGATTTTGGGAGCTCATATCTCCCGGCTCCGACCTCTGATTGGAGTGAGGTTTGAACCAAAGCTGTAGCTCTCCTCGAGATCTTTTCAATGCCATGTCGCACTCCTTCAGAAGACGTCGGGAAGAGGTCGATTCCTGACTTTTAGTGGTCGGGAGTCAAACTGCCAATTTGACTCCTGGCCCTTCTTTTGCCCATAACTTGGGCTGCACATGTCCAAATGGCACATGCGAGGCCATTTTGGGCATCTACACTTCAAGAACTTTCCATTGATATAAAGAACATTTCAATGCGAGGTGTTTTGACCCTTGAATTTGAGCTCTAAGTTTTCGGGAGTCTCGGAGGACTCCAACTTCCCACTTTTGGGGGTGTGAGTTTCATCCTCACACTTATCCCAAAAGTGGGGTTGCGATAATGAGCTTGGAGGGAAAAAAAGCTAAAGCACAAATGTGTTGTGAACATTGTTAAACATTTCCAAAAGAAAGGAAGTTTGCTGGTATGTAAAAGATGATAGGAATTCTAATGAACCAAGTCACGGAACATTAAAAGTTCCTAATATGCTCCAAAACCTCTAGGCATGATGAATGATCGGTGAAGGTGTTGAAGGAATCCACAATAACATAATGTCTTACCAATTGCAAATGTTAGAGAAACTAAAAGGGTCAATTAGCTTTGGAACACATGCGAAAGTATTGTTGAATAGGCATTTTCTATAGGAGAAGATCACACAAAGAGAAGGAAAAAGGGAGGATGTGGGTCCTTTTTTGGGGGGGCAGGAAATGGGATGGATGGATACTTACTTTGATCAGGTTGGGTGGTTTCAGCTAGCTACACATGTAAGATATATCTTTCCACAAAAAACTTGAACCCAATTTCAATTTCTACGTCAAGAAGACCTTGATCATCATCATCATGTTTACACCACAGAATGCAGGAACTTTGGCTCCAAGGCACAAAATCTTCATACAAATCCATTACTGCCATTATTGCTCCAAAAAATAATTGTAAACCAAACAGAACAACAAAACCAAAGAAAAAAATGCTCTGACATTAAACCTCAGACCTCACAAAGAAAACACTTAGATGCTTAAAGTTCATACCTTCAACTTCATCATACCTCTGACTTGACATAGTGACTTTAGACCTCAAACTTTCGAACTTCAACCTCACACCTTCGACTTGAGACCTTTGACTTGATAGAAAACAACAAAGGACAAGGCAAGTGAAGCAAAGGACATTGCTGCTCAAAAGGTGTCTAAGATAGCTCAAGCTACCAAAGAAAAAGCTGGTCAAGTCAAGGATCATGTTGCTTCAACCTTGGGAACATCATATGAGAAGCCACACAAGGATGATGAAGCTAGATTACTAAACCCAAAGCGTTGCGAGCTCCATCTCAATCTAACCCTAACCCTAATCCCTAACCAATCATATGCCAAAATGCATCGGTTATGTGTTGAATATGCATATGCATATTCATATTATGCATATTCGGGCATATCCATCCATGAGTGACTGGATGTGCATACTGGTACAAGCAATTCCCGCCCGAATATGGATGAGCACCAATTATTGCATGACCGTTTTATGCTGGATATATATAAAGATGAATATTTGAAAAAACAAATTATGTGTATGACTATATGCATATGTGGTTACTATCCAGGTTCATATCTGGATTTTTTTGGGATATATCCGGGGCAACACTGCCCTAAACCATCCATCCGCCATGGTGTGGCGGTTAGTTGCAGTTTCACTTTGGCCCCTCATATTGTAACATCATGTGTTTACAAATCACAAGCTACAGCAGTGTCCAAACTGAGTTATAGGTAAACCATGGTTGTGTAGGTGGTCACCAACCATGGTTTACCTATGATGCTTCTTCAGTGCTTCATGTGTGCACGTATATGTCTATAAAACTCTATTGATTCAACACAAACAGACAAATTTGAATGAAAAAGTGGTGTAATTGAACAAGGGTGTTCTTTCATTTGTCCCCTACAAAAAGAAAAAAGTGGTGTAATTTTTTTAATTTAAAAAAATTTAAAAATTTAAAATATAAATATATATATATATATAGAAAAAGGAAAAAAAAAATCATCTTCAAAATTATGTGGGAATTTCTCCCAGACATGATTTGCATGAAGAAAGTTGGAATCTGACAGGATGGAGGAGTCATTGGAAAACCATCTTTTTGGTGGGGGCACATATGTGGACCTACACTTCCAGACCAACTACATTGGTCTCTCTAGGTAGTCTAAACAACACCCATTGCAAAACCAACAAGGGGTGTGTCACATTGTGGCCTTGTCATTTACATTTTAAAAAGTATCTTAAGGCAAAGAGAAGAATGATGAAAATTCAAATATTTCACCATTCAAAAATATAATCTTCAAAAACAAAATCCTCTAAAAGAAACCAAAAATCCTTCAAGATATTATTATAACTCTATAATAACTAATCTCAAGTTTCAACACAAGCCAAAAATATCATCTTAAAAAAATTCTCCTATAAAAAAATAGACCTATTATTATTACCTAGGGGCCAAAATCCCCTAAGCTACTATTACTAACCTTGAAGAATGAAGCTGAATTAACCTTGCGTCCTTATGAATCTAAACACAATATCCTTGCCTTGTAGGCAAGACCAACAAACCTAGAAACCAAATAACTAAAAAAAATTGTCAATAAATTGCAACACACATATTATTTCTCTAATGGATTTTAAGAAAATGGGGAATTAAGCCACTCACCTAGTCTTTGACTTGGAATAAACCTGTCAAAATTAATTAATTAATTAATTATTTATTTATTTATTTTTGTCACAATTATTTGGATGTGGAAGTGTAGCACATCCCTCTTATTGCTATGGATGGAATAAGTTGTTGTGGGTCAGAGTGAACCAACAGCCACAAGCACACTGTGAGGGATGGATGGATGGATGGATGATAGGTGGACAGGGAAAACTTTCAGTTCCCTAGCTAACCTCGGTTCCCTACCTCAGTTGCCGTTTTATACTTGTGCAGTCACTCTGCATGTAACTCTGTTGGAACTGGTGATCATTTTTTTCAACAAATTTTGTCATTTTTTTTGGGACCAAGAATTGAGAAAATTTTGATTGTTTTTTAAAAAAAATGTAAATTAGACTAATTGGAAAATTTTCCCCAAATGAAAAATTCAAATAATTTTTTTGGTGAAGGAAAACAAAGATTTTAAAAGAGAATATTTTGGAATTTTTTTGCCTTTTTCACCATGAAAAATTTCAAAATAAAATAATCATTTTGACACTAAAATGTTGAACTTGCCATGGTACTATGGTATGTTAATCCAGGCCAAATAACTAGTTTTGTAGACTCTCTCAAATGAGAGAGAGGAGGCCATAGTCCTCTTTAATTTGGCAAAGCAACTGGGACCCAATTTGAGATTCTTGTTTGAGAGGTTTCTAGAGAATATGTAGTAGGTTGCAAACTAAGGAAAGGAGGCAAGCTCGATATCATTACAAAAAACTTATGTGCACAAAGAGAGACTCTTAGAGAAAAGCTCTTGGCAATAATTGTGACTACCAACTATCAAGTTTTGACACTAGATTTTGAGGGTACTAGGGGTTTTACCCTAAACCTTCTGCCCTTTTTTTCTTCATAAAAAATATTAAGACTAGGGTAATTTAGTGTTTTTGAACCACAACTTGAGTCAAGGGTCTTAATGACAACCAACCCCTTTGAACATTGGGGGATCAAACAATGGCAACTATATATATGTATTTAAAGGCCCAAATGAACCACACCTATGCATCATGGATGATGGATGATAAGTGATTAGCAAACATTTTTCTGTTGGGTTTCAATTCCCTATTTTAACAATGGTGGTTAATTTGGTTGCTTTCTTTTACTACCTTCCTCCTAGGAACCTACCTGCTAATGGATTGCTAGTATGTAAGTAGTAAAAAAAACAGCCCTTACCTTTTTAAGCTACTTTCACACATAGTGATAGCAAGGTTGGTAAAGTTAATATAAGTTACAATTGGTTCACATTATGCATCTAGTCATTGGTATGTTGTCTATGTGGTGTGAACACATGGCACATTACTAAACACATTACTTAATGTGCTAGTGATTAGTGATAAACTATTGTTGATTACTTCAAAAGCTTGGAAAAATGTAGATTTTCACCTCTATCTTCAATTGCAAATCACCACCATGAATTCACACGACATAAGTTATCGACATGTAACACTTGGCCCAGTCTCTCTCTCCAAAATGCACGAAAATTCGAACTTCGCAAACTCGTGTTTGCTTAGTTGTTGCACATTGCTTCTCACTTCTATGCATTTTTCTATTGCATCAATCTTCTATATTTCTTTGTTGTGCATCTCTATTGTGCATATTTTTCTATGTGTTCCTTCTACGCATCTTGCTACATCTTTTTTGTGTGTGTGCCTTTATCTTGGAAACACTTAGTGCATGTAGCAATGTTGAATAAATTAATTTACGATGTACACAATGGATGCAAGTAATGCAAATTATATTGAAAAAAACACATGTTTGAAAGGAGGATCTAATAGCAACAATGGAATTCGACAACACAATGTCAATTGGGAGCGCAATGAAGTGCTTGTGCTCATCGAGTGTAAACATACAGAGTATGCTAGAGAAAAAATAATTATTGATCCATGAGCTCGTATGATTCCTACAACACAATGATGGAACCAAGATTATGAAAGAGCTTCAAAGCAAGATCAATATGTTGTCAGCACATAATGGAAAAAAAGGACAAATGGAATATATTGAACTTATATCTGAAGAAAATTGCAAACTATCACAAGGGGACAAGTCACAATACTTCTTTCTAAAAGCTTCTAATGTCAATAAAAATGGCAAGTTGAACTTGTCAAGGCACTTCAACCAAAACTATTATGAGGCAATATAAGTGTTTCAAGGAGAATGGAAAATCAATGTTCCATTCCATGTTTGGGACATATAAGTGGATGGAGGTGGGAATTACATCATGCTAGTATCAAAACTAGATATACAAAAAGATCATGATTTAGCATAACCATGACATTTATTCATGAAGAGCTTCTTGACAAAGACTATCTAGTAAATGAACACACATGCGACAACAATGCAACAATTTCAATTCGAGTGAATGGATAGACATGGATGATTTTTTGAAAAAAAATTCATCATTATAAAACACCTTCATCAACTTATTAGTCCATCAAACTTTGTGTTCACAACCAACAAAAAAGTGGTCACACCTAACAACATAGAAGTTTTCAATGACCCCGACTACACTTGGAAACGTGGGAATTAAACAAAAATGAAGTAATGACTTTTCACTAGTTATTGAAACAACTAACAAGAACAAGGAGGTGATGGTGGAAGCCCTAGACTGAGTTGTGGATTGTCTCAACATTACACAAATTGAAATTGAAAACAAATAGAACTTAATCCATGAATGCACTTTCAAAAAACACATCTAATACTAAAACAAAGAGACAAGAAAATTCACAAGGTATTTACATGGTGAACATCCTTTCTAACCTCAACATAACTATGTGCCATGTTTTCATACACAATGAAAAAATAAGTTTCCACCAATGAATTTGAGTTTAATTTCATTAAATGAAAAATGATCCAAAAATAGATGTTCAATGATTCAATGATTCAAAGAAAAATTATTGAAGATTTAGTGATGAATCAAATTGTTTAGTGAGTTTAGATTAGGTGAGACATCTAAATTTTGTTTGCAATAAAATAATTCACAAACAACTATTTCATTTCAAAGATTGAACATTCATTTCAAGCAACATTACAAATTTTTTTGAAAGATTTCAATACACATGATGCAACTTGTTTCCAAGATATTGTTCCAAAATTATTTGTTGATTTTTTAAAAAAATTTTCAAACCTTGTAATTTTGTTTCCATGTATGTTTCAATTTCAACTCCATGTTTTGCAACAATCCAATCCCATGTTCATTCATCTTTCTTTGGTTGCCAAAATGAACATTTACACCTCTATTTTAAAACTTTAGCTACATCATCAAACTATATATGTTCAAGTCCTTTCCATCAAGGATCATATTATGAAGGATGTAACAAAAAAGGAGAATAACAAGGTTAGTTTTCAACAACAATTATCTGAAGTGTTTTTAAAAAATCATTCGAGAGTTCTTGACAACATTTTTACCTTCAAAAAATTGTCTATTGAAGAATGATTCTAAAATAATGTGGTGAACATTTTTTTGTTTGTGCGGAATCATCAATCAAGGTAATAAAAAGTATCTTTTATCACCTTTATGTAAGGTTTGATGTCACATTTGCCATGGTCTATTCGAATAGACCTCCATGAATAACCTTTTGACACAAAAGTGAAATACACAAAATGTGAATGTTGTTCATCAACCTTGCATTCCAACAAATAGATTTTTTAATTTTTTTCTATAATCAACTATGGTTTGAAGCTACATGTTATTGTATGAGAGTAATTAATTTCACATTATTCCCGCAATTTGAGAATGTAATTTTTTTAATAATGTTGATTGTTCCATGGATTGTTGGAAAATCACAAAATTCCTTGAAATAACTTAAACCAAGTCCTCTCCATTTGGCCATGTGATTTGATTTTGAAACACCTAATTCATAAACCATACAAACTCACACAAAAATGAATGAACAATGAACTTGCCCATTATAAACATTCTACTGCAATGTAAGTATTCAACTTTGTGAATGAAGTTAGACAAAAAAACATGAAATTTGAATGGTCACAAGCACTATGTATAAAAATAAATAAATAAATTTGCACCAAAGGTTTTAGTTTCATGGTTGATTGTCACACAAACTCCCATGCCAACTTGAAATGTTCAATTCATTTATAATCATAATATTGGGTCATTAAAAAAATGTGCAAACTAGGTGCATGCTTTTACTTTCACCCAATCACCAAATTTTTTTTTTGAATAGCAAATAGTAAATAAGTGACATTTTATATTCATGCAACAAAACAACATTCACAATAGTTTGCAAAATCTTGTTTATTTCCATTGAATCTACATGGTCGATGTTCCAAAATGAGGAAGTCATGTTGTTAGAATATGTTTCATAACATGATACTAAATATTCATGTTTTTGATAAATCAATTACAAGAAATGTGTTAGCAACACAAGCTTGAGGAAACATATGTTGCACATGATGCACAATGATGACAATGACAAGGATTTACAAAAAAAATAAAATGAGAAAATAATAAATAACAAACACGGGTTTCAACAAAAAGAAATGTTAAGTATTAACAAATGAAGCAATAGGAGAGTTTGGTAGATAAGATACACATCTATGAGTAGTTAATGACAACATCAAATGAAGGACCATGAAATTCAAACAATTGTGAAAAAAAATTTAATAACTTGAAAATCCTTGAATAACTAAGTGAAAACTTGAGTAATTGAGCAAAACCTTAAGTGATTGTAGTTGTCTTAAAAGAAAACAAAAACTTGAGAGATTATGAACATGAAGAACTTCAACGGGAATTTGAACAAAAGCTTGAATGAGATGTGAATGTGAAGAATTAGAATGAAAAGAGAGAAAGAAAAATGAAAACACAATCTCACCATGAGAAAAATCACTTGCTATTTGCAAGAAGCAAATAGATGATGCCCATTCATCACAATTAGTGTTTCTACATATGTAAAGTTGTGAATAACAATAAAGGGAAAAGTAAACATGTTAGTAGTAAGTAAGGATTTGTGTCCAAATGGTGATAGGTGGGTTAGGTAAGTTAAGTTAATAGTTGTCAATATCTAGATTAGTTGTCAATAAATAGTTTAATAATTAAATAAGGGGTCTTACCCTCATGTGTGAATATAATTTTAGTTGTATATTGTTCTTACCAATCAAACTTATCTATTTAGTGAGTGGCCACCCACTTTCTTACCCATCTACTTATATATATGGCATACTTCTTACAACATGGGCTACCAAGGTGAAATTAACACAAATTCATCTTTGGGTGGTACCATTATCAACATTGCACCCCAATTTTTTTAGATTCATTTAATTTTAGGACAATGTAGGACTCATTTAAAGATGACTTTTCATTTCAAATTTTATATCAAAAGATTATCGAAGCTTTGTAAAACTTGAAATTTCAATTGAATTTACAAAAAAATTAAGTTATAATATTTCAAATGAATGATCAAGGAAAAAGTTTCAAGAAAATAATATTCTGGGTTCCTTTGTTTAGAACACAAAAGGAACATTTTTTCATGTTTTTAAACTTTTTTAATTTTTAGAAGGGCCTAAAATGGTATTGTATTTTATTTAATTAATAAATAATGGATTGAAGTGATCATAAATTTTTGAACAATTTTCAAAGGTCAAGACTAGAAGGTCTTAAAGGGCCATTGTATTCATGTTTACAAATTTCCAATAATACCCATTATTTTTAAATTTTCAATCTCTATTTGGGGCCATACCTTAATGACTATAATTGATAAACCAAAGGAAAAAGTTTTTACAATGGTGCAATGTGACAGTTAATGATAAGGGGTTAAGAATTTCAAGAACACATGTCAAGAATGGTTCAAGAACACAATTTTTTTACTTGGGTAGCTTATGTAGGTGTTTACAAATTTTATATAATGTGTACATAGGTGAGGAACACAAAGCCCATGTGGTGCAATTCAACAATAAAAAGGACATTTAAAAAAGTATGTTTCTTTAATTAAATTAAATTGGGTTCATCTTTCCTTGGATTTTGGTGAGGTGGTTCTTAGTTATACCACTTAAGGATGGGTTTGCCCACCATATATTAAATCAATTGAAGTTCATTCACAACTAAGTTACAATAGGCATCCAGTGGATGGTGCATTCATGGGTGTTGGTTTGATTTAATCATATTTCAAGAACTTTTCTTCTATTTCCCATTAGGATAAATTTCATCTTCAAATGTCACCCATTGTTTTTTATAATTTGCAAAAACCATCCAAGGATCAAATTCAAGCACAAAAAATCCCTTTGCTACTCACATCAACCATATGAGTGAAGAGGGTGATTGCTCACTTAATTGAACATCTCCTAGGCAACCAAAAATATTCACACTGGTGGATGTAGATGCCGCTGGTAATCAATTCCTAGTGTGTTTTGAAAGATTATCATTACAAGCCATCTAAATGAATACCTTATGTTGTGGTGACATCAATAGTGCTGAAATGATATTTGGCAAAACCATAATCCTAAATCATGTTTTCTAATGATTGTAGCCCTTACCCATGAGGAAATCATGAATTACTAGCCATAGGTTGGGTGTGATTTGGCTTCATCCACAAATCTTGCAATTGAACCCTGGCTCAAAACAAAATTTCTTCACAAAATTAACAACTTAGCCCAATCACCTAATGAAAAAAACAAGTGCAATTTCGATTTTTGACAATATGGAAAAAAAAACTATTACAATTGAATTACCAATGTTCCACCTTGGGACCTATCATGTAAACCCTCCTTCTTCCCTCTATGCCTTTTTAGGTAACTACCTATGTGAGTGGGTAAATATTAAGAGCTTAGGTGGTTACCATATAAGTAGTTAAGTAGGTAAAGTACATAGTGCTTATTAAGTAAGTAGTAGATACATGTGGATGGTCGATAGGTACATAGTTAACCATTGTGGTTAACTATAGAACAATAATATCATAAACACATGTTTCCTATTCGAACATCATCCATCTTGCATGTTTTGTTGTTTAGTGTTGGTTCAATGTTTAATCTAGGCATTACCATAAGACATTCCATGGTTTATATATCATACTATTGTTCTACTATCTTCTTCTAAACATTTAAATCCCTTAGAACAAGTTTGGAACATATGGACACTTTGATGAGTTTAGTACATTTGATGTCATCAAAATCTAGACCATGCCAAATCTGCTCAACCTAGTAGACACTCAAAATTAATCTTAAAGTAATCCTTACTTTGGGCTTGATTTTATTCCTTATTGCACTCAATCATCCTCCCTTTCGAGTTATCCATATACAAGGTTCATCAAAGTGAAGATCACTCCTCAAAACTAAAGATGATGTCTCAAAAATGACCACCATCATTTCTTTTAAAACTAAATTATGATCTACCTAGGTAAGGGGTTAACTAAGTTAGGGCTTACCTACTTGCCTACTATTCTATAGGTTACCCACCTACCTATACCTACCTACCCTTGGGGTACTTATTTATTTAGTACCTATCTACCTCCTACTTACCCACCTACCCATTAGGATAGGGATGATAAAAAGCCTACTTAAGGACTACCTAGAGGATACCAAGGGGCCTACCTAGTTTAAGGAATACTTGTGAACTATTTATGAGGTTACATAAGGCTTACATAAGGGGTCATAAGAATGTTTCGTACGCTAGGGAATATGTAAGGGTTATTTAAGGTGCTACCTAAGAAACCTAAAGGATTACTTGAAGACTACTTAAAGACCATGAAGGGATATACCTAGGTTATGGGCTATCTAAAATAAAGGTTATCAAAAGTCTACATAAGAAGTTACATAGGGACTACTCAAGGTGTTACATAGGGGCTATATCAGGACCTAACTAAGTTAGGGGATACCTAAGGATTAGGTAACGGGGATACTTAAGGAACTACATATGGTTTACATAGGGGCTATGAATCAGTCCTAAATAACACCTAAATAGTCCCTATGTAAGCCTTAGGTAACTCCCTTTTGCACTATGACCTAACCTTAGGTAGTTCCCTAAATAACTCTTAGGTATCCCCTAACTTAAGAAATTCCTAATTAGCCCTCACAAGTAGGCTCTATGTATCCCTCTAAATAGGCTATATGTATCCCATAGCCTATTTAGGCCCCTAAGTGTCTCCTTAGGTAGGCCCTTAAAATAACCCTTCAGGTAGGTTTTATGTAGTCCCCTATGAAGGCTTGTGATATTCCTAGGGAGATGTAGCCCATTAAATTAACCCTTAGGTATTCCATAACCTAAGTAGGTCTTTGAGAAAACAGACAAACAATGATGTCCCACCTATTTAGTGGCCTCACAAGCCCATCCAACAATGAATGGTGGGGTTAAAAAGATGCCGGTTAATTAACCTTGTGTTAAGTGTTAACCCTTAGTTCTAGTAATTTGTATATTTTTCAAAAAACAAATTCCTGGGTTTTTGGTTTGGATCCAGTTCTTTCTAGGTACCGGAACTAGAACCGGCGGTTCTTAGAAGCCAAAAAAGCGGGTACCCGTGCAACACTGGGTTGTGACTTGTGTGGCCTTTTGAAAATTGGAAGTAAATTTGACAAACAGAAACCATTGTTGGACGGATATCACTTTCTTCATTAGACACTCATTTTTTTAATCTCCTCGGGTATATGCCGGAGGTGACTCGGCAGATATCCGTTGACTAGACAAACCCCTGGAGCACATCATGGAAAGAACCGGCACCCTCATGTCTTCAACCACCAGATGAGAACAGGTTCTCAATCTAGGGCTAGGTTAGGGTTAGAGCATTAGGTTAAGGTAAGGTCTCTCAAGCAATTAATGTATATATATATATGAATTAAAAAGGTGTAAACTAAATCAAAGAGCCGATTTATTATTCGACTATTATGATATCAAAGAGAAAGTTTTAACAAATATCCAGTCGGAGAAAAAAAAATTGACTCTAACTATGAGGACTAGAAATTTAATTTCTGAAATG
>Ga0116229_10001493_pt1 | contig 36821 bp, 34 predicted proteins | sample S1TSphgellanicum_3_FD_87313 | JGI IMG/M metagenome (GOLD analysis project Ga0116229, IMG submission 87313) | Host-associated microbial communities from peat moss isolated from Minnesota, USA - S1T2_Fc - Sphagnum magellanicum MG | ecosystem: Host-associated > Plants > Peat moss > Unclassified...
CCGCGAAGCACACGACGCTGCCGCGGTTTCTGTATGCCCTGGGCATCCGCGATGTGGGCGAAGCGACGGCGCTGGCGCTGGCGCAGCACTTCAGGGAGTTGCCGGCACTGCGGGAGGCTTCGGAGGAGCAGATCCAACGCGTTCCCGACGTGGGTCCGGTGGTTGCCGCGAATGTCGCGGCCTACTTTCGCGACCCGGAGAACGCGGACATCGTCGACCGGCTGCTTGCCGCCGGCATCACCTGGCCTGCGCCCGCGCAGGTGGATGTCGCGACGGAATTGAGCGGCAAGACCTTCGTGCTGACCGGCACTCTGGAGACCATGACACGCGAAGCGGCGGAGCAGGCCATCATCGAGCAGGGCGGCAAGGTGAGCGGCAGCGTGTCGAAGAAAACCAGCTACGTGATCGCGGGCTCCGAAGCGGGATCCAAACTAGCGAAGGCCGGGCAGCTGGGCATCGCAGTGCTCGACGAGGCCGCATTCCTGAGTTTGCTCAACAAGTAGCGGAATCGCAGCAGCGGCCAGCGAGGCCGCGAACCTGCGATGGATGAACGGGTAGCAGATTCGCCGCAGCGGCCAGCCAGGCCGCAGACCTGCGATGGCTGAACGGGTAGCAGATTCGCCGCAGCGCCCGACGAGGCCGCGTTCCAGGGATGGATGGACAGGGAACTGACCGGCAAAAAAATCGAACAGGGAGCGGAGCGGATCGCTTCCGCTCCCTGGCCGAAACACGTCCGCGGTCAGAGCGGCTTCTTGTCGATCTTCGCGGTCGCTCTCAGGCTCTCGATGTACGCCTGGAATTTCTTTTGCAGGATACCGTTGGTGAGTTGCGGCTTGAATTGATCGAAGGGCGCATCGCGGGTGTCGTCGAGCCGGATGATGTGCCAGCCGTACTGCGTCTGCACCGGTTCAGCCGAGATCTCGCCTTTCTTCATCGACTTCACAGCATCGCCGAACGGCTTCACCATGCGCGCCGTCGTGAACCAACCCAGATCGCCGCCATTCGCCTTCGAGGTGTCGGTGGATTCGGCTTTGGCAACGTCTTCGAATTTGGCGCCGCCCTTGAGTTTCTTGATGAGTTGTTCGGCCTTCTCCTTGGTCGGCACCAGGATGTGCGCCGCGTGATACTCGGTCTTGTCGGTCGCAGCGTCGTACGCGGCGTGCAGTTCCTCATCCGTGGGCTCGTGGCTCTTCAGGTACTTCTGCGCGGCGGCGTCCGCCAACACCTGGGTGCGCACCAGGACCAGCCGCGTGGCGATGTCCGGGTCGTTGGCCAGGCCGTCCTTGTCCGCCTGGGCCGCGATCAGCTGCATGTTGATCATCTGGTCGAGCACCTGGTTCTTCTCGTCCGGTGTGACGTCGGTCGCGGGTTTGCCGCGCAGCAGGCTCTTCAGGTAGTCATCGTACGCATCGCGCGTGATGGGAGTGCCGTCGACCGTTGCGACGGTAGGCGAGGTCGGGGTGGCGGCTGCCGGCGCGGGTGCCGCTGCCTGCTGTCCCTTGCCGCACGCCGCCAGCACTATGGTAATCGCTGCCGCCGCGGCCACGCGTGTCCACTGGGCAGTTGAAAATTGCGTCATTTGGTTCCTCTACAGACGAAAAAAGGCCGCTATGGCCGACATGGCCGACGCGCCCGGGGGCCGCATCTTAGCCGTTAGCGCGCGATCTCACCAATTATTGAGTCCGAGGGGCTCCTACGGCGCCGACGCATCGATCGCCAGGGCGTGGATGTCGGTTTTGAGCAGGCCGTCGACCGCGGCGTAGATCAGGCGGTGGCGCGCCACGGGTGGCATGCCGCGGAATGCCTCCGACACGATACGGACGCGAAAATGGCCGTGGCCTTGCGCGGCCCCCGCGTGACCCGCATGCAGATGACCTTCATCCTCGATTACCAGCACCGAGGGCGCGAACCGCGCTTCCAGGCACTGCCTCAGTCGTTGTTCGCGGCCGGTATCGGAAGAAGGCATCAAGCGTCCACCGCCACCGGCTTGGTCTTGCCACTCAGCCACAGAACTTGCGGAATCATGAACAGCATGGTGGCCGGGGTGATGCCGTAGACCTTGAAGTGGACCCATGTGCTTTCCGGAAAGTTCCAGGCCACATACAGGTTCGCCGCCGCCAGCAGCGCGAACCAACCCACCCAGAGCGAGTTGATCATCAGCCAGGTGCGCGCCGGTACCGACAGCGGTTCATTGAACGTGGTCTCGAACATGCGGCGCGCGAGCGGCTGCTTGCCGATGAACATACTGCCGAAAAATGCGATTGCGCCGAGCCCGAGCAGCACCGTCGGCTTCCACTGGATGAAGCGCCGATCATGCAGCAACAGCGTGGCGGCGCCGAGCGACAGCACCACGATCACAGTGATGACGTGCATGGTTTTGTAACGGCCGGTGCGCAAGCGGTGTACGACGAGCTGCAGCACGCAGGCGAGCATCAAAGCCGCGGTCGCCCAGTAGATGCCCAGCAATTCGAAAACCACCAGGAATACGATGAGCGGTGACAATTCGAGCAGCATTTCCATCCGCGTATCATAGCCGACCTAAGTGAGCATCTACCTGCAACTGCACCCCGTCTCCCCGCAGCAGCGCTTCGTGCGCCAGGCCGCCGACAGTCTGCGTGGCGGGGGCGTGATCGTGTACCCCACCGATTCGTGTTATGCGCTCGGCTGCCATATCGGCGACAAGGCGGCGCTGGAGCGTATCCGCGACATTCGCCAAACCGACCGCAATCATCACTTCACGCTGGTTTGCCGCGATCTTGCCGAGGTCGGCAAGTACGCCCTGGTCGAGAATTGGCAGTACCGGCTGCTGCGAGCCCACACGCCGGGCCCGTACACGTTCCTGCTCAAGGCCTCGCGTGAGACGCCGCGCCGCCTGAAGCACGAACGGCGCGGCACCATCGGCTTGCGGGTGCCGGACCATCCGGTCACCGCCATGTTGCTCGGCGAATTGGGCGAGCCCGTCATGAGTTCGACCCTGCTCCTGCCGGGTGAGGATCTGCCGCGCACCGATGCCAGGGAAATCTACGAAAAGCTCGAACACAGCGTCGATCTGGTGCTGGACGGCGGCAATTGCGGGCTCATCCCCACCTCGGTGATCGATCTGTCCGGCGATCGGGCCATTGTGGTGCGCCAGGGACGCGGCGACGTAAGCCCCTTTGTGACTTAAGCCACCGTATAATGAGCCAAGCTTCGGGCAATAAAGCTCGTGTATATTCTAAGTTACGAGTATAAGCATTGGATTTATTTGTATTTCTCTCCAAAGTCTCTGTCTACGCAATCCCGGTACTGTATGCAATCACCCTGCACGAAGTCGCGCACGGTTGGATGGCCAGGTATTTCGGTGACCGCACCGCCGAGATGCTCGGGCGCTTGAGTTTGAATCCTCTGCGGCACATCGATCCGGTCGGTACCTTGCTCGTACCGGGGCTGCTGCTCGTGGTCGGCGGTCCCTTGTTCGGGTGGGCGAAACCGGTACCGGTGGCCACCAGTGCACTCACCCACCCGCGCCGCGCCATGATTTTGGTGGCGCTGGCGGGACCCGTGGCGAATCTTTGCATGGCGGGCCTGTGGTGCGCGGTGCTCGGCGGGATCACGCGCGTGCCTGCCAACGACACCCTGGTGTATTGGATCGCGCTGATGGCGCAGGCGGGCATTTTGATCAACGTGGTTCTGGCCGTGTTCAATTTGCTGCCCATCCCGCCGCTCGACGGCGGCCGCGTGCTCGCGGGATTGCTGCCGCCGCGCTTGGGAGCTCGTTTGGACAAAATCGAGCCGTTCGGTTTTCTGATCGTGCTGGGGCTGTCCGCGTTCGGATTGTTCGGCTGGCTGCTCGATCCGGCGTACCGAGCCATCGGCCGTCTGATCAAGACGGTGTTCGGGTCGCCGGCATGAGCAGCACGGCGCAAAACCGCCGGGTATTGTCGGGCATGCGACCCACCGGCCAGCTGCATCTCGGCAACTACCACGGCGCATTGAAGAATTGGATCGAACTGCAGTACCAGTACGAATGCTATTTTTTCGTCGCCGATTGGCACGCACTCACGACGGGCTACGAAGACACCTCCAAGCTCGAGGAGCACGTGTGGACCATGGCCATCGACTGGCTGGCCGCGGGCCTCAACCCGGGCGTCGCCACGCTGTTCATTCAATCGAAGGTTCCCGAGCACGCGGAGCTGCATCTGCTGCTCTCCATGGTCACACCGGTCGGTTGGCTGGAGCGCGTCCCGTCGTACAAGGATCAACAACTGCAGCTTGCCGATCGCGACCTCAGCACCTACGGTTTTCTGGGCTACCCGTTGCTGCAGTCCGCCGATATTCTGTTGTACCGCCCACAATACGTGCCGGTTGGAGAGGATCAGGTCGCGCACGTCGAGATCACGCGCGAGGTGGCGCGGCGTTTCAACCACATTTATGGCCGCGAGCTCGAGTTCGAACAGAAGGTGGAGAAGGCCATCAAGAGCCTGGGTGCGCGCAATTCGACCATGTATCGTGCACTGCGCAAGGAATATCAGGAGAAGGGCAATGTCGACGCGCTCGCCAAGGCGCGCGCGATGCTCGAATCGAACGCGCGGCTCACGGTGGCCGACCGCGATCGTTTGCTGGGCTTCCTCGAAGGCACCGGCATCGCGATCCTGCCCGAGCCTGAAGTACTGTTGACCGCGACGCCCAAGGTGCCTGGGTTGGACGGACGCAAGATGTCCAAATCCTACGGCAACACCATCGGCCTGCGCGAAGATCCGGATTCGATCGCCAAGAAATTGAAGGCCATGCAAACCGATCCGGCGCGCGTGCGCCGCACCGACCCCGGCGATCCGGATAAATGTCCGGTGTGGGATTTGCACAAGATATATTCGACCGCGGACACCCAGGAGTGGGTGCAACGGAATTGCCGCAGCGCCGGCATCGGCTGCCTGGAGTGCAAGGCGCCGTTGATCGAAAAGGTGATCGAGGAAGTCACGGCGATCCGCAAGCGGGCGCAGGAGTTTGAAGAGAATCCGGACCTGGTCCGGGGTATCATCGCGGAGGGGTGCGAGCGCGCTCGCGGTACGGCGCGCGACACGATGGACGCAGTACGTCAAGCCATGGCCATGGACTACCGGTGAAACCTGAATTGACTCTGGTGCAGAAGACGGCGGCGGCGCCGGCGGCTCCTGTGGCTCAACCGGCGCAGAAACCGGCCCAGGGCGAGATGCCGTTTGCGGTCGTCGAAGGGCAGCCCGTCACCCTCATGCCGCGCGATCTGTACATCCCGCCGCAGGCGCTCGAGGTGTTCATCGAGGCGTTCGAAGGACCGCTCGACATGCTGCTGTACCTGATACGGCGCCAAAATCTCGACATCCTCGATATTCCGATTGCGGAAATCACGCGCCAATACATGCGCTACATCGAGCTGATGCAGGTGCTGCAGCTGGAATTGGCGGGTGAGTACCTGTTGATGGCGGCGACCCTCGCGGAAGTGAAATCCCGCATGCTGCTGCCGCGCGTCGGCGGCGATGAGCCGGCGGGCGAAACCGACCCGCGCGCGGAGCTGGTGCGCCGCCTCCAGGAATACGAGCGTTTCAAACGCGCCGCCGAGGGAATCGATCGCATGCCGCGGCTCGAGCGCGACACCTGGGTGGCGACGGCCGACCTCGTGGACCGCAAGGTGGTGCGCATTCCGCCGCAAGTCACGCTGCAGGAGATGTTGCTGGCGTTTCAGGAGGTCCTGTCGCGCAGCGACATGTTCGCCCATCACCACGTGCAGCGCGAACCGCTCTCCGTGCGGCAGCGCATGACCGACGTGCTGGCGACGCTGTCGTCGCACACGTTCATGGATTTCGTGCACCTGTTCCGCGCCGAGGAGGGGCGGCGCGGTGTGACCGTGACCTTCGTCGCCATCCTGGAGCTGATGCGCGAGGGACTGATCGAGCTCACGCAGGTGGAAGCCTATGCACCGCTGCACGTGCGGCTCGGCAATCCGGCCCGGCACCTCAAACTGGTTGCCGACGACGGCTCCTAAGACCCACGCGAGAACCCAATGAACGATCACTACGTCAAGAATGTCATCGAGGCGGCCATGCTGGCGGCCGGCCGGCCGTTGACGATCGATGAGCTCGTGGGCGTGTTCGACGAGCGCGATGGGTCGAATGCCGACGAGGTGCGCGGCGCGCTCGCTGCGCTGCGCGCCGACTACGAGACGCGAGGGCTGGAATTGCTCGAAGTGGCGAGCGGCTTCCGCATCCAGATCCGTGCCGCGGTGGCGGAGCCCGTGTCGCGGCTGTGGCAGGAGCGGCCGGCGAAGTACTCCCGCGCGCTTCTCGAAACGCTGGCGCTGGTCGCCTACCGCCAGCCGATCACGCGCGGCGAAATCGAGCAGATCCGCGGTGTCGCGGTCAACCCCAACATCATCAAGACACTGCTCGAGCGCAGCTGGATACGCGTGGTGGGTCATCGCGACGTGCCGGGCAAGCCGGAACTGCTCGGGACAACCCGCGAGTTCCTCGACTATTTCGGCCTCAAGAAGCTCGACGACCTGCCGACGCTGACGCAACTCAAGGAGTTGGAGGAGCTGCGGGTGCAACTGACCTTGCCGGGTGCGGATCCGCAGGCCCAGCCGGCGGCGGATGACACCGGTGACGATGAGGAGCAAGACCCGCCCGAGGCACGCGACGCGGACGCTGCGGCGGACGCGCATGGCGCCGCCGACGTGGACGGCGTGTCCGATGCGGACGACGCGTCGCCGCGGCCTCAAGGCCTCGTGGCGAGCGGCACGCACGACCCGAATTGATGCGACCGCGGCCGCCACGCCAGCGGCCCGCGCCGCGACAGGAACCGCTCCCGGCGGAACGGGTGCAGAAGCTGCTGTCGGCGGCCGGCATCGGTTCGCGGCGCGAAGTGGAGCGCTGGATCCGTGAGGGCCGTTTGCAGGTGAACGGCGACGTGCCGGCGCTCGGCGCCAAGCTCAACTCCCGCGATCGCATCACCTTGGACGGACGGCCCGTCAGACTGCATACGCCGGCGGTCAAGGAATCGCGGGTGCTGTTGTTTCACCGTTCACCGGGCGACACGCTGGATATCAAGGCGGCGACCTCGCGTGCGGCGGAACACCTGAAATTGCCGCGTGCGTCGGGGCGCTGGCTCGCGATCCAGCCCATGCCGCCGGTCGACGGCGGCCTCGAGATTCTGACCGACGACGGCTCGTGGGCCCACCGGGTCTCGCGGGGCGTACACGCACTCACTGTGGACTTCGTGCTGCGCATGCGCGGTCCCCTCGACGATCGCCTGGTACAGGAGTTTCGCGAAGCGGCGGACTGCGAGGGCGAGGCGATCCATATTCTTCGAGCGGAGGCGCAATACGGCGAAGGTTTCAATCACTGGCTGAACGTGACGGTGCGTGCGACCCGGTCCGCCCAGGTGAGGCATTGGTGGGCCGCGCGCGGCATCATCGTCAGCAGGCTGATGCGGGTGCGGTTCGGCCCCGTGCATTTGTCGCGGGATCTGCCGCGCGGGCATTCGCGCGCCATGCTCGCGAGCGAGCGCAATGCGCTCATCAACGAAATCGACGCCGCAGTGACCTTGGCCGACGCCGCCGGCGATACCGCAACGGAATCGACGCCGCAGTGACCTTGGCCCAAGGCCGCCGGTGAGACCGCAACGGAATCGACGCCGCAGTGACCTTGGCCCAAGGCCGCCGGTGAGACCGCAACGAAGTCGACGCCGCAGTGACCTTGGCCCAAGGCCGCCGGTGAGACCGCAACGGAATCGACGCCGGACCCGCCCGCGACGATGCGACGGAATGGACGCCGCGGCGCCCGCAGCCGGCCCTCTTTAATTGCTGGCCGGCTGCGACTCCTGCAGCAGTTGCGCCAAGTATTGCTGCCAAACGGCCGCCCACGAATGTGTGCCGTGTCCATGGGTTTGCTCCGACGCCGGCAGCAGCACGAAATGTCCGAATTTCACATGCTTGATTTCGCGCTCGGCGATGCCGAGTTCCGGCGGATTGATGAAGTCGTCGGCGGAGTTGACCTGCATCAGCGGTACTTTGATGGCATCCAGGTGCGGCTCGGGGTCGTAATTGCGGGACGCGGCGAATTGGTACAGCAAGTCGTTGGCGTCCAGATCCTCGAGCTCGCGCTGCATGAATTTGTCCAGGAACGTGTCGGCGGCCTCCCGCGTCGGCAGCGCGATCTGCATTTGGATCGGCGCACTGCCGGCGAGCAGCAGCACCCCGGCGGCATTGCGCAGCGCGCCCAGCGGTTCGCTTTTGTACTCGCCGCCCAGCCACTGCGGATCGGTTCGGATCGCCTCGATGACCAGGCTGCGCATCAGACGGTTGCGCCCGGCGATCTGCACCGGCAGGCAGGCCAACGGCATCAAAGCATCCGCAAAATCCGGATAGGTCTCGCCCCACAGGAAGGTGTGCATGCACCCCATCGAGGTTCCGAGCACCAAGCGCAGGTGATCCACCTGCAAGCCCTGCAGCAGTAGGGCGTGCTGTGCCGCCACCATGTCCGCGTAGTCGTACTGAGGGAAGCGCGCGTGCAGCGCGTCGCTCGGCTTGCTGGATTTTCCGTGACCGATGCCGTCCGGCAATATGAGGTAGTACTTCGTGGCGTCGAGCAATTGGCCGCGGCCGAACAGCTCGCCGGCGAAATGTTCATTGAGCAAGCTATGGCCCGAACCGCCGGTGCCATGCAGAAGCAGGACCGCGTTGTCGACCCTGCCGCGCGCGTCGCGGTGCGGCTTGCCGTAGGTGGTGTAATGCAAACGCAGCTCCGGCAGCATCTCGCCGGAGGCGAAATGAAAATCGCCAACCACGTAGTCGGCCTCGATCGAAGGAAGGCCGGGCACCGGCCATTGGACGCCGGCCGCGGCACAGGTCGCCCACAGCACGCCCGCAAGCGCGCCGGCCGCGGCGCAGGTTGCCCACAGCGCGCCCGCAAGCGCGCCGGCCACCGCCCCGGCCGCGGCGCAGGTTGCCGACAGCGTGCCCGCAAGCGCGCCGGCCACCGCCCCGTGTCTTGAATGCATGACTGCTCCCCCGGTTTGGTTTACTGCGCTTCGATGTATTGACCATCAATGCCGCGGCCGTGGGCGCTCAGCAGGTACAGGAACGGACCGCTCACGGAGGCCGGCGACGGCACGGTGTTCGGATCTTCGGCCGGATACGCGGCGGCACGCATCGGCGTGCGCATGCGCCCCGGATTCACGCTGTTGACGCGGACATTCGCCACGCCGTCGAGCTCCTGCGAGAGCATGCTGCGCACGGACTCGAGACCGGTCTTGGCGACGGCGTAGGCGCCCCAGAAAGGCCGCTGATTGTTCACCACCCCGCTGCTGACGAAAATGACCGATGCGTCCTCGGAACGGCGCAGAGTCGGCAGCAGCACCTGGGTCAAGATGAACGGGGCGGTGAGGTTGACGTGCAGTACCCGGACCCAGGTCGGCACGTCGTACTGTTCGAGCGGGGTGCGATCGCCCAGAAGCGCCGCGGCGTGCACCACGCCGTCGAGTCTGCCGAATTCGCTGCCGATGGTTTTGGCCAAGCCGTCGTAGTTTACGGCCGTCGCCGTCGCGAGGTCGAGCATGGCGATCGCGGGCTGCGGCGCTCCCATCGCCGTAATTTCGTCGTAGACCCGTTCGACCTTGGCGGCGGTGCGACCGGACAGGATCACGCTCGCACCGGCGCGCGCGCACTCGAGCGCGAGGGCGCGGCCCAAGCCGCCGCTTGCGCCGGTAATCAGGATCACGCGCCCGCTGAGCAGATCGGGCGGGGCGCTGAAGTTTTTGGGGATCATGGCGTCTCCGGCATGGCAATGGAATCTCGCGGCTCGGGGTCGCGCGGCCCGGAATTGCGCAGGTCGGAATTGCGCGAGGCGGCATCCCGCCGGTCGGCATCGCGTGGGTCGGAATCGCTTGGCGCGGGATCGCGCGGCTCGGGATCGCGTGGCGCCGCATTGCGTGGGTCGGAATCGCGCGGCACCGGATCGTGCGGCTCGGCATCGCGCGGAATGCGCGTCAGGGCTGACACGGGCTCGATGGGCTCGATTTCACGGTTCACCCGCAGTCCGAGCTCCGGAAAGCGCCGCGCGGCCGGCAGCACCTGCTGTTCGAGCGACCCGACTGCGCGATTGAACGAATCGACGCTGCTGCCGAGCGACTTGCCGAGCTTGCCGAGATGTTCGCCGAACACGGCCAGGCGCTTGTAGACGTCCTCGCCGAGGCGGCGAATTTCCGCGGCATTGTGCGCCAGCGCGGTCTGCTTCCAGCCGTAGGACACGGCCTTCAACAAGGCGACCAGGCTGGTCGGCGTCGCCAACATGACATTTTGCCGCAGCGAATCGTCGAGCAGGCCCGGCGTCTCCTGCAGCGCCGCCGACAGGAATTGATCTCCCGGCAGGAACAGCACCACGAAATCGGGGCTGCGTTCGAACTGTGACCAGTACTGCTTCGAAGACAGCTCGCGAACCCGCATGCCGACGATGTGCGCGTGGCGGCGCAGCTGCGCCGCGCGCTCGGCGTCGTCCTGCGCTTCGACGGCGGCGAGATACGCGTCCAGCGGCGTTTTCACGTCGACCACGATATCGCGCTGCTCCGGCATGTGCACCACCATGTCCGGCCGCACCGCGCCCGTGTCGGTGGTCCGATGCGGCTGTTCGGTGAAGTCGACGTGCGGCGCCATCCCCGACAATTCCACCAGACGGCGCAGCGTGATCTCGCCCCATTGGCCGCGCACATCGGGCCTGCGCAGCGCGGTCACCAAGTTGCGCGTCTCGCGCGACAACAGTGTCTGGCCGCTTGCCAGCAGTTGCATCTGCGTCCGGATGCCGGCGAACGCATCGATGCGCTCGCGCTCCATCGCCTGGATCTGCGCTTCGGTCTTGGCCAGTGCGTCGCGGATCGGCTGCACCATGATGTCGATCGCCGTCTCGCGCTCCTTGAGCGCCTGCGAGGCTTCCGTTTGCTGACCGGCGAGGCGCTCGCGCGCCAGCTGCAGAAACAGCTCGCTGTTGCTGTGCAGGCTGTCGCGCGCGAGCTCGCCGAACACTGCCTGCAGTTGGTCGCGCGCCCGCGCCGCGGCCTGCTCGCGCTCCATGCTCAAGGCGGTCTCGCTCTTGAGCTGCGATCGCAGCGCCTCGGCTTCCACCGCGAGCGCCTGTTCGCGCCGCGCGCGCCACACCAATGCTGCAAGCGCGCCGAACGCCGCGCCCACCAGCAGCGCCGCCCAAACGGCGCCGTCGCTCATACCCGGCCGCCCGCGCCGACGCTCATACCCGGGCGCCCGCGCCGTCGCTCATACCCAGCCGCCCGCCGTCGCTGATACCCAGCCGCCCGCGCCGTCGCTGATACCCAGCCGTTCGCGTCGACGCTCATACCCGACCGCCGGCGTCGAGCCAGCCGATCAGATCCCGGGCGCCCTGCAAATATCCCTCGGCTCCCCAGAGCCCCGGGTCCTCGCCCGCGTCCAAATAGCCGTAGGCGGCGACCACCGCCGGCATGCCCGCGGCATGCGCGGCTTGCACGTCGCGTTCGGCATCGCCGACGTAGAGGCATTCCCCGGGGTCGACTCCGGCGAGCGCCGCGGCGTGCAGCAGCGGCATGGGGTGCGGTTTGCGCTCGGCGACGGTGTCGCCGCTCACGACGCAGACGAAGCGCGCCCGCAATCCCAACTGCTCGAGCAGCGGGTCGGTGAGCCAAGCCGGCTTGTTGGTGACTATTCCGGACTTCAGGCCGCGTGCGTCGAGGGCATCGAGCACGTCGCCCATGCCCGGGAAGAGGCGCGTCCCCTCGCTCAATGCGCCGCGGTAGATGGCCACGAAACGCCGCGCCAATTCGCCCGCCAGGGACGCGTCGGCGTCGGGAAAACCGCACATCACGACACGCGCGGCGCCGTGACTCACCGCCGGGCGCACGGCCTCGAAGGGCAGCGGGTCGAGCCCTTCCTCGCGGCGCAGTGTGTTCAATGCCCCGACCATGTCGGGCGCGGTGTCGAGCAAAGTGCCGTCCAGATCGAACAACACCGCTCGCAACGGCCGTGTCATATCAAGCTCCTAGAGCGGACGCGAAAAATGTGCCAGGTAGTTGACGTCGGTGTTCGACGAGAGGCGGAACGCGCGCGTAAGCGGATTGTAGGCGATGCCCGTCAAGTCGCGGATCTCGAGGCCCGCCTCGCGTCCCCAGCGCGCCAGTTCCGACGGCCGTATGAACTTCATATACTCGTGCGTGCCCGGCGGCAGTACGCGCGCGATGTATTCGGCCCCGACGATCGCCACGGCAAACGAGGCGGGATTGCGATTCAACGTCGACACCACGATGTCGCCGCCGGGTTTCGCCAGAGCGGCCAGCGCCTGGATGATTGCCGCCGGATCCGGAACGTGCTCCAGCATTTCCATGCAGGTCACCAGGTCGAAGGCGGCGGGGCGCTCCTCCGCCAGATGCTCCGCCGCGATCGCACGATATTGAACCGCGACCTTGCTCTCGAGCGCGTGCAGTTCGGCCACGTCGAGCACGGCCTGCGACAGGTCGATTCCGAGCACGTCGGCGCCGGCGCGCGCCATGGACTCCGAGAGGATGCCGCCGCCGCAACCGACATCGAGCACCACCTTTCCGGACAGGGGCGCAATCCTCTCGACGTAGCGCAGCCGCACCGGGTTCAAATCGTGCAGGGGTTTGGAGGGCCCCTTCGGGTCCCACCAGCTTTGCGCCAGCGCCGAGAATTTCGCGAGCTCCGCGGCGTCGGCGTTTCCCCACGGTGTTGCCATGACGTCAACCTCCAGCACTAAGTCGCACGGCCCAGTCGTTGGCGCGGGCCGCGATGCGGTTCCAATCGAGCCGGGTGAATTCACGGTTCGACAGCAGCTGTCGGCCCGCCACCCACACATCGCTCACGATGTCACGTCCGCCGCAGAAAACCAACTGTGTCAGCGCATTGCCGACCGGTTGTACCGAAGGTCCGGAGAGGTCGATACAACACAAATCGGCCCACTTGCCGTACTCGAGGCTGCCCACTTCGCCGTCGAGACCCAGCACCGCGGCGCCGCCGCGCGTCGCGAGCGCGAGCGCGTCCCACGCGCTGCAGCCGGACAGGCGTGCGAACTGCCGCATCGGCTGCCAGAGGTCTTGATTCGCGCGCGCGGTGTCGCCGCTGCCGATCCCCAGGCGAATTCCGGCGGCGAGCATCGCCGCGGGCGCCGCCGTCGCCGTCGCCGGCTGCGCCGCGCGCTCGAGGCTCGTCGATGAGTCCACGCTCACCGCGATGCCGGTGCGCCGCGCGAGTTCGAGGTCCGCTTCCGAGGCGTGCGCCATGTGCACCGCGTGCAGTGCCGGCGTCAGCAGCCCGAGGCGCCACAGCCGCTCGATCGGCCGCACTCCGTGCTGCGTCAGGCACTCCTCGATTTCGGCTGCCGAGGCGTGCAGATCGAGCATGATCCCCGCGTCGAGCTCGTCGGCGAGAGTCGCGATGCGCGCAAACGCGGCGTCGCTCACCGCGTCCGGCGGCGGCGGCGCGAACACGGTGGAGATCAGCGGATGGCTGCCGTATTCGTCGCGGACATCGAGCGCCCGGGTCATGGCTTCGGTGGACACCGGCAGACCTACCACCGCGCGAATTCCCTGCTCGTGGGCCGCGCGCGCGGTCTCCTCAGGGCACGGGTGGCGATCGGCGAAGCAGGTGATCCCCGCGAGCAGCATTTCGGCGATCGCGGCCAACACGCCGTCGCGCGCGAATTCTGCGCCGGCCCAGCGTCGTTCGAGCGCCGCGGTGGGCGAGTCCGCCGCGCGAAACAGCGTGGTCGCGGCGCGCGTGTGGGCGTTGATCATGCCGGGCATCAGCAGATGCGAAGGCCGGCGGATCACGGCCGCGGCGTCGTAGCGAGCGGCGACCGCGGCGGCGGGCAGCAGCTCCAAGATCCGCCCGTCGCGCACCACCACGGCATGCTGTTCGAGCACCTCATCGCGCGCCCTCATCGGCACGATCCAACGAGCTTCGATGCACAAATCTGCGGGAACGGCGGGCATTCGCCAGTATATCGGCTAAAGCGCCCGGCGGGCTTAAGGCGGGCGGGGATATGTGCTAGAATTCCGCCATGTTGGGACCATGTCTCGCCCCCCTTAAACCCCTTTAAGAAAGCCGCGCAGGCTTCATCGGACTCTCGCTAATGGCCGAGATCGCTCGCGAAATATTGCCCGTCAATCTCGAAGACGAGATGCGCAAATCCTATCTGGATTACGCGATGAGCGTGATCGTGGGCCGCGCCCTGCCGGACGTTCGCGACGGGCTGAAACCGGTTCACCGGCGCGTGCTGTTTGCGATGCGCGAACTCTCCAACGATTGGAACAAGCCGTACAAGAAATCGGCGCGCGTCGTGGGCGATGTCATCGGCAAGTATCATCCGCACGGCGATGCCTCGGTGTACGACGCCATCGTGCGCATGGCGCAAGACTTCTCCATGCGCTACCTGCTGGTGGACGGGCAGGGCAACTTCGGCTCGGTCGACGGCGATCCGCCGGCGGCGATGCGCTACACCGAAGTGCGCATGTCGAGGCTGGCGGGCGAACTGCTCGCCGACATCGACAAGGAAACGGTGGATTTCACCCCGAATTACGACGAGTCCGAGAGCGAGCCGGCGGTGCTGCCGGCGCGCATCCCGAATCTGCTGATCAACGGCTCCTCCGGAATCGCGGTCGGCATGGCGACCAACATTCCGCCGCACAATCTGACCGAGATCATCACGGCCTGCATTGCGCTGATCGAAAATCCGGACATCACGCTCGGGCAGCTGATGCAGATCGTTCCGGGCCCCGACTTTCCGACCGCGGGTTTGATCAACGGCGCTCCGGAGATCGTCGCGGCGTACAAGACCGGCCGCGGCCGCCTGCACGTGCGCGCACGCACGCATTTCGAGGACGTCGGCAAGGGCGACCGCCAGGCGATCATCATCACCGAATTGCCGTATCAGGTGAACAAGGCGCGGCTGATCGAACGCATCGCGGACCTGGTGCGGGACAAGCTGATCGACGGGATCGCCTCCGACGGCCTGCGCGATGAATCCGACAAGGACGGCATGCGCGTGGTCATCGAATTGAAGCGCGGCGAAGTGCCGGAAATCCTGCTCAACAACCTGTACGCGCAGACCACGATGGAGCAGGTGTTCGGCATCAACATGGTGGCGCTGGTCGACGGCCAGCCGCGGCTGCTGTCGCTCAAGGAGATGCTCGACGCCTTCCTGCGGCATCGCCGGGAAGTCGTCACGCGCCGCACCGTGTACGAGTTGCGCAAGGCGCGCGAACGCGGCCACATCCTCGAAGGTCTGGCGATCGCCCTCGCCAACATCGACGAGATCATCGCGGCGATCAAGGCGTCGCCTTCGCCCGCGGAGGCCAAAACGGTGCTGATGTCGCGCACCTGGTCGCCGGGCGCGGTGCCCGGCATGCTCGAGCGCGCCGGCGCCATCAGCACGCGCCCCGACGGGGAGACCGTCCCGCTCGGCCTCGTGGCCGGCGGCTATCGGCTGACCGAGACGCAGGCGCAGGCCATCCTCGAGATGCGGCTCAACCGCCTGACCGGGCTCGAGCAGGACAAGATCATCGCGGAATTCCAGGAGCTGCTGGAACAGATTCGCGATCTCGCGGACATCCTGGCACGGCCGGAGCGTCTGCTCGAGGTGATCCGCAACGAGCTGCAATACATCCGCGACACCTTCGGCGATGCGCGCCGCACGGAAATCCTGCTGAATCACGAGGACCTCACGACCGAGGATCTGATCTCGCCGCAGGACGTGGTGGTGACCCTGTCGCACGGCGGCTACGCCAAGTCCCAGCCGGTGTCGGACTATCAGGCGCAGCGCCGCGGCGGCCGCGGCAAGGCCGCCACCAGCGTCAAGGACGAGGATTTCGTCGACAAGCTGTTCGTCGCCAACACGCACGACACGCTGCTGTGCTTCTCCGACCACGGCAAATTGTACTGGCTCAAGGTGTATCAACTGCCGCAGGCGAGCCGCGGCTCGCGCGGCAAGCCCATCGTCAATCTGCTGCCGCTGCAGGAGGGCGAGCGCATCAGCGCCATGCTGTCGATCAAGGACTTCGAGGAAGGCAAGTTCGTTTTCATGGCGACCAGCTTCGGCACCGTCAAGAAAACCTCGCTGGCGCTGTTCTCCCGGCCCCGCGCCAGCGGCATCATCGCCGTGGCGCTCGAGGCCGGGGACAAGCTGGTCGGCGTCGCGATCACCGACGGCACCAAGGACATCCTGCTGTTCACCACCGGCGGCAAGGCCATCCGCTTCCTCGAGGATGAGGTGCGCCCCATGGGCCGCGAAGCGGCGGGTGTGCGCGGCGTGCGGTTGACCGACGATCAGCGGGTCAACGCCTTGATCGTCGCGGAACAAGGATTCATTCTGACGGCCTCGCAGAACGGCTTCGGCAAGCTGACGCCGCTCGACGACTTCCCCAAGCACGGCCGCGGCGGCCAGGGCGTGATCGCGCTGCAAATCACCGACCGCAACGGACGCATGGTGGGCGCGCTGCAGGTGAGCATCGATGATGAAATCATGCTCATGAGCCAGAACGGAGTGCTGGTGCGCACGCCGGTGAAGGATATTTCGGTGGTCGGGCGCAACACCCAGGGCGTGCGCTTGATCCGCCTGGAAGAGGGCGACCAACTCTCCGGGTTGGAGCGCATCGACGGTCTGGCGGACGACGCGGCCGGCGATCTCGAGGCCGAAGACCCTGATGGCGACGCGGGCGGCACGCCCGGCGCCGGCGCCTAAACTCTTCGCGATGCGCGCCTGGAATTTCTCTCCCGGCCCGGCGCTGCTGCCGCTCGAGGTGCTCGAGAGGGCGCGGGCGGAACTGCTGGACTGGCAGGGCAGCGGCATGTCGGTAATGGAAATCTCCCACCGCAGCACGGCGTTCATGCAGGTGGCGGCCGAGGCCGAGTCGGACTTGCGCGAGTTGCTGTCGATACCGGCCAACTACAAGGTGCTGTTCTTGCAGGGGGGCGCGTCGGCTCAATTCTCCTTGGTGCCCATGAACCTCGCCGCGGCGCATTCCACGGTCGACTACATCAACACCGGGCACTGGTCCTTGAAAGCGCTCACCGAGGCGGGACGCTACTGCCGGGTACACATCGCCGGCGACGCCGGCGGCGATTACTCTCATGTGCCGCCGCAGAGCGCGCTGCGTTTCAGCGGCAACGCCGCCTATGTGCACTACACGCCCAACGAAACCATCAGCGGCGTGGAGTTCGGCTACGTGCCGGAGACCGGCGGCGCGCCGCTGGTGGCGGACATGTCCTCGAGCATCTTGTCGCGGCCCATCGACGTCAGCCGGTTCGGTGTGCTGTACGCGGGTGCGCAGAAGAACATCGGTCCGGCGGGCCTGGCGGTGGTCATCGTGCGCGACGACCTGCTGGGGTCTGCGCGGGCCGACACTCCCTTGGTGTTCAATTACCGGGCGGTCGCGGAGGGTGAGTCCATGCTGAACACGCCGCCGACCTTTTCCTGGTACATGGCCGGCCTGGTCTTCAAATGGCTGAAGAGCGCCGGCGGCCTGCGCGCCATCGGCGAACGCAACCGCATCAAAGCGCAAACCCTGTATTCTGCCCTAGATGCGTCGCCGCTATTTTTCAATTCCATCGCCCGCGAGGCCCGGTCCTGGATGAACGTGACGTTCAGGCTGAAACGCCCGGAACTCGACGGCGTGTTCTTGTCGGAGGCGGAGGCCGCCGGCCTCAACGGCCTGAAGGGACATCGGGCGCGGGGCGGCATGCGTGCCAGCCTGTACAACGCCATGCCGCTGGCGGGCGTTGAAGCCTTGATCGCGTTCATGCGTGAATTCGAGCGACGCCACGCATGAGGGTGTCGCCTCGCATGAGGGTGTCGCCATGCATGAGGGTGTCGCCGCGCATGAGGGGCGGGCATGGCGAAGGCTAGGAAGACGCCGGGCAACAGCCGGCCGGGCGTGGCGCCGGCGGGCGGCAACCTGAGCGAGATCCGCGACAGCATCGATGCCATCGATGCGCGCATCCACGCGCTGCTCAACGAGCGCGCGCGCTTTGCGCAGGCCGTGGGCATCTCCAAATCGGCGTCCGGCAAGGCGGTGGATTTCTACCGCCCGGAGCGCGAGGCCGACGTGCTGCGCAGGGCGCTGAAACGCAATCAGGGACCGCTCCGCGACGAGGAGATCGCGCGCCTGTTCCGCGAGATCATGTCCGCCTGCCTCGCGCAGCAGGAGCCGCTCAAGGTGGCGTTTCTCGGTCCCGAGGGTACCTTCACCCAGGCGGCGGTGCAGAAGCATTTCGGCTCCTCGGTGCGCGCGCTGCCGCTGCCGGCGATCGACGAGGTGTTCCACGAGGTGGAGGGCGGCATCGCGGACTTCGGCGTGGTGCCGATCGAGAACTCGAGCGAGGGCACGGTCAACCACACGCTGGATATGTTCCTGTTGTCGGCGCTCAAGATCTGCGGCGAGGTGGAACTGCGGATCAATCACTACTTGATGGGCAAGATGCGCGGCATGCCGGCCATCAAACGCGTCTGCGCGCATCCGCAGGCACTGGCGCAGTGCCGGGGCTGGCTCGATGAACAGCTGCCCGAGGCGGAACGGGTGGCGGTCTCGAGCAATGCCGAGGGGGCGAGGCGCGCGCGCGACGAGCACGGCACCGCGGCGATCGCCGGCCGCGCAGCCGCCGAGATCTATGCGCTCAACCTGCTGGCCAACGAGATCGAGGATCGCCAGGACAACACCACGCGCTTTCTGGTGGTGGGCCGCAAGCTGTTCTCCGCCAGCGGCGTCGACCGCACGACGCTGTTGGTGTCGGGCGCCGACACCGATGACTCCGGGGCGCTGTTCCGGCTGCTCGAACCCTTGGCGCAGCACAACGTCAATATGACGCGGATCGAATCGCGGCCGTCCCGCAAGCGCAAGTGGAACTATGTGTTCTTCATCGACATCGAGGGTCACGTGAGCGACCCGCCGGTCGCCAAGGCGCTCGCCGCGCTCGAGAGCCGCGCGTCCTTGTTCAAGGTCCTGGGCTCCTATCCGCGGGCCGTGCTCTGAAGGCCGTGGTCTCATCCACCTTCGAGGCGCGCCCGGTGCGCAGCGTGTCGGGCGTGATCGCCGTCCCGGGCGACAAATCGATCTCGCATCGCGCGCTCATGCTGTCGGGCATCGCGGCGGGCACGAGCGAGGTCAGCGGCTTCCTGGCCAGTGAGGATTGCCTGGCGAGCCTCGCCGCGATGCGGGCGCTCGGAGTGCCGATCGAGCAACCGGGCGCCACTCACGTGGTGATCCGCGGGGTGGGCCTGCACGGCCTGCGGGCCGCCGGACGCGCGCTCGACATGGGGAACGCCGGCACGGCCATGCGTCTGTTCACCGGCTTGTTGGCGGCGCAGGCGTTCGATTCGCAGCTGATCGGCGATGCATCCCTCATGAAGCGGCCGATGGAGCGCGTCGCGCAGCCGCTGCGGCAGATGGGCGCCGACGTGAGCACCGTGCAGGGCAAGCCGCCGGTGACGATCCGGGGCGGGCGGGCGCTGCACGGCATCGACTACCAGATGCCGGTGGCGAGCGCGCAGGTCAAATCGGCCATTCTGCTCGCCGCCCTGTATGCCGACGGCCCGACCACGGTGGTCTCGCCGGCGGTGAACCGCGATCATAGCGAGCGGATGCTGGGCGGCTGCGGCGTGCGCGTCGAGACGCAGGGCCTTACCACCACTATGTATCCGCCCGCGCAGTTGCAGGGCCAGCGCTTGAGCGTGCCCGGCGATTTCTCGTCCGCGGCGTTTTTCATCGTGGCGGGTCTGCTCGGCGCCGGCGGCGCGGGGCTCACGCTCCTCAATGTCGGCATGAATCCGACGCGCACCGGCTTGCTCGACCTGTTGCGCAGCATGGGCGGCGAGATCGAGGTCGTGAACGCGCGCACGAGCGGCGCCGAACCGGTGGCGGACCTGGTGGTCCGCGCATCGGCATTACGCGGCGTGCAGGTGCCGAAGGAACTCGTGCCGCTCGCCATCGACGAGCTGCCGGTGCTCGTCATCGCCGCGTGCTGCGCGACCGGGGAGACGCTCATCACGGGGGCCGAAGAGCTGCGCGTCAAGGAGAGCGACCGGATCGCCGCGATGAGTGCCGGCCTCGTCGCCCTCGGGGTGCCCCACAGCACCTTGCCCGACGGACTGCGGATCGAGGGCCGGGGCGACGGTGCCGCGTTTACCGGCGGCGAAGTCGACTGTTGCGGCGATCATCGGATCGCGATGTCGTTCGTGGTCGCGAGCCTGCGGGCCGCCGCGCCGATTTGGATTCGCGACGTGGCGAACGTCGCGACCTCGTTTCCGAATTTCGCCGCGCTGGCACGATCGGTGGGTCTCGATGTCCGGGACTGACGTGCGCATCATGACCATCGATGGGCCCTCAGGCTCCGGCAAGGGCACCATCAGCCGCGCCGCCGCACGCGCGCTCGGGTGGGCATTGCTCGACAGCGGGGCTCTGTATCGGTTGGTGGCTCTCGCCGGCCGGCAGGCGCACGTAGGCCTCGATGACGGGCCGAGGCTCGCCGAACTGGCACACGGTCTGGAACTCGAATTCGGCTCGGACGCGGCCGGTGAGGAAGTGGTCCGGCTCGCGGGGGTCGAGGTAACGGGCGCGATCCGCACCGAGCAGGCCGGCAATGACGCCTCGCGGGTGGCCGCCCTGCCTGAGGTCCGGGCGGCGCTGCTGGAGCGCCAGCGGCGCTTTGCCGTACCCCCCGGCCTGGTGGCCGACGGGCGCGACATGGGCACCGTGGTGTTCCCTCGGGCCGAGGTCAAGATCTTTCTTACAGCGAGTGCCGAAGAGCGGGCCGCGAGGCGTCATAAGCAGTTGAAAGAAAAGGGGGTTGCTGCTAACCTTGCCGCCCTTTCAATGGAGATCGCGGAGCGTGATCTTCGCGACACGCAACGCGCGGTTTCGCCCCTTACGCCAAGCGCAGACGCGGTTCTGGTGGACACGACGGGGATGTCCGTGAGGGCGGTGGTGGAGTACGTCCTCGCAGTGGCTCGAGGGCGTCTGTCGATTTAGGTTGCGGTGGTCACGGAACGATCGCCGTTATTTTTTTACAACCCTCGGACACATGGGAAGGTGCCGGGGAACGACACGAGAGAACATGACAGAAAGTTTTGCGGAATTGTTCGAACAAAGCATTGCGAGCCAGCGCATTCGTCCTGGCACCATCCTCAATGGATTGATCGTCGAGGTAGGCCAGGACTACGTCATCGTCAACGTCGGATTGAAATCCGAGGCGGTGATTCCTTCCGACCAATTCAAGAATGAGAAGGGTGAGATCGAGGTCGCCGTCGGCGAGACCGTCGAAGTCGCCCTGGACAGCGTCGAGGACGGCTCGGGTGAAACCCGCCTGTCGCGCGAGAAGGCGAAGCGTGCCAGAACATGGACGCGGCTCGAGGCGGCCTTCGAAAAGCAGGAAGTGGTGATCGGCATCATCACCGGCCGGGTCAAGGGCGGGTTTACCGTCGAGATCGACAATGTGCGCGCCTTCCTGCCGGGCTCGCTGGTCGATGTGCGCCCCGTGCGCGATCCTTCGTACCTGGAAAACAAGCCGCTCGAATTCAAGGTGATCAAGCTCGACCAGAAGCGCAACAACGTGGTCGTGTCGCGCCGCGCGGTCGTGGAACAGGAATACAGTGCCGAGCGGTCCGCGCTGCTGGACAATCTGCAGGAGGGCGCGGCCGTCAAGGGCGTGGTCAAGAACCTCACCGATTACGGCGCCTTCGTCGACTTGGGTGGCATCGATGGCCTGCTGCACATCACCGACATGGCGTGGAAGCGCGTCAAGCATCCGTCCGAAGTGGTCAAGGTCGGCGAAGAAATCGATGTGCGGATCTTGAAATTCGACCGCGAACGTCAGCGCGTGTCGCTCGGCCTCAAGCAGTTGGGCGCCGATCCCTGGCAGAACATCGCACGACGCTATCCGGCCAATACGCGTCTGTTCGGCAAGGTGACCAACATCGCCGATTACGGCTGTTTCGTCGAAATCGAAGAGGGCGTCGAGGGTCTGGTGCACGTCTCGGAAATGGACTGGACCAACAAGAACGTCAACCCCGCCAAAGTCGTGCACGTCGGCCAGGAAGTCGAGGTCATGGTGCTCGACATCGACGAGGAGCGGCGCCGCATCAGCCTGGGCGTAAAGCAGTGCAAGACCAACCCCTGGAAGGAGTTCGCCGAGAACTACAACCGCGGCGACAAGGTCAGCGGCCAGATCAAGTCGATCACCGATTTCGGCATCTTCATCGGACTCACCGGCGGCATCGACGGGCTGGTGCATTTGTCGGATATTTCGTGGGATATGCCCGGCGAGGAAGCCGTGCGCAGCTATCAAAAGGCGCAGCAGGTCGATGCCATGGTGCTGTCGATCGATCCCGAGCGCGAGCGCATCAGTCTGGGGATCAAGCAGCTCGCGAAGGATCCCTTCTCCGCGTACATCGCCGAGCATCCGAAGGGCAGCATCGTCACCGGCACGGTGCGCGAGGTCGACGCCAAGGGCGCCATCATCGATCTCGGCAACGGCGTCGAAGGCCAGCTGCGGGCGTCGGAGCTGTCGCGGGATCGCGTCGAGGACGCGCGCCTGCTGCTCAAGGTGGGCGAGGAAGTCGAGGCGAAGTTCACCGGGGTGGATCGCAAGGGACGCAGCATCTCGCTGTCGATCAAGGCGAAGGACATCCACGAGGAACAGGAAGCCATGCAGAACTACCGGACCGATTCGCCGACCGGCACCAGCCTGGGAGACCTTCTCAAAGAGCAGATCTCAGGTCAGGATTGAGGCCGCGGGGCGCGGCCGGAGGATCGCCGCGCCGTCTCTCGAGCATGTCCAGCGATACGCACGGATCGATAATGACAAAATCGGAACTGATAGAGATCATCTCCGCGAAACAGAAGCACTTACCGGCGAAAGACGTCGAACTGGCGGTCAAGCAGTTGCTGGAGATCATGAGCGATGCGCTGGCGACCGGCGAGCGCATCGAGATCCGCGGCTTCGGCAGCTTTTCCCTGCATTTCAGGCCGCCGCGGCAGGGCCGCAATCCTAAGACCGGAGAGGCCGTCGCGCTGGCCGGCAAGCATGTACCGCACTTCAAGCCGGGCAAGGACTTGCGCGAGCGCGTGAACGACGGTGCGGATCAACCCATCCGCGATTAGCGTAAACCTCCCGGCGGTCTTGGGCGTATGACCGAGCTTCCGCTGCTCACCTGGATCCTGCTGATTCTCTCATTGGTGGTCGGGATACTGGCCGGGCATTTCGGCTGGGGCAGACGCTGGCCTTCGCTCGGCAAGCTGCATCCCGATTATCTCGTCGGGCTCGACTTCCTGGTCACCGAGCAGCCCGACCGGGCGCTCGACATGTTCCTGAAGCTCATGGATGCCAACGCCGACACCATCGAGACGCACTTCGCGCTCGGTTCCCTGTATCGCCGCCGCGGCGAGGTGGAGCGCGCCATCCGTATCCATCAGAATCTCTTGGCGCGCCCGGCGCTGGCGCGGGAGCACCGCGAACAGGCGTTGCTCGCGCTGGCACAGGATTATCTGCGCGCCGGCCTGCTCGACCGTGCGGAGGGGCTGTTCCAACAAGTGAGCGAGGTGCCGCGGCTTCGCGTCAGCGCGCTCGACGCGCTGCGCTCGGTGTACGAGCAACAGCACGACTGGCAGCAGGCGCTCGATGCCTACCGGAAGCTGGTGCGTGTCGAGGCGGCGCCGCGGCGCGTCATCGCCGCTCACTATCTGTGCGAACTGGCCACGCTTGCGATCGAGCGCGGGGACTTGCGCGACGCGCGGCGGCTGCTGCGCGAGGCGCGCGCGGAGGCCACGCCGTTTGCGCGTGCTGCGCTGCTGCGCGCGCAAATCGCGGAGCGCGAAGCACAGCCCGAGCTCGCCGTGCGGCTGTTGCGGCAGGCGCTCACCGAGTCGCCGCAGCTGCTACAAGAGGAGTTGCCGCATCTGCTCGCATTGGTCGGACCGGCAGCGAAGGACGGCGTGCTCGGCGAACTCGTCGCACGCGCAGAGGCGGGTGGGCCCGGCGAAATGAAGCGCCTGGTGTTCGCCGCGATCGGGGCCAAGGTGGTCGACGCCGAACCGCTGCGCGCGCCGATCGAACGGGTGTTCTCGCAGGATCCGACCCTGCAGGCCATGTGGCAGGCGGCCCCCGGGCAATACGCGCGGACCGCGCAGGAGATCGGCGCGCTGCTGGCGCATGCGGAAAAGTATCGTTGCAGTGAATGCGGCTTCGCGGGGCGCAGCTTTTACTGGCATTGCCCCGCCTGCCATGCGTGGGACAGCTTCGAGGCGTGCGCCATCGTCAAGCTCAACTGACGTGCGTGGGACACGCGTCGGGACGCGTGCCATCGTCAAGGTGAACTGACGTGAGTGGGATTCGCTTCGGGGCGTGCTGCCATCGTCAAGCTGAACTGACACGCTTCGAGGCGTGTGCCATCGTCAGGCTGCGCTGACAAGCGGTTACAGTTTCGAGACGTGCGCCGTTGGCAGCTGTCTGACATGCGGGCGTCGTCACATTCCGACGGTTGGCTTTCGACGCCCGGCCGGGAAATCCGCTATTATTTGCCCATGTCACATAATCTTGTTAAAGCAGCCGTGTTCCCCGTCGCCGGGCGCGGCACGAGGTTCCTGCCGGTCACCAAGGCGAGCCCGAAGGAGATGCTTCCGGTCGTCGACAAGCCGCTCATCCAGTATGCGGTGGACGAGGCGCTGTCCGCCGGAGCGGAAACGCTGATTTTCATCACCGGCAGTTCCAAGCGCGCCATCGAGGATCATTTCGACAGCAACCCCGAGCTCGAGGCCGTGCTGCAGGCACAGGGCAAGCAGGAATTGCTCGACACTCTGCACGGTATCCTGCCGAGTTGGGCGTCCTGCGTGTACATCCGCCAGCCGGCGCCACTTGGGTTGGGCCACGCCGTGCTGTGCGCGAGGCCGGTGGTGGGCGATGCCCCTTTCATGGTGCATCTCGCCGACGATTTGATCGATGCGGCGGTGCCCTGCCTCAAGCAGATGGTGGATGTGTTTGCCGCACACCGCGGCAGCGTGCTCGGCGTGCAGAATGTGCCGCCGCAGGACACCGACAAGTACGGCATCGTCAGCTTGGAGCGCAAGGTCGCGAACCGCATCGGCAAGATTTCGCACATCGTCGAGAAGCCCAAGCCGGACAAGGCGGCGTCGACGCTGGCAGTGGTGGGGCGCTACCTGCTGACCCCGGCGGTGTTCGACGAGCTGGCCCGCATCGGCAAAGGTGCCGGCGGGGAGATTCAACTCACCGACGGCATCGCCCGGCTGATGCAGCGCGAACCGGTCTATGCCTTTGAATTCGAAGGCAAGCGCTACGACTGCGGCAGCAAGCTCGGCTACCTGCAGGCCACCGTCGAGTTCGGCCTGAAGCATCCGGTGCTGGCCACCGACTTCGCGAAGTACCTGCGGGAACTGGCCGGCACCCTGTCCTAGGAGCCTGTCTGACCGACGATGCGCCTATTGCGGCCGCGCCGCACCGGCATCTTTCCGCGACCCTCACTCACATAGTGCCCATTGTGCTCGTGAAATGGTCGCGGAAATCTGCTCGATGGGGGTCGCCCTCGTGACGGCGCCCATCGGTCAGACAGGCTCCTAGCGGGAGCGCCCGCGCTGCTGGCCGTAGCTCCGCGTTCCTGAACTTCCTCCACCCGCGCCGCGGCGCGAATCGCGGCCGCCCGTGCGGTGACCGCCGCCACCGCCGTGATGACCACCGCCACCGCCACCGTGATGGCCACCGCCACCCCCGGGAGTCCGGTTCGGCGCGCGGTCGCTGCGCGAGGCGGCCGGCGGCGCCGTCTCGACGATCTTGAAGACCGGCGTCTGCACCACGGGAATGGCGCGCCTGAGAACCCGCTCGATGTCGCGCAGATACGTGGTCTCATCCGCCGACACCAGCGAAATCGCCTCCCCCGCGGCGCCGGCGCGGCCGGTGCGGCCGATACGGTGAACGTAATCCTCCGGCACATTGGGCAGTTCGTAGTTGACCACCTGCGGCAGCTCCTTGATGTCGAGGCCGCGCGCCGCGACCTCGGTGGCCACCAGCGCCGTGATTTGTCCGCGCTTGAACAGGTCGAGCGCCTTCACCCGTGCCGCCTGGCTCTTGTTGCCGTGAATGGCCGCTGATTGAATGCCCGCACCCTCGAGCTGTTGTGCAAGGCGATTCGCGCCGTGCTTGGTGCGCGTGAAGATCAATACCTGCCGCCAGGCACCCTCCTGAATCAGATGCACCAGCAAATGCCGCTTCTGCTCCTTTTGCACCCGATACGCCCGCTGCTCGACCAGTTCGATCGGCGCATTGCGCGGCGCGACCTGGATCGACAAGGGATCGTGCAGCAGCCGCTCCGCCAAGCCGCGGATGTCGTCGGAATAGGTGGCCGAGAACAGCAGGTTCTGCCGCTTCTGCGGCAGCAGCTTGATGATCTTGCGGATGTCGTTGATGAAGCCCATGTCGAGCATGCGGTCGGCCTCATCGAGCACCAGCACCTGCACCTTCGACAGGTCGGCGACGCGCTGCTGCGACAGATCGAGCAGGCGACCGGGAGTCGCGACCAGAATGTCGCAGCCGCCGCGCAGCGCGGTGATCTGCGGATTGATGTTCACGCCGCCGAACACTTGATAGGTGCGCAGCTGCATGTACTTGCCGTAATCGCGCGCGCTTTGTGCGACCTGGGCCGCCAGTTCGCGCGTCGGAGTCAGCACCAGCGCGCGGGGCGCGCGCGACGTGCCGTGCGCTTGATCGGCGGCGAGACGCTGCAGGATCGGCAGCACGAATCCTGCGGTTTTGCCGGTGCCCGTCTGGGCGCCGGCGAGCACATCGCGGCCGGCGAGCACCGCCGGAATCGCCTGCACTTGAATGGGGGAGGGGGTGTCGTAGCCCTTGTCGGCGACGGCACGCAGCAATTCGGGCAACAGCCCGAGATCGGAAAATGACATTAAAAAATCCTTGAGATGGGTGGACTCGCACGACAGAAGCCTTGGCTTCCGCAGCGGTCAGCAGCGAGAGAGGTAGTTTTGAGCGCGGCGTTTTGCGCCGATTCGCGGACTTAAGGCGGCACTGACCGAGTGCCAACCGACGATTAAGCTGCAGTGCACTCTACAGCAATGCCGCAGGTGCGTCAAAACCGCGCCTTACGCTCGATGCTGGCAAGGGCGCAGGTGCGTCACAACCGCGCCTTGCGCTCGAGGCGCCGCGCTTGAAGTATCGCCTCGGTGTAGCCGTTGGGCTGCTGCCGCCCCTTGAATATCAGGTCGCATGCCGCCTGGAACGCGATATTGTCGTCGGGGTCCTCGCTGAGGCGCCGATAGCCCGGATCGCCGGCATTCTGAAGGTCGACCACGATCGCCATGCGGTGCAATGCCTGCATGACCTGATCGCTCGAGCAGATCCCGTGGTACAGCCAATTGGCGACGTGCTGGCTGGAGATGCGCAGGGTGGCGCGATCCTCCATCAGCGCCACATTGAAATAATCGGGCACCTTCGAGCATCCGACCCCGGCATCGATCCAACGAACTACGTAACCCAAGATGCTTTGCACATTGTTGTCGATCTCTTCCTGGATGTCCGCCGCGCTCCACTGCGGATCGGCCACCAGCGGCGGCGTCAGAATGTCGTCGAGCGAGGCCCGCGGCCCGCCGGCGAGCTGCCGCTGCACGGCGGCGACGTCGACCTGATGATAGTGCAAGACATGCAAGGTGGCCGCCGTGGGGGAGGGCACCCAAGCGGTGTTCGCGCCCGCCCGCGGCTGGTCGATCTTGGTTCGGAGCATCTCGGCCATGAGGTCCGGCATCGCCCACATGCCCTTGCCGATCTGCGCCCTGCCGCGGAGGCCGCAGGCAAGTCCTACATCGACGTTGTGCCGCTCGTACGCGTCCAACCACACCGCCTGCTTGATGCTGCCCTTGCGCCTGACCGGCGCCGCGTTCATGGAGGTGTGGATTTCATCGCCCGTGCGGTCTAGAAACCCGGTGTTGATGAACACCAGGCGGTGGCGGGCGGCGCGAATGCATTCCAACAGATTGACGGTGGTGCGGCGCTCCTCGTCCATGACGCCGATTTTCAGCGTGTAGCGCGGCATGCCGAGCAGGTCTTCGACCGCTGCGAACAATTCGTCCGCGAAGGCGACCTCCTCGGGTCCGTGCATCTTGGGCTTGACGATGTACACCGAGCCGCTGCGCGAATTGCGCAACGGCCCGGTGCCGCGCAGGTCATGCAGAGCGATCAGCGCGGTGACCGCGGCGTCGATCAGCGTCTCCGCGACCGGCTTGCCGTCCAGAGTCACCACCTCCGACATGACATGCTGGCCGACGTTACGCACCAGCATGACGCTTCGCCCCGGCACCACCAAGTCTTCGCCGCCGCTGGTACGGTAGCGTCGGTCCGGATTCAGGCGGCGCAGGGTCGACTTGCCCCCCTTGTCGATCGGCGCTTCCAGCTTGCCGCTCATCAGTCCGAGCCAATTGCGATACACCTGCACCTTGTCCTCGGCGTCCACGGCGGCAACCGAATCTTCGCAGTCTTGAATGGTCGTGACCGCGGACTCGAGCAGCACATCGCTGATGCCGGCGGCATCATCGCGGCCGATGGTGTGCGTGCGGTCGATGGTGAGCTCGACGTGCAGTCCATGATGCACCAGCAACAGGGCGCCCGGCGCAGCCGCCTCCCCCCGGAAACCTCGAAATGCGGCCGCATCCCGCAACCGCAGAACCCGGCCGTCGCCCGCCTCGGCGGCGAGACCCTGCGCGTCGACGCGATACGCCTGCACGTCGCGGTGCGAGCCGTCCGCCAGCGTGAAGTGCGCGTCGAGGAAATCGCGGGCGAAGGCGATGACGCGGGCGCCGCGCCGCGGATTGTAGCCGCCGCCGCGGGCGGCCCCATCGTCTTCAGGGATTACGTCGGTTCCGTATAACGCGTCGTACAGGCTGCCCCAGCGCGCATTCGCCGCATTGAGCGCGTAGCGGGCGTTGCTCACCGGGACCACCAATTGCGGCGCGGCGACGACCGCTATTTCCGGATCGACCCCGGCGGTGTCGATGGTGAACGCACCCTGTTCCGGCACCAGGTAGCCGATCTCGCGCAGAAACGCCGCGTAGCGCGCGTGATCGAAGGTCGCGCCGGCGTGTTGCCGGTGCCACGCGTCGATCTTCGCCTGCAGCTCGTCGCGGCGCGCCAGCAGCGCGGCATTGCGGGACCCCAGCGTTCGAACCAGGTGCGCGAATCCGCTCCAAAAACCCTGCTGATCCACACCCGTTCCCGGCAGAACCTCGTCGTTGACGAAATCGTAGAGCAGCGGGTGGATGTCGAGACCATCGACGCTGGCGGTCGAACGCATGCGGGGAGCCTGTCTTAAGTGGGTGGATGCCAATGAACCGATGCCGGACAAATCATCTCCTAATTCGCGGGCGCTGTCGCTTCGGGTTCGAGGGGTTCGACGAAGATGGCTTCGCCGTCGCCCACCTTGCGCGAAAGGAACGCCGAGGCACCGAACCCCAGACCCTCTCCGGCATGCGGATTATTGGTTTCGGTGCTGACTCCGGCACCCACCGACCCGGCGCTTTGATCCCCCACGCCGTGCAGTAACAGGCCGTTGGCCCCGAGCCTCGCCGCCTGCTCCTTGAGGCGCTCGATCACGACGTCCATTTTGGCCGCCGCGGAGAACTTGAAGGAGCCCCTGCTCGTGGCGCTCAAGTCCGCAATGTGGCGGTACTTGCCGGGCGGTGGCTGCAGGTAGATTTGCACCTGGGCGGCCATCGCCGCGGGCCGGGTGCCGACCGCCCCGGGCTGGGTGCCGACGGCGGTGGGCTGGGCGCCGACTGTGGTGGGCTGGGCGCCGACTGTGGCGGGGTCGGAGGCACAGCCACCCGCGGTACCTAAGGCGCACAAGCCCAAAACTCGAAGAACATGGGTGTAAAACATAATATGGCCGGCGGATCGCGCGTCGACCGGAAGCGTTAGCGACCGCCCGCGCGCCACGCACGCGCCCATTCTAACAGCCCGCCGAACATAGGGCCGTCCGCTTCCGCAGGCGGGGACGACGTCCCTGGTTCGACCGGCGAGCGCCAATTGACAGCAGTTTTTGCGCATGTAAGTGTCGCACCGGGGCTGGAACCCAAGGCACCGCAGGGGGGTGGTATGGAGCTTGCGCTCACGCCGTTGGAATTCGCCCGCAGGGCGCGGCGGCTGTACGCGCATCGCGAAGCGGTGGTCGACGGCGGGTCACGGTGGACGTACGGGCAATTTCTGGAGCGCTGCGATCGCTGGTCAGCGGCGCTGCAGCGCCTGGGCGTGCGGCAGGGCGATCGTGTCGCCATCATTGCGCCGAATACCCATGCGATGTTGGAGGCGTTCTATGCGGTGCCGCAGTTGGGGGCGGTGCTCGTGCCCATCAATTATCGTCTCACCGCGCATGACTTCGCCTACATGATCGAGCACAGCGGGGCGCAAATCGTCTGCGCGCACGCCGACTACCTGGAGGCGATTGACGGCATCCGCGGTCAGGTGCCGAAGGTCCAGCACTTTGTCGCGCTGGAAGGGCGGCGAACGGGCTGGCTGGATTACGAGGCCGAGATCGCCGACAGTCCGCCGGATTTCGACAGGCCGACGATCGCCGAATCCGATCTGCTGACCATCAATTACACCAGCGGCACCACCGCGCGCCCGAAGGGCGTGATGATCACCCACCGCAACGCATGGATGAACAGCATCGGTGTGCTGGTACACCATCCCATGACCCTGGCCGATCGCTATCTGTGGACGCTGCCCATGTTTCACGCCAACGGCTGGACGTTCGTGTGGACCGTGACGGCCGTGGGCGCGGCCCATGTCTGTCTGCGCAAAGTCGAAGCCGGCGCCGTCTATGATCGGATTCGGGACGAACGGGTCACCTCGCTGAGCGCCGCACCGACCGTGCTGATCAGCATTGCCAACGCGCCGGCGGCGCTGCGCCGCGATGTGCCGCGGGGCATACGGGTGACGACCGCCGGCGCGGCGCCCGCCGCCGCCACGATTCAGCGCATCGAGGGCGAGTTGGGGTGGCAGATCACGCAGGTCTACGGCTTGAGCGAAACCGCGCCCTTCATCTCCATCTGCGAGCCGCGTCCGGAGGATGCCGATCTGGATGCCGACGCCCGCGGCGTCGTCAAGGCGCGCCAAGGAGTGGAACTCATCACGTCGGGTGAACTCAAGGTGGTCGACGATAACGGGCTCGAGGTGCCGCACGACGGCCATACCCTGGGTGAAATCGTGGCCCGCGGCAATGTGGTCATGAAGGGCTACTACCGCGATCCGGAAGCGACCGCGCATGCCTTCAGGGGCGGCTGGTTTCACACCGGCGATGCCGCCGTGGTGCACCCCGACGGCTATGCCGAGATCCGCGATCGCTTCAAGGACGTCATCATCAGCGGTGGCGAGAACATCTCCTCCATCGAGATCGAAGGCGCACTGCTGCGCCACCCGGCGGTGCAGGAGGCGGCGGTGGTGGGAGTACCCGATCAGAAATGGGGGGAGGCGCCGCACGCGTTCGTGGTGCTGCGGCCGGCGGGCGAGGCGACCGCGCAGCAATTGCGCGACTTCTGCCGCGATCGGCTGGCGCACTTCAAGGTGCCCCGCGAGTTCAGTTTCATTGCCGAATTGCCGAAGACGGCGACCGGAAAGATCCAGAAATTCGTGCTGCGAAACAATCTGAGCGCCGTCAGCCGGCAGTGACCGCGCGGCAGCCGGCAGCAACGCCGGTCGAACCGATTGTCGTATCTGGCATGCGCGGAACGATTGCTTGGACTCGGGCATCACCGGTTGATGCCGTCGTATGGCCTTCATGGCCATTAACGCGGTATAACCTCAAGGCAACTTACGGAGCACCTTCCCATGGCACTCGACAGCATTCAATTCAGCATTTGCAGTTCACGCCTGCCGCGGAAGGAGCTGTGCGATTCCCGGGAGATAGCAATGGGCCGGCTCGACGCCAACATCAAGAGAGCGCGCGAGGCGGGGGGATCGGCGGGGATGTTGGACAGCGGCCGCTGGGAATTGCATTTCCCGAATCAATCGATGCTGTTGTATTGGGTCGAAGACGCGGACGGAGACGTGCAACGATTTCCCTGACAGGCGCGCTAGATTCCTGTTCGCTGTGAATCGCGCGTACTCCGCCGCAGCATGTAAATCGACACCACCATGACGAGGATCAAGCCGCCGAGCACTCCGAGTTCGAGCATGGTCGAATGCAGGATCGCCTCCGAATCGGGGCTCCAACGTCCCGGCTGACTGGACTGGGATGACTGCAGCGTGATGATCAGAATGCGTCGTATCGACGCAATCAAGCCGACGATCAGAAACGGCTCGCAGACCAGATTTCCCGACAGGAAGGAAGCGCGCACGGTGTGCAGAATCTCGACGATCATGAGGACCAGCAGCATGCGGTCGACGGCCACGAGCATTGAGTCGACGGAGCCCTGGCCCGGTACTGCACTCCACAGCGATGACGCGGCGCTGACGATCCCGAACAGCGCGGCGACCGCCAGCAGCATACCGAGCACGAAGTAGGCAACGGCTTCAACGGACAGGAAAGCCCGGTCCGCCAGCGCAATGAGTGCCGCAACCGGCTTCTGATCCTGCTTTCCGCCCGCCATCGCATCTCCGTTGTTCGCCAAGTGAGACTCGCCGGACCACACTATCACAGCACTCAGAGTCACGACATCGGCGAGCGGGATGGCGCTGCGGATCGGATGAAACTCACGCTCCGGGCGGCAGTCGCCGTCCCCGATTCATACGGCTGTCTGTTGGTCAGGTTCTGCGGGACCGCTTGCGGCGGGAAGTCTTGCTAAGGGAAGTCTTGCCCCGGGACGTCTTGCTGAGGGACGTCTTGCCGAGGGACGTCTTGCCGCGGGACGTCTTGCCGTGCGACGGCCTGTTGCCGGACAGCTTACGCTTCGCAGCCTTGGCCTTCGCCTTGCGCCGCATCTTCATCAGCGCGTCGATGAGATCGTCGACCGGCTCGTGTTTCTTGGACTTTCGGCGCATCCAGACGAGAGCGTCTAGAAGTTCATCGACCGGTTCGATTTTCTTCGCCATGCGCCATGGTAACACCCGGATATTGCCGCTCTGCGACGCCACCGGACCCGGCACAAACTCACGAACACACTACCGATCGGGCACGTTGCCCGTCGCCCAGCTCCGGCAATCGCTTGGGCCATGACGACCATGCCCTAAATTCGGCTCCAGCTGCACAGCAGCGTCGCATCTCAGGCAAAGAATCCGCAGGCCGTGATATATAGTATCGAAAATCATGCCGTCCGATCCTTTCGATTCTTTCCTCGACGCACCAATGGACCACCGCGGTGCGTCGAAACGGCGCGGTCAAGTCAGACTGGCCACGTGCCGATGATTTAGCGTGGTGACAGCCATCATGCTCGACGGGCCCCTCCGCTGGACCGAGGTCGCGGCGATTGCCTGCGGCAGCATCCTCGAATTGTCGACGGCGTCGCAGCGACGCATCGAAGCCGCACACGGCATCGTGCGCAGCGTGGCCGACAGCTCCATGCGTGCTTACGGAATCAACACAGGGGTTGGCGCGCTCTCCGATCTGGTCATTCCCCGGGAGCAACAGGCACTCTTGTCGCGCAGGATTCTGTTGAGCCACGCGGCTGGTGTCGGGTCTCCGTTACCCTCACCCGAGGCACGCGCCATCATGGCGGCCATGGTCAACAATTTTGCCCATGGCCACTCGGGGCTGCGCCTCTGCGTGGTGCAGCGCATCGTCGAACTGCTCAATGCCGGCTGCACGCCGCATGTGCCACGGCAGGGCTCGGTGGGCTATATCAGTCACAGCGCCCAGATCGGGTTGGCGCTCATCGGATACGGCACCGTGGATCTGCAGGGAAAGTCTCTGGCCGCCGCCGATGCCCTGGCACGTCTCAATCTCGAACCCTTGGTGCTCGAAGCCAAGGAAGGGCTCTGCCTGGTGAATGGCACGCCCTGCGTGACCGGCTTGAGCTGCCTGGTCGTGCATCGGGCCCTGCAACTCATGGACTGGGCCGATGCGGTCGCGGCGATGACGTTCGAGACCCAGCGCGGTCAATTGCGGGCATTCGATCCGGCGGTGATGCCGCTTCGCGTATCGCCGGGGTTGCTCGAAGTGGTGGCGACGTTGAACCGCATGCTGGCCGGCTCGGAAATCCTCGCGGCGGCGGCGGGGCGACGCACCCAGGATGCGCTGAGCTTGCGGGCAATCCCTCAAGTGCACGGCGCGGTGCGCGACGCGTGGCGGGAAACCGCGCAGACCGTCGAACGGGAACTCGGCAGCGTTACCGACAACCCCATCGTTGCCGGGACTGTGGACTCGCCGCAGATTTATTCCCAGGCGAATCCGGTGGGCGCCGGCATCGGACTTGCGATGGATCACCTGGCGGTGGCCATGGCGGAGCTCGGCGGGATTTCCGCAAGCCGGCTGGAGCGCATCGTCAATCCCTTGGTCAGTGGCTTGCCGGCGTTTCTGGCACAACCGGGCGGCACCGCGTCGGGCTTCATGATTGCGCAATACACGGCTGTTTCGCTGCTGGGCGAAAACCGCCGCTTGGCCGCGCCGGCGAGCCTCGACGGCGGCGCCACGTCGGGGCTGCAGGAGGATATTCTGTGCCACGCCACGCCCGGCGCGTTGAAGGCATTGCAGATCATCGAGAACGTGCGGCACATCATTGCCATCGAGTTGCTGACGTCAGCGCAGAGCTACGAGCTGCTCGATCTGCACGCCGCATCCCCGGCACCGCGTGCATTCGCCGTGTACCGGGCGTTGCGCGAAGTGATCGGTCCGTACGCCGATGATCGCCCGCTCGGGGAGGACATCGACGCTGCCGCGCGCTTTCTGTGGGCGCGCGATTGCGGCGAAATCCTCGATCGTTCGGGCCTGTCTGACGGATGAAAATCCAGATCATCACCGCGACGCCCATCACAACAAGGCTGCATGCCCGCTGCCTGAAGGGTGTCGATCTATGGCTGGACGCCCGCTGTCAGAAGGGTATTGGCGCGGAATGACGCGGACGATCGAGCGGCGCCACTTGACGATCATCGTACTGGCGGCGCTGCTCGGCTGGTGGGCGGCATCGGTCGCCCCCGTGTCCGCCCACGAGCATGCACAGTCCGCCGGGCCGATCGCTCCGCGCCTCGGCGCCACCCACTTCCCGAATTCCGGGGCGCCGCGCGCACAACGCGACTTCCTCCGCGGATTGTTGTTGTTGCACAGCTTTGAGTACCAGGCGGCGCGCAGCGCCTTTCAGACCGCTGAACGGATCGATCCTGGTTTCGCGATGGCGTATTGGGGCGAGGCACTCAGCTACAATCAGACCCTCTGGAAAGAGCAGGATCTCGACGCGGCGCGCGCCGCGCTCGCCAAGCTGGCGGCGACACCCGAAGAGCGGGCAGCGAAGGCGGGGACCGCGCGCGAGAGGGGTTACCTGGCATCGGTGGAGCAGCTGTACGGCAACGGTGACAAGACCCAGCGCGATGCGAATTTCAGTGCGGCGCTCGGCACGCTGGCCCGAACCTTCCCGGATGATCTCGACGCCCGGGCGTTCTACGCGCTGTCCATACTGGGTTTGACCAACGGTGTGCGCAATGTCGGCAACTACATGCGTGCCGCGGCCGAAGCCGAAGAGGTCTTCGACAGAGACCGTCACCATCCAGGCGCTTTGCATTACCTGATCCACGCCTACGATGATCCGATCCATGCGCCGCTCGGGCTTCGCGCCGCGCGCCTCTATGGCAAGGTTGCGCCTGCGGCCTCGCACGCGCAGCACATGCCGTCGCACATCTTCTTCGCCTTGGGAATGTGGGACGATGCGATTGCGGCGAACGTCGCGTCGCTGAAGATCGCCCGCGCTCAGCATGATGGGGGATACCACTCCCTGGTGTGGCTGACCTATGCCTACTTGCAGCAGGACCGGCGCCCGGAAGCCGAGCAGCTGATACGCTCCGTTGCGCACGATGTCGACGCTGGACCCACCAAGGACAATCGCATCAGGCTCGCCCACCTGCGCGCCATCTGGCTCGTTGAAACTCGAGGAGCCGAAGGTTCCGATGCACGTTCGTCGGTCGACAATCGCGGTGTTGCGTCGATCGGCTACTTTAATACTTACGACTTTGCGCGCGGAGTGACCACCGCGGACAGCGGCGAAGCACGCGCGGCGCTCGCCCGATTGCGGGCGCGGACCGAGGCTGCGGGCACCGCAGCGAAGGAAGTGGCAGCCGACTGGCACGACACCGTGACCGCGACGGAACTGTCGCAGGGGGCGATCATGGCCACCGCGCTCGAGGGGGCGATCCGCTACCAGGAGGGCGATCGAGCAGGCGGGATTGCTCGGGTTCGCGAAGCCATCGTGGCGGCCGATCGCGAGGAATTCGAGTATGGTCCCCCGTGGTCGGTCAAGCCGCTCGATGAATTGCTCGGTGAGTTGTTGTTGGCGGATGGCCGGCGCGCCGAAGCGGCAGCGGCATTCGAAAAGACGCTCTCGGTCTACCCCAATCGGCGCCTCGCCCGCGAGGGGTTGGCCGCATCACAGGCGGGGAAATGAATATTATCGGCGCCTCGCTCGCAAGTGATTGGCCGCATCAAAGGCAACTACGACATGAACAACTCACCGGCACGCGTACCCATCCCTTCAGGCGCGACGAAATGAACAACTTATCGGCACGCGTACCCATCCCATCAGGCGCGACGACATGAACAACTTATCGGCACGCGTACCCATCCCATCAGGCGCGACGACATGAGCAACTTATCGGCACGCGTACCCATCCCATCAGGCGC
>Ga0116229_10001496_pt1 | contig 36803 bp, 54 predicted proteins | sample S1TSphgellanicum_3_FD_87313 | JGI IMG/M metagenome (GOLD analysis project Ga0116229, IMG submission 87313) | Host-associated microbial communities from peat moss isolated from Minnesota, USA - S1T2_Fc - Sphagnum magellanicum MG | ecosystem: Host-associated > Plants > Peat moss > Unclassified...
AAAAAAAAAAAAAAAAAAAAAAAAAAAAAAAAAAAAAAAAAAAAAAAAAAAAAAAAAAAAAAAAAAAAAAAAAAAAAAAAAAAAAAAAAAAAAAAAAAAAAAAAAAAAAAAAAAAAAACAAAACAAAACATCCCAAAAAACAATTAATAGCATCCCCACTAACACATTGCATACTATTTTGTGATTGAAAATCAATCAAGTTTATGCTAATTTGGAGCAATAAATAAATAAATAAATAATTTATCCATTTTATTTATCCATAAAATAAATAAACAAATAAAAAAATAAAATGGAGCTCGCGTGGGTGCATTAGCCAACAGGCGCACTATGCTACACTCCCGAGCTGCTTCGTCTTCTTTCGCTCATGGCTCTCAGTTGCTCCTCTCTCCTCTTGTCTGCTGCTCCAATTCAGTCTCCAAAATGCCATCTTTGCGCCACCAGCTTTCATCTCATCACTTGTAGCTCCTTGTTATCACCTACTAGAGGAGGAGGAGGAGGAGGAGGAGGAGGAGGAGGTGGAGCAGCAGCAGCAGCATCATCAGCAGCAGCAGCAGTGGATGATGCATGTCGACAAGTTCGCTCTTTGAAGCTCCTCCCCAGACGAGTTGCAGTGTTGGGATCCGGCTATGGCTTGGGGGCAGCAGCAGTGGCTGTACTACTAGCAGGCGGTTTCGTCGTGGTGCCGCCTGTCGCCGACGCGCAAGAAGATGACCACCCAATTAGGCCAAAATTTGTGGAGTTGGAGGACTCTGGTGGTGTGAAAGTCTTGGACATCAGAGAGGGCGGCGGCGCTACGTACCCCAAGCCAGGAGACAGGGTAGGTGCGTGGGTTTTAGGGTTTTTTTTGGTTTGATTGAATAATGTCAGCATATCCACACGAAGCTTAATTTGACAACACATGTTCGCTTGTTGAATGACATGACTTGTTGAAATAATCGTGATATAACCATGGAATCAATCCTCTTTCTTTCCTCACCAACAAAAATAAATAAAAATTATCGTTGCAGGTAGAAATTCACTATTATGCACGATTGGCAGCCAAGCAAGGCTGGAGATTTGATGCTACATATGATCATAAGGATGCATCAGGAAACCCTGAACCCTATGTATTCACCATCGCCTCTGGAACAGTATGACTCTCTCTCTCTCTCTCTCTCTCCAATTGTATGCCAGAATGAATGAATCTTAGACCAGATTTTAGCGAGAGACTTTGATAGTGAGAGACTCCTTTGTTAGTGGAGTGAGTGAGCTCTCATTAGGGTTAGGGATATAGCTGCACTCCTTGTCATCGTTGTCATCATGATGATGTTACCTTCAGATGGTTTCTTGTGGAGATTTTTTCCCTCTGCAATAATAATTTGAAAAATGGTTTTCTCTGCAATCTCATGCATGTGTCGTTTGGTGGGTGTCTTGGTTGATAATGGTCTGAGGTAGGTTTTGGGGACAAACAAAAACGTGTGAAGGAAAATTGTTTTGGGGTTTTGTAATTAATTCACTACTCCAAGATTACATTGTCGACTTACTAAGTACATCCCATGGGTTATAAGTGTAATCTTTTTTATATATGTAATCTAATAATGTCAGTGGGTACTGAAAAAACAATTTAGAGGTTGTTTGTTGGGGCTTTTTTTTGTTTTTGAAGGTGAGGGGGAGACAATAATATATGTTGCAGGTCATAGCAGGTTTGGATGCAGCAGTGCAAAGCATGAGGGAAGGAGGGGTGCGTCGGGTAGTGATTCCACCTTCGCAAGCTTATCAAAACACCACACAAGGGCCCATTCCTCCTAATGTAAAAATTGCTACACACAGAAATCTCATCAAATGATATGAGGAAAATGATACAGGGTGAGGGGTGGTGTGGTGGTGTTTTTTTTTGGAAGACATCTGCTGCTGCACACACATTCTCAGATCCATGCATCTTTGTGGGGAAAAAAGTTCTTAATGGGCGAAAGTTGGTTTCTGACCCTTTGCAAAAAATTAGCTTCTGAGTACTGATGTTTGTTTGCTATCAATGGTGCCACAGTTTTTTGACAGGCAGAGACTTTACACCACAGTTTTCAATCAGACACGGTTGGCAAATGGAGAAGGCTCCACTCTTGGAACTGTCATCTTTGATGTGGAGTTGCTCAAAATCCGGCCACAATAGCTAGTGTTGAACTGTGATTTGAACACAGGGATCTTCTCTCTCGCCTGCTCAAACACAAGCAAGCAAGCATCTACTTTCCTGGTTGCTGGTGGGTGTTCCCACTTTCAACATCTCCATCTTCTGATGGTCTCAGGTCGTGGGGGTGGTGGTGGTTTCAGGCTTTGATTCACCTCATGTTTGCTCTCAATTGGTATTACAGCAGTCCTTGCAATGGGTGAGGTTTGCTTGTTTGGGTGGCGTTGTCTTGTGCTGTCATCGCCCTTTTTCTGCTCAGTTAAATGACTGACTTGAATCACATGGGAGGAATTTGAGGGTTGAACAGGTCTCTTCTTCCTTCTAAATCTTTGCTTTATGGATTTTGTCATCAATACTACTTGACGCTTTAAATCTGCTACCTCTTCCTTCAGGTTGTCCAGCACTGTCAGATTTTCTTGTGGCATTTGTATTCCTTTTGGGCTATGTTTCATTCTGAATTTTGCATCAGATATCATGTCTCAGCAATTTTATTTTATTTTATGAATCACAATGTGTGTGCGTGCGTGTGTGTGTGTGTGTGTGTGTGTGTGAGAGAGAGAGAGAGAGAGAGAGGGGTTGCTGGACTTGTTCTGAAATTGTCATAAAGAATGCACCTCTTCACTTTGAAGGAGTGTATCCTCAGTGTTCTTACATGTACAAAAACTGAAGTGTCTCTTCAGAGCAATACCTATAACATTCTTACATGTAAAAAAAACTGGTGTCATTTGGACTTGGGATGGGGGAGACGGACATGAATGATCAAAGATGCAGATGCATTAGGCATTTATACTAAAAAGACAATCTTTGTGACAATTTTTGAGCACCATGTATACACCCAGCCCCCTCCCATTGTTTGTAACAAATTCCTTCCTTTAATGGAAGCCCCTGAAAACATTTTACATTTACTCCTGGGTGCTAAGATGGGAACTCCAGAAGCCATGGTTTTGAATCTAACCATTGCTATCAATGTTTTGCTTGAGTCATGTTTGTCACCTATGTAGTGAGGGGAGAAAAGAAAGTTGCATATTCTTACATAAATGCCATAGTTACTTCGTCTTATAACCTCCAGTGTTCTTCATCTTTCTCACAAAAGGGCACCATACATGTGGAAATAATAATTTCAGAGTCTTAAGAGTACAAAAATAAATTTAAAAATGACCACAATAATCTCTTTCAATCTTTGGATAATTGTGGAATCATGATCATATTCAACAAGGCTACCAGCAACTACACCGTGAGGGTAATGGAAGTAGGGGTTGGTTGGTTGGTTGGTCAGCCAGCTATAACAGTGTACTTCATGAACATTCAGGACCCAGTTGCAATTCAGCTATACTAGCTAACTATGATCATGTGACCACCACCCACTTTGTAAAATCATCAATTGCTGAATAGATAGGGATGTAGATTGGAAACAAAACCTTTTTGGGGGATTTTTAACATATGTAACATTCAAAATCTGCATGCTAAAAGAAAACCAAAAACAATTTAACCCTAAAATCCACCACATTTGGTTTTGGTTATGTGGGGATTATCTCTTCATTAATTTCGGGTGAGTCAGTCTCACCCTCCTCCACTGTAAGCTCTTGAAATGCATGTTGGGAATTTGATGATGATTCTTGCGGTCCCTCTTGTGAATAATCCTTCAAGCTGCAATTTGTTGTCTCCTCTCCCTTGTGATTCTTCCTTCCCAAGCTTGTTTTTTTGTTGGCTGACCGATACTTGAACATATTTGTCCGCACTCTCCTTGTCTGCCCCATGTTGGACAATATCCATGGCCAACAGCACACCCATCATCGGCACATGGGACAATTTGAAAGAGGAACAGACTTTTAGAGGCAGTAATGCACATCACATCAATGGAGGGTAAAAAACTGGAGGACTGACTGGTGAGCAAAAACTGGCAAAACTGTTTGATAACATGGATAAATTGAAGAAAGTTCCAAAGTGCATAAAACCCTAAACCCTATATCCATCACCTTAGCAGTAGGCGGGACTTCAGGATCAGAGCAGAACATGCGCCAGTAATGCTGGATAGCTTCACAGATTTGTAAGGCTTGAGAGTTTCCCGGCTCTTCTGCTGGTTGGAAACACTCGATGACTTTGGTAAACTGGTTTGATCCGTCCTGACAGTGAAGCTGCACAAGTGATGAAGAAGAGGATCCAGGCAAAGAAGACAAGGGATTGACTAACTTTTCCCACCGAACTTTCCACTCAATTGTGCGAGGATTTGTCAGCTCCTTCTTCGGATCCCTTGCATGGGCTGCTGGTGGCTGCAATAGGGAGGAAAAATGTTAAAACAAAACCCATTTTCACATTTTTTTACCTAGTTCCCAATCTGTTTTCGTGTGACCTGAGTATAACCAAATGTGAACCAACACACAAGCAGACTCATTTCATAATGAAATGACTCAGATGAGATGGACCAAGAAAAAATGCAATCCCCCCAAAATGCCACACAATTTCACCAAAGATTTCATTATACATCTGTCTGTCTACCTTCAGCATTGACACATGCCGGTTTGTCAACAAAAGAATAAAATCCTGGGGGAGATAAAAGTGTGCTTGGTAGTAATCCGAGTGAGAAGATTGTCCACGTTCCCTGAACACATCTTTGCCCAAAAACCGGCTCTGTACAAGATGCAAAATAGCCTGCACACATACAATATCATTTTTTTTTTCACTACAAAAGATCACATCTCCATTTGTGCCAGACAGACAGACAGAAAGAAAGAAGCAGATTTGTGAAGCGAAGACTCTGTGTTCTACAATTGTGAAAATAGTGTAGAGCAAAATGTCAAAGAACTAGCTTCTTGATGCACATACCTGTCCTTGTGCACTGTGTTCATTGTATGGAGTGAGTACTTTCCCCTGAATAGCTCTAGGTAACCGGGAGCGCTCAAATGTTGGCTCCTGTTCAATTGCCGCAAAGCAATGAGTGCAACTTGTGCCTACACCACTCACCATGAGTGCCCCGAAATCAAGACAGCCACTGATAGGTTGCACAACAACTCCAACAATTGCTTTCGCAAATCCTTGAATTGCACCCATGGCTCCTTTTGTCCTTACACCTTCAGCTGGTTTTGTTACAATGCCTTTGAACCCATATGTAACACCCCGAGCAAATGTTGATGTACCTTGTAAGACGCCATCACGCACTCCCCTCACTCTACGTGCTTTTTCCTGAGATCATCCATCCATTGCAAGAAGAATGACATAAGCTAGAATTCCCGTAAAAGGACAATGACAGTACATGAATGATAACTTTGCACAACTCAATTCAAGCCGAGTGTTTTGTTCTTATTGTCAACAAGTCATAAAAAATAGCTGACTGGCCAAATTTCAACATAAGCCAATCTCCCTGACAAGGTGGTGGGCCACCAGGCCAGTCTGTGGTGGGTGATCTACAACAATCTGCAGAAGGGCAGTTCTGGCTGACTGCACCTAACACAGATGTGGATCCCAGATACTGTATCAGATCATAATACAATGTTTATGCTCACTGAATCAACTCAGAATTTTTTTTGCAACAAAACAAGGCTAACAGAGGAAAACAGATTTTTTTGAACCTGATTTGAGCGCATCTGTAAGTAGCTGCTGTCTTGGGACAAGCTAGCAGCACCTCGGCTCATGGTTCCCAAGGTGGAACTAGTCATTCCCCAAAGGTTGATACCCATCAAGAGTTGCAAGGGCTGATGAATGAGATCATGTTTGATGTGATCCACAACTGCTGTCGTCACTTGACTCTTTCGCATATAGCGATTTTCACGGATTATGTTATGCAAATGAACCTGGGATGTCCACATTTTGTACAGTAAATTTTAGACTAGAAATATTATTCATTCAATAGTAATCTAGCATCCAGAGTTTTTAAACAAACCTCTCAGGGGGTTGTTCTTTACACATCATGTAAAAGATTAAAAAAAGGTTGGTAAAATGTATGTAGTGAATGTAAAAAAATGGAAATGCTCAAAACAATAATGTCTTGAACAACACATACAGGCATTTTGGAAATGTTGCCGACTGTGGAGACAATAGGGCCCCAGATTCCAAGCTTCCCAGGAGGTCGCTGCTCTGGACATGTCTCTATGGTGAGCTTGAATCGCACTTCAGACATGTGTAGAAGCCTACACTCCAAAAAACACCACCCCAAAAAACCATGTGAAACTAACTAGTGTGGTTTGTTTGGCCAACTTCTACATTTTTTTTGTTAGCTGGGTTTGCAGGAAGGAAGACACTGAAATCAGTCTAAGGAACATGCGCTGCTCAGAAAAACAATGATGTAAACTCTAAACCCTAAACCCTAACACAATTATGTAGTACCTATTGCTTGCTTCTCTTTCACCAAAAAGATCAGTTTTTAATTTGTCAGACCCTAAACCCTAAACCCTAGAGGAATGAGAGAGAAACTCACCCCACTTGAATTTCTGGATCAACTTGGACAACATCTGAGTCACTGGAGAGCCGATCTAAGTGCAAATAACTGTACATTTCCACTGCCACCCATATCACTTCCTCATGTATATTCAATCGCCATGCACTTTCAGTCGTCTGCAAAAATGCCCATAAAGCAAGTAAGTATAGATCCTCAGTAATTTATCAGTGTTGAAATCCAATCCTGTCAAAAGGTCATTGTGATCAGAGTCTTAATAATGTGCATTTAAGCTCAGATCCAGGTGATTGTTGGTTTATAAGGTGATAAAAAAACATAGAGACAGAATTATGCACCTTTTGTTCTTTGAAACTATTATGATTGATGCCCACCCCCATCTTTAATTGAGTTTTGAAGGCAATAGAGGTGGCTTTTTCTTACCTTTAGGATGATGCATGGGTAAACTTCCTTCACTTCAGAAGTGTCACTCTTCATCTTTAGAACAATCTCCAGGACAGACTCTTCTTTCTCTTTGCATTCAGGAGCAAGTAGCACTGGCATTGGCGTCAATGGCAATTGGTTGTCGATTTGCATGTACCCAACTACCAGCACAATCCCACTGCACAGAGAACACAACATCCAACATCAAGAACATGTTTGATATTATTATACATGACCCATTTAGACCTGTTCTCTCTCTTGCAAACCAAAAATATATCCATGTCCAAGAAGTATTATACCCTCTGATGCTATAAAAGCCAAGTGGAAGAAGTACCTGTTTGTGTTCTCGGATGAAGAACCTGATGAATAGGAAATTTCAACTTTAACTCTCTCCATATGCAAGAACAGGAGCTCTTGTGGCCGGTGATTGATGATGGACAATCCCAATTTTCTAACATCCAACACAAATTTGAACTGGGATGGTGCGTCAGGTCTCTTGTCTAAGTTGTTTGCTTGCATTGGCTGCCTTGCACCTTCCATGGGCACTGACATTTCAATCTCTCCTTCGTCTTCAGCGCTGCTATTCCTGCTTTGACGAATTGTCATCTCTTGGTCAAAGAAGCGAACCACCTTAATGTCTACTGCCTCAAGAACACGGATACAGATGTTTCTAGTGTCGGGTTCATTCGTAGTTGACAGAACAGGATGATCACCGACTTTGTTGATGTCGATCCTGATGAGGCCAGTGTATGATGATGATGATGATGATGATGAACTACTAGTATCTCCATCTGTAATGACTTCCAACAATTGCTCTCCCTGAGGATTATCCCATGCAAAAGCTACGGTGGAATGGGGTTTGATCCAACACCATGCATCATCATCAAAGCCTACTTGTCGGAACTTGATTTGTGTTGACCTTGTGCGATTCTCAAGCCTGGTCATAAGAGATTACAGTAGGAAGAATAATAAGGACAGACCCATGACTATTGACCAAAAGCTCACAACCTACTTGTTGCAGACAAAAGCCTGGCTCAAAAGTAGTTCTACAGTAATAATACCCACAAGCAGTACCAACAAGTTCCAGCCTTGCTGAATCAATCACCCAACAAATAAAAATCCATGCATCTTTGTTTAGGGTTTAGGGCTCTACTTACTTTTTGGTTGATGTAAAGATGGAATTTGCTGTTTACCTGTATGGGCCCCGTGAAGAACCGCACTGAAGTAGAACACAAAAGCGGGAGCCATCTTCATAACCGTGAACATCAATGCGTATACTTTTTCGCCTACTACTGCGTCCATTGCTGGGATGAATCGCAAGGTACATCTTCTCTTCCTTCTGAATGGCGAATGGGTGTGACCATAGTGATCCTTCCAGTTGTACCTGTGCCCACCACCCACATTCATTCAACTAGCATCATAATTGGCACTGTGAACACAATTTCCGAAATGTGGTGTTTTGTTGATGCCTTCACTTTGAATCTGAGTACCACAGAAGACAATACTCGTGTTAGAATAATATAATTTGACCTAAAACGGAACTCTGTTTTGCAGAGATTTTGCCTAGTTGTCAACTATTGGGCATGCACCAATTCATGGCTTTACCTGCAGCTTAAGTGGTTCCTGCAGCTTGACAAATGGAAGGAAGGTGGTTGAATCAGTGGGATCTATTGTCCTAAACTGCTCAGCTCCTTCCTGTCTGAGGTGAATACGTTGACCAATCCGATTTGTAAAAATTGTATATGGTCGAATGGACAGCACCTGCAACAATAATTATTAATGGGTGAAAAAATAACACAATGAAACCTGTCATTAAAAGGCTGTCTGAATGACATGCAAAAAAAGCAATTTTGTGTAAAATGATCCACAATATCACTCATCCTGCCCATGATCACAGTGGGTGGAAAATAACTATGGATATGTGTAAAATGCGAAGTACAGGGGAAATGTATATATACCTCTGCCTGTGCAAAACCATAAGGATTTGACATTCTGGTGACAAGGAACTTGTAATATGAACCGTGAACATCCTGTGTTATCAGCTCCACACTCCCATCCTGTGCCACAGTTTTTGTGAAGGTTAGTAGCATAAAACAATTGATTTTACCTATGACTCCACCTGTCAGATCTGAGTGTTCAATTCAGAATCTTTTGCTTTGGGGAGTAGTGGAAACTTACGGAGTTGTCAAGGGGGTCAAGTGGTTCAACGTCACCAAAGTGGGTCTTGTCATCATCAGCTGATAAAGCTACAGCAAGACCCATCATTTTGGGTTCGTATCTAGAAAGCATTGTCTGATGATGTACTTGGTCCCTGTTGTCTTGATTGATCTCATCAATCACATTTTTCACCTTGAGAGGTGGTTGCAGCAAGGTCTTCTTCTTTTCATGCTTAGTGGATTCAGTCTTTTCCTTCTTCTTGCCTTTCTTTTCCTTTGGGAGCTCCAGTTCAACAAGCCTGATTTTCAACAGCGGGCACCTCTCGCTATCAAGCCAGCAAGGAACATAAAAGTAGATGACTTTGGCCGTCATTCCCTTCTCTTCACGTTCATGCTGAATGTGAATCTTCAGATCCCTGATAGAGTTGGAAACAATGATCTCTTTTGCCAAATCCTTTTGAGGATGAGAAATGATAACCGCATCCTTCATCGACAAAAACCCACAAAATCAATAATATATTAGTTCACAAGGTTCTAGGAAAAAAGTGCAAAACATGGATAAGAAGAGAACGGATGAACCCAAGTGCTACTTCATACATAATAATTATGCCTGGTGCTGCATTTTCCAGCTCCCCAAAAGAAGAAATCAAGAGGTGTCAAAAATAACACCCTCTTCAATAAACACTTCAGCAACCCTAGTTTTTCTTTCGTACTTTCCCCCCAATCAGTGCTAAAATCTTCAGTGAACATCAGAAGTGGATGATCAGTCAACACCATGATCTGTGGGTACAATGCACTTTCCAACAGTTTCATCAACCATAAACCCACACTAGCGAACTCTGATACCAAGCATTATACAAAGTCTTGATCATTACAATTGTAGAAGAACTTTGTACATGTAACTTTGTACTATACCTTTGGTCGCCAACTACCTTGCGGAACCCAGTAAAGATAAAGCGCTTTCCGAAGGTCAACATGGAAAATGAAGGCTGATTTGCCGGCATCCACAACTCCACTGTCCAACTTGATGGATTCCTGCTGATCCTCTCCTGTTACCTTCTCATCACCCGAGAGTGTAAATCTGCAGGGAATGGGTAAGTGATTGATGAGCTGTAGCGGTGCTGAGACTATTAACTTCCAGTCAAGAATTGGATCCAATTGGGATGTCTTGCCAATCTCCTTCGCCTTTGACTCAATACAAAACCAAATATCTTTCCCTCCTTTGCTTTGGGCAGCATGACCACCAGCTGGAATGGCTATCGGACAACATAAAAGCTCCTCTGTTTCTGAAAGCGCATTCACTCTGAACTTCTTCACAGGCACCTGTTTCTTGCCCATGTCTTGCTTACCCTTGATTGGCACCACCATACTCCATTTGTGTGATCCCAGTTGGGGTCTCACCTACAATGCACCACAAATGCCATGGATCTGGTTAGGATACATGCAATTGCTATCTATCAGGGCATAAGGTGTACACAGGGACACATGAGTAGTGGGTTTAGGGTCTAGGGTTTAGATACTGGATATGTAATGTAATGTGATATCATCAAGACTTCCTTCAGGTTTGTGCTTTACCTGAAGACAGTACTCAAGACTGCCAGGACACAAACTTTTGAGAGGGCAGGAGATACTGCTGTTGGGTCCCACGTCACTGAGATAGAGACAAGATTCACCCTCCTCCTGCTGCTGCTCACCTGCTGCTCCCTTGATCTCCTCCTCTGTCTTGTCCAGCAGAGAATCCAGACAGAGCCGAACCTCGAGGACGAACTCGCTAGCATTCTCAACAGTGACCATGGTGCGCACAAAAAGATGTTTGATCATTTCTTCAACCATCATTTCACTGGCTAAGAAGATATCTTTTCCTAAACGCCAGGCTGCTGGACCAAGACCATAATTGACTACCACAGGAAACCAGGGACCCTGCTTTGAAATTGCCACTTCGATTGCTCCTCCTGGCTCTTGATCATCACCATCTTGATCACTACTATTTTCCGGGCAGCCCTCTACATGCCTGCTGATTTCATCTCCTGTAATTGATGAAAAGTTATAACTGGTATAAAGTTTCCCAATTGCTTTGTCTCCTCTCGCACTCTCATCGTTACTGCTATCTTGCTCCTGCAACCACAATAGTAACCCCCATTCAAAGAAAAATCACAGTATTTTTTGAGTCTTCAGTTTAAATGCCCAGTTCTGCACTTTGTTCCTAAACTCTAAACCCTAACTGCTCTAATTACCATTCTGTAAAGAAATTGCATGACACATGTCAGTAGAAGAAATGGTGCAAATGCTAAAGGAAGAAGAACTACTACTGTATGTGTACCTGTTTTTCTGTGGGTGGGTGATACAATAGCTCAGATTTCAGCTCCAAAGAAGAAGAAGAAGACCAGTTAGGAGTGTCGACTGTTGTCTTCTGTTTTTTCCCATACTCAAGCAAACTGTCCTGTGAGTCCTCCTGTAGCTCATTTCCTCTTTCCAAAAGTGACAGGCTGCAAAAACCCACTGGAGTTCCTGCCATCACCATAGTCGAGTCAAACGCACCACCACCAGAATTCAGTTTTTCTTCCCTCACAAGCTGCATGATGATGACTCAAGATTGTCACTTTCTGACACAAACCCAGATGAAGAAAGCTCATTCTTTTACACTAACTTTGTTGAAGGGTTAAAGGGTTCAAGGTTTAGGGTTTTTGGGGCCTGTGCAGCAGCAGCAATGGTCAAGCTTTATTTACCTCTGGTAAGATCCATTACAAGGATTTCAGCTTTACTCAATTCCTGCAAGATTCAGGTAGGAAATGCCCCACCCAATTAGAATACAAAATCCAAAGAACTGGCCTGTACTCTGTCCAAAAGGATTTTTGGTTACCGTTGCAAGTGAGTAACAATAATGTTCATGATTTTGCTGACCGAGACAGACAGAAATGCATGCATTGCTTCTAGAGAAAGAAAGAAACTAACTTACCCCAGGTTTAACCTCAAAGATGAAAACCTCATCCCAAAACACCTGAACCTGACCATTGGCAGTTTCTCTCTCCGGATGTACACATCGAGTCCTTGCACTCTGCAATGGAACGTCCATTCTTTCCGAGACTGGTTTCGAAGATACTATGCGGATACCTGCCATATATTCCCGACCACCGATACCTTTGTCTGCAGGCAACTGCAAAAGCCATCATACCCAACTTTGCTCAGATAGGTACACACAAAAGAAGTTTTCAACTCTAGATAGATTCACATTGACGATGTTTTGTTTTGTTCTTGATCGATTTTGCACAAGAAACACAAACCATATATTTCACCCTTAGGTTCTGAATGATAGCAAGGTGAATAACCACCTGTATTCCCCAAAATTGTACATATAATACATCTGTATCAGAAAACTTTGACTTGGGTTGTGCTTGTATGTATAGGTGCAAATTTAGTCATCAAAGGCAAGTGCTTTTCTGAATGGGTTTACGAGTGGGTTTTGGAACGAACCTCTGCGTACCCAACACGTATGGTTACAAAAATTCCAGGCCAGACTTTTTCCAAGATTTTGTGTGCAGAGTCTTTCATACTCCGTGGCATCGGGATTTTTATGGCTGCCACACCCTCAGCAGGTAAGAAAGCCATATGCGTGCGACCACTTGATTCAATTGTCCGAAGGTACAGAGGCTCTCCCATTGCGTTGTGAGTCACAATGTAGAATCTTTTGTTTTGCTTCCCATCCAAACACTTGTTACTGATGCCAACTCGCATTGGTTTATTGTTATTGCTCATGCTCCGTTGACTCACTCCACCTTGATCCTGTTTCCATTCAACCCAAAACTCTGTTTTTACTTAGTAACAACCACCTCACAGACTTGAACTGCCACCCCCCCTGCACAAAAGTAGTCTCAAACCCTAAACCCAAACTTTATTGAACAATACCCATGATGTGCGATCAGGAGTATGTTGCAGATATAGTCAGTCTAATCAGATTCCCACTCGCACATAATCTCTGCTGGATCATGGCTGTTGTGAGCAACAATGAATCATGGGTAGATTTCAGCTCATGAGAATTTATTATACCTGCAAAAACTGCTGCTTAGATGACCCCTGTTCAAGTTTACTCAAACTTGTCCAGCTTGCATAAGCCTCGAGGAACAAGTTTATATTTGCAACAGAAACATTCATGTTCAAGTCTTTTGTCAATTTCATGGTGATTTCTGATACTGTTGGCTGAACCTTCTCGTCTGGATCACTGCTGTACACATACCTACAGGCCAACCCGAAACCACACCACCACCACCCCAAGAGAAAATCCCAAAAGCTCTCAACACATAACCAGTGTTGTGCAGTTATTTGTCTTTTAAATAACTGGCAGTTCTGGTTCTTTAAGAAATTCAAAATCAAAGAACCACCGGTTCTGGTTTTTTTTCTGGGGGTGGGAGATGCAGAATCAGAGAACCACCAGTTCCACTTATTTCAGAAATGTCAAAGAACTGGAATTTTTCATGAAATTACTGGCAAAGAACCGGTGGTCATAAAGGTGGGTTTTTGAAAATTTCAAAAGAATGAGAACCATGGTTATATACCAAAACTGGTTTTTTTTGGGGGGATTTTGATTGTATTTATTTATTTATTTTCAAATGAATATATGAACCTGAAAGAAAGAAACTGCCCATGCCATTTTATTTGCTTTGAAACACAAACAAACATACCTCACTTTTGTGTCACAAGGTTCGATGAGAGGTTCCCAAGCACTGTATCTTCCGTTATAAGTTGATGATGAGAGCGCAAAGTTGGTCTCCATGCTGAACGCTTCCATACACCCGTGTAAGCTTGCCTGGATGCTGGTTACTGAGAAGTCCAAAATTGGAGCCATCTGCTCCAACAGCACCAACAACAACAACAACAACAAAAATAATATTTCAACTTCCAACAAAAGGATAAACAGACAACAAGCAGAACTAACAGAACCTCTCAAATCCTGAACCCAAGAGTCTTATTTCATTGTTGAGGAGACATCATGATCCCATGTTTGAAACTAGTGAGTTTCAAACATAACCATGGCTTCTGGAGGGTTTAGGATTAGGTGCATACCAAGCCTCCAAAGTCATCAGAAACAGTTGCAGAGATGCCCTTGACTTCCAAGTTGGCAATCAAATTGTCGGGTTTCCTTGGTTTCTCTGCAAATTTTAGACATCGAGCCAAATCTGCTGGCGGTCTTTTGTTGATGGTAGGGATCACAAAGAACGTCTTTGCCTGTTAGCATAACCATCAGCAGAAAGAAAACAAGACAAAACAGTGGGAGCACACAATAATGACAGAGTTAGTATCGCCTTTGTATCAAATTTAAAAGGAAAAAAAAAACACTCTTCACATCTTCAATTAGCAATAACACACTATCAGAAACTGAAGGCGGTTTCAATACCCAAAAACCCAGTTTACCTTATTTTCAACAGGCCAAATGCTAAGCTCTGCAGCTCTATGCTTTATAGACGAAGTATTGGCAATACAGCTTGCAAAGTCCGTGCCCATTACAAGATCACTTCGAACACAGCGAACAATGTTCTGGAGATCTTTTTCCGGAGATGAACTCCTAGAGGCCACACATCCAAGAGAAACATAGCCCGATGGTGCCACTGGCAGCCAGAATGCAATATCATCCTTCAAATAGCCTTGCTTTTCAAATTTCTCTGGCTTGGCAAAAAAACCGCCGCCACCATCCTCATTTGTGTCCCGAAGAACAAGCCCCATGCTTGGAGGCTTGTACCTGAATTTTGCCCCCAAAATAGCCAGACTGTGAGAAGGAGGAAGAAGGTTGTGACAACACCCAACAGGACAAACTTCCAACAGAGAATATAGCTAGATGACTACTGCATAATAAAACCCATCAAACGTGTGTATTGCAACAACAACCCACAACAGCTATAGATCTCAGCAATTCAGCAACTTGGGGAATTGAAACAGCAGCTTCTTCAACATACCCTTTAACAGCTACATCACCGAGTATTGCAAATTCAGGCTGAACAACTGGTCGCCAAATCGAGATGCCCTTCCAAAACTTGCTCCCCTCATCCCACCAAATTCGCTTAAACTCTGTAACATGCTCATACATTCGTTGAGATGAAGCAGAAGCAGTGGTACTCATTAATGCTTTTGCTCCTTCTTGACCCTGTTGAGGTCGCTCACTTACAGTCCTTGATATTTTTGGAATTGGCTGATCAGTACTTGTGGAAGGCTTTGTTTCATTCACAGGGAAGACAGTGTAACTGATAATGGCATGGCGAAGCTCGTAGCCCCTTGGCATCGACACTTTATTACCTATCACAGGCTCAACAAAGAAAGTGCCTGCTGAATTATCGACTCGCCAAAATGCCCACCCTTTGTCAGGAATCAGGTTTTCATTCCTGCAGTTCAAATAAAATTCGTGAGAATTACAAATGATTGTGATTGATTGCATTTTGGATGAGATGGAAATCACTTAAGGAGTGCATAGGACAAATTTTGATACAACCCAACACAGATCACAATGAACCCCAGAGGAGAGAATCAATCATCAAGGATGGAAACTTACACTTCACTAGTGACATAAACACAATCCCGCATAGAGCAAGGTGATACCAGAGCAGCCAACACACAAAGTGAAGCTGTAGTTGGAGGTGGCCTTTGGCCTTTGCATGCAACACACCCAAGTGCCACATAACCTGGTGGTGCAACTGGTATCCAAATGGAACAGTCAGTCTCTTCATCATTCTCCTTGCTGTCCAACAAGTCTTTATAATCAATCCTTCCAGAGGAGATGCCACTCTGTTGTCCCAGCCCAAAACTGTACTCTTGTCTATTATCCAACAATGAATCTCGTCTAGCATCACTATTTAGTGAAGAAGAAGAATCATCTTGACATAACTTGTCCTCATCCATTTCTTCATCTCCTCCAACCTCAGCAGCAGCAGCCTTCTGTTCTGAATTAGCCCTTTCAGAGCCATTATTATTAGTACTCAAGAGCTGCTGCTGCCGGGATGATGTAGCCTGCTTGGTGGATGACCACATAAGTTCAAAGCTTTCTGCCCTCTTCACTTGCACCAAGGCCATATTGAGAGCAAGGACTCCTTTTGCAGGTGCTTCATTCCTATTTTCAGAACAGGAAACTGCATGGATTGAGTACCCAACAGTCTTGCTACCTCCAATGAATAGCAAACATGTTACACACTGAAAACCTTGGCACTTACATCCCCTAAACCCTAAACTGTCAACAGCAGTCATGTCCAAGCAATAGTAGCTGAATAGTAGTGTTAACATTCTCTATGCTGATGGATGTTCCATGCAGCTACAATATATCATCTGCTACACTTACAGCACTCTCTGAGCGCAACATTATAACATCTTAAGGTTTTGCTTCTGCTTAAAGATAATGTTCAATCAAAAGACCTCTCTCTCTAATTATATGACTACCCACTTGCCTTCATTGGCTCCCAACAACAGTGGGTGTAGATCAATATACAATAAATCCAGATAAAATTTCTGGCAACCCACTATACAAAATCTGCATGTCCTAAGTTTCTATCATAGTTTCTATCATCATGGGCATGTAAATTCATCAAAGTGCACTTCTCTCATAAGCAAAAAAAGATTGGCACTTACAAAGGTGTGAAACAATCTCCAAGTACTGCAAAACCTGGAGGAGGCCGAGGTCGCCAGAAAGCAATATGCTGCTGTCCCTTTGATTCTTCCCAGTCTGCACCAAAACCCACTCCACAAATGAGTGAAGAAGAAGAAGACCAAAGTTTTTCACAAGGCTCTGATCCTGCTCTAAAAAAATTCAACTGCTTGTTTGCTGAATCCATCAGCAAAGACACATACATACATACATACATATATCTTTGGAGAAGAAGACTCACTGGTGGACACCCAGATTTTATCGAATTCTGAGCACTCCACTGTCATTTCCTCTGATGTAATCCGCATGAATGACATAACATCATCCTGAAGCCGTAGGATGAGGTGCAGAATGCTGAAAGAAAAATTAGTGCAAATCTCTGTCATCTTAGCAGAAATGTTCTGTTTTCCAGCCACCTTTGAGTACGACATATCAGCGTTAGAAGGCTCCATAACTGTTATGCCACTCTTCGCCTCTATTGTCAGGGTGTTCAAATTTGCATTTAGCTCCATATCCTCTCCCTCTGATGTATACCTGAAAAAAAATTGATCAAATGAAAACCCAATGCCCAACTTCAGTGGACTGATGGATGGACAGATGGACAGACACTTCTATTGTTACTACTACCCCTGCTGTTGGTTGATTTTGGTTTCATGGGTTGGCACTGAATTACATAAATTCTGTTCATACATTAGGAGACCATTCAAAAACAGAGATGTACATTTTCCAGACACAAAACACCAGTACATTTATTGTTGTGCATGGAAGGAAAATGAACTGATTAGAATTAAAATATATTCACCTTACGAATGCATTCATCCTTGCTCGAAGAAAGCTTTCTGGAAGAAAAAATGCTTCGGATGGCCGTCCAAGGCTGTTGTACAGAGTGAGCTCTGGCCCAATAGCCTGCAAGAAAGAGGACAGTGCAAGAAGAAGAAATATTGAAGAAGGTGATGGGGGTGGTGGGTTTAGGGCCCAACCTTCAATCTTCTGGCTTTGGCACAACATGGCATAGATCTAGGACTTTATTCAAATACACATCTCCCTCAGCCAGCTCTGTATTTGCATGAGGAGTAAATTATGTCACCAACTTCCAAGCTGAAAACAAACACATGGAAAAACAACAAAAGTGTCCATCTGTCCATTGCTTCAGTCAAGACACACAGACAGACAACTCAGTTGATTGGGTTTAGGGTTTAGACTCACCTGTAATTCAATTGTGAGTTTGGTCTGAGGAGGATTATTATTATCATTGCCTCTTTCTTTCTTCTTCTCATTGTCATTATTTCCACCATCACCCTTCACTGAATTTCTGTCCAATTGTTCGTTTGGAGTGCGTTCGAGGAAAACCCCATCACCTTCTGAAGCTGAGTAACTGCTGTTGCTTCCCAGTGCTATGGACGAGTCCAAATATGCTCCATTCTGGGAAAGGAAATTCATGGTTTTAAACATTCTCGATATCAAGCTCTTTAACAATTATTCCTAATTACATTCTGTTTCTTACAACTGCAGTTTTGTCACTATGATGTCTCCAACAAACACATCTCCTTCTTATATATCACAAATGTGCATTCTGCCTGATAGAAGATTAAATTCATCATCTTCAAGGACGAGCCTGTCTTTCCCCCCAGTCTGTGTAGAAAGGGGAAGATTTATAGCTTGGAATGGCATTTACCTGGATAATGATATTTCTGAAGGAAAGTCTCTTCCCATCACCAATAAAAATAAGAGCTTCAGGTGCGTAATCAGAAAGGTCCGTCCCAGTTCGATTCAAAAGACGGAGAGTATTGCCTTGGCCATCGTAAGTGTAATCATCTACAAGCACATGGTCTGCAACGAGTGGCTTCTTTGGTGTGATCTCAACCACCTCTGTCTTTTGCTTGTATGTAGGCTTGTCTAGAAAAATCCCATTTGTCAAGTCCAATGGATTTTCATCCCCCTTGTCAGATAGCATGGCATGCATAGATGGCACAAAAAACTCGGCCACTGCTAACAAGAAATCAAATGCCACAGTCACTCGAGGCCGTTGGATGCGGAGCGAGACGGTTTGTTGGGTTGGGCCAAGCATTGCATCCACGACAAGCATTGTCAATGCAGAACTGTGGAAAAAAAAACGCAAAAAAGTCAGCCACACAGTATAGAAAAGTGGTAGGTATTATCATAACTATGATCCAAAAGATGGAAAATCTTGCTTACCACCATCCCATCCTATGATCCGAGAAGGGATTATTATTATTATCATGTTCCATTCCTTCCTCTTGTTCTTCAAATGGCTTTTGATCGTCTATTGGATCTCTTTGTGTGGTGGGATTGTGCACCCAATCGTCAGCACTCCCAATCATATAGCGCATCTCTTGCTCTGATCCTTCCCGATCATCCTTGACACTAAACCTCTCCAACGATGTCATCACGTTCATCTCCTCAACATTATTGGATTTATAAGCCACCCACACTCCCCTCACCTGCCATCATCCCATCTCTTCCACTCACCTGTTCTTAGTAAAAAGTATATGCTTCCAACATACATGTCTTTGCACCCATTTGATAGTAATAATTTCTACTTCACCAAAGCTCTCAATGAAATTTTATTGCCATTGATGGCAAATCCTGGACTCAAAAAAACTTCCATTATTTATTGCACAGTTTCATGTAACAAAAAACACAGTTCTACTGGTACCTGTATTGTTGCAAGGGCAGCGGTTCTCATTCCTCCAACATACAAGCTGAGCTCAACCAACTTGATGTCAACACTCACTTTGATTGTAGTGAATGGTTTGTCAATGGAAGACTCATCACCACCAATGTCTTCTTCTTTGTGCTCTAGTGGGTCCCCTTCTTGAATGACCTCATGACAAGAATGCTCCAGAGGCTCATCAACTGCCTTTGAATCTTCTGACTGATTATAATGTGTCACCTTCTCATGTGTTTCCTTATCATACCCAGAGGACGACAATGACCCACCTTCTTTCTTTTCCTCTCCATCATCAGCATCATCATCTGGTTCCACCAGAACAACCTCCGAATCATCAGCTCCTGACACCTTCAGTTTTCCAGCCTCATCATTGGCCTGCTGTCCTTTATCCTCCTCATCCTTGTCCTCCTCTCCAGACTTTCCTTCAAACAAAGAAGGTGGCAAATTTGGCTCCTCTGCCATATTGCACGTGGCACATTCCGTTATCACTTGGTACTCTTTGTCCGATAGAGATGCTCTCAGTTGTTCAATCTGGCAGGCATCATCACCCCCAAATGATGCCAGATTTTTTCAAAAACCACAGTTGAAGAAGAAGAAGAAGAAGGGTAGCACAGTTTTCCAAATATATATCAACTAACAGCTGGTGCAATCACAGATTCTGAATGCTTCTGCCAGTTCTCTGAAATGAAACAAACATTTGCAGTTTGACTAAGACAAAACAAACTGACCAAAAAACAAATACTACTGTACCTTGACAGTAGCCTCGATCCCAGCGACCTGATGCCATAGGTCCCGAAGAGGTCGCCTCACCACCAGCGAAATGCCTTCTGCTCGTTCAATGATCTCATCCCCACTTTTTCCACCCACTCCAACCTCCAAGCTCACATCATCCACCTAGGTGTATAAACAACATGTGTCATTTTCTAGTGGTCAACTTTCTTGGGTATCAAAAACCCAATTTGAGATTCGTTCATACAAACTGACAACTCAATGTGAGAACCAACCCTAAACCCTTAAACCCTAAAAGCTTTCGGACTCGAGATTAAGCATACATGCATCCATCCACACATGATGGATCTACTACTCTTATGCAAACTTCCCCTGGACCATATCGGGATTTTCTCTTCCATGTTGCTCATTTTTTTTCTCTCACTACTACACACCCCCAGGCTCCAGATGGTGAGTGATGGACCCCAAAACCCTAACCCTACATGGGTTAATGTCAACAAACCACTACAAGAAATCAGCCACCATGGTCTTTTTCAAATGGAAAAGAAAATTGGTGCAAAAGTTACCTATTTTGGACCTCATCCAACTTGACCTAAAGTGTTGATTTGGAAAGGCATATTTCAATGACACAGCCACTTTGACTGATGTCTTTTTGACTAATGTTTTGACTTGTCAATATGTTGTATTGAAAGCGAGAAAATAGACCATAGATGTGGTAGATAACTAAGTCAGAGAAGGGATGGGCAACATGGATAGTACCTCAAGTGTAATAGTCTCAAGGCGAATAGCCCCAAGCTCTTCCTTGTCACCACCAAACCACTCAGACTTGCTTTTCACGTTAACTTTTTGGACATCTAACTCCATATAACTGTTCCCACACAGATCCACAATCAATTGTCTTGTTTGAGGAAGGAATTTAGCAAATGCCCAGTCTCCAAAAAAAAAAAAATTCACCACACCCATCTCAGGATTCTTCCCTTATTATAACTTTTCTTACGTATACATATGCATAGAGCAATTGTTGTTTTGATAGATGCCCAGATATCCATCCCTCCAGTTTCTGCAGTTAGGGTTTAGGGTTTGGAAGTTTTTTTTTCTCAAAACTTACTCTTTGCTGTCGGTGGCACGTGGCATGATGATGATGGGGTTAGATAGAGCAAGGTCCATCTTCAGTGATGGTGATCCCTCAATCTCAGACTGCGTAAAGAGCTTCTCGTAATTGGTCGCTCGATCCTTCAGCTTCATCACATAACCCGAGCTTTGTGGAACAAGCCCCATGAAGTATGCGGTTATCTGGAAATCCAGAACAATTGACAACAGTCATTCATCAACAGACATATCCAGATTCACTAACTGGCTGCCTGCTGGTACAGCATAGCATGGTGTGAAAAGAAACATTGAAAACAATTTGGAGAATGATTTGGAATTAACATACCTCCTGAATGAAACGATAGAGAAAGACAAAGCGCACTTCAGAAAGCTTGCCAGTGATGCTATATTCATAGCCCTCGTAGTCTGTGTCATCTTTACTGAAAGAGAGAAACTCCAACTGCCCCATCGATCACACCCAATCAAGCAAGCAATTTGACAGCCCATCAATATGAACATCAAAGAAAAATGGTACCAGATCATTCAGGATATGAAAATCTGATTGAAAATAAATTAAAAAAACTGAAGCCCCAAAAGCTTCTTTGTTCAGAATGTGCATGCAAACTAACTCATTTCAGACTTCTGTATCAGTTTAGCTATAACAATTTGGGTTTGGTCAGAGTTTGTAGGACAGTATATACAAATGGGATTCAGAAACAGAAAGAAAACCTCAATGAATGATGAACCAGCAGGATCCCGCATGTCACAAATGAATGGATATGGAATGATGACCCCATCCTGCTGCTGGTTCCTTTTGAAATCATCACTGATGCGAAGATTTCCCAATTTAGCTTTGACGCCCCATGATGCTGGAAACACCTACAAAATAAGTAGGTACTATTGTTTGCAGGAGGGCAGGGGGTGATGCAATCAAGAAATACTCTCACCACATATGATCTAAGATTTAGGGCTTATGATTTGGTGAGTTTTGTAGTTACCTTCACTTCGGTACGCAAGTCTTTCTGTGAGAGGGTTGCGAGTTGCTGGCCGTCCTCCAGATTCAGCACTATTTCAGCGAGCTCCATGTCCAATGCAACAAAGAAAACCACCCTCTCTTTACCTTTTCCCAACAAACCTTTAACCACTGAATCCTCACCTTTGGGAGCAATTGTGGCATTGCCGTAGTCATCAACATCCTCAATGACCGTTGGATCAATGGTGGTGACATGACTGCCAACAGCATTGCCTGCTGATTGAGATGCTTGATTTTCACCTGCCTTGTTACTTGCAGATGGGTCAATATCTTTGTTTTCGGTTTTTTCATGATCATCAGCAGTGCTGGTTGAAGCTTGCCCAGAAACATGTTGTTCCTTGAACTCTGTATCTTCTTCCTTGGGAGGCTCCTTTTCATCATCCCTATCAAAGTTGTTGACATCTTGACTTGACCCACAAGAGGTGGATTTTACATCCTGTTGTTCATCATCTGTTGCAGATGGCAGTGGTTCATCAGCTGCCTCCTTGTTTGTGACATCAACTTTTGAGTCATCGGTGGCAGCTGATGGAGCTTCAAACTTTGCATTTATGGCAGTGACTAGGTCCAAAATGGCAATGATTGTTGGACGATTGCAGTAGAATGAAAGTGTTGACAGTGACACCTGCACCTATTCAACAAAAAACCACCATGCCGCCGCCACCCAATGCATTTATGATCTCAGCTCCCCTTTTTAATGTCAAAGTTGCCGTAACTGTGAAGAGGTATGAATTTTTCTTGCAAAACTGTGCACTATACACTCTGTCTCACCTGTTTGTCAATATTGGTGTACTCGGGTGATTCTTGAGATGAAATAATCACTTGCGCTTTCACAAAATTCTTCAAGTCCTCATTCTGGGAAACATCCTCATTGTTGGGGTCAGCCAGAGGGGACGCTGATCCAGGCAATAGGCCAACTTCTCGTTTGAAGCTTGGTGGATCGTCTTCTTCTGCATTCTCACCATTATCTGCATCATAAAATTGTGAAGCAGCAGCAAAAGAAAGACTATCTTGCCGCTGGGGCGAACGTGATCCATCACTTCTGTCACTCTCATCATTGGCATCAAAGAAACGGTCATTTGCCTCTGAGTTCATTCGCCCAAGTCTCTCTGAACTTTGAGAGGATTTATCTTCCTGTTCTGACAGTGCTTTTAAGCCTCCTTGATCATCATCATCAGAATATCCATCTTTGTGGTGGTGCAGCACCATCTGTCCCTGCCTCCTCCCCTGTCCTTCCTTTCCCACCCTCTGGTCATGCTTGATATAAGAGCGTGCCAAATATCGGCATGAATATGAAACATGCCCATGGTACTTATCTTCAACTTCCAATGATTGCAGAACAGCTCCCACCAACATGTCATACTTCCGCCTAACGAATTGCACCTGTAAGATTGAACAGGCCAACCCATAACGAATGAAACAACCAAGCATATCGACAGCGGGTGCAAACTACTACAGTGAAGATATAATCTAACCAGAGTTCCATATCCAAAAATATTACCACCCAAAGTTTGTTTCTTCAGTAAAACCTTTACAAAATCCAAGTTCCCCGAACCTAAACCCTAAACCCTGTGCATGACCTCAGTTCCTCCAATATGACCAGAAACATTCAGTAACCAGGCGGCAGAATCCTCTTACAGTGACCCACATTGAGAGTTCAGTCATTCATTCACATATATGCAGCCCAAATGTTTCTTACATAGCAAATTTGTCATCAGTTATTAGTTCTTAAAGTGGACCTCAGTATACTGAAGCAGGAACAGTCTACACGGCTCATACTCGTCCTTGACCTTGAAAATGGTATTCGACTAGATTGCAACACTTGAAGCGGGCCATGAATATAAAGCAGATCTTAATAAATAATCCCTAGTGATGAGTACAAGTGTTGCGCAACCCAAGTCCTCAAAATCAAAAGGATGCTAAGCATGTATGTGGAAGAAAGCAATTGCATGCAGTTTCGGAACTTAATTTTACCTTGGTGCCAATTGCACAGAACTCCAAAATCGGTTTCTCTGGCTCCAGGAGTAATGCTTTTGATACATGGTCATTCTGTACATACCAAGCAGCAGCAGCACTTCTTCATAAATCAAGACTAGACTCTAGACCCCCATCATCATCTTGCATCTTAGAGCTGGCTTTTTTCCCTTTTCTGCTGATTGCTAGTTAGTGTGTGTGTGTGACAGGAACCATAGACTCACAAAACCATAAACCCTGTGCCATTGTCTATGGAACCAGCACATCTCAAAAAAAGCTGACCCATAATATGTACTTGTACACATACTCAGTTCTGACAACACCTGGCAGCATCATGCGCTCATGTAACATAACAAAACAAAGACATTGCCCACTGTGCACACATATGGCCTCAGTATCTAAAAATGTAGCCAACCTATCCTGACAGTGGTAGGTATCTGGATTGTTGTACAGCTATCTTTTTCCAAATCGGTATTGAGTAAATACATTGAATTGCAGCTCAATTGATTATTCACATGACTTTTCAAGGCAATTGAAGACCCAAGGGTTTAGGCTTTAGAGATTGGATGTTCAAGGGTTAAGGGTAGATCACCATACATCTAGGCTGTTGCTGACAATGAATTTGAGCTCGTCAAGCACACCCGTCAAGAAAAAGGTCTCTTGCTCTGCAGGATTCATCTTCTGCTGATGATCATGCCCCTCTGCTGCCTCAGTCACCATTTCCTTGGGATCTTTTTGTGCTGATTTGCCAGACTTGATTATTCCAGCAACTGCTGCTGGTGACTGATCAACCAAGATCCCAATACAACAACAATAACCCCACATTGTTATCCAATTATCCACACCCACAAAATAATAAGAACAGAAGAGAAGAAGATTATACCATTAGAGAGAGAGAGCTCAGAACATTATTGTTCATCATGTCAAAATTGCACAGGAACAAAAAGGGGCGGGGTGGGGGGTGGGGGGTGGGGTTGTATAAAATCAAACTCACAGAGCCATGATGTATAGCTCCAAGTAGACGCGCTTGCCAATTCTCTCTTGCAGCATCATTATCAAATCGTAAAAGAAGCGCATTTGCCGACTCCACCACCTGCTTGTCAAGAAAACCTCAAGAATGTAAATAAAAGACTGTCACCTTATGGTACAGGGAGGAGGGATCAGTAGTTTCTACTTAGTGAGTAAAAGAAGCTACTTGATGTCCACTTCTTCATGGCTGACAAAAAAAAGATCCCTAGCCACTTGGCCCTCTCATGGGTCTCAGCCCTATACCAGACCTTATAGATCCCTTCTTGGCCTTCAAGGGAGGTTTAGGGTTTAGCATTTAGGGATTAGGGTTTCACAATTCCGTAGTAATTATACCATGCAGATCTCACAACATGACACAACAGGAACAAGTATGTTTTCTTACCAGCCACAAATCAATCTGATGAAATGTAATGTGTCAATTTTGCAGTATCTATCAATCATTGACAAGAAAGATGATGATGACATCTTTGACATCCAGGGTCCAATGTCAATGGATGATGGCTTTCTTTGTTTGATCTAGATCTATCAATCAGGAGAAAAAAGCATAGTAGTAGCATAACGGGCAGGAAAAAGAGGGTCAGGGAGGTGAACAAAAAGCAGCTTTTGAAAGACAGAAAGAAAAAACAATCTTGTGGGGGTGGTGACGTACTTTGCTGTCAAGCTGGCTGGAATCACAAACTGCGAGAACATTCTTCACCGCCCCAACAGATTCTGGAGGAACATTGAATACCTTCTTGCCTAACAAGCTGATCAATCACATGAAAGAAAAGAAATCAAACCTTGTGAACAAACAACATATACTTGTGTGTAAAGATCTAGACACAATGTTGTTGGAACAAATATGGTCTGGCCAAGCAAGTGGTGTGACTTCTTCTTCTTCTTCTTCTTCTTACCTGTGATATGACTTATAGGATTGCACAGATGGGGATTCCAGCAAATAAAGGAAAGGGCCTGCCAATGCACCATGATACCGCTCCCATGTCGCTTCCCTATGGCCAACTCCCTGCAGACAATGATACACTTTGACTCTTGCATGTAGTCCCAGCTGCAGAACATCTTTTGCTATAGATAGGTTATGATTGGAACCTCCCTTCCTTCCTTCTAACGAGATGACCCACACAAAAAAAGTTCTTTCTTTTGGCAGAATATACTTCTTTCTTTGGGCAAAGTGAGCTGCCGGAGCAAGTTTGGCAAAGACAGACAGACAGACATTAAACAGGGGGTTTGTTTGAGTACCTTCCATGACAGCACTGAGAGAGGACCTTCAAAATCTGCAGGATCCCATGGTCTAATGGAAGAAGTAGCACCGTCATTCCCCCCCTTAGAACTTTGACTGGAAAACACATCAATGACTTGCATGAGGCGGTGGTAGCGGGCAGGTGAGAATTGAAAACCCAGTGATGGCAGCCTTATTGCTACTCTTGTCGATGGATATTTTGGGTGTGGAACACATATCTGTTGTGTGCAGACCATAAAAGGAACACTTCCATCATAATAAGATTCCATTAAGAAAATTGCCCAAAGAAGAATTGGTAGAACCAGGAAGAAAGAATTTTTTGCAACTTCTCACTGTGAAATTGTGGAACTCAAAACTCCAGAGGAATGAAAATGGGAATTATTTATTTACCTGCTCAAGAGCAACCACCATTCCAGTTTTCTTGAGCAACGGCAGAAAGAAGAGGTCCCCTGTATTTACTTCATCTTCTTCTGCACTAGTACTACTCTCATCATCCTCAATTTTGCTCCCTTCTTGCATTTTCCTTGGCTCACCTATGTCCTCTTTCTCCTTCTCAGCAGCTTTGTTTTCATGTCTCTTGCTCCCTGCTACTTGAATGACACCATCACCACTCTTTTCTTTCCCATCAACAAGTACTGTAGCTTTGTTGTGGTTTTCCTGGACATTGACATTTTCATTTGTTATTTTCTTTCCATTGCCATTGTCATCACGATGTCCATGACGATGTCCATTTGCAGCAGCAGCACTGTCTATGTTTTCCTTCTGTTCATTATTACCGTTCTCTTTCTCAAGCTGTAGCTTTTTTCCCATGGATGCCAACGATCCACCACCACCACCTACAGAATACTGCTGCTTCCACCATCTGAACTCGCCATCAACAAAAAATGCAGAGATGTCACTCAAGTTCACTCGGAAGCGCATGTACAGTTCCTTCTCCTGTGAGCTGTTATCCAGGGATCCATTCTCCTTTTACAATCCAACAAACAAGCCACAATCATCAGCAACCGACTTCACTTTAAAAGCAAAACAAGCAGCAGATAACCAATCTGATGTAAGGAACATAAGATGCGCTTCTCACCCAACTCACTAATTTTATGTCTCAGGCTGAATTAAGTGCTTGATCAATCATCAAAAATATATATGTGATTGTTCCCATCATCTTTTTCCCAAACCAATCATTGACAAAGCCCAAAAGAAAAGGGGAGAAGAGGGAGGAAGAGAGAGAGAGAGTCTCAAAAAATATACCGGAACTGTCATGATCTTAAAATGACCCAAGTCAAGAAAAAGTTTGCACTGATGCTTGCCATCGGGATAAAACTCTGTAGGAATTACAACCTTGGGTGCATCTATGTCAAGGTCCAACAAAAACCTGCGAGTGGTGAAAAACACCCATCCACCCAAGACAGTAAGTTTACCATTATAGCCAGATGTATGGTATTTCGCCATTTTGTATGGTAGAAAACGGTACAATTTTCAGTTGCCATTTTTGTTATTACTATATCCAAGACAACTTCTTTTGTATCCAAAAGAAAAAAAACCCCCAACTTTACAAAAACAACAATTAGGAGGAACTTAGTCTTTTTGTTTACTACCTCGGCTTGTTCTTCAATACGTCATTCAATTGGTGCTGTGCATTTTTGGAAACTTCGTTCACCGTTGACTGCAGCAGCAGCGCATATGATCATCATCCCAAGTTGCAAAAATCAAGGAAACGAGCACCTACCTTCTATATGAACATATAATTTTTTTAGTGTATTTTATCAAATTTTTGAAAGAATCAACAAGACAAGAAGATAATTACAGAAGAAGAGAAACTGTCTGTTTCTGTCAAGAAGGTGGGTATTGAGTAATAAAATATGATTCTGGTGCCAGTGAGGAGGAGGAGGAGTGCAAAAGCAGAAGGAATTTATGGGTGTTCAGGGTTCAGGGTTTTGGGTATTCTTCAGTGACAGGCTGCACAGAAGAAGATTTGATCAGAAATTTTGTTAGCAATTGAGAAAAAAATGTGGTTTTATTACATGACAAGACACCTCCTTCATACCTGTAAGGCAGCTGCTGTCTGAAGGGCAACACGTTGGCTGACAGCTTCCTTGCTTGAGAAGAATTGGGTAACTCTGTTAATGCTTGGCATGAGAACCTGAAGATGGGCCAGGTACAAAAATATGTAAGAAAACGTACAGCTCTGATCATCATCACTGAGAAGCCAAGCTCCACTACAAATTCTTACCGTAACATAACACGGAGCTGCCTTTGCCTCCAACATCCAATCGACTTCACGATCCCATGGATGCAAGGTGAAAGTTCCATACAAAGATTTCTCATCCATTGCACTCTGCAACAGACAAGCAAACAGACAAACAAAAAGCCTTCTGGTAAAAACCTTCTGTGAAAGAGAACTTTCATTATTATGCAGCACCCTTGACTTGAATCAATCAGTCACCACCTGCATGTAACAGCAAAAATACATAAGAATGATGACAGTGGTTGTGAACAAAACATTTTTACCTCTCCCAAAAGGCCCTCAGGGCATGAGATTTTGTATGAGCTCAATTTGACATCAAACACTTGTGTTTGAGGATACAGCTTGACATTGCATCCAATTCCTTCTGCTGTGAGCTCCAAGATAGGAACTTTTCTATCTCCAGATAACAATCGGGTCCCATTGTGTTTCATTTCAATTTCTACCACTGAATGAACCATGTTGGGTAGATCTACATCTGGAAGCATTGGCGACGGCTTTCCTTGCTCATAGCCAATAATCTCATTCACTTGCTTCCAATCATCTTCTGTGAGTTCCCTGTCCTTTCTGTTGCTCTCATCTGATCCACTGCCCCTGCCCATAAAGAAGTAAAAAAGATTTCTGTCTTTTCAGATGAAAATCCATGAATAGAGAACAAACAATCAACATAGACAGACAGAAAGCAAAGCTGATGTTCTGAAAGAAAAAACAGGTCATAGCACAATACCAGCCAAACGCCCACCAACTTTTCTTTGACTGTTGATGTATTGCATCTTTTGCTCGCTCCTGCTCAACATACGTATGTGCCAACATTCTGCAAAACAAGCAGAAAAAAATCCCCCATTTGAAACATAGGAGTAAATAAATACAGGCACCAATCAAGTCTGGATTGACTACAGTACTATTTTGAGTCAGCATTAAAGAAGGTGTAGAATGGATTGGCAAGTAAATTCCCCTGTAGATATTCTTCCTTCTTGCCTATCTATTATTCCCCCCCCCATCTTCTTGCCTCTGATGTAGTAGTACATAACTATGCATTTTTATTGAGCAGTCTTTCTGTTACCTCCATTGAATGATAATCTTTGGATCTAATTGCCGATCAAGCTCCTGAATTTCCTTATTCTTGTTGATAGATTTTTTCTTCGGATTGGCTTTGAGCAGCTCAATGTATTTTGACACATAATTCTTCCTCATCTTTGAGTACTTCAAGATATCCTGCCATGACAGATGCCCACTGCAAAAAAAAGAAAAGAAAAATCCCACAAATATATTAACAAATTTGCAAACCCATACATATATATACACAAATTTGCTGATCAACAATTTTGCTAAATAATTTTGACAACAGCTGGTGAAACTGTAACATGAATTTTATTTTATTTTTTCAGTAGGTATCAGAGACATCAAACAAGATGGGGATCATATACCTTGCTCGTCGTCGTTGTTCTGTGATGGCTGCATAAGTATATTTCCACCATGCATTCTTATCTGCACTAATGGATACATTTGGCCGGAAATGGGCATATTGGACACGCTTTTTGAATGTTGATATGTTCTCCATTAATTTCACTGCATCTCTGTATTGTTTCTGCCCACAGATGATGAAGAAGAAAGTCCAGCCACCCACAAAGACAAAAATGTCAATTCAAATTCAATGTGCAAGTTTGATTTTGCACACATAATATGGTTTACCATTGACTCATTCTTTGAAATACCTAATTAAAAAATTTCAGCAACAAACACTACAAATTATTAGTGATTGATGGTACGGTATAAGGATTGAAATGATCATCATACCTCAGACAGACTCAGAGTAACATCTTCAAGAATGACAACTGCTTTCTGAGGAGGTCTGTCAGGTGTTCGGGAATCCTTCTGGCCTAGCTTGAAGTATTTTGCAGTGCCAGCCACTGGTTCTAACACATATTGGTGGTCTTGAATCCATTCTGGCTTGTCACCAATTATTGAGGACGGATCCTCCTTGATTCCTGGCATGAACACCTGCCCAGTTTTTTTTGTTCTCTCCTAGAATCAGAAAATCTACGTTCCCAACAGAGTTATAAAAGAAATTCCACCTCTATACAAGAAAAAAGGATGAAGAACTTACTTAACCATCAATCTAGAAGTACTAGTACTTATCAATGGGTTTTATTACCTTGTTCCACTCTTTGGGCAAAAGCTCTTCCCACTTCTCCATTGGCCAAGGATCCGTATCAGGGTCAAAATAAAACGCAAGGCGATTTAGCTCTGCAGACTGTAAAAACAAACCAAAAAGGAAAAAAAAGAAAAGAATGAATGAAAGAAGCTTGATCTATCAGAAAATCACTTGAGACGTGGAACTAATATGTCAATGGAAAATTCTGCTCATATTGAAACGATGAATAAAGCAGCTGTGGAACAAATGAATCAAGCTACTTGCCTTTTGAATGCGATCCAAAGCGCCACCTGTAACAAAGATCTCCTTTCCATCTTCATCCACTGTGACAGCAGCAAGCTTTGCTAGAGTTAACCCTGCTGCAAAAGGGTGGCCCAAGTTGCTGGATGGAGCACCTAACAGCAGTTAGTACACCAACCAGGGAAAAAAAAACCCTCAATTTTGCCCTACTATGACAAACCATACATGAAACTCTTAGAATCTACAAAATCCAGATTCAAGCTGGTTTCCACATGCAATAGATTGCAAAAAAACAATACATACATTGTTCCTGTCTGTAGCTCAAAAATTAAGCTGGACACTCATATTACCTCTCAGTATCCTCATAACGGATATGGATATTTGTGATAGAGAGCTTCAAGTTGCCAATGACAGTTGCAATGAGGGATCCAAGCCATGATGAATCACTCTGCATGGATAGGTAAATAAATACCCACAAGAAATTATTTTTGTCATTTTTCAGACATGCAATGTCTCCTTGAGTGAGACAAATGGTGACAATATTTTACATGTCAGTGATAGGTACTCCACTCCCAACAAGTGTTGAGAATTAATTACAAACAGATGAGTAGGTAGGTAGGTAGGTAGGTAGGTTTTACTCCCGTAATCTTCTACCACACTGCCTCCATGTGAAGAGATAGAAGAATTTACCTTTTCAGTGGGCTTCTGTTTGTCCTTGTCCTTGTGAGATAATAGCCTTTCTTCCTCCTCCTGTCAGAAGAAGGAAAAGAATAAGGAAGAGTAGTTCAATTGACAGCAATTTTTCAACAGAAGGATCACATTTATACAAAGCATCAAAATCATGCATGCAAACCACTTGCCTGGACGCACTGAATTTTGCCCTCTTGCACCGAATCAGCACCACTGCCTTGTACATTGGTTGAAGGCTCAGCAAGCACAAAGATCCGGTCAAGCTCCACAATAACTGGTTCTTGCCCTAGCCGGCTCCATGGCACCTATTCATGATGATGAAAAATGGGAACATATGAAGATGACACTTGAATCCAATCCAATCCAATCCCAATTGTGGTTGGTCTCAGAGAGAGGAGGGAAAATCGTAGCACAAGTTGGAAGAAGACCTAAACCCTAAATCTTTCCTCTGAAAGAAACTAAACAGTTGACTGAGTATGGTGGTACAAACAACAAGCTCCAAAGCTGAGTTCTATCCAAGACCTTGGGCAATATAGTCTACAAGATTCAAGAATTTTTCTTCCAGACTTTTCAATTCTAACCTTGAGCTTAACAGATCCCAGAAATCCAGCCTTCACTTTGATGGGCAGCTTGAGAGCATTCAGAGCCTCTGGCTTCAGGTGCATATTGGTCAATTCCACATTACCTGCAAAAATGAATGGATTGGGTTGTACCCAAAAAACCCCACAAAACCCAAAACAGTTTAAACACTTGGATTTGTGTAGATACATTGCTCCTTGATTTGCATCCTCAAAACCCTAAAATCACTCTAAGAGCTAATTCCTCCCCAAATCCATATACATGAACATGGGTATTGTCCAGGGTTGACACCTTTGGCCAAATTCCCCAAACCCCTCTCTCTCTCATCTGTCTCTCTGGTCCAGAATTCAGTGGATGCAATCAGGAAAAAAAAAACTAGGATTCAAGGCTATATGTACACATACGTACCTTGCCAGACGCTAACTTTGAGAGCTTCCTTAGAGAGTCCCTGGACATAATTGCCCAGGTACTTCTCCAGGTAGTAAGCCAATTGCTCTTCCAGCATCTTGCCTCACACCCACTCACCCACCCACGACCCACCACCTCCTACTTCCTCCTTACTCGTCCAATTCCCATTCAGAAAAAAATGATGCACTTGTTCTCGATCCCTGGGTAAGTAAGTATCCTTATTCTCGCTTGCTCGCTCTTTCTGCTGAAAAGCTGGGAAGCTCGCGCTTCAAAAACCGTGTGTGGACAGACTTTTGCTTTCAGCTCCATGAACTCATTCTTCCGCAACGATTGTTCAAAACCTAGAAATTTTTTTGCTTCCAATTGAATCCCAAAATTCAGCACACACACTCTTGTCGAATTCCATCAACCGATCTCTTTTTGATTCAATGGATTCTCTTTGGAATTCACACAAAAAAATTGACTGCCGGAAAGAGCGACGAGAAGAGGCGATGTTGTGAGATCCGTCCCTCGAGAGGGAGCGGGGCTTCTGCCAGACGACTGCGCGGTTAAGTGCACGGAAAACCCCGCGGTTAGGAGTTGCACGGAAAACTGCACGGTTCCCAGTGTATCGCCCCCTTTTCAGGGCTCGCCCGGGAAAACCCAGATACTAACTAGAGACGAACGAAGACCCGGGCGTTAAGGATTGCGTGCGGTTTCCTTCCCGGTCCTGCAAGTGCAAGCGTAACTGAGGAACCAAAACCGCACGGTTCCTTCCAGCCCAAGCCTACCGCGAGATTAGAGTCATTTTGTGTGTTCACACTTGCGACCAAAGCTGGCGACACGTGTAGAATTCCATTGGCGGCCTTTTTAAACACGTGTCTATGACGTGTCATCGCGATTGACGCAGCTTCTGGCGTTTTCAGGTCTGCTCTCCACGTGTACGCAGGTTCCTGAAAGTGGCCGGTTCTTTACTTTCGACTAAAAGAACCGCCAGTTCTTGTTCTGGTTCCAAAAATCGGACTCGGCTGTTCCAGTTCAGTTCTTACTAACCGAGACTGGAACCGACGGTTCTAAGTTCCAACCTGCCAAAACCGGGTAACCGCCCAACACTAGTAGTTACATTTTAGGGTCAAGTAGCAGAACTGGTCACTGGTCAAGGTAACCAGTGAGAGAACCGCCGGTTATCTCACGTGGCTAAAGGTGCATCAGACAATGGCGCGCCCGACGCCAGGCTACTGGACAAGGTAACCGGTGAGAGAACCCCCGGTTATCAAAAATGGCTAATCTGTGGCAGAAAATGGCGCACCTGTGCCCTGAGGCTATTTCCAGTAGCCGGTGACCTCGAGCCAATTACGACTGCCAATTACGAGGTGTAATCGACCGGAACCGGAATGAGAACTGAGATAAGGCCCTCTTTTCATCCACAAAGAGAGAGAACATGGCATTTTCATCCAAGAAATGGAAGGTTACGGGTTGTAACTCGTGACCTAATAGCCAATCAGAGTGTTCAGATTCTCGTTCGGGTCGATTATGCACACGGAATCGGGTTGTTTTGGGGGAATGAAGGGCCCCGGGCAAGGCAGGGTCCCAAGAATGGGACCCAAATTCCGAAAACGGCCCCTTTCGGGGGGTCCTTACTCCTCCTAACCGAGTGTAAAGGGCCTATACATAGACATCTGTGATGCATTGGAGAAGAGAGGAGACACTTTTGGATGTCATCCCCTTTGGATGTCATCCATCCTCTGTTGAGGATGAATTTTAGGGATGATGGTGCCTCCACACAAAAGCCTTTCTTTTTTTCGGGCAAAATATCCCACTTTTGTGAAATTTAGGAAAATTTGTGTCACAAAATTCAATGATTTTCTGAGGGGAAAAAATTACCAAAATTTGAAAAATTTAGGAAATTTTGTACACAAATTGAAAGATGTTTTTGGAAATAAATTGCCAAATTTTGATTTTTTTCTTTTTTTTGGTTTTAATTGTCACCATATATTTCTATACAAGGTTCAAGAAGGTAACCAAAAATATATAAGCATATTTAAAATTATTTTCCCTTTCATATTTATTAACAACCAAATTAAAATTATATGTATATATCTAATACAAATTAAAATCTATTTTTTAAATTTAAAAACCTCCAATTTTCCATGAGAAGGTAAGTTGCCCCTAATATCTCGTGTAGCCCCAAAAAAAAAAAAAAAAAAAAACCTTTCAACTCCTTCACACAAAAAACCTTTCCACATACAAAACTCTTAGTGGAACTCCATAGTTCAATTCTCTAAGCAAAATGTTGTCTTAAAATTTACAAGGGCTAGTTATGTTTTGAAGATTTTTGTGTGCTTCTCTTGTTGAATGCTCTCTCTTTCATTTCAAGTGGAAATATCACCTTAGCTCTTACATCAAAGCCAATTATATATTTATTTATTTAATTATTTACTTATTTATTTATTTAGTTAACAAAAAAATTGGAGAAGAAAGCACAAAACTAGTTTGGTATATAAAGACTTCATAGTGTAGAAAATTTCATAGACATGAAAAAATTATTGAACATAGAGAGAGCTTGTTTATATACTTCACTTACTCATAGCCATTCCCTAAGACTAGTAGAGGTAAAATTCATAATGCAAAAGTATAATATAGAAATGGGTGAGTAAAATTTCAAAAAAAAAAAAATTCAATGTGTGAAAAATTCAATGAAATTTCATTGAGAAGTAATTTAACTATTTATTAGATTAGCATATACTCATGGAACCAATTGTTTTGAAATCAATGTCTACACATATTAAATTATTTTTTAAAAGCCTAGGAAATTTTCATTAATTTAGAATTAAATTTTATATTGAGATGCTAGTAGATATTATATTCCAAAAAAATAATTGCTAAGAAGCCATATGTGATATATAAGAGGTGAAGAAGAAGAGCATCAAAGAAACAAATTTGGAAAGAAAAAACACAAAAGAGAATTTTGCACATACATATTCATATAATCAACAAGCCAACAAGCCAAGCAAAAAGCCATGGGCAAGTGCTTATCTTTTTTCCAAGTTTTGAGAAGGTTTTTTCATTTGATTGATGGATTGGGTTTCTTTGGTTTCTTTGTTTTAGTGTTGGAACTTGGATTAGATAACAATAAATTACATGAGTATTGAGAATTTTCTTAATACTAAAATGAGAATTGGGTTTTTTTTAATTTTTTTAAACATTAATTTTCTCAAATGTTTTGGAAAAACTTTTATACCAAATGTTTTCAACATGTTTAAAAGTTGTTTAAACATCCCGTCAATTAAAATCCCATCTCTTGATGATGAAGAGACCAATTTAATTTATTTTTTAAAAATAAATAAAAGATGGTAAATGATAAATATGCAATTATGTTTTGAATACAGCACTCTTATTACGCCCATCACGAGACCAATCTTGGAAATGGAAAACTTCAAGCAATGAAATCGGAAAATTTAATCTAATACAAAATAGAGAGGTGGGTTCACATTCACTAATACTATGCTATATATATTTATTTTTTATTTATTGATTTTTATATATAATATTATATAATAGTAATATATTATATATAATATTATGCCTCCACTTCACCATGGATGTCTTTTGTTGGCCTTGCCTACCAAGGGGGAAGGATATTGTTGTGTTTAGATTCATTATAGAGTTATAGTAGCTTAAGGGATTTTGGTCCCTAGGTAATAATAATAATAATAGGTCTATTTTTATATGAGGATTTTTGAAAAATAATAATATTTTGGCTTGTGTTGAAACTTGAGATTAGTTATACTAGAGTTATAATAATATCTTGAAGGATTTATTTTGGTTTCTTTTTTAGAGGATTTTTTTTTTTTTTTTAAATTTTTTTTTTTTTTTTTTAATATTTTTTTTTTTCTTTTATGGTTAAATATTTTAATTTTTGTTATTTTTTTTTTTTCTTTAAGATTGAAATTTTTTTTAAGTCTTGAAATCTTTTTTTTTTTGGTTA
>Ga0116229_10001497_pt1 | contig 36788 bp, 32 predicted proteins | sample S1TSphgellanicum_3_FD_87313 | JGI IMG/M metagenome (GOLD analysis project Ga0116229, IMG submission 87313) | Host-associated microbial communities from peat moss isolated from Minnesota, USA - S1T2_Fc - Sphagnum magellanicum MG | ecosystem: Host-associated > Plants > Peat moss > Unclassified...
ACTTAAACACTGCCTAAGGAGGGGATTACATTATTAGAGCTATGAACATGGTATGATTAATCACCTAGGCTCAATCCATTTCTCTTACACTTGGTTATGTAATTGAGAACACCCCTTCTCAGCTTGACCAAAAGGAAAAAGTTCAGGAACACTACATGTTGGTTAAACATTACCTTGGAGAGTCGCTCCTACTCAATGCAGCATAATGCAGTTCTTATGCGCACTTGCTGCACAATTAGTGGACCAACCTTGCACCATTCTTAGTTCTGCAATTAGCTCTAAAATACACCATCAAAGACCCCAACCAGTAGGTTCCTCGCATATTGGATGATTAGAGCTCTTGCTAACTAGTTATAAGGCAAGAGAAACCTCCTTGGTTTCCTATAAACACAATACGAAAACCAAAAGGTGTTTGGCCCACCTTTGTCTCTTTCCCAAAAGCACATGCCTTTTAGGGAAATGGACTAGGCTTGGTGTATCGTCATGCTTCAGCCACTTGGGATGAACCAAGCCCAGAAGAAAGAGAAAGGGCTATGGGGTTCCAAACTGCCACTACCAGTCACACCAAGGTGATTAGATTGGAACGTAATGTTTTAGTAGGGAGAGGCATGGACCTGAACTCCCTTACATGGTTGTTGATAACCTATATACTCTTTCAAATGTACACAACACCAACACTGATTCAATTAGCTTGTAGTTCTGGCGATGTGACTACATGGCACCACGACCAAGTACACTTGCCTATCTTCAGCACTCTACATTTCACTCTTAGTGTTGGGGGGGAGGAGGTACCATGTAATTTGACTCAAGTTATTTCTAATACATTTGGAGGTACATCAGCTTCTGGAAAAACAATTACAACTTCTACGAATCTACGCAGTTGGATAATGGAGAACTCAATACACCAGGTTTTTCAAACACATTTTCCAACTCCATTCCATGTGCTTCCAACTACCCTTTCATTATGGGGAACTAGCTCACCAAGAAAGAAAACACTAGGTCACAAACTTGCTAATTAAGTATGAGAATGTGTTCGCATTCTCAATGAAAGACTTAGGTTGGTGTAAGACCATGCAGTTCTCTATAGACCTTACAAATGAGACACCCATCTATCGGAGGAGGCATAGGTTGAACAAACATGAATGGGAACTGGTAGATGAATGATGCAAAAAGCTCCATGAGGCTAGCCTCATTCAACCATCAAGTTTTGATTTCACAATTGCTATAGTAATGCTAACAAAAAAGGATTCAACTAGATTATGGACTGAAAAAAAGATGTGTGGGGATTATAGGCCTTTGAACCTAGTCACACCTCAGGATAGGTACCCCATGCCCATCCCTGAAGAATTGTTTAATAGCATTGAAAATTCAAACATTTTCACAATTGTGGATCTGAGGCAAGATTTTAACTAGATTATGCTCGCTGTGAAGGATCGCAAGAAAACGACATTCCATGGAAGTAACAAGTTATGGGAATGGCTTGTGATGCCTTTTGGATTGAAGAATGCACCTATCTTCTTTCAACAAGTCATGGACCAAATTTTCGAAGGGGCGGATTTCTTGAAATGCTACACAAATGATGTCCTAGTGCATAGCAAGGGACTCATGCAACACTTGGCTCATCTTGAGGAGTTATTCAAGAGACTCCACGAAGTCAATATGAAGATCCATCCTAAAAAGTGTGAGTTTGTTGCCACCTTAGTAGTTTACCTTGGACACAGAATTTTGCCAAATGGTATTATGGCTCATTGGGCCAAAGTAGTAGCCATTTTGGAGATGCCCAATCCTATTGATGTTCACAATTTGAGGAGCTTCATCGGACTATATAATTACTATAAGATTTATGTCTAAGACTTCAGTACTATTGTTCATCCTCTCTATGCATTGTTAAAAAAGGATGTTATTTGGACATGGAGTGAAAAGGCTTAGGAAGCTTTCAACACACACAAGGAAAAGCTTTCAGAATTCCTCATTTTGAAAAGACCTGATTTTAGCAAGGTCTTCATTCTACACACTAATTGGAATGCTCTTAGTATTGGTGCTATTCTTAGCCAACTTGATGAGGAAGGCAAGGAATATGTTATTGCCTATGCATCCCAAAGTAACAACAAGGTTGAAAGCAATTACTCTTCATACGAAGGGGAGTGTTTTGCTATTACATGGGCCATCATACATTTCAAGCCCTATCTTTATGGCACCGAATTCACTTTGTATACCAACCATTAGTCTATCAAGTGGTTGATGACCAACAACAAGCTTATTGATAAGTTAATTTGTTGGGTGCTTATATTTCAAGAGTATGAGTTCAAGGTTATTCACCGACCTAATATTACAAATCAGAACGCAAATACCATGTCATGTAGACCCTTCACTACTTTTGAAGATTTTTCAGAAGCCAAGCAAGATTTCGACCAAATTCCAACAATACATGTATGTTATGCATTAGTTATTTTGCACTACTGCAATGTAACCTAGTTAAGTATCCCATTGTGGATATATGGGAGGACTTGGACACTCTAAGGTTTCTTCAACATGGGGAATACCCTCCCCAAGTTACCTCAAGTCATTGGGATCGCATATAACAATAATCCAAACGCTATTCATGGAGGGACAATCACCTCATCTGATGTTTACTACAAGGCGACAGAGTGGTTCCTCCACCACATGAATGACTTGGTTTTATTCAAAAGGTATATTCAGAGCTTGGACACTTTGGAGTTAAACGTATTTATAGCCTTTTTGCTCCTCATTACCATTGGAAAGGTATGTATGTTCAAGTTTGAGACGTCATTGCTAGGTGTGAACAATGTGATAAAGTGAGAACTTCTTTCTCTTCTTGACAACTCATGGTTTTTCCACTCCCTATTCAGGGCATGTTCTATCACTGGTCATGTGATTTAGTTAGAGAATTACCACAGACCTCCAGGGGTAATGTCTACATCATGATTATGATTGAACATTTTTCAAAGTGGGTCGAGCTTGTTGCACTACTGGACAAATCATCACACAACACCAACTAGGCTTTTTTACAACAGGTCTTAAGTAGGTTCAGGGCTTGTGCTAAATGCCTTAGTGATCAAGGATCAAAATTCAAAAGAGAATTCCAAAACCTACTTGACCATGTTCTCATTGACCATCACTGAAAATCAAAACTTATAAACATTAAACAATTGATCAATGAGTGGTGACTAGTCTATCTCCAATCAAATCAATTAATCATCGATGAGTTATGATTAATCGACAATGTAAGAATTTAATATTACATTTTGTTTATTGATTATTCAATCAACATTTTTTTTGTGATAGAAGTTTTTTCAATTAAATGGGTTTCAATGATTAATTTTTTTGGTTGCCTAATTTTTCAATCACCAAACCAAGCAACCATTTTATAAAAATTATAGCCCTAAATTTTTTTGACAATGGTTCATTTTCCACCATTGATCCAATGACCCAAAAAAATTGGTTGCCACCTAAAAAACATTCTACCATTGCCCAAAACAAATTTGGTCATAATTTGAAATGTTTTAATCATAAATATGATTAGTAATGGTTCAATCTCCACCATTGATCTAATACCGAATTTGGGTTTCTTTTTAGTCATCATAAGATTACGATGACTGAATGTCGTTTCAATCACCATAGGGTTTAGGGCAATCAAATGACACAAATATCAATTGCCCTAAACTTGCTTTGGGCAACCTAACTTGCACTTTCAGCTAGGTTGACCTTATTTCGATGTGATGTTAGGCAATGTTAATGTCCAAATAAACTCCCAAATGTTGTGACAACCCTAATGCAAGCCATGCACAATTCAAACACAAAGACAAAACATGCAACATTTAAATTTTAAATATTTGCTCTTCCATTTATTGTTTGGAGTTAATGGTGACAATGGATTCTCAACATTTGCAACTCAACATCACCATTGTAAATCTTTAGGTTAAAGCATGGTAAAGTAGACAAAAAAAGTGAATATCACAAGATTTACTTTGTATCATGCATATAAAACCAAACAAGTGGCATAAAAATAAATGGAAATATAATTGTAAACCATCCCACACCTCTATTATTATAATAAATATCCAATTCCAAAAAATTAGGATCAAACAAAATTTAAAAGTAGACCAAAAGTATCCCCATTTGCTAGGTGGTAAATTTGTAAATGGGGATATTTTTAGTTTACTTTTAAAATTTAGTTGTTCTATTACTTTTGGGGATATAGATATCATTTTAGTTTTGAGGTGTGACCATACTATAAAGTAAAAAATCTATCTATTAAAACCTACTTACCACATATTTTACAAGAGTCCTTCACTACATAAAATAAAGTTTGAAACTACTTGCATTTCAAATGAGTAGACAAAAAACTAATTGAAACAATTTGAAAGTTGAAAATCAATGCACAACAATGAATAACTATGTTTATAAATATATATATGTATATATAAATTCAATGTAAACCAATTTTTCATGGGTTTTATTGTTATTTTATGTGTACTTTCATCCAACCTTGACAAGGTAGCAAGTATGTACAAAATACAATGCTTTCACCCCTTCAAAGTTCAAGACTCCAAGTTTATTGTTCCATAATTGACATCACATGATGGTGACACCATGCAACTCCAACTCAATCTATTAAATGATTTGCAAATCTTATTCCTAATGAACATTGAGCAACATAGTGCCTTAAGCACAACATGATGATGTTGGTGAAATTTACAAAAATCAAAATAATGGAGGTGGTGACAACAAATTTTGATTTGTGAATACAAGAGGTGAATTCTTTTATGAGCAACAAAACATTGCTACAAATGGAAGAAGCAAAAGGACACCATGATTATGGAAACCCTTAGTTTTTGAATGTAAGATTTGGCCTTTTCATCCTAAGCCATAGATTTTGCCTCCTTTCCTTCCCTCACAATATTGCAATTGGTTTTTTAATGTTTCCACTTGGATGACATCCACATCCGTGTTCAAAGGGCATTTATCCATATATGAAAATCTTCCTATGAGTGTTTCCATTTGTTAATAACATATATTTATGAAATTGCTTAAAATGTTTTGCCATTGTTTCTTGTTCATATGAAGATTCATGTACTTAAGAAAGTTCTTGAAAAAGTTTGTGTTTGTGATTAATTTGTGCTTAGGATTTTTTTTAAATGGTTTATATTCACAATATATCTATTAAACATATTAGTGTTTCAAAAAAGTTTCCATTCATACTTCACACACAAAAGGGGGGGGGAGGGGTGCATAAATGTCTATTCAACATTCATAATTAGGAGCCTCTTTCACCCATACTTAGGAGGTTTCTTAAATAGGTTCATAGTTTCATCACCTAATTTGTATCCTACATTGGATGATAACTTCACCATTGAGTTGCCTTTAATTATAAGTGCCTTTACATTACCCATGATGCTTTTCATGCAACCTACAATACTTTGACCTATACAATTCTTGACTTTATACTTATGTGATGAATTACATTTATGTCACAACCTCAATGAACAATTTACCATTAAAACAACAACACATGTCAAGAAATTTGAGACTCAATGAAAGCCAAAAAAACTTGAACTTTCACATAAACAAAAGAGAAAACATGTGAGGGTCAAAAGTGAAGCATTCCATGGACTCGCAACATTGGTTTTCACTTTGGCCAAATTGAGACTTCATGAGAGTCTTAGAAATCAAATTGAAGTTTAAAAGGTTAGACCTTGTCCCAATTGAAAGAGTTTAGTATTGCTCAAAAAATGTCAATGCAATATATATGGTTAATGTTTTTTTGATTTCAGTGGCTATGAAAGTTAGAAATGTTGGGATCAAAATGCCAAAACAAATTGCAAATATTTAAACTACAATGTGGGTTCACAAATTGTGTATGACTAACATGGTTTTGGAAGGTTCTTTATGAGGGCTATATGAAATTGGTTTTACACATTTCGATCAATTGTGTTCCTTAAAAATTATGAGGCTTCAATGTTGAGGGAAAAGAAAATGTTATTATTTTGGGAGAGCATGCCTTTAGGATTCTTAAAAGTTTTGCCATTTCAATGTAGTCCCTAACGAAACATACCTTGTACAATATTATAATAACAACTTCAACAATTGTAGTGAATGGCTTATATTGCAAAGTTTAACTGAAGTCAATGCCACAAGAGTATGAAAATGGGCTTCTAGTTCATGTAAATTTGTGTAGAGTACTAAAGGTGTCATCAGATCCTAGGAAAAAAGGATTGTTTTTAGTTGGTTAGCGATGATAATTGGCCCATGTGTGGCATTTATATGACCCCTTATTGTATGTTGTCATATGTAAATTGTTTATTGATGGGGGAAGGGTCAACATTTAAAACTAAATTTGAATATGGTAATTAACAATATTGCCCCAAATATAGTGCATCACTATAATTGCTCTAAGGAAAGTAATGTTTCGAGCTTCTAAAAAATTTGAATTTATTGAATTCATGTGAATCCTTAACAGTCATTGTACAATTGGAATCAAAATCGTGTGCATTCATTTTCATTCTTAAACTAACATAGGTATGGTAGATTTCATGCATTGATCCATTAAAAATGTCATACAATGAGGTTGATGTATGTGGAAGTTATTTGGAAATGGCATTTGTGTTGGCAAATTACACAATGTCAAAAATCTTTTTATTAATCCTTGAAGACATGTTTTGTCCCAAAATAAGTTCATACCTTGGTCATACATTTTGCTTATCAAATTATTCCATGTCATTATGTTGAGTATTTATTGATTATTGTAATTGTATCACGTTTGTTTTTTTGGGTGATTATAATGATGTTCATATATTAATTATATTAAAAATGAATTGCCACCAAGACAATCAACTCTCACCTTTTATAGGTTCAATTATTACTTTGATTCAATAATCATAAGGTATGTAAGATGAATTATAAGTGTGCAATTGCATTGAATAAATAGATAAGTTGTTCAAGAGTAAATTTATAAATAATGTCAAAATTGTATTTTTGAAAACTAAAAACAATTGTTTGATGTGCATCTTTTATATGAAGGTGGAAAGAAAATAATGTTTTGATTTTGGCTTTTGAAGAGTGAATCGAATGTACATAGTTTGGATGTGAAGAGTGCAAACACAATAAAAGGAGTCATTAAGGGGTGTGAATAATGTTTAAAATTATAGTCTTGAATATTTGAAAAGTCACAAGTGGATTGTTAATTTTCTTTTGAAATAGACTTCACTAAATACAAACTTTCAATCATCAAATTTTAATGCAAATTGATGTTGTTTCAAGAGTCCTTTCACATGTATAAAACACTCAAAATCTACTTGTAATTTTTTTTTTCAAATGTTTTCTTTTCTATATCAAATATGCACCATTCCCATTTTTCACCAAAGCTTGAGGTTATATGCTAGCAAAACAAAATGTTTATAATTGTGATGGAAAAAATAAAATAGAAAATGAAAAACATGTTAATGATCAAGGTTTATAACCTTTACAAATTCAAAACTTTCCACAATATCTAGTTTGAAATTTCAAAATTTTAACACTTTAAACATTAAAAAATTCAAAAAATTGGTAATTAAAAAAATTATCACTAAATTCATAAAAATGCTAGGGTAATTGAAGGGAAAAAAAGGACTATCCATTGTTGGAGAACTAATTAACTACTACTCCATTGTGAAAAAAACTTGCAACTTGAAGATGCCAAATAGGAGTGTGTTATGAGCAATGGAATAGGGTCAAGTCTTTCATAATCCATACTTAATTACCTATTAGGTTTAAAAGCATATCTAGTAGCTCTCTAGATTTGCCCCATCATTGGGATATCCCACATCCAAGAGCTTTTAATTTTTCATAGTTGGGCCCTTGTCATTTTAGTCATAGTTACTAGGTTTATGGTTGATGAATGTCCTTTCCTTTTTAAAGCATTAACATGAGTCGACAACAACATTTTTTTTTCTAGCAACACTTCAAGGTGCATGTGATGATCTTCCATTGCCCCTAGCCCGTGTGTATATTTTTCCATTTGAACAACTCATTGGGCAAAAAATGGTTCAACTTCAAGATTCCATCTTAGAGCGTTTACACCATCATACCCTTTTTAGCATGCTTTCCAATGGGATATCTGAAGCCCATCGTGCCTAAATTTTATCATGTTTTGGCCCAATGGCGAATGTTTGGTTTACAATTTGACCAATCTCCCCAACCTTTTGATTATCTTCCCTAGTTTTTTTCATAACACTTTGTACACAACTTGGACTACCCCATCCTTCAATTATAAGCATCCTTCGATGCATGTGCACACATCCCATCGACCCTATGGGTATCCACCTCTTATGTTATACTCATGGCAATGAATGCATTGCAACCCATGATGTAATTTGTGACACTTTTGTTGCCATTGCACGAGATGTTGGCTTCCATGTGGGACAAGAACAATTACATGCGCTTCTTTCAACTACATTCAACTCTTCTCATCAACAAGTTGACATTGTGTTCAACAAAGATGGCATTCGCACCCTAGTCGATATTTTCATTGCCAACCCAACACAAGCATATTTACTTCCCCGATCTTGCACAACTCAAAGATTTGTTTGCCTCAGATGTAGTTCAAGCCAAGGAAAGGAACTATTGCAATTGACACCCCACTGATCAATTCTTCCCTTTAACAATTGAAGTATTTGGTTGCTTACACAAACATGCTGATGAATTTTTACACGATTGTGCCAATGCCATTTAGAGCTTGAAAGGGCAAGAAGGCCTTCATCTTTCTACCTTGGTCATTTTTTTTCATTAGAAAGTTTCAATCACATTACAAAGGATGCAAACATCCTCCATCTTAAGTCAAGTGGTAGGCATAGGCTTAACTACTTTCTGACTTCCACCCCTTCAAGACACACCTCCCATCACCACAGTCAACCTATTGTAAGCCGTTGATTTTTGACATGGAAAAATATGGTTAACCTACTATAGACGGTCGGTCTTGGACATGGAGAAATTTTGACATTTACTTTGAGCCAACTTGATGTCCAGTAATTTCTCCCTTTTCCTTTTTCTTACTCCTTTGTACATTTTCCTAATCTACGGTGTGTTTTTTTAATAAAGCTATATAATTTAAATTCAAATTATGCTTTTTTTTTCTTTCTTTCAAAAATAAATAAATCTTATTATTATTATTATTATTATTGGGGTGTGCAAGGAGCAACTTTGATTGGCCCATCACAAAAAAAATTATTGGAACATTAGACATGCCCCCAAGAGCATTGTGCTTGTTCCACAGGTACAAGATGCTAGTCTATGGGGCAAGCTTATTTGGATGATTGCTCATATAATTAACTATTGCTGCTCCCTCTCTTTCTCTCACTCATTCAGTAGTTTCTCATGTGTACTTGTGGGGTCAGAAATACCTTATACTTCAATCCCAAGTTTTCTATTCTGCTCCCCAATAACTACTTACTTTGCATGACAGTCATCTTCCTTGTATTGTCCCCTCAATCATACAGACATTTCTTTACTTTGTTTGAAGCTATATGAGGCTTTTGCCACAGCAACAGTGTTATATATACATATATATATATATACCAGTTTTTTTAAATTTAGAATTATTATTATTAAATAATAAGAATTATGAATTAAAACCTATGTGTGGCCAACAAATGGTATTGTGAGACGCTAAAAAATGACCAGTTATGGTAAGGGAACCTATCATTGCAATTCCCCTATCATCACAGACCTATTCTTGTATTGCTACACACTCTTGATCCCTAATCTTGCACTCAAAAACCTGGTGTTTCATATCCTGGTACAAGACCTAGCCCTTGGGGTATGTCCAAATGAAATAGTAATCTTGGGTACAAAGTGTGCAATAGTAGGGTGATAATAGGTTAGTGTGATAAAAGGGTTTCTCCCATGCAATAATGTGTGTATTGAAGTATGATATGTGTGATCATGGGGTAAATGGAAAATGGTGAACTCACATTATATCAAACTAGTTGTAAGCTACAATTTTTTTCACATGTATCATATTTGCACACTCGAAGAATTGGGTTTTTGGAGCCAGCGAAGGATATGTGCTCTAAGAGCATCTCCAGCGGTGCTCAGTATGTGACCCTCAATAAGTATTTTCCACGTCCAATTTTAGTTATTTACTTTTTAGCAACCCCACGCATAAAACTGAAACTGGGACAGCAAACAGGTGGGGGACTACTAATAGCAAACCACCTGGACCAATCATTATGATGGGCCAATCAGAAACACTGAGCAGTAGTTAGATCCTATTTATTACACTCTTTTCTGCAGGTGCACAGTGTTGCTGTGTCTTTTAGCCACTTCCAACTGTGCAATTATACTGAGCCAGTACCATTGTCTGGAGCCGAACCGTTATATTTTGACTTTTCTTCATCCAATTGTACTGTGCAGGTTCACATACTGAGCACCGCTGGAGATGCTGTCATACCAAAGTTCAGCGAAGAAACATTTTTTGTATTGAGAAAATGTTTTGAAACATGCTCATCTTGGCTGGGAGAATTTTTCCAGTGTACTTGGAGGGCCAGCGCCTTACCCCGAGTAAAGTATTTGCCACAACAGAGGAAGCACCTTCCACGGACAGTGCCTTCCTCCAAAAATTCAATCAGAGCCATCAGATTTATGCAAGGTTTAGAATCAGACACCTTGGATAAAATCTTATGCACCTGTCATAATATTCAAGATCACATCACTACAAAAATCTAATTAGAGCTTGTACTAACATACAAGATGCAAAATGACTAATCAGCACAAAATTCAATACAGCACATGGCAACAATTCAATCACTTAGGCAACTTCAGTTTTTTCTACAGCTGAATTTCCAACAACCTCATGTTTTTGCTCGCACTTCATTGTTTGGGTTTTTGGTACTAAGTTCTAGTCTATTGACCCTATTGAGGTCACTTGTTCAAGTGCCCACATTCCACAAGAAATTCATTCTTTCCAAGTTGTTATGAAATGGACTGAATCAATCATCTAGCATCAAAATTTCAAAGAAAAGAAGTGATGTCCCAAGCTTAGGGATGACCTAAATTAAAATTCATACAAGACACCCCTTGCACAACGCACAATCAGGTCTAATCTATGCAAGACATTGGATAGGATCTCTTCTAGGCACACCATATAAGCACTTGTCACCAAAAGAGAGGGCAATGCTAATGCCACACCTACTGAGAGTGAAATTGTGTGAATAATTGACTTCTGTGGAACTTCACAGAAGAACAAAACAAGAGCTCAATACCCAGTTTATCAGCACCTACAACACTTAATCTATGGGCCATGAAGAATCATATCACTCCGGCTTCTCCCTCTTGAGCCCATGGGTTAAGTCATGGCAATTTACATTCCCAACTCACAATCTCAAAGTATGAAAACCACCCCAATTCTCACAAATCAATCCTGGGAAGTTGTACAAAGAGAAAAAAAAAACCACACACTATCGATATATCTTAACAATCTTAGGGTTCTTCCGATCACAAATTAATTCCCTTCAAAGCTCCCACAAAAATGGATACTCCTTCCTAGCCATGAAAAACCAATTTGAAAACCTCACAAATCTTCATCATTTTCTTCAATAGGTCCCTACACTATGCATTTTAATTTGTCGACTTTTGAGAGAGGACTGTGGCACAGCAAAAATACAAAGCCCTCTACCTGACACACTTTTATGATGTTAGGGCATTCATCCCTCACCAAGACTACTAAGTAGCATCTTATTCAAAATCAACAATGAACTTACACACCCAAACTTGAGAAAATTTTAAAAACACACTTTTGAAAAACCACAACACTTGATCTAGGAACTTAGCTTCTCCACACAAGAAGGTTCCCTCCTTATACCATAGCGTTTGTCCTCCATAAATCATCATGTCCAAAACAATGCAAGATACTAGATTGATCAACGTCGAGCGTTGTCAAAGTCATGAAGAAATAAAAACATAGCTCATCACCTATAAACAACAAAATAACACAAAAACAAAGATAGCTGAAGAATAACAACACCCTCAAAGCTTCATGATGACCAACTATCCCTTCTTTTGGCACTTTCTGCCAATCCAAAACCTCGTAGCTCTTCATCCATTAAGTTATTCCTTCATCCAAATTTCCATTTGAGGCTTGTTCACATGAAAAAACACATACTTAGTTTTATGTCACACACTAAACATGTGCAACAAGTTCAATTTAGTGAGTCTCCATTGCAAATAGTATGTAAGGGCATGTCTACTTAATGGTGCCTATTGTTTGCTAAGTTTGGAAAGCCATTGGTTTTTCATTTATCATCCATTTTTTTCCTTGGATTTTAACTTTCTTGGTGTTCATTTTCTTGCATTGTCTTTCTTGGAATTCAATTTTCTTGTCTTGCTTCATCTAGATTTCACATATTCACTTGTTTGAATTCAACTTTCTTCTAGATTGTATGTTTTTTCTTGGTTTCATTTCATTCATTATATATTGTCCACTCAACTTTTTCAGATCCTATCTTGCTTAGCTATTTTATGCATTTTTTTTGTCAAATTCAACCTTCCTAGATTTTCCATCTTATTGACCTAACTATTATCAAATGTTCATTAACCTTCCCAATTTCAATCATATTGTCTTTCCCAATTTTAACTTTTCTCAAATTTGTCATTATTCCTCAATCCACATATCATCCAATGTTAAACTTTCTCAACTAGCTCCATTGTCAAACTTATTTGTGATTGGGGTTCCAAAAATTGAGTGTTTTGTTTAAAAATGACTGCAATGGACAATTTTAAAATTTCATAGTGTTTAACATATTACAACTATGTTGTATTGTTGCATTTTTTATTATTAGAATATTTAGAGAATATATATTTTAAAATTTTAATAATTATTGGATGTTGTGTAAATGTTTTTGGGTCTTTGACTAATTTATGGTTAGTTGTCCATATTACAATTTTATATAAAGGAATCCATAAAATAATAAAATTGATTTCAAAAAATTTGTACAAGAAATGTATATTTCCTTTTATGAAGTTACATGTTCATTAAGTCAACTTGATGAAAAAATAAATCATATTAATTTCAAAGTCTTGAAATTTTGATTTCAAGGGCTACAAAGAAAATGGTATTATTTAAAAGACCATTTGACTAGTTTTTTATATCCATTAGGTTCAAAATTTCAAGCTTTAAACATGGGTCACATGTGCAGAAAATAATCATGCGAAAAAACATGTTTAGTTGATTTTAGAAACTTATTTTGATATTTTTGATATTTTTTTTTGTAAACTAAAATATTAATGCACAATTATGTATGCATGTGAAAAATCATCACCATCATTTTTTCAATTTAAATTTGTTTCATGTAAATGTTGTTTTAAAAAAGTAAGGCCTTTAAAAAGTCTTGGAATTTTTATTTTTATTTTCAAAACCCTAACCTTGAATGAACCCTATCATCTATTATCTATTTTAAAAAATTGCTTGTGATCCATATATCATCCATTGGACTTACCATATTAAAACGAAAGATGAAATAACCAAAAAATAATTCTAAATATATATTTCAAAAATTCTAAAAAGAAAAATTTCAAAGAAAATTTTGTTTGAAGGAAAATTTATAAATTTATAAAATGTTTCGAAATATTTCAATTTCTCCATGAAATCTTCAAAATAAAATAATTATTCGATATTGAATGATTGAACTTGCCACAATACTACAAATTTCAAATTGGAGCAAAAGAACCATTTTTTGTAAATAATTAAATATTCTATCAAAATCTACCCATTATTAGTCATAGGTATGGTATCTGCTCACTCACATAGGAACTTTTAAAGTAGGGAATAGTACAATAAAACATTGTTAATTAGGTCACGGAAGAATTTAAAAAATTATGTACCCATACACACATATATATACACACCATAGTACCATGGCAAGTTCAAATTTCAATGACCAAAATGGAATATTTAAAAATATTCTAAAAGATTTCTACTTCTTTCACCATAAATTTTTATTTGAAATTTTATTTTATTTTTTGAAATTTTCAAGATAAAAAAAAAGATAATTAGTGTCCAAGCTACCAAAGGTATTCAACCTTTACACATGATATGTGATTACACTAATGTTGGGTGATTCTTTGGAACGATGGACAAATACCCATTAGTTATTAACTTGGATATATACCAATGATGGTTGGGTATGTAGGTCTTGGCCATGTATCAACCAAGGCATCAACACAAGTATCATATGCTTTGTGGACATGGGATTTTTGGTGCTTTGTGAGCATTGTGCAATGTTGGTGATCTAATGTTTGGTGCTTCATGATTTGTGTGTGCTTTGTGAACACTAGATTTGTGGTTTCATGAACACTCCTATTTCAAGCATCTAATGTTTGGCATTTGCTTCATGAGCATTGGTTTCACTTTAAACTAGGCTCTAGGGTTTGGCGTTGGTGAATTATGTGTTGCTTTGTGAGCAATGGATTTACAAGGTGTTTCGTGAGCACTTGAAGTTCAGTAATTGACTATTTGGCAAGTATTGCTTTGTGAACATTATTTGGTTTAAGGGTTTAGGTTTTGGTGCCAATGATTTATGTCTTGTTTTGTGAACACTAAATCTAAAGGGTGATTTGTGAGCACTGTTTTGTTTCAAGTTTAAGGTTTGGTGTCGGTGATCTATGCACTATTTTGTGACACTTGATCTACAGGATGCTTCATGAACACTCCAAATTTAGTGTTATGTTTAACACTTGCTTTGTTCACAAGCACTGTAAATTTGTTTCAAGGGTGAAAAGTTTGGTGTTGGTGATCTATGTGTTATTTCGTGAACACTACATTTGCATGATTAGTGTTTTGTGAGCACTACAATTTTGATGATTTGTTTGGCACTTGTTTTGTGATGTTTTTTAATCATTTGTGATCATTGCCAATGATAACTTGAGGTTTGCATTGCAAATTTGGTAAACAATGGTGCCGATGATTTATATGTTCCTTTTTTGTTTTGATTTCATGATACAATGTACTTGGTTTAACTTTCAAGGTCAATTGATAACGTATTTAGAACATGATTTTTTTTGAATGGGGCTGTAAAAGCTTCACAAGATTTTCCTCTCCATGTTGCTAACTATACAAGTGTTTGCAATGGTGAAGTTGGGGTTGGGAGTGGCAGTGATGGGGTCGGGAGTGGTGATTGTGTGATCCAATTTAAAGCAAATTATAGTGAGCTTGTTGACATAAACTTTGGTGAGGACGAAAAAGAGCTTCTACAAGTTGAAGAACAAGCACATAATGAAGAGTTGTTTGTGCAATTGGAGCACAACCAAAATTTTTGGTTCACTTGGAATCAAATAACAAGTATGTGGGCATTTTTAAAATTAATGACCATACTATTGTTGTCAATTGTTCTAAGTCTCAATGAATGAAATATGTTGTGTGTCATAGCATCCAGGGGGAAGTTGTAGGAAAGAATTCTACCCAAAATTGAAAAAAATTAATTATGTATAATAAAAACCATGGCACAACTATCATGAGCTGACATGTGGCTTCTGAACATTCTACAATGTTGAAGCATTACAACACATGACGAGCTACGACTACCACAACAATTGTTACTCATCAATTTTTTTAAAAGCGGAAAAAGCCATCTATAGCCTCCATTGTTGATTTCTTCAACTTTGGAGTGCCATACAAAAATTCAAACCTTATTCAAGAATTGTTTTTTGAGGATTTGATCGTGTACATCACTAAAGGTTATTGACCATTGAGTTCCATTGAGAATGTGTGTTTGAGAAGGCTTGTCCTTTGTCAATATGGCTAAATTACCTTTCCTAGTAGACAACAACTCAGTAATGAGGTAATCCCATCCATGGTTACCAAGACCATGGAACGCCATGTTCTTCCTACTCTTGCCGATGCCACTACAATTATAGCCACATTTGATTTGTGGATGTCCCGAAAAGGTTTTGATACGTTTGCTCTAGTTATGAATTACATCAACAAAAAATGGGAACCTTGCCATGTCATTGTGGGAATTTTTGAAGTTCATGAAACCTTGAGGGTTGCCATCGTTGTTCAAATTGAAGGATTTACTTGTTTAATACAATTTGTTTGACAAAATCATAGCATATGTGAGAGACAAAGATGCTAATTTGAACACCCTTACAACGGACTTAATAAGCATCGTATCATGTGTTCTTCTCATATTATCACAACCTTATGCTACTAGTTGTTATGGGCATGCCATGTCCAAGTGTTGTTAGTATGTTACTAATGACTTGAAAGTGTGTGGTGGCATGAAGGAGGTTTCAATTAAAGAGGCTTAATCTTCTCTTTAGAAGATAATTACTTGGACCAAAAAAAGTGGAAAGGGCAAACATGAATGGGCTAAGGTTTGTAGAGATGCATCTCTTCACCCCCGAAAATTAAAAACCCTTATCAAGACTTAGTTTGCATCCAAGGTGATATTATTCAAGGAAACCTTGGAGTTAAAAGATGCCATAAACCTCTGTTATTCATGGCAAACCATTGCCTTGTAAAACAAAATACCATCTCCCCAAACATGGGTTGTGGCATAGAGACACTACTACCAAGGTGGGGTGTAATTTACTAATTTAAATCACTATCGAACCTTAAAAGTGAAATAACTTCATTGCATTTTACTGATTTCACCTAGTGAAAATTATTTCACCATAATATCACTATGTAGACATCATGTTTCATTACTAGTTAACATAATTCACTATTACAATTTACTATAGCAAATAGGTTTATTTAAATGTTTTTAAAAATATTTTATCTATGTTAGTTTATGATATACCCTATATTATTTTAAGTTATTTTAGTTATTTTAACTTATATTTTATGTTATTATATGTTATTATAAATTATTTTATCTTAAGCATAATAATTTAAAATAATCTAAAACAAAATATAATGACCTAAGGTAAAAATAACTTAGAATAGAAAATAATAACCTATGAAAAATAATTTGAAATACCCTACAATATAATAACTACCAATAGCCTATGATATTATAACATAGAATATCAAACAATAATTTATAATATAATAATCATGAATAGTTGTAATATAACATATAATAACCAACAATAACTTATAATACAATAACCATTAATAACCATTAATAGAATAATCACCAATAACCATTAATAGAATAGCCACTAACAGCCATTAATATAATAGCCACCAACAGTCATTAATAGAATAGCCACCAATAAGCCATTAATAGAATAACCACCAATAAGCCATTAATAGAATAACCACCAATAAGCCATTAATAAAATAGCCACCAATAGCCATTAATAGATTAATCACGAATAACCATTAATAGAATAGCCACCAATAACCATTAATAAATTAATCACGAATAACCATTAATAGAATAGCCACCAGTAGCCATTAATATAATAGCCACCAATAGCCATTAATAAAATAACCACCAATAGAATAATTAGTAATGGCCATTAATAAAATAACCACCAATAACTATTAATAAAATTACCACTAAAAAATATTGATAGCCCCAAATAGAATAGGTACCAATAGCCATTAATAACCACTAACAACACTAATAAAAGAATAACCAATAGCCATATATTATAATTGCTTAGGATTGCCAAAACTAATTTAAGATGAAATAATTTATAATAAACAAAAATAACATAAGGTGAAATGATTTTCAATAGTCAAAAGTAACTTATAATAACTATAAGTAGTCTAAATTGAAATAATTTACAATAGCCAAAAATAATATAGAATATAAAAAAAAACTTATAATAGCTGAAAATAGCCAAAAGTAATTTATAATAACTGCAAATAGTCTAAATTGAAATAATCTACAATAGCCAAAAATAACATAGAATAACCAAAAAAAATTACAATAGTTGAAAATAACCTAAGTTGAAATAAGTTAAAATAATAAAAAATAACTTAGAATAACCAAAAATAGCCTAGGGTGAAATAGTAAAAAATAACCAAAAGTAATTGAGAATAACCATAAATAGCCGTAAATAATATAGGGTGAAATAATTTAAATTAATGAAAAATAGTCATATAATAATTGAAAGTAGCTGAACATAGGTAGTATTATTATATTTCTTAAAAATCCATTTATTAAACTTTTTGTTTTAAAAAAAAATGGTCATTGAAATGTTATTGAATAATGATATTCAAATTTTTTTTTGTTCAAATGATTTTAAACTTTCAAAAAGAAATAAATGTAATTATGTACATTATTGAATTTTTAAAAAAAGTAAACTGGAATCATTTCATTTGAACAAAATCTCAATAAGATATGAATTTTCAAAATATATGTTTTTGTAATGTTTAAAATTATGTATTTGATAAATAAAATGTAATGTAACATATTATCATAACAAGTGTGGTGGTTTGATGATAAGGGTGTTTGGCCCTATTTCAAAAGTCAAGGGATCAAACCTCATGGGTGGTGATGTGTGTGGTCAACAATGATATGTTGACCAAATATTCTCTTATTGAATTCTTAGGTAGGTGCTTAGGTTGATTACATGGCTTACCCACCTACCTAGGTTAGGTTTTTAACTTAACGTAGGTAATGACACGTGTCAATAAATAATAGGCTTAAAAAATCATGAAATTATCAATAATATTCTATATTAAATAATTAAATTTTAATTAATGTCCATACTGGTTAGTTAATTAACTAGCAAGTGAATGGTTTAGTAAATTTATATTTCACTAAGTACTAGTGAAACAAGTCATTGTCCGTAAGAACTAATCCCTGTTCACTAGGGGTTTAAACAATTTCATTAGTTGAAAATGTACAAATTCACTCAAAATCTAGTGAAACCCAGAATGAACTGGGACGCATTTCCTAGTAGTGAATGTTAAATTATTGAAGAAAACATTGATAAGTTAATGATTATTCTTTGTATGTTTCTGCAAATGCAATAAAATAAAATAACAAAAATTTAGAATAGTAATGAACTAGTTACAATATTCATTACCATAATTATTACTCTTTTGTAATATATTTTATCATTATTGTTCTATAATCAAACATTAATATATATTTGATAAACAATAATTAATGTTTTGTATTCATAAACAAAATTGCAATCGGGAATGACATAGGGTCACCATTACCCATGATCAATGGAAAGAAGATTATTGCAAAAATTGTAATGACTGTCATAATGCTAGATCTTTATATTTTTTCACACAAGTATTGTTGTACCTTGGGCAGCTTCCACACTATCACTACATATATATATATCAGAAATGTTGGAAAAATTTATTAAAACATTTCATAAATCGAAATTTTGTGAAGGAATAAAGAATCTTTAACAATATTCTGAGAATATTATATTTTCGATCAAAATTCATTGATTATTTGACAGACATGTGTTGAAGCCCATTCAAGCTCATTAATTTTCATCTCATGTTCTCATTCCTGAACAACAACCCCATTATTCAAGGTCCCTAAAGCACTGCCTGGATTTTTCCTTTGTATTTTCAGCTCCCTTACCTGCCTGAAGAAACCTGTTTTCAGCAAGCGTGATCTTGTGCTTGGAAGGTACCAGCCAGGCTATACTGGGATCTTCTGACCAGCGGAAGGTACCAGCCAGCGTGTCACTACGTCTAAAAAGTGAAAAAATCCCAACTCTGCTTTACTTAGGAAAAGGACATGAGTACAGGTCCTTCTATGATTTTCGACCTGTTCCCTCGACCTGTTCCCTCGGTCTACGGGACTCGGGCATAGATCTTAAATCACGTACTCAGGCCCTTCTCCTATCTCATCTTCGTCTTCAGTCCATTTTCATCTGATTTTATTTTACGTGTTTTGGGTTTCTCGTCCTCTTGTCACGTGCTTCTCCGCGGTGTGAGAATTGCGCACGTTTTTTGCGGGAAAATCAGTCAAGACACCTTGTCTTTCTAGACTGGAGATTGTGTTTTTTGTTTGCAGAATGGATTGTGTATTTTGTTTCTGTACAGAGAATGGAGATTGCATGTGTTTTTGCATGAACATATTTTGCACCATATCATGAGCTTGAACAAGAAGCACAAACCATCACTGTTGGTGGTGGTGGTGGTGCGGTGAGAGCTTGAACAAGAACGTTTGAAGATTGGTGAACTCCCACCCCATCATCATCAAGGAATTGTGAGCTTTTATTTTCCCCGGATACCTATCCATTTGAGGAGGAAGGATTCTTCGCGAGAATGGCTGCTTGGTTATGATCTTTGATTGAGGTTTGTTTGTTTGCTTCTATATGTGTGCATGCGGAGAAATCGGAAATGAAAGAGTGTCATGAGCAAATAGGTTTGGCAGTGATGGGTGCAGTGAAATCGTGCAGTAAGAAGAGGGACGGTGCTGTTGCTGCTATTGCTGCTGCACATAGGTCTGTGGATGGTGGCATTATTGCTGCCATGGGCAAGGGGAAAGGAGTAGGATCCAAGCTTTCTATCACCTCCTACGCCATCTCTGACACTTTTCTCCCATTTCGGATTGCGCTAGTTTCCTTGATTCTCTTTTTGGGTGTTGCTGCGTTTCTTTTCAGTCGGGGATTAGTTCCTTTCTTGTCTCTTGCTCCCGCTGCTTTACTGGAGAAGATGGACAGGATCCGTGTTTATGAGTATGAAATCGTCCACGAGTTTCCTCACCATCCTACAGCTTTCACGCAGGTGTGATTCCTAGTTTTCTCCACACATTCAAGGTGTGTAAATGCTAGCAGTATCCAGGCTCTCTCTCTCTCGCACTCTCTCGCTGTCTCAAGCTTGCAGAATATTCAGCTCTAGTCATGAAAGGGAGAGATCCATAAGTGTATGTGTGTGTGTGTGTGTATATCTGAGAAGAGAAGGAAGCCTTCTGTCTGCTTAGGCAGACACAAGAACGAGGAAGAAACAAAGTGGGACCCTGACATTACGAGATTCGAAGATATGCAGGGTTTGGTCTACAATGGAAACGAGACTTTTCTATGAATCAACAGGTCTCTATGGAAAGGTGACAAGCTCTTCAAGAACTCTCTGCTGCAATTTCATAAATATAATATGTATATTGCATTTTTCTTGCATACACAATAATGTCAACCCCATTTCTATCTATCTCTATGTGCTTTTTACTGACACCTCAACACCATCAATGGAATGTGTGTGGTCTTGCAATCGTCTGTGAGAAAGGTTGATGTCACAACTGGGAAGGTAAGAGAGATGGTGTGGCTCTGTGATATTCATGTATGTATAGAGGAAGGAAGGAAGTAGTTTCCACCACTGATAGATTTCCTGCTGCTTTGTGACACTGGCTTCAAAGCTGTATCATCAGCTACTATTATGTCCAATTCACACTTTGTGAAAACCAGGCTGGCACTCTTGTGTGAGCTCCGAAAGTGTTCTTGTTGAATTTGTTGCCGCAATACATATTGTGGAATTTGTGCAGTGATTCATATTGATGCTGCTCCAATTGTAGTATACCCAGGTGTTGCAGAACCAATGGATGAACAATTCCCTCTTTGGTGAAGGTCGTACACTCTGGGATTCCAGGTAAAGAGATCATCCTCAAGTTGTTTGGAAAGGGTTTTCCACTTCAATCTTTTTTGCATTCTTTTTCAACACAATTATGTGCGTGAAGTTCTGAATACTTCAATTTTGCATCAATCAAGCTTTGTCCACTGGGGCCAGATAATATAGAGTTTTCAGTGTTCCAAAGGTTGTCAAGTCTGCCGCTTGAAATGGGTAGTTGTCATTGTTGCAGATTATTGCAAGTGTTATGGCAGACTACAAAAGGGATCATCTATGACAAAAGCACTCTCACACCTGTAGGAGAAATTATTCAGATACCCTCCAACCAAAAGCCCTGTGCTTTTGCTAAGAAAACCTGTGATCTGCAATAGGTGCAGTGGATAGACTACAGTGCAAAGGATTCTCCTATTATGTTAACATGCTTTTCAATGGAAGAAGCATGAGTTTAGGACTTTGATACTTACCAATAATTCTTATGTCCCTTCCATTAGGTTGGCAGCTTTGACCATCCAATGCGAGATGGATGGGGATTGACAACAGATGGTGAACATATTATTGGGAGTGATGGCAGTGCCAATTTGTACTTCATGGATCCTTCCACCTTCAAAGGTAGGTAGGCTCTCTGCACAGTAGGATCTTTCCAACAGCCAATTCTGCAGGTTAACGCACGTAAGAGAGTAGATCTTTCCACCTGCTGTTTATGAAGACATTGTATCCTCTGCAGTTGATGATCAAGTTGATGGTCTGATACTGTGTGATTGACACTCACAAAGTTATGGCCACATGCATTCTTGTCATGATTGGTGGGAACTGATACACTGGTTATTGTTTCAAAGCATTAGCATGGAGTTTTTTCTCTGCAATCTCAGACACATGATGCCTGCAATACAGAAGTCAGGAAAATTGTGGTTCAAGATGAGGGGCGCCCAGTCAGATGGTTAAATGAACTGGAGTACATCAGCAATGAGATTTGGTCAAATGTATTCCAGGTAAGTGATCCCTCTCAAGTATAGAATGTTTGTTAACCACTAGAGTCAAACATGAAAGACAATCTAGCAAACTTCTCACTGGTCGCACGTCATTACAAAGACAGTGAAACTGGGTATCACTTTGTACTCTTACCTAAATCAGTGTACAGATAGCCCTTGTTGCCTGACCATTTATGCCAAGTAGATGCTTCTTAGTTTTGCTGCAATTTCCACTTCTATTGGTTGGTTTGTCTTCATAGCAGTACTGTAGTAATTTTAACTCATTGCCATTCTAGACATAGTTGTGTTATGCAGAAGGTACACTAAGAATCAAGTGTTTCTCTCATGAAAGTGTTTCATCTGTACATATGCAGACAGAGTGCATTGCACAGATATCACCAAAGGATGGAAAGGTTACTGGCTGGCTTCTCATGCATGGCTTGCGGTAGGCCTCTTGTAATGACCCACTTTTGAAGACCAGATCTAACATCCTGAGGTGAAACCTCAGTGTACTATTTCACCTCAGTGTACTATTTTGTGGTTGCAGAACGGGCCTTCCTAATTGGTCACCCCCATCTTAGTACCTTTTTTCCAGCCCCAAACGTGCTAAACTTCATAGTTCTTGTTGGAGATTTCTCGATTCACATAGAGAGTTTTTCTTGTTGCCATCTTGTGTGTTGATCTGAATTTAGCTGCAATTGGGCATGACCACTGGTTACTGCCTTACAAGCTCAGGATGTTGTATGCATGTTGTAACTAGATTTGTTGTGCGTTTGTGAATTTTTTCAACAATCAAACCTGTGCATAGGATTGTGTTCAGCACTTGTCTTTCAGGGAGGTCTGCATATGAGGTTTCTTATCCTTTTTGTCGTTTGTCACAGGAGTGCTCTTGAAGGTGCTGGATATATGGTAATTTGAGTTATATTTGTTTGTTTGTTTGTCAACTTCACATATTTTTGTGTACTATCTCTGTGCAATTTCATTGATATATATATACATACACACATATGTTTGTTCAAAATGGATTAAAAGTCCTGCCACCCATCATGCTTGATTCTCATAAGATTTGTTGCTGGCTCACACAAACCAATTGTCCGTGTACTTCGGCTTTTAAACAGTGGATTGATGTGCTAATTGGCATTGCCTGGGACAATAAGACTGCTAGACTATTTGGTGAGTGAATTTTCTCTGGTTACATTCTGGACATATGGTTTTTGCCTGAATATGGTAGTGACTACTGGGATTGATTTACTGGCTCTGCCTGTAAGTGGAGAGACTTTGGACTTATGTAGTTTTCATTGAATCCCACATTTGGAGGAATTTTCAGCAGGTGTTACTATGAACTGTGAGTTCATATTTTTGGGAACTTCATGGAACATTTCCTACTTCAACACTTGCTGGTTTGAACTTGCCATTATGCAATGAGCTGCCACTTGTTGATGTACAAATGGAAAGCTATGGTCAAAGATGTAGGAAATCAGGGTGATTGATTAGACAATTTGTTTGATGTATTTGCTGGTCTGCTTTTGGTTTGCAGTAACTGGAAAGCTATGGCCAAAGGTGTATGAAATCAGGATGATTGATCGGACAAGTGATCCAAACACAAACATGGAGAAGGTGCAAAAGTTGTGTATGTTGTAGCTTGTAGATTCTGCTGCAGCTTGACAGGCTATTGCTGGATCAGACGCATGTCTCCAGCTGCAAAACAACTCCAGCAATCTCAATTCTTTCAATGGCACAATCCATCAATGCAGATCATCATGGAAGAAGAAGCTGGGCATGAAAATCCCATGCAGGACTTCACATGAGTGAACTGCAGAATCTCAGGCTCTCCTTGCAAAGAGCTTGATTTGAGTAAATACAAAATAGAACTCCCATCAATTTGAGTGCTGCATAACTGATGTTTCTTGGGATCAAGTTTTTGTTGTGGCCGACAACAGTTTCAAAGTTGAAACTGTTTTAACGATCATGGGAAAAAAAATTGGTTTCACCCACATGATTTTCCTAGATCAGGTTGACACTCAGGATCTAGGAGATGAGATTACAAAGTTTGATGGGGATCAGTTGTTTCAGTAATTAAGTTTTATAAAAAAATTGCCCATTAAAACATCAAAATAAAACATGGTATCCCAATTATATGACATAGTTCAAAAATGATTGATTTCAATCACATTAATCATATTCATCACATGCATAGCATTATGTTTAATTTGATTAAGTAACTATTTTTTTAATAGTTATAATGAACATACCTAGTTCTATTTAATCATGATGCTACTAACATAAAAATAATGCTTTCTTAGTGCTGAGGAAGTTTATCATGAGGTTTTCAAGTTTCAAGTTTTGCTTTTTTGCAAGTTTGTACTAGAAAACGCTAGTTGTCTTTCATGCATTCATTTACGTTCCACCTCCCCAGGGGGTGGCAATCTCTTGACAACACAAGTCATCTATTGTTGAATCGCTTAGTTTAATGCAACATAACATGGGAGCTCTATGATCAATAGTTTCAAAGTTAGAAAGTTCAAATCGATGGATCAATGTAAATGTCACACAAATATATTTGCAATACATTTTACAAGCTTTATGGACAAAAACCTCAACAGGAGAATTGAATTCTTTTTTTTTCTTGCACAAAAAATTGTTGTTCATGCAAAGGAATGACACTACAAATGACCGACTATTCAAATTGCTTTTTAAGGAGTCACCCAAATGGGCATGTGTGGCACCCAAGCATTCACCGATGAAAGTTAATATCCTACATGTCCAACCAAATCTTAAGGGTAAAGTTCACTCAAATTCTCTCACACTAGAGTTGTAATGACATGAGCTTGCTAACATGAAAAGACAAACATAAGGGAAATGCTAAAAGCATGGGCAAGGAGCCATGAGCATTGAAAACCATGATAATCAAAAGCAATCAAGCAAGGTTATATAAATATGGGAAAGGATGAAGGTTGGTTGATTTGTGTATGGATGATGGATGAGAATGGGAAGATGTTATATTTGTTCTATACACCAAGTAAGGACCAATGTCTTTTTGTCTGGTTAACTGGGCCAAAATTTCACCCTTCTCTGGGAAGGTGCAACCACCATAAGAGGAGTTTTTGACTCCAATTCACCAGACACTCCTCCTGGATGAGGTTTAGGGCCACAGCGAACCGGCACTCACCAGCACACAGTGAAGGATGGATGATAAGTGGTAGGAAACAGTTTTCTGTTGTGTTTCAGTTCCATGGTGAACCATGGTGGTTAGCTCAGTTGCTTTTTTAAACTACCTATTTAATAACAAGCCACAAGCAGGTTGTTAGTAGGTAGGTAGTAAAAACAGCCCTTACCTATGTATAAACCATCTATTTACACCTAGTAGTTACCTATTTTCCTGCCTATCTAACTATATATGAGACCTATTTCCTCCAAAATTGGTTACCAAGGTGAAACCAAATGTTAACTCAGTTGAGGTTCATCCATCACTGAGTAATAACGGGCATCCAGTGGATGGTGCACTGGTGGGTGCTGGTTCTCAGTGGCCAGTAATACAGGCCCTATACAAGGGAGCCACAAATTCCCAGAGCAGCCCTTCCAAGGTCCTTACCCTATACTTAATGAACGGAATATTACACACATTCTCCCCTCTCCTCCTTTCATTCAGTTAGTCTACACTGAATTTGAAGAATAAGCCCCACAGTTGTAGCCCCTGTCCAGGGTTTTTTTTTTTTTTCCCCCCATTTTGTGATATAGCTGAAGTGCCGATCATCCATAAGATGATTTAGCCAGATTTGGCTACATACTAGATATGGGAGTATAAAAAAATTAGAATCCTCCTATATTCTTGGCTATCTACTGAACTTATCATTAAAATCTGGCAATTTGGAAAAAAAATTCTTTGAAATCTGGCTAATTTGGGCCATTTTTTTAATGAAAATTCCTTTGTATATAGGTCGAAATGATATATTTCAAGTTGAAATAGGTTCATTATTTAGTATAATGCTGAATTTTAATTTATTATTATTTTTACTGCCAACCCACAACTTTCAAATTTTAATTTTATTTATTACACATCTTGCTGTGGAACCAGCCTACCTAGCTACGAGGGTAATTCAAAGATGAATAAGTAACCCCACAAAAATAAGTAGGATGAATTTCAGGAAATCATTCGTTGAGTTACGACATGCAAGGGCCTTCACTGACAGAGCACAACATTGATGGAAAGATGAAACTCGGACTCATGTTCATTTTCGTCTCATCAGTTTCATCTATTCTTCATTTTCATCTCATCATTTTCATCTTGTCTTCATCTTCAGTCCGGTTTCATCTTCATCTTCGTTGCATGTTCCAAATGGACACCGAAGTGTTCACTGTGTTTTGCATTAGACTTTTTTGTCCACGTCAAAGTTCGTTTCCGGTTGCGGCGGGTCCACTGCGGAGGAGGGACGAAGCGGATGTTCCACCACCGTCTCTGATGGAGCAGACACGATGCGGTCTACAAAAAGAAAGAGCTTAGGAACGTGCAACCTTAGCGACGCTGTTTCTCGCGAAGACAATGCGGTCTGGAAAAAGAAAGAGGTGAGGAACGTGCATCGTGACGGACGCTGTTTCTCGTATCTGTTTCGGCCAAACGCCCGCACTTTTCGCTCACAATTTTCTCTTGCCGTTCTGCGTGTGTATCTTCAATTTTCGCTTCACGATTTCAGTTTCCATCCTCTGCTTGTCGAATCCTCTTTTTCTCTCTGCCTTCAGGATTTTTGTTTTTCTTTATAAAAAAAATCTCGAAGTTTTTTTCGTTGAGCGTAGGCAGCGGTTTCTTCATCGCGGCGGAGGAGGAGCGGTGGAAGAAGGCGACAGTCTTTTTTGTTTATCTTCTTCGATCGTCACCATGGCTACTGAGGTTAGTCATTGTCGAGGTTTCTTTTGTCTACTTTTCTACTCCCTTCTCCGTCCCCTAACATCCTCACGCGTTGCGGTTCCACCGTTTTTATTTGCCTCGTAAAGACAAGCAACTTAATTCTTTCCGGTTTCTCCCGACTTTTGTTGTCGGAAGCTGTCATTGTCTGAATGATATGCATGCTTGTTCCACATCCCTGTACAAATCTGTGGATTTTTTTGTAGTCTTCTAAGTCATAGGAGATGATTTATAGCAGATTTGGTCTCTAGAGGAGCTTGAAATTATCTCTTCAAACCCGTAGGACTTGCGAGCGATGCATTTGTTTGCTCAGTTCCTGAAAAAATGTCTTATTTCGTCTTGTCGTCTTGTCACTTGTTTCTCGAGGTTGTGAGAATTGTGCACGTTGTTTGTGTGAAAGTCAGTCAGGGCGCCTTGTATTTCTGCGGTGTAAGATTTTCATTGATTCTCCCATAGAGTTTTCAGGATGTAGATGCACTATGCTTTCTCTCGCAACTAGGTGAAGCTGTCATAGTCAAGGGCATGACTGGTCTTTTAGCGATAGGGTTGCTGCTTTGCTGCACACTTTAGATTGGAACTGTTTAGTAGATGGACGGCAGACTGAAGAAAAAGGTTCTGGTAGGCTATTCCAACAAATTGCTGTAATCCAAACCTTTACATGAACAGTTGCATTCCAAATCTTTAATGAACACCTTCATGCTCTGCTGCGCTGACAAACCTTGACTTCCTTCTTATGAGCTTATGGACATTGCAAACTGCAAAGAGATGCTGAACTAAATCAGATCTATCTGGTTTATCTGGATGTGATTGTGGTTGTTTGATTCGGTCATGGAACTCTAACCTGTATCATGTGTGCACAGACTGTTGTCCTGAAGGTGGCCATGACCTGTGAAGGCTGTGTGGGTGCGGTGAAAAGGGCCATTGCCAAGTTGAATGGTAGTTGTCTTTTGAACTTTTATGCTTGGATATGTTCAGTCATGCTAAGTTGGATCAGTTTAGGTTGAAGCAGCACTGAAGTACACTCCTTTAGAGACTGGTTGTGACAAGAGTATGTTTATTTATACCATTTTTATTGTTAAAACTTGTGAAACTAAATTTTCTGTTAAAATGACAGGTGTGGATTCTTATAACATAGATCTGAAGGAGCAGAAAGTCAGCGTCACTGGAAATGTCAAGCCTGATGAGGTCTTGGACCGCATCTCAAGGACAGGGAAGACAACAACTTTCTGGCCTAAAGATGACGAGGGTGAAGCTGTGGCTGCTTAATCAGTCCTAGAAGCCATCTTGATTGGACTGTTGTCTATGTAAGCCCCATGTGGAGAGCAGCAGAAACTGGACTGAGCAACAGTTGAGTGGACGTTAGTGTCATTCATCAGATTTGGCAATACATGTTCAAGTGGAGGAGCAGACTGGTTATGCACCGGTACTACTTACCCATCTCTAGGGATGCTTAACAGGTGAATGTACTTATTATGAGTTAGCCTGTTGAAAATACATACATTACCCTGGAAGAATACTGTAATGTCAGAGACAATCAAAGACAGTAAAATTTCAAATTCCAGTCTGTGCATTTAAAGAGTTTGCTGCTGTTCAACTGGCCATCACTTCTCATTCAAGTGACAAACTGCAAGATGTGCGTATTATGCAGCCCAGTTGCAAGCTTCACTATACTATAATTTGTCACCTATGGGTTTGAGACTTTTCATGCACATCCTGATCCTTTTTTATCCATTTCCTAGGAATCCATTGATATCTGGCTTTTCTAGAAGCTTGCTAGGAGTTATTCTTTGGTACTGGTTCTCGTTTCGTATGTATTTATTTGACCCTCACAAAGGTCTCATTATTTGAGTTAAATCCACACCAAGGGTATTTGAGAATGTTACCTTCCACACAGAGAAGTACCCTTTTCAGCTGTGCTTAAATCTGCAATTTGTGGGGGGATTGAAAGTGCCACTGCAAACTAGTGTCATCATCACCAACAATTAGCACCTTTCTGAGTCCTTTCTTCAACACACCAAACACAACAAAAACGTTCTTTAAAATTGGAAATACTTTGAAACTCGTGAACTAGAAAACTGGAATCTTCAGCATACATTCTTGAATTGTACATGATATGCTCATGAGCTTTTCTCAGTTTACATATTATTGTTATCCCCAAAGCAAAAACAATCACTTGGCCTATGCAATTTTACCATGTATTGTATCTATGAATTTTCATAGGACTGAGTTCACTTCCTCCTTTCTTCAATTTGTTTTCTTCTTTGATTTTCTTTCTATGAACCATACTCAGAATGTGGTTTTCCCAGTGCCTTGGGTACAGTTTGGGCATCAATCCCCAAAAAATTCAGGAATGTAGGTAGTAGTTCATATGCTGGTTTATTATGTATATCATATGAGTGAAACTGCTGTTGTTTGGGGCTTGAGAGAATTGATCCCAGTTATGGAAATTGGTATTGTTTTGATGCAAATTGACAGACTTGCTTTTGATTATTTGAAATACATCCACATGAGTTGCCAACCAATAGTGATGTCATCATGGTAAACTGTTCTTCACATTGGAAGAGGACAGACAACATCTGTCTCTTTTGTATGAAGACAACAGACAGATGAGCGCATATTACAGGCAATGGGTTCAGTGTGAAAACCTAAACAAGTAGCAGTATATTTGCAGTACCTCTGATTGCAGGCTTGGTTGTGGATTGCTGCTTGCCCAATCTGGTATGAGCAGGTCTTGTGGAAGTTCACCTGTGTATGAGCACACTATTGATAACAAGATGATATGCAACTATTTATACAACAAAACAGCTGGAATCTACCGCACTTCAATTTAAAAGGAAAACCCATCTATAAAGGTAGACCAACCCCTATCCTTAAATGCAAAGTTCGCACTACTAAGTCTACACAGAAAGTGATTTTGATGGCTTCAGTAATCACTCAACAACAGTACAGTACTGCACCACTCACTAGAAAAATGTGGGGGAACACCCACCAAAAGGACATTCAAAGAAAACATGAGAAATCAATTTGTCCTATGCATCTATTGCAACTACAAGCCTCTTACAGCATGGCATGGCCACCTTTAGCAAATGGACTTGTTGCACATTGCCATTAGCATTATGTGGTCTGCAATCATCCAGTATACTTTTCTCTAATGGCCTTGAAGAATGAATTTTGCACTTACATGAGTGCCCTGTACAGTGAGCAGTATTGGTTGGAACAAATAGAGTTTTGAACATTCAACTGGATACCATGAAGAAGCCAGCAGCCCATGAACTGTTAAAAGTTCAGATATCTAAGAGGGTGGGAGGAAGGGGTTATCTCTAGTTATGAGGTTGACCCGATTTGTGTTCTTTAGCCTCCAGATATAGGATCCAAAATCTTTGCACCAGGGTTTGGTACCTTTTTTAATGGAGTTTCTTTCTCACCACACAACAGTTGAGGAATATAGACTTTATCCATCTCAATCCGGTGTCGTGGATCATACATATTCTCATCTCTTAGTGCCTGCAGGATGGCACCAGGTGGAGAATTCCTTCACCACCAATCAACCACACAGGACAGTTGTTAGTGAAGCATCCTGTTGACACATACCCAAAATTTTCATTTCAAGCAATGTGTCGTTTTGGTTATCAAAATCAAGAGCCTGGTGGTGTGGAAAGTCTGACTGTTCAAAAGATAAGGACTGGAGAAGTAAATAGTAGCTTGGATAACTTTCAGGCTTTGTACCACATGATGGGTAAGTTCGCAATAGATGATAGCTCAGATCAAGGGAATTTACCTTTGTATTAGGATCTTATACAGTGCTCGTAATATGGGGCAGAGCTCCACAGGTGCAACTGGCTTATTCAACTCAGGATGCATCACACTTAAGCTAGGCTGCCGCAGCAGTTCATGGAAGGCTTCCACTGCTGAAACACCCTGTACTCACCAAACTCCAGACAACCTTAATACAGACATAAAATGTTAAGATTGAACACAGCTGCTCACAACTGATCCTATTGACCACTCCCACCTACTAAGCTCAGAAACAATAACCAACAGGGTGAGGGAAACAAGTAGATTGCTCACATTGACAGGAGGTGAAAGAAGCTCTTCTCACCTGAATCATACCCTTGCCACTGATGCTGTCCCCCATTTCAATTTTAAGCTCCCCTTTAGCCAACTTCTCTCCATACCATGCATTACGGCCTTTGAGAAGGGTGACATAAGTGTCAGCTAGTAGAGGACCTGCCAATCTCTCTGGCTGGTCTGCAAGCAAGTGTGTGATGTAAATCATTTCTGATGTACAGTGTGCAAAATACACAGCCTTGCTTGTGGCACTTTCGTTTGTCAAAGCCCCTACCATCCCTGCATGTGTTTAGAGTTCCAAGGGGTCAGCAAGTGCTTTATTACCAGCACAATCACTAGAAAAATTAAAACATTCACCTCATTTGACACATAAATGACACAACAAGACAGGGAAAAACTTAGCACTCATCCACAGCACTGGCTAAAATTTTGGCATTGAAAACACAGTTTCAAGCTTGCTGTTACTGGAGAACCTGATTTTAACTAACTGCTACTATTCTAATAAAGGTTGAACCTTGTAGGCAGCCTACCATGTGAAGTTTATTTCTCACCCTGCTTAGACCTGAATTTTGGTTGACAATTTCTATTTGCATGCCAAACCCAAAAACTCCATTTCTTTGAATTGGAGAAAGGCATGGCTGAAAAGGTTCATTTGTGGGTGAAAGCAGTTTAAAATTGTTTACAATTCAAATGTTGAGGTACCACAATGTGCAAACCTTGGTCCTGTCATAACCAGAATAAGAAAGAGGTATACCTGCACCAATTGCATACACATTCTTGAGGCCTCCCATCACCTCATGGGTAGTGAGGTCACTGTTGTCCCAAACTACAAAATGCGGCTGTCGCAAAAAGTGTGCCAGTGCCTTTCTCCACTTCTCTGAACCACAGATGCGAGCATTGGCATACTCCCTGTTGTACACTTCTGCAGCAATGTTGGGACCCCCTAAATAGAGCACGTTCTCAGCTGCAACTCCAGCTGTCAGCAGCCACAATCACAAAAACCTAAGTTAGTCCTTGACCATGATATAAGGAGCACAGGATGCATTTTGTGATCACAAATTGTCAATGAAACATTGACAAGGCCCTACATGCACCATCTACTATGGTGCCTTCCTTAACTCAGCCTGTCACCTGCTTCCCACAGAACAGTACTCTCTGTTTAAGTGCAGACCATTTGTGCACCTGCAAATGAACATGAGGAGTGCACAGTCAAGCCCTCTTCACATTGCTAATAAGGACTTGCAAACTTGAGGACTATCTGAATACTCTCTGTTGAAGTGCAGATTACTTGTGTTCACCTGCTAATAAACATGAGCATTGCACACTCTTGCACTAGCAAATATGCAGAGCTAATGAATTGCACTGCACACGTGACCTCCCTTCAAATCTTTTTGTGGAGAGCAAGGAACGAATGTGCATGATAGTCACATTCAAGCATTCCACGGTTATCACGATCTATTGGGTAAGGAGATCCTAAATGAGAACCCCAACAACTATGCTATCAATAATGACGTTGTGAAAGGAAGAGAGCTTCCTGGGAAGAGAAACAATCACAGAGGTCCTTCCTACAGGAATTCAGATGGTCTTGCATATGGGAAGTTCTCTAAAATACAAAATTGCATTTGGGCAGCATATACAGAAAACATAACCTAGGTAGCCAGATAGACATTGACATCCCTTGGCTAATGCCTGTTCAACAAGAAGCTATTGTAATGGTTTCTTGAGCACAACAACAATTTTGACAACCCCCTTACTAGAGGGAACTTACTTGTATCAACAATCATTTGTGTGGGGGTGATGATGTGGGGAACAGGCTGAAGAACAGCCTCCACACCCTTGGCCAGTGAGATGATGACAGGCATGGTGCGTCGCTCTCTCCAGTATCGTCCAATCTGCTGGAAAACAGGACGTATTTCTGTGGAAGGGAGAGCATTGACAACAATGTCTGCATCCCACACTGCCTCCTGCAGGTTTGTTACCACCTTGAGAGGACAGAGAGGAGTATCAATCATATTCAAACAGAATCCATCTCTTAGGATCTCATCTGCATACAGTGTTCGATCTCCTAGACGTGCCTCCACATACTTCAGATATGCACATTTGCAGATGAGGCGCCGCAACACATCTTCTCGAGCATTGATCACCTCAAAAAGATGCTCTGCTGTTGGTTTATCAACTTCCTTTCCTCCTCGTCTCCAGATCCGCATCTGCATGAAAGGGAGGATGGGAGAGATCAGACAATGGTTCACATGTAGAATATACTAAGGGATCATGGATATGGTAATGAAAATGCTATCAACAATACCACCACAAGGAACAAATTGCACATCAGCATGATCTCTCAATTCTACAAATCGCCACACAAGAGACACTCGGTGGCAGATCTTCCTGCTAATTGCCACACTTCTGCATCTCCGGAGCAATAATACTCTCTGCAAGCTATTTGCACCTTTTTGTTGGATCCACAATCAGAGCATCTTTTCTGCAATACGGAGCGATAGAAGAAGAATATCTAGAGAACTGTGAACGCTCTCGCACCTGCACAGAATCGCGCAGTGCTCCGTATGCATCCTGCAGCATGGCAATGAAGACGCTCCCCCAAGCACCGGCTCCTACACCAACGATACGTAATGCATCCCCGTCTACCTTCCCTAGCAAGCCGCGAAGCTCCGCCAACCTCTCCTCCCCAAATCCAGACGCGTGAGCCGCCTTCTTGGCTGCCTCATGGTTAAGATGACCATTGCAACTATCCTCCGCCATCACTGCCTTCCTCTCTATGTCTCTAATTCCCTCCCTCCCTCCCTCTCTCTTTCTCTAAACCATCCGCTTCCCCACCGATCTCTTTGTTCTCCACCGATTCAAACCGGCACTTCTCTCTTCCCTCCCTCCCTCGCGAACCTCTTCCCAAAACAAAAAGAACCTCAACTACGTAGTTGCTCCAAAGAGAAGTCCTTCAGAAAAGATTTCGTCCCTTCTGTTTCATCAAACCCAAACCCTACCTCCGTGTAGAACTCGCAGCTTAAACAAACAATGTATCCAATGCTACAGCACACACTGATGCTCGCAGGATGACAAACCAAAGTACCCAAACAACAAGGTACTTACAATAGGTACTCACTCACAATTGAATCAAGCGTCGAGCTAAGACACAAAAGCAAAAAGGAGCAGAAAAGAATGGAAAAAACAAAAGAGAAGGGACGCAAGCTCCAAGCCCAAAAAACAACAACAACCACACCGTCTCAGAACGTGGGAGAAGAAAGCAAGGAAAAGAAGCGTGGTGAAGAATCAATTTCCTACATAGTTGTTACAGCAGCAGCAAAGGACGTAAAGCCGGAGAAGACAACAAGGACTGCACTTTTGCACTGTAGCACCGTGACAGAGCGAGCGAGGATTCCGGTCCCCGGATCGTCCGCCGCGGGCATCGAGAACGTCATCTGGAACGTAATAAAACAACGGAACGGACCCTGGAAACACGGCGAGTTCTCAGCACCAACTTCGACCGCTCGACATTCTTCGTCGCGAGCGAGGGGGCGGGTGGGGAATACGTACTTTATTCGTGCAGATGTGTAAAGCGCAAGTAGTACTGCACAGATAAGAATCGCAGAAGGCAGCTTTGTGTCGCGTATCAGTTGCGAGCTAGCTCCGCTCATGATGATTGCCGCCCTTGCCAGGCTGACGGACGGACGATCGTCCTGCCTTGCACTTCAGACTTTTGAGGATGCGAAAGATCCAGCAGCAGAATGTAAGTACAGAGAAAAAGGACGAAGACAAACACAAAAGGAAACAAAAGGATCAATCAAGAGCTCTTGCGATGATCATACTCGCACTGTTTCTTTCTTTCTTTCTTTCCGCATGCCCCGCGACACCTGGCTTGTCGCTGCTGTCCCAGTTCGCTGAGCTACTTTTATGAGAGTAGTAGGAGTGTTGATCGAGTGTTGAACTGCGGGTTTTGGGTTGTTGTTACTACTGTAGAACCTGCTCCATTACTACGACGTCGTGGTCGTGGGCCCAGCAGCTCAGTGCTGCTTTGACTTCTGTGGCACCTATCATGATTGAAGCTCTATTATGGATATATAGCTCAAGAGCCAAAGCTGACACAAGCTCTGCTCTATGGCAACACCAAATGCCGATGATCCGGAACACATGCAATGATTGGAAAAATGCGCTGGCTCCAGAATCGTGGTCATTGATGACTCCAGATGCAAGAGGACGTCGTTGCTCATGAGGCCGTGACACAGACTTCAGGCCGGGAATCCGTCGCTGGAACCAGAAACGCTGTCAGTTCGAATGTCGCAACAGCAGGCCATGGCAGAGGCTATATCTAATCCTTCTGAAATCGCAGAGCTGATAAATCCGCTGTTTGATTTTGGAAGCGCAAGAACTAAGAACGGTCTAAGAGCCGCGTTATTCCTAAGAGTTTACGCTTACAACTTTGGTCACCGCCTTTACACGGATGCAAGAGCGATCCTAGGAATAGAATACACAGAATCGGCGAAGCTCGAAAGTCGACGATCACGCTTCCGTCAACTAGGCCGCTTAATGTAACTTAATGTAACAACAATTTGCGCCTCTTGCTACCATTTGTTGTACACGAATCCGAATGCAGCGCAGATTCAACACAATTTTTCAAACACTTTTGTTTTTTTGAAGCACAACAGCAGACCCAACCTGACAAGCCATTGGCACCCTCAAGTCAAGCTCAATGGCAGAGGGCCGCCAAGAATTTCTTCACCTGTACACAACTGCATTTGAAGGACCTTTTTGGGGCCCCAGTGTCCCAGAAGGGGCTATACCAGTGAGCCATCACACCTAAGGGTACTCCATCAACACAAGTTGAGAATCAGGGCGACTTACCACAGCACTATGTACACAGGAGGCTTTTTTTTTCTTTTTTTTTTTTCCAATTTTATGACATAGCCACACTTGCAATCATCCACAAGAGGAATTAGCCAAATTTGGTCAGAGAGGAAAGTCAAAAAATTTAAGAATGATACTCTATTTTGGCGACTTATTGTCTAAATATGGCGATTTCAGAAGAACAATTCCTCGAAATCTGGCGACTTACTTTTTTTCACTGGGTTTTTTTGTTGCCAAGTGGTGAAAGTTCACCCCAAAAAACAAAATGCTGGTGCGCAGCATTGAGAACTCACAGACCATAGTGCTGTAGCTACATGCTTACCTACCTCCCACCAGTTCATGACAGACCCATTATTGTGGTACCTACTGAAAAGCTCAAGCGTGTTCCTTACCGAGGGTTACTGATCATTAATATTTTGTTAAGGATTTTTTTGTGTATTGTAAGTGGCGATCATCCCCAGGAAAATTTAGCCAAATCTGGCTATGAACCAGATATGAAGCATAA
>Ga0116229_10001498_pt1 | contig 36783 bp, 18 predicted proteins | sample S1TSphgellanicum_3_FD_87313 | JGI IMG/M metagenome (GOLD analysis project Ga0116229, IMG submission 87313) | Host-associated microbial communities from peat moss isolated from Minnesota, USA - S1T2_Fc - Sphagnum magellanicum MG | ecosystem: Host-associated > Plants > Peat moss > Unclassified...
GATGAATTATTAAAAAGCATATGAAAACATTAGGAAAAAAAAAAACAAAAAAAAAAAAAGAAAAAAGGAAAAAAATAAAAAAAAAAAAAACAAGAAGAAATGAAAAAACCTAACCAAAAAAAAAAAACCCCCTTAAAAAAAAAAGTTAATGAAACAAGTGAAAATCAAAGGAACTCCCACAAATGAAAATGGAAAAAAAAAGAAAAAAAAGAATGAAAGAGCTCACTTATATAGTTCCATCTAGAAAAAACCTTAAAATATTCTATCTAGTCATAAAGCAAACTGTAAAATAACTTTGTAATGAAACAAAAAAAAATGCCCAAAAAAAATCCTAAAAAATTCCTTAAGTGGTTCTTCCTCAAAAAAAATTGTAAAAAAAGGTTCCAAAGAAGTGCCTCAAGTGTACCTTCAAAAAAGAAAAAGTTATCAAAAAAAAAAAAAAAAAAAAGTTTCAAAAAAGTTGATTAAGGGTGCCTTCAAGAAAAAACAATTGCTGAAAAAAAAAAGTTTCAAATCTTATTTCACCCCCTATTATCAGCATTGGTCTCCAGTTTCATGATTTCATCCCTAGACATGTAGACATGGGGACTTTCTGAATAACTGAAAATTGGGGACGAAACTGGGACAGAGTGAGACAAAGTATGAGACTGGTGAGGACTTTACACATAACTTTAGTAGGAAAATCTTTGAAATTCTAAACTTAAAATCAACCTGTCCTCTTTTCCACATATGAGTGTTCATTTCTTATGAAAATTTGGTTGTCTTTGTTATTAATACTTTTTTAAAAATTAGGTTTTAATCAACATCCTGTTCTAAAAAGCAAGACATCTACTAAAAACTTGCATGACATATTGCAAAATAATTTTATAGGGACCTTGTCCAAATAAGATATCTTGCACCTCCAGATTCACATAAAATAATTTCACAAAAGAAGACATATAAAATCAAAGTTTTCAATTCTAGAAAATGTTGATTTCACTATCTAACAGTTTTGTGATGTAGCCATATTGGCAATCATTCAAAAGAGGGAAAAGCCACATTCGGTTACATGTGAGAGAGGAAAGTAGAAAATTTTAAGAATCTTGCTATATTTCGAGGAGAATTTGTTGTCTGAATATGACAAATTCAGAAACAAAATCCTTGAAATCTGAAGACTTTGGTGCATTTTTCTCACAAAAAAAAAAAAGATTAACTTGAACACACTTCACTAAGATGTAATCAAAACATATTATTTATTTGTGTTTTGAAATTCAATCAAAAAAAATAAATTCCATACCCACAAAACCATGCATGAGGTCCCTCATTTTGGGAAAGCCTGCACCATCTAGCTTTTTAGAGCAACTACACTCCTACCCACTATTTAGGCCTCTACGACTACTGGGTTTAGGAATTTGATAAGGGCCCTTGCTTTTTCACACTTATAGGCAAATTATGAAATTGCCTTTTAAGAGTGATAGGCAACCTTGATTAGTTGTTTTTTTGTTTGACATGCAACTTTAAAAAATGTTTCTCACATGGAAATTATATGAATGAACGACATGAACAAACCATGACTTGCAAGAAAAAACCACAATAATTGAAGTCAAACATGATTTCAATTAAAAAAAAAAACACTTGATGGTATGTAGAGCCTCCAAAAAGCAAATCCTATCCTCTTATAAACAAGTTCAAACCCATCGTCACCATATTTGTCCAATATTTGTCCAATGCTAACACATCATCTTGAACAAAGTAAATTCAATTAGTTCTATAAGTGAAGAAAGATTGACAGTTTGCATTGTAATGGACCACAACATGTGCAAAATCAGAATTGTCCAACAAACCATACCTACCAGTCATTAGAATATCTGACGTACCCAAGAATAAGATTATATTCACAAACTTCCGATAATGAGCCAGAGGTAGAAGGCCTCAAATTTGTGTATTTTGTGCATTAGGTGACACATATGCAAAATGCACTTGTAAGATGCTGGATGTGTCTTGCACCATGCCCAGGCTCAGGTTTCGGGAAATCATGCTTCTTTGCTTTGAGCTGCCAAAATGTCTTTGCATGTCATTTCAATGCAATGGGTACAAAGGATGATTTGGGTGATATGAATGTGCCAAAGTTGCCACATTTTGAGTGATTATTTTCTGAAGCTACCATATTTTGACAATAGGTTCTTGAAGGTTGCCAAAGCATAGCAGGATTCTTAAGATTTCCCGCTGTCCTCTCTGAGCTATAACCAAATTTGGCTCACTCCTCTTGAGGATGATTGCCACTGTGACTACATCACAAAATTGAAAAAAACAAACCCTGACATTGATCACTATACAACTAATTAACATATTTCAGAACTTTACTCCACAATTTATAATCACAATATCTCAAACAGGGTTGAAACTTGAAAGTGCTGATGAGTCGCTACAATAGTTTGGTTGAGTGGGTTGTATTTATCAAGGTTCATAAGAGGCCTTGATCTTTATTAAATTGGTGTTTTACGCCTGGAGAATGATCTGCAACCCTTATTGATAGCCAGTAGAATTATTGGGGTTGAGGGTTCTCGGATGAATCAAGGAGGATCTAGAGGACTTATCTTGCTAAGAGTTACATAGCACTATCACAGGTGCTCTTCTGGATGCATGTTGAGTAGGTTCCAATGGGTCATGATCAAATGGCCTGGAACTGAAGGAGGCATTCAAGGTGAATTTTCAGGTCAGGTTGCAAAAGGTATACATCAAGTATACAATCATACAATCAGTTGTGATGGGTGGATTTCATTTGTGCACCAAAGAAATTTTCTATTGTGAAACTGATTGATCCTCCGCTGGGATCAAGTGGGGTTGAAGGTTCGAATTTTGCTACACATCAGGCAAAAGCAGGGTTGGTACCTGATGAGCATTTCATGCAGATTAGTGTGGCTCAGCAAGTCGTAGACTGGAAGCCAATTTGACCAGCCTCACCATCAAAAAGGATTAAGTGATCTTGCTGCTGGACGTTGCCTAAAATGCTGAGGCCAGAGCTACCAGCCATGGCTAGGCATTGAACACTGCCAGCATCGTTTGCATAAATAAAGAGATTCTCAGGTGCCAAAGTGAAATCTGCATCGGTGAAATGCAGCACTACGCTGGGTAATGTTGCAGCATTCACTGCACCTCCAGTATTGAAACATAAATCCAGGCCATATTGATCTCCAGAAACAAGTGGATAAGTCAAAGCTGCACTGATGGCCTGTCCAATAGTCCACAATTCCACAACAAAATAGACAGACAGTTAGTACTTGAGCATTAACCCCTAGAGTCAGTTCTATATAGCCTTGAGACCATATGTGTTCATGAACTAGACCACATGCTTGTACTTTGGGACAAATAGTGAGTATCTCTGAATTCAACTATGGGCAGATTACATGAAGATGCCTCTGTGTTGACGCATGATTTGAAACATCCATAAATCAGCTCAGCTGCATTGAACTGAGTTGCTTCCAAATTTGCTGTAACAGTTTAGGGTTACCCTAAACCCTTGTGCCACCAATCTTTGTTATACTACGACTCTCCATAGCTACAAGTCATTGGTGCTCTATTTCACTGATGGATTTAGCCGGAATATTAAGAGAATGAGAGAAGGCATTACCGTCCGTACTGCATTATATGCATCTGTGTCCAAATAAGTAATAGTAGTTCCAGAGTCCACAATGACTCCACCAGTTCCAGCATCATCAATGGCAAAGCTTCCATCCGGGTAGTCCACAGCTGTACCTGCAACACTTACACCATCCAGACCTACGTAGTAATAAGTTGGGTTGGCGGCATTCAGCACAATGGGCGTGTATGCAAGTCCTCCTGATGTGACGGCCCCATCTCCAAAGATCAGTGGACTGGTGTTTGGACTGTTATAGTTCACAAGGCAGTAAGAGAATTTCTTGCTCACTGTAGTACTGATCTGAGACAAGAGCGAAAGAGGACCTTGTCCCAATCCCAGTAGTCCACCTGCAGGTGAAAAACTGCCCTCGTTGGTGTGACCACATCCAAACCCTATGTCAGGGATGCTGCCTGAACCCAAAGTCACTGTATCTGTAGCAAAATTCCCATTTGTTGTCGATCCGTCTCCATAACCATACTCGTATTCACAGCCACCTCCACAGCTCACAACTTGAATATCCTGGAACAAACCACAGGTAACCAACATAGTTGGTGCACAAAAGTTAGTCTTATTAGATCAACTTTCATGCAGCCTGCACCTCAAAAGCAAGCTTTTCAAGACTTTGGAGTTGAATAGAGCTCATTGCTTATACCATGTTTTGATGGAGTATAAACCAGTGTTTTAATTTTTGAAGAACCATCAATTCTGGCTCTTCAACTATTTTAGAATCAAGGAACCACTGATTCCAGTTATTTCAAAAACCTTAAATAACTGGCGCTTTTCATGAAAGAACAGGCAAAGAACCAGAATTGGCCAAAAAATAGCCATTGGGCATGATGATAAATCTAAGTTAGATGAGTAATAATTGAGTGGGATTCTCTTTAAACACTTGGATGAAAATGCTCTGGAAGAATTCACAACCATTTTGGCCCCAACAGACATTGTGTATCCAAAAAATAGATGTAAATTTCAGGCTCTAACATTCCTTTGTGTTTTAAGCATTGTGTTATAATCTACACAAAACTATTTGACTAGAGGTGGAGAACATAACAAGAAATTCAGGCATGCCTACAAAGGCAAGAAGAGTAAAGGAAAGCAAAAGGGAGAAGTAATCTAGCACTACCAACTTCACAAAGACTTAAATCACTTGGAACTCATCACATTCATGGGTGAGTTGAAGGCTAGAAGATAGAAGTGCAATAAGACCCTCTTGCTTAGATTGATGAACTCACCTGTAACTGAGCACAGATGGGTACCCAAATGCTCTTCTAGATCACGGATGGGCCACAAATGCAAATATCTAGAACAATGTTCAGACCTGAACATTGGCTCAACATTTCCACCTCTTTCACAATGGGATGGAGCTAGAGTTGGGGTTCTGAGTGGAGGTTAGGAAAGAAGAAATCCAGATAAATTTGTTAATTGCCATAATGACTAAAACCAAATTTACAAACTTTCCAAAAGTGGCTCAAGGGAGTTTTTCTATAGAATTACTGGACTAGAGTTCAATTTACGTGGCCACATCTATATTTGGTGATTAAGCTCCTGAGTTCTGACTCATGTTCTGTCCTTTCAACAATCATGGGATTAGTGGATGGAAATGTGTTTTTGTATCATCTAGATACAGTTACGAATATCAAATGGATCACTATTGAAATAAAGTTTCTTCACCCTACACACATAGCAGATTGTCACATCCTTTTGCTATACATTTAAATGCACAATCAGTAACAACAAACACTGCAGCAAACCCAATTGACAAAGTCCACCTTCTTTGTGAACACGATGTAATTGTTAGCTGTTTGAGCCCATCACCTTGAAATTAGTGCAAGTAGTAACCTTAGAATTTACTCTATTTGGCTATGTACAATAATTCCCCAAGTTGCACTAGGTTTGCAAAGGAGGTTCTTCTAGACTCCAGGCAGAATTGAATTTCAGTTTCTTATTATGAAGATATGTGTTAACATTTGAAAGTAGTGATTCAGAGCCTTTAGAAATTCAAATTAAGATTAATACTCTAACAATGTCTCAGGCCCACTTGGGGTGATCTATCTTGTAGTTCCTCTTTTTACATGAAGACACCTTGACTATGGAAAGCTAAAAACATAAAAAGGTTTTAAGTGAGGGGGGCGAGAAGTGGGTTGTCCCACGCAATCATTTGGAAGTCCGCCCCCTCCCCCTTTGTCTCCCAGGCCATAGCCCAATAAAAAGCAAAGCTGTGAAGTCATTGCTTTAGAAAGCTCAAAGGCCACTCGATTGGAGGTACTGGGCAGTGCCCATTCTAAGACCTGAGACCACTATTTATTTTGGGTGGACAGCACTACTAGGACTCTCGTGATTGAAAAGTGACAATTTCCCAGCTTACAATGAATATACCCATGAACAGGGGTACCTATCTACTACAGGTTCTACAAATTCCATCTTCAGCATGCAAAGAAAGGCTAGAGTGGTGTTGTCGTTTTTCCCAATTTGTGTTATAGCTGAGATGGCAATCCTCCATCAGAGGATTTAGCCAAATTTGGCCATAAAAATCATGAAAGCAAGATGATTAGAGCATCTTTCTATCTTTCTGGCTACCTACTGGAGATTCAAACAGAATCTGGAGATTTATTAGATTATCTTCAAAAAATTCTTAAACTTGCTGATCTAAAATTTTAAAAACTGTTTTTTTAGCCAATTTGGAAACAAAAAAAAGAGGGAAAAAAAAAAGGTCAAAAATGGAAACGGTGTGCCAGGGTGACCCAGCACCCACCAGCGATGGTGTGTGGACAGGAAAACCCTTTTTCATTGTATTTCTATATCCCATAATTAACCCACACGGCCAGAGTGGTTAGTTATGTACCAACCATAGATAGATGCATCTACCTACCTAGTAGCCACCAAGTACGTTACATAATAAACTCTTGCATTCCCTACCTACTTAAATATGGTACCTACTCACATACATAGGTCTAGTGTAGAAGGGTAGTTTACAGGATAGGCCTGATACCAAGATTCCACCTTGGTAATTGAACAACAACTGGGTGGGTGCTGGGAACTGACTAACCCTAATTTGATCCAGAAAGATGGACCCAATTTCCCCTCGTAGATAACCCAAACCCTTTTTTTTGGGTTTCCTCTTGGGATCTAAGCCGTGGTACCAACTTTTATTGCATAGAAAGAAGGAAATTCACATGATCTAAGAAAACATGTTATAAGTACACTCCTTTCTTTTGCAACAAAGTTGGTGCACAGGGCTCAGGAAACTGAAAGTACCCACGTGGTAGAGTCTAGAGAGAGAGAGAGAGAGAGACACACACACACACACACACACTAGTCCTGTCTTAATATACATCTTAATATAGCTGGCCACAATTTCCTAGATCTTGGGTAATGCTGAATCTTGAGCCTTTTTGGTTGGCGACAAAATTCACCTTATTTTTTACACATGTATAATAATACTAAGATGCTCTTTAAAGACCCAAACAAACCCAAAAGAAAAAAAAAAGTTCTTTGAAGGTGGTTGTTGTTCATCATGCCATAATTCTTGACCAACAGGTGTCAGGCTAAAGAGTCCTAGAGGGAGTACATCAGAAGGTGTACTTGCTGGAGTACTCTAGTGACCGGCCATCAATAAACTAGTTTCTCAACTTCAAGGATTGAACTAGAGCTCAAAGTTGAGTAAATTCATGGCCACCAGCCAGCCACCACAATGTAATGAATGGAAACTGAATGATTGAAGGAAATATGCATTCACCAGCACTACACTCATAAGTGGGGGCTACAACCATTCAGAAGAACCTAAATTGTTCGTCATGTAAGGTTGAATTCATGGGTTGTAGACTTGTACGTATTGCATGATCTTTGTTTTTCTTAACCTCTGGACACCAATAGGTTAAGATCACAAGCACGGGATGCAAGTGATTCAATTACCAGGCTTGCAGAAACTGACAAATCAAAAGCCTCGAGATGCATCAAATTGCAGCATTAAATTGGCTAAATGGTTGATTCACAGCTCCATATATATATATATATATATATATATGTACATGCAGGTGGTTATACTAAAGTCTGCACGCTACTCTTCAGTTGAATCTGGTTAGGCACTCATCCAAAACTGTACAATATGCTTACAATTGCAACACTCCAAGAAGAGAATGTGGTTTTTCTCACACAAAAAGCCACTCATGACACATGTACATGAGGTAAACTTTGTGGATTCATTCATTACAAGGTACAATATGCGATGTTTATTGTGGCATATATTACATTAAAAGGACAATTTGGCATTCGTTAATGACAGATATAACACAATTGTAATATGTGCCATTGCCTAATGCCAAAGTGTCCTTTTAATGTAATATATGTGTTGGGAATTGAATACAAACTTACACAAATTTGAAGGAGTGCAGCTCTGCTTCATGTGGTTTGGAGCAATTAGTTCATATAGTAGTTCTTATATAGTACTAGCTCAGATTCAAGAGGAAGAATTTGGTATTTGGAAGAGGAGGGGGAATGAATATTCAGGGCAGCTAATTGCAGTTGGGTTGATGAAGAAGGTTCATACCTGGCACAAACCGTTGCCACAATTGAGGCCTTGGTAGGTGGATGAAAGGGAGGGGTTGAAGGCGTTGCCAGTTTGCGGATAACAAGAAGTGCAAGGCAAGCACTGAGTCCATAACAAATCGCTTCCTGTGTCCACAATCGCAGTGAAGGTTTGTGGAGGCGTCCCCAGTCCAATCTGCGTCAGGTACTCTCCATTGCCTGCTGATACTGGGACGCTATATTCCGCTGCTGCATCCAGCTGGTGCTGCTGCTCCGGCTTTGCTGCTGCAGCCGCTGATCGACTACCGCGGGCTTGAATGGAGCGGAGAATTGAATCTCTGCGTATGTTGCTCCTTTTCACGGCTTGCACTAATCTCTCGCCCATGCTCTTAGGCGCACTACTAGACTCCCCCAACGGAGACGAAGCTGGCAGGTGATCTCTGTGAACAAGCTCTGCTCTCAGCACCTGCACGGTAGTAACCATCATGCACCTCGCGTGTCAAACTAGCTTAGTCTAGAATCAGCGCTAATTTGTGATTCACATATGATCAGCTGCAGCTCACTTCATGAGCAAGCAAGCAAGCATAGTTGTTTTCAAGCACAGATGGTTTCCAACAGCTCTACAGCTTGAAGAAAACATGTCCAGAATTGCAAACCTAATCAAAAAGGAATATTGATCCCATTAGCTAGAGCAAAACAAACTAGAAAATGTCTCCAAGTCGAGAACGGCAAAAAAGAATCAACAAGAAGTAGTTATAGGACTAGCTAGTAGTAGATTGCAGCAGGTTTATATATGCGTACATGGCTTGCCAGATGACGATCTCCAGCAGTTCCAGTTTGCAAATTCTCGTGCACGGTACTCTCAGAGTTATAGTGACGTTGATCAGCAGCAGCAGCAATTACAACTAGCACTAGAAGCACTAGAAGCTGGAGCTGCAACACTACACCACGTTTTCCACTTCCCATGTTCACAAAAGTCGGGCTGATCGAATTCCCTGATGCTGCACGCCCCCAATTCAGCTTCCCACTTCTTGCAGTAAAATAAACTGGCAATTGGAAGCAATATCCAATATCTACAGCTTGAATCTATGCAGTCTAGATCAGACAATTTACTTGCGTGAGTTCAGGAGTTCTCTTCCAGGACATGGAGCAACTTGGAACGGATCAGTCTCTGATCTAAGTCCTCATGTAGTGCTCTAGAATTTCTCACACAAGCTAGCTAGCTAGCTAGCTAGACAGTCAGGGAATTTACTGGGCTCTACTTAAGCTCTGCACCTGCAAAGCTCAGATTCCTCAGTGTTTGTACAAGAGAGTTTTAAATGTTGCCAATACTTTCTTCTAGAGCTGCCAGGAGAAGTCGTGGAACATCAACTGAGGATCAAGAAAGCGTGTACTCTACAACTACTAGTTCAGCCCTGGGCAGGTTTGGATTTTGTACTGGGTATGAGTAGTAGCTGGTGATGATGATCATGAGAGATTGTGAAAGAAAGGCTATGAACATGATGGGAAAGGTTGAACCCAAGTCTCCATAATAAAGCAATGAAAGAGGATTCATTTTGCCCATGGACACATGTATTCATAATCATAGCTGGAACCAAAAAGGATATCAAAATTATACTAATGAAAACTGCAAATATACTAAACAAATAAACCATGGAAAAAAATTAAAAATTAAAAATTATATATATATATATATATATAAACTTAGATATCATGCTGGCCCAGTAATTTTCATGCTATAAATAAGGAATCTACCACTAACTACCAATGCACTTTAAAAAAGGATTATTTCCAAGTTCCAACTCTTCGCATTACCTTCTCACTTTTTAACCCAAAAAAAAAACCCCCCAATTCATTGATCACTTGCACATGTATGATGAATACATTGATTTTATTACATGACTACAACTCAGGTAGGTGTCTATCTATAGACAAAAAGCCATTCTCTTTATCATTTGCATGTGCATCATGAATACATTTTATGCTCAATATACCCACCCATCAATATAGGGGTTTGGCCAAATTTCATTTCAAAGATGTTACTGCTGAAATTGTGGATTTTTGAACTTCTAACCTTTGTTGCAAGAATGATTATCCTTGCTAATAAACGAGCACACTAGTTAATATATAAAGGAAATAAAAGATATTTCTCAGAAGAAAGTCTAGAAAATTTTCTTCCAACTGTGAGTTGCTCAGTGATATGGAACCCTTTAGAACTCATGATCTCCAACCACCAAGAAAACCCAGTATGAAACAAAGAATTCCTAGGCTGCCCAGGTGTCAGACGAGTGTACTTGTTACAATGCATCCAGTCATTGGCTTCCATTAGACGGCAAGGGGTTGAAATTTGGTCGACACAGATTTTGGACAGAGAGAACATTGGAAGAAAGTCAATATAACAATCAAAAAAGGAGTCCAACCTGGGCAGCCCTTTTGCCCTGACTCCTGAAAACAATCCTGAATGTACAATTGACAACCCAAGCAAAAAATATTATTCTACATGGAACTTATCTCAATAACCACACATCACCAAGTTTCAAAAACTTCTGAATTCGTAAACATTTCAAAGATGAAGGTGAGTTTTGAGTTTAAAGTTTGGCTGAATCCCAGTTGAGTTGACTGTGCAAAATATTTGGCAGTTACCACTTGTCAGTTTTGTGTTTTGTAGAACCTTTAGTGTTGAAGATTTCTCAAAACATTTTGGAGCCCAGTCCAATTAAAGCTTGAGTCAGGTTCTATTTACATTAAACATAATTCAAACTAAAAATTATGTGCACTATTTATTTTGTTCAACGAATACATTGACCCCCAGAAAAAAAGATTTCATGTTGTTAATCATGTTCAGCCAATTAAAACTACCAAAACACAATAACATTACATTAATGTTGAGCAATTATCAGAACTGGGTGCAAAGAGCTAACCCCCAAAGGTGATCAAGGTAGTTATTAAGGTTCAAAATTGTAGTTCTCTAAAAATGAAGGAACCAGTTCAGATACATAACCATGGTTCTTTTATTGGTTCTTTCATAAAACTGTCAATTGTTTGAGGTTTTGCGAATAACCCGAACTGGCAGTTCTTACATTCTGAAATTTTTTTCCAAAAAGTTGAAACCAGCACTTCTCTGATTCTGAAATATTTAAAGAACTAGCCTAGAAACAATGGTTATTAACAAAACCAAATTTACACCCATGCAACACCAAGGTTTACACACTACAACTAGCCATGGTCCTCTGATACATCATGTTGTTCCACACAATGGCTCTAGAATTGATGTGCTATCACAGCCCAGAGGTAGTTTCCATATGGACAAAATGAATTTAAAAAAAATTCAAATATTGATTTGTTTTATAAATTTAAAATCATTATTTTTTGTGATCTTCTATGTTATTTTCATATGAGGAGTGAAATTATTCAGATTGTAACTTGTGATAATTATGATGGTTTTCAACACCTCAGCTTCATATTTTCATGAAAACTCATTTCACTATATTTGAAAGATTATTTAATAACAAAACTGACCTTAAGGTAAAATAGGCTCTGACTGAATGGTGGAGGAGTGAATCTGCATGAACTAGAATATCTATGAATTCCCCTCATTTCAGGGAACTTGAATACTCATTCTCCCCTCATTCCACTGAACTAGAATATCCCATCTCCCCTGATTTGCAGCTCTAGCCTCAACTTCTGCAAATCTTTCAACTGTTAAAATTGATCTTCTAAGCACCCAGCTGCACTCCAGACCTGAATGAACTGAAAGCTCTTTAAAATATTTTCACAAATCTGCAGATGACAGCTTGTTCATTCAAACATTTTCCAAATTTATGGCATTATGCTTTTCACGTGCCATTTAATCCTAGGAAACTCCTCAGCATTATGCTATTCATGTACCACTTAATTGCTACGAACTCCCCAGCCTCAAAGAATGTTGCCAAACTCAACTTTTGTAGATTGAATCAGATAAACTTAACTCCTAAACTTCAGGGAAAGCCAAAAAATATACACTCAAATGTAGACCCTGTGACAAATGCAATTGTGTACAGTGAACTTTCACCAACTAATTAGTTTAACACGACAAGTTATCTAGAGAGGTACACCAATGTTTTGCAACACTTTTTTTGAAACTGGTTCAACCAAATTTCATGAGAGAATAGAAAGGCCGAATCTAAACTGGTTGCACTGGCCCAAGTCAATGAGTGAGAGTACATACCATCCGACAAGAAGACGCCCATCTTTAGATCAATCAATTTGTCTTCAAGATCCTTCCCTGAACTGCGGGAATTAGCCAAGGACAAATGACCACTATCAAAACAAGGGGTTGGGGGAGTTGTTGCTTATGATTGGTAGTCTATTGTTTTCTATGGGTATAATGCTATGAAATAACAGCATCCCCACCCACAACAGTGAAATGGCTTGTACACACTTGGTGCACGATCTTCTGGATAAAGTACACTGGGAAATTAAATAGTGTGAAACTCTATGTGTGCATATAATTGTATGTATTGCCTCCCAAGACGGCCACTAACAGGAATGTCTGTTTTTTATTACTCAACCATAAGGATCGGTCTAGGTGGTGACATTTAAATAACATGTCGCTTCATGTCTTCCAATTTTTCATGTTTATGGGTGAGGATGGGAGAATAATTAACATTGTATGTTGGATGTGATAAATACTAATAGCTTGACCCAAATAGGAAGATACCCCATGTGTGTGGAGATGCTCTAAATTCAGTCCAATGTTCATCCTCTCTTGTTTCCTTCTCTTTTGTGAGGATCTTCTTCATTTTGTGGGGGAGTTGGTATTTACAGCTACCTCCAGGAAGAGCCAGGAACTTATTATTTAGTTATCATTGCATGGTGCCCTTCAAACTGTTACTCATGATTGTTGCTTTTTGAGTGTAGGTGGTTGTGATGTCATGGCCAACAGATTCCCTTTATTAAGTGTGCAGGATCATAACCGGTTTCCACCCAAAGTCTAGTAGTACTCAATTGGCCCTACTAACATTTGTTCTGTTGAAGATTCAAATTCATAGCCCAGTGTCTGTGTGGGGTTTTCCTTTCCATTATTTTTTGTTGTAGCCCAAAAGTCCTAGCCAAACTAAATTAGTGACTCCAAGTGGCTAGTCCAAAAGGTTGCAATTCATGGCCACCTTGGAAATGATGGGGGAATTCATTCCATTTTGAATTCACAAAATTAAAATAGATATTCCCACTATTTAATAAGCTAGCCAAAATACACGAATAAGGATCATGGAATTTGAATATCATACCTTGGGGGGTTGATTGGGTAATTGATGGTGGTTAAAAAGTGACCACCTGCCAAGGGGAGGCTTGTGGTCACGAAAGGTGGAGAGAGCCATTCAATCACGCAAATAGTTGGCAACTAAGTTTCACTCCTTTGTGTCTTTTGTGGTCATCATTCATTTATTTTCTGAAAGAATGATCATGTTTCATAAGGTGCTTTGGGGTGTCAAGTTTTGAAGGTCTATGTAGTAGGGACACAATGCCTAAAGTGGTGGTCACCTTTCATAATTGTACCATGCCACTTGTGACCAATAACACGTTGAAAAGATTATGCAATTGAAAAGGCTAACATGTGTTCACATTCAAGGGGTGGCACTATCCCAAAAAAAAACTATTTCAAGAATGTGTACCTATTCATAAGATTTGCAAGGTGATTATCTATGTGATGTTTTGATTGAAAAAAATTGGATTTCAAATTGAAAGAATTTCTTACCATTATATTTTACACCTTGTTATCAAATCACCACCACCAATGTTATACCTCTCCCTATTTTTGAATTTATAGTTGCAATTTGCTACAGCCCACTTCAGACAGTCACCATTTTATGCTCATTAATGCTACGGATCCTTGCTAGTGGACCTACTTGAGGAATTTGAAAAAAAAAAAAAAACCCAGATAAGAGCATGTTAAATAAGACTGTTGATAGTTTTATATCAATATGTAGTCTTGTGGTTCAACGGTTGAGATGCTTGCCCCATGTTAATTTTTTTATTTTAATCTACTTTAATTTATTTTGATAAATTGATATTATTATTATTATTATTATTATTATACCTCCAATTTGATAAGTATATTTTTAATAAATTTAAATTTAAAATCCACATATGAACAATGTACATGTGTACAGGCCATGTACTTTGCTTGGTCAATAGCATTGGTCTTAGTTCACTCAATGTTTTCTTGTTGTTCACATTTCTAATTTTGAATTCATTATAGTGAATTTTCATGAAATTCATCACAATATGAGTGAAATGTTGAGAGAATTAGGCCCCTTTGAAGTGTTGCATTACACATAAAACATTTGTTACAAGGGATTTTAAAGCAAATGCTTTAGAAATTTTGGATTTTCTGAACCTCATCATATATTATCTTTATTTGAAAATTATTTTCTCCCACTGCTCTCCCACCCCCCCCAATGGGCTTCTTGAATTCATACTATTTCACCTCACTAGAATAAATTAGATTGTCAACTATAAATGACTTCCAAGGGTGAATGCATGTTACAATGTAGACAAAAAAATTGTCACAATTTGACAATTTTCAATGCCTATAAAATTTTGATATATTATGATGGATGTAATTTTTTAATTAATTTTTTAAATTAATGATGGTTTATATCCCAATATATCATTGTATGATGAAATCAAAGCAAATATGAACAAATTAATTATTAATTGAAATACATTTTCACTTTGCAATGGTCATGTCATAATGCTACAATTGTAAAAAGAATTACGAAGGATTATATTTAATGGTAGTTTATCCATAAAATTTTGCACATGTAAAAAAACAATCATGGAAAAAAAAAAAAAATCACTAAAAATTTCAAATTTTTTTCAAGTTGTGAAATTCATATCAAATGTTTTTAAAAAATTTGTTAATACATTATGTTATAATAATGAAGATGATTGTGATTTTTTTAAGTTGTAAAATGTTCTTCCATTGAAAATCTAGATGAGTTAAATGCTTTTTTTTTACATTTAAAAATGGATTTTTAAAATTAATAAAAAATCTTAATCTACTATCAAATAAGGGTTCTAAATTAATATTTACAAAATTATCGGTGTACTTTTACACAATGATACAACTACTAATCGATTGCATATTGATGGACTTAATATTTTATTTCATGTTTGAAGCTCAAACTAACTACATGTGATTTTTATTAAATTTCAAACTAAGTGCAATTTATATCTAATCCCAATTTTTCCTAAAATTGTGTACACCATACCATGCATCTATCCTCTAATATCTACCCATAGGAAAGAGATTGCTTCTATCTTGAAAGTGAAAACTTCTATTCGAGAAGTGTTTACACTTTCGAGAAAAACAAGTGAGAGACCAATCAAAGTGGTTCATTGTGAAAACAATTGAACTTTGAGATACTTCCCCCAACTAATTGATAAACGGAGCTGGAGGATCTTATAAACATTAAACCCATTAAATGAGAAACCATTGATTAAGAAAATTTTAATCTATTTATTCTAGTGAGATAGAACCTTCTGTAATTGTAAGTGTAATGCCACACCCTAAGACTTCCTGGATTATAATTAAATATAAAATTAAATATCTTATGAAAGGTTTCAGATTTTAGAAAGTATGTCTTATGGACATATCTAAACCTCAAACTGTCCACAGAGACTCTGATTGTATCCATGGTTGAGACCCATCCTGAACCCAGCCAGGCACACAATGTTCCTGTAAGTTGAAAAAATCAATTCACAACATCAAGCAAATCAGTTCATGATATTAAACAAATCAATTCAAGATGTCAAAAGATCAATTCACATTCTTGAAAATCAATTTTAAACATTCAAAAGTGGATTCACAACTGTTAACAAATTGAGAAATTAGCTTGCTCCTACTAGCATTTTCTCAGCTGGGTTGTGGCTGCTTCTGATGTGCCAAACTTCAACTCAATTCACAACTACCAACAAATTAAGAAATTAGCTTGCTCCTACTAAAGCATTTTTCTCAGCTGGGTTGTGGCTGCTTCTGATGTGTTGAACTTCAACCAATGTTTCTTTCAAAACCAAATATTGTCATTTTCCAAACCTAGGTAGGGAAAAAATCCTAGGGCTATCAAATTACCAACCCCAATGGCAAATTCAAGCCCCTAAATAATCCTGGTATTGAGCTTGGTTGCAAAGGTTTTAAAAAATGAACACTACTTTTGTCCATACAAAATTTATTAGGTTACACCACAGTGAGACCTAAATTGCCCCAAAAGTGGGAGTAGTTGAACTGTTCTCACTTATTCAAGCAACAGAAACACATCTACCACCCATCTCAAAGTTGCTCACACACATCTTTCACACACAGCTAGGTTTAACAAAAACTATGGATTGGACATTTGCATGGTTGTACAGAAGTCCCAATGATAAAGCCTTGAGAAACCTTGTAATGGAAGCAAGAAAAGATGCTCTCTATGTGTGTTGTTGCACTTTTTCCTTTGAATAGTTACACCTTTGTATTGCTTTTAGATTCAATACACAAGTGTAAGTAAAGTACCATGACAGCTCTACCCATCATACAGTACTTGTAAGCTATGCCAAGTAAACTGGTCCAGTGCAAATTTGAACTGCAACAAACCAGAACTCCAACTAAATAGATAACAAATACATGAACTGTTGAATTTGGATTATGCAAAATTGTTGCAATTCAATACTAAATCTATTTTGTTTCAATAGATGAGGAAGGTGATCAAGAGCCCACCTCCACATGCATCCACCACCTTGAGCCTTAAGGAAGACGTCTCAGCCCAGCAGATGCCTATAGGTCCACCCTAATAATATGATCCCTAATTGTAAGACCATCGCTGAATTGTGATTTGAGGGTAGTAAAAGTTATGTTGGGTTCACTTATGGTCACATTTATGAAATAACATTTCACATTGTTTCATCTCATCTGGAAAAAGCAGCTCTAGTATTTGAACGGGTTTTTAGTTATCGGTTTCACCCATTCAATGAGATTTTCAAGTTGGTGCCAATGTGGGGTGGATCTCATTTGCATTCAATTCAATGTCAACCTCTAGAGTCTGGACTCCAAACCTTGGGAATAACATTTGCCGCAATAGAACCCAAGTCCTCATCACTTCAATTGTGTATGTAAAATGTTTTCATACTATTTAATTCCCAATAAACTCCACTTCAAATTTGGACACACTTTGTGCCGAATTCCTCAATGCGACGAAAAGGAAATCTTGTGATGATTTGGAAGGAAAGAGCTTTTAGTGAATTGTGAGAATTCTTTTTGAGTGAGTACAAGGTGATGATTTGGAAGGAAAGAGCTTGTAGTGAATTGTGAGAATTCTTTTTGAGCGAGTACAAGGTTGGAGAATCAAAAGTAGGCTTAATGGATAAGTTTTGTCCTTTTAAAAATTGGATGGAGTGAAATATAATATTATAAGATGGAAACTTAGGGAGAGGAGAAGGGGAGGATTGAATATTTTACTTTTTCTCCTTTCCAAAAGGGTCATTCTTAGCTATAGGGGTTTGAGTGTATATTAGAAATAGAAATTGTGTTCAACCAATGAGATGATGCAATATGCACTTAAGAGTTCACAGTTTTTTTTGAAGAATTTAAAACAGAGGAGATCTTGAATTTTTGCTATTTTTGCTATTCACAATGTGTTCCCACTATGTTCCCAATGAATCCTCAACATGTTTCCCAAGTTCCCAAGATGTTCCTAATGGCACATGATTTTTATCCCATATCGGTTTTTTTGGGGGAAGATTGGAAGTCTTGGATATTTATTGTTCACAATGTGTTCCCACATGATCCCATTGAATTTCCAATGTGTTTTTCAAGTTCCCAAGGTGTTCCCAAGGTGTTCCCATTATGTTCCCAATGAATCCCCAATGTGTTTTTCAAGTTCCCAATAGCACCTCACTTTTATCCCATATTGTTTTTTTCTTTTGGGGAAGGTGGGGGGTCTTAGATTTTCGTTGTTCATAATGTGTTCCCACTATATTTGCAATTTGTTCCCCAAGTTCTCAAAATGTTCCCAACAACATTTCACTTTTACCCCATATCAGTGGTTGAAAAGTGTGATCTTGTAACCTATATAGGTGGGGCATACAGGGAAAACTTAGATTTAGAATTTAATTTTGAAAGTAAAAGTTTTTTTAGGGGAGAATACAAAGTCTTGGATTTTTTTGTGTTGAGCCTATCAAAAAGGCCCATTACAAATAAAATAAAATAAATTTGGGGCACATGTTACAACTAACTAATATTTATCATAATAAGTACCTAACCAATATAGCCTAATAGGTACCCACAATCTTAGGAAGGGATATTAGTCCAAGTTTAATATGGTGACCAATAATTTTGGAAAATAACGTTTTCATGCAACCAATCAAAAGGTTTAACATGCAATGGGAGGGGATTATTTTCTTTTTCTTTTGGTGTTGGGGGTAGTGGGGGAGATTTATTTTATAATTGTGTATTTCCCATTATGTTCCCAATGCCTATCAATGTGGCTCTTTAAACAAACAAGAAAATAAAACTACAAGGGCGCCCATGAATTATTTAATAGAAGGAACAATATTGAATGTTATTAGTAGGACTATATTTTATCATGTATCCTTTGATCAAAGTTGAATTCTCACTTAAGTAACTAGGCCAATCATCGAACACTAATTTTGTTAAAGAAACATGAATCCATAAACAATCTTATGCTACCTTTGGGGATCAAAAAGATGTTGTAGCCCTCCATCCAATGCCACAAATAGTACTCAATTTCAATAAGATATGATAGAATACATCTTCTAGAAATGAAAGGGGTAAGTGTTTGATAATAGTAGTTAAAACAATTTACATGTTGAAGTTTTAAAAGGGACATTGTTCTATTATGAATGGATTTTAGTTACAACTATAACTTGATAGAAAGTTTTTGCCACATGTGGATTGACTTGTATCATGTTTAAGATGCATCCATGTTGTAAAACATAAACAATATATAACTCTTTTAATACAAACACGTTCAGAATCCTTAATTTTCAACATTAAAAACAAGTTTGAACCCAAAGTACCAAGTGTGAATGTAAATTTGAATTTGACTAATTTCAACTCCTAATTCTTTTAGCTTATCAACATTATGATCCTCTCAAAATTTCAAAGCCAATGGTGCAATTTGATTTGAAAAGAGGACATTCGAGAAAAAAAATTGTCTACACTAGATTTCTTGATTTTTTAACATGCAAAAATATTCTTGAAACAATTTCAATTTGCATGAAATTTTAAACATTAAAACTTTATAAGTAATGGAACCTACTCCAAAAGAAAAATCGACAATTTTTTCATGGTATATTTACATATGGTCATTTAAAATTTGATGATGTGTGAAGAATGATCGGGGAACGAACACTCAAAGGGATTTATTTTACTATTGGAGAGGTTGAAGAAACAATGAGGGGGTCCAAAAGTCTCAAGGGGTTGTAAGGTGAACATAGAAGGAACACTTAATTCCCTCCAAAAATAGATGGCAAACATTCATAAGTGCAATGTGAAACTCAATCCTATCTCCTTTTCCAATTCATAATTTGAAGTTTTATAACATGTTTATAGTATAAAAGTTGATAGATGAACACCAAGCTATTTTAAAGAATCTAATTCCAAGTGTAGTAGTTTTGAAAGCAAATATAAAACATCAAATAACCTTAATCAAGGTTGACGTAAAATTAAAGAGGAACTAGAACTAGATTTTGATGTCAAGGCCAAGGTCAAAGTTATAAAGGAATCAGAGCTCAATTCTAATGTCAAGGTCAATGTAGAAAGTATACAGGACTTGTAATCAACAAATTCAAAAATTCTTTTATTATTGGATACACGAGTCAATAGTTCCAAGCTATAAGATCAAGATTAGAAAGAGGAGGTTTCTAAGAGTTGCAATCTTGTGAAATATTTTCCAACAATTTGCACAATAGCCAACTTTTGAAAATAATAATAACATATGAGGTTACAAAATTTTGAATATCAAGGTCAATCAAAACATTAATATTATGTTGACATGTCCAAAAGCCCTACTTAAAGGGGAGGAGGAATTGGAGCAAATAAGGATCAATTTTGGCTAGAGCCCAAGTTTTGAATAAGAGGAATAGCAATGGATTGTAACAATCAAAACTCATAGAAATGAAGGCCAAAAGGAACATGAAAAGTATTTATGAACCAAAGCAAAAAGGATCACAATCAAAAGGAGCATGACCAACAATTGCAAACACAAGCTTCAACCATTAGAGCTGGTGGATGCACAATTGCTACCAGAACAATGAAACTTGATGGCAACATCTTTCACTCTTCACTTGGTTTTGGCTTTAAATGCCGCCTTATCAAACATCTCATATGATTAGGAACAAGCTGGTTACTGATGTGTTGTTAAATGATGTGATGTAACATTTATCAAATGGTCCAATTTTGAACATGCATTGGATTTTTCTTGTCAAATAATAGGGTGCAAAGTGCTTAGTAAACAGGGCGCAAGTTGTTTAAAAGTGTTTGAAGTGATAGAATCCTCCTCCTTGGGGGAGGATGGGGGGAGGATAACTTATATCTTTGATGAGATTTGGGCAATTTAAACAAGTATTCAATGTACCCAATGGCAGGCTACAACATTTTTTGAAGAACTACGGTCATATGAATCATGAACAAGGATTAAGTTTTTTTGCACCACTATGTGTTTGGTAGTTGACTTGCCCTGCCTAATTTTCTTTCCATTATCACACTAGTTGTTGAAATTGGATTTAGTACTTCACTTTAAATAGTTTCAGTGTTCATCAATCTTTTAAAAATCACAATATCAAAAGCCTTTTTTTGAGAAACATGTTAATATATGTATCTGGAAAAATAACAAACACTATGCTATAATTTCTCAGATTCATTTTCGATATAATAGACAATTTCTCCCATTGAGGTAGAACTTTGGAATTTCTGGAATCCAATATATTAGAACATACGCTTTACCCCAGCTCCAAACACAAAAGTTATTTTGTTGTGGCCATTTACATAGCACATTAGTGTAGACCATTGCATGTATGTAACACACCCATACCTGTAGCCAAAGAAAACAGACCAAGCTTTGGAACTAATGCTAATGGAAAAGTCTTCCTTTATGCATAAAATTATGCGCAGTTCAGTCTTTGTATTGCAACCATCATGACTACCCCTACTTCACTAACCAATGTTAGTTCCCAAACCTTGTTTTGGCAAAGGTAATAGACATGATCCAACAGACAACTAAATGATTGTCAAGTCCTCTAGAGTTAAATGTCCAGCAGAGAAGTCCACAACTACTTTAATGGAGTAGATGCAGTGAGGCTTTAGACCAAGCTCCTATCTTGATATAGCACCGTTTTTACCCTCTCAATTATTCCCTAGATGCCACAACTTCAGCAAACTGGGGGCTATAGAGTGCATATTCCATATACTATCATGGAACATCTGGAACCCAGCACAACATTTGAACCATGCTTACCCCTTATGCCTAACCCAAAACCCAAAACCCTGGGAATCATCATAACAACACATCATAATCATTTGAAGATTAAAAAAAGTGATCAGACATGCTTGCATCCTATTGAATCCAAATTGGTAATGACAAACCTAACAATCACTAAGCAAGTCAAACTGAAAACATATGGCAAGCACATATCAAGCAACAGGACATAAGAGCTAGCAATTTCTTGAAGGTTTTATCAATCTCCATCCTGTCAAAGCTTAATCCCTCCTTGCTTACTTACAGAAAGTGGGACAATTTCCTGGAGCCCAGAATTCCCAAAACCATCTTGTTCCACTGCCTATTGTATTCTGCAATGTACCATCCATTTGCTCAAGGATCAAAGCTTTATGAGCTTTACACCACAGGCTGCCTCCAGGATGCAAATTCCTGTCAGAGATCAGAATTTGATGACAAACTGATCCCCACATTTATTTCCCTAAGACCTGCCCTTTCAGCAAGCGCCCTCACTGTTGAAGTCAAACCATAACTTTTTCCCCACCACCAACAACCAGCACTCCCAAGGAATAGAATCAGAGCAGGATTCATTACAATGCTAGCAAGTTGCCCACAGGATTGCACATACTTGATCAAACCAGAACATTTGTATGTGTTGCATTCTTGGATTGATGATAGCAAAACCAAGCACACTGCAACTCATGAATAAGAAAGCCAGAAGAGATGAAATGCATCAAACCAGTCCAACACAGAACAACCTGAATCATCAGGACCATACCAAGGAAGTGTTCCACCATAGCAAGCCAGGCCTTGTCAGGAAGAAAGACAGCATAGATTGCAAGCAGAAAAGCCAATACAAACTCACATTTGACCATTTACAAACACAGAACACACGTTCATAGAAAGACAAAGGACAGTACTGCAACCATGGTTGGAATGATCAATCTGCCAATATGAGCATTAAGAACAACTGAAGGTACCAGACCACAAACCCTAAACCCTGCATGCAAAGATTAGTCAGGGAACATAGTTAAATCTCTTCACTCCATCCATACAGCAGGTGGAGGAATGCCCACATTATCCAAGGATGAGGAACATTAACAACACAGGATGCTGATGGATTGAAGATGGAAGGAGGAAGTTTTGAAGACAACACGAGTAAAAAAGTTCAAGATCATGATCCCTGTACAACACACATTTTTCTGATCAGTCTGTCAAGGATTTGAGACTTTGGAAAAAATGTGAAGCTGAACTGGTTGCTCTTGCTTACAGTTTTTATGTTGAGTGTCCATCCATAGATCTTGGGCTGGTACTCGACCGTCTACAAGCCTTAGCAAACATGAGAAACACCAAGTTGGGAGAGAGAGAGAGATGCACGCACACACACACAGGCTGAGTGATCAGAAAACTTTGAAGACATTTTGATGATTTTATGCATCAGGAAGTACGTCAGTTTGTTTCCATCATCATGTCAAGTCAGCCCATTAGAGAGGAGAAAACAAGCTCCTAGATCAAGACCCCACGTAAGAAGTACAATAGACCTTGCTCTTTACAAGCAGGAATTATAGCCCTAACCGATATCGCCATCAAAAAAACAACCACATCTTGTCCCATCTGTGTCCCTACCAGGCACATACACAAGACAACCCATGTCTTGTCTTGTGCACAAGACATGTACAAGACAATACATTCAATAGAACCGTGAGGTTAAAAACTCTCGCGTCAAGTGCAACAAGCTTCCATATTCGACATTATCATCAAAATCCTCCGTCTTCGCACTCCACTCTTGATGTTAACAACTCCAATTGGCCGATCCTGCACTAGAAAATTGCTCCACTAATCAAGTTTTATGGAAGACGAGATTTCTTCCCGAACTTGCTGATGCGGCGGCGCCAACATATTTTAGGTCGTCTTGGAAGTTCTCGCCGCCGGAGTTTGTTTGTTTTTTCTCTCAAATTTGTAAGTAAGGTGGATTTGGTGCGGGTGGGAAGGGGGGGAGGAGATTTTTAGCGTCTCGCGTTGGCGATCATCCACAATAGGACTTGGCCAAAAAATTTCTACAGATCAACGCAGCGTTTTGTTTTTGTGACGAATTTTCGCCATTTGGCGAAAACAATTCTCAAAAACAACTTATGTCGAATATCCTTTTTTTCAAAATTGAATTGCCTAAAATCGAAAAAAAAATTTGCTTAAAATCTGCATGTTTCTAAACATTCTCCACGCAAATAGCCAGGATATAAAAGGATTTTAATAGTTTTTTTATTTTCATAGCTGGTCTATAGCCAAATGTGACTAAATTTCCTTGTGGGATGATCACCAATCTAATAACATGACAAAATTGAAAAAAAAAACTATTAATGTCAAAGGGGAAAGTAGAAAAGGTTAGGATGAGTTAAATATATTTCTATTTTTTATTAATGTGTAATTGGCTAGCATCCTAAAAGAGGGATTTCACATTAAACAATAACAAGTTTGTAGAGCCTATCTACCTTATTAAAAAAACTAGTTAAAACATCCTACCAAACTACAACAAAAGTCCAAAATTCAAATCTGACAAAAACATTTCAAAAAAGTTCTTTTTCAAGAGTTGCTGATTTTTTTCAGAAAAACCAAGAATATTTTCTTTTTATTCTTATTCTTATCATTTTGGCAAAATTTCACACCCAAAAAAAATGCAGTTAGGATTCCTTCCAAATTTTGGCAACATGTTGAAAACTGTTGTTGTAAATAATAGGGTGATTTTTTCCTTTATTAATTTAGCATGTTCGCCCAGCGTAAAATGGTAATATGTGCATTATAACTTCCAAATTTTAGAAGGCCTAGTTGAGGTTGTCATAGGGCATTCCGAATTTCAAAAGTTATTACTCATTTCTTTTTTTCTTTTGGGTTTTTTTTTTTCTTTGTATCATTTTTTTCTCTCTTTTACATTTCTTTTCATATCTTTTTTTAATAATCTTTTTTATCATTATGTTTATATATTGAAATTCAGCATTTAAACACAACCAACTACAAACTCAAAAAATTCAAAACTTGCAAGTTTTATTATTTCCAAAAATTTTATAAAATCAAAATAAAGTTTGGAAATTAAGTAATTACATGAAAGATCCATTTCAAAATGAAAACCACTAATCAATGGCATAAACAGTGAAAATTCAATTAAAGTGCAACTGCCAAAACTCAAAACCAATTGAGGGAGCTCAATTCAAGCTCAATGTTCAAATGAAGTATGAAGTATGTATCTTCAAACTAAAAAGGATTGCCAAAGCTCAAATCAAACACAAAGCTCAAATGAAGAAATCAATATCATCACCAAATCTTAAGATGTTTTGTTAATTACATATGTTGTTATTTTAAGAATCATTTTTGGATAAACCACAAAATTAATTGCGATCGGACAATTTTGTAGATGGCTAGAAAGGTGTCGAAAAGTTGTGTTAAGATTGAAAACCTTATGTGGTTTTAAACCATGAATAGCTTTCAAGTATTGATTGTGCTCAAGAAGTTCAACATTGAAAAGATCATTCTAAAAATTATATCCATCACCAACTAATATGTTTGGTTGTCACGCTTGCAAAATGTTTTGAATAGCACCAAAACCATCAACATGTGATATTTTTGGACAAAGAACAATACTTACAATAGGTTTTTCTCATGGTATTTCTAAACCAAAAACAACAAATATTTCTTATGGTATCTCTAAACCAACAACAACATATGCAACAATTTATTCTTTGGCAAAGACACCATCAACAACATCACCTCCATCATTAACAATAATAATAGAATCAACAACAATAAGATGTTGATCACCTTCGAGATGAACCTCCTACACAAAACAATAAAAGTTAAAAAATAATTTTTAAAAAACAAAATAAAGATAAAAATCACCAAGAATTAAATATAACTAAATTGAATGCACAAAATAATCCATGTTTGGGAACATGTTGAGTTGGTGACATACTTGTAGTTGTCCATTTAAATTCAACATTTAAATCTAGCATGACAACCATTGCTTTTGATTAGACCATTTAGTTGGTAATGGTGAGTTTGGAACAATAGCATATGCTAGAATGGCTCCAAATGGCAGAACAACTACATGTGTGTCAACGTCCACAAAATCATGTATTTGCTTATGATAAGCATTTACTGCTCTAATATTATATTTTTAGTGATTGTTTGTCTCAACAATCACTACATGTTTGTTCAATAAACAACTTCAATGTTCAAGTTCAACCCCTATTTTATTTTTATTTTTCATAACTGAATTTTTCATTATGAGATCACATACTTTGAACAAATATTCATGTTAACACATCTATTGAACCACAATGTAATGAAAATAATGGGATTTTGGTTCCTCCATTTGTTGACACATCATTGTTTTCGACTATCATACAAGTCTCATGGTTTCGAGGTTGGCTTTATCATCCAATGATTCACCGGATGTATTTTGTTCTTAAATTCTTGTGGCACCTAAGCTCACTTACTTAGAATTGCATATAGTTCTTTTTGGGGTTTCATGAATTTTGTTCATAATAAATTGCCAAAGGCTACCAAATCTTTTGTTAACAAGTCTTTAAGTAAATTTGTGAAAAAATGTTTTGGAATCAGTCTTCAAACTTGCATGTTCTTTGAAAATATCCATGGCATGTGTAAACATCACCCAATTGTAGTCTTCCATATCATCCTTGGAAATGTTTACATTATGTTTGAGCAATGCAAGATTTTCTTTGTCTATTTTTGCATTTGCCCATCACCATGCCACCCATTCATCTATTTTGTCAATTGCCCTTTACCATTTTTTTCCCCATGTTTTGATATTTAATAAATGTCGAAAGGGGACTAACCAGGTGTCATCTTTTAAATATTCCAAGGTTTTTTTTGTCATCTCACATATTCTATCTAATAAACTTGAGATTAATATACATTCAATCATAGATTCCAAGGTGTTTGGTGTGATAATTGAGGTCAATTTTCCTATTGCCATTGTAAAATAGAGGTTTAATGATTACAACACATGGTAAAAGTAGAAAGGATGCAACTATGCAACAAAGGTGAAGTAAATGCAAATTGAAGTATAGATCATGCAAATTAGTAGTAAAAGGGGGAAAATTACAATTTAAATGTACAAATAGCAAGAATGGTCATAGATGTAAGAGGTTGAAAAAGTGCATGAAAAATAAAAATAGCTTTAAATGGTATAAACAATGTAAAGTGTCATCAACTACTTCATATTATTTCAATTCTTAATGGGCACATGCCTCTTGGTAGTGAATAGGTAGTGTTTGGATTGGCACATACTTCTTGGTGGGTCAACAAGTTTATATGCCACTGAATTGAATTGAATTTAACATTTTATATGATTTAGATGTTGTAGAGTTTAATATATTTCGTATTAAATGAATATAAAATATGACTTCAACATTTCATGTGTTGAATTTTCAAAATAAACCAACATAATTTTTTTCCATCCTATTTTTTTGTTTAGTTTTTCACCCAAAAAAATGTTGCAAACATTCATGAAAAAGTTCGTCCATTTTCATTTGTCATCCAAAGTTTCATCTTTGAATATCTTTCATCCATGAACACATGGCAAAATATTCCTCCACATCACCAAATATTATGTCCCATGTGTCAAATAATATTTTCCAAATATTTCATCGATGTCAAAATAATATTTCAAAAAAGATTCACCCATGTTCACTTACTCACATTCACTTGCTCACACGTTCATGAACTAGCATCCTTGCCGCCCCCCCTGGTTGGGGGGCACATCATCCACCAAATTTCTTTTTGTAATAATGACACCTTTTACAATTGTGCAAGTTGAATTAACACCTCAATAGATATAGGAGCTTGTAGACCTATGTAATCATCAACATTTTCAAATCTAAACATATCAAATTCCATAAGGTACATTTGAGTAATTTTTGTTACCCATCTTCCTTAAGGTTCTTTCCATAGCATTACCTTCCACAAACTTTTGTTTGGGTCATTAAAAAAAAAAAAACTTGCTTTACATGTAAAGGGAAAACAAATGATTGGACTAAAAAGAAAAGGGAAAAAAAGTCTACAAGCATGAAACCATATTCATTTCATTTACTTGTTGCACTACTCTCATTATATTTGCTTTGATCTAATTGCACAATAACACAACCATGTTCAACACCTTGTAGGTCAACTTGCATATCTCCTTGACCCAACCTACATATTCCAGTTTTACAAGAATTGGCCTTTGATCATATTTATAGGCAATTGTTCTTGCTCAAAAGTTGTAGTTACATCACAATCACTTGTTACTAAATCCTTCAAATCCCCATTCTTGATTCTCTTTTTCAATGAGCAAACATAATGTGTAGGTGTTCTCAAGTTTATAATGATTTGCATTTTATTTTATTTTCATTCATCAACACATATGTGGCTACTAGTTTTATGAACCCATTCACAGCATCCTATAACCACAAATGTGGTTGTACAACACAATCTTTAAGTCTTTTGGAACTATCATTGTGTCTTTGGTGTCAAATATAATCATTATCACATTTCCACAAAGGTTTTTTTTACAATGCATCACATCTAATGTGTTGTAGATGAACAAACCTTAGCCAAAATGTAAATATATTTAATTATATTTTGTTTTAGAATTCAAACCCTAGCCTAGCCTCTTCTTTGGTGCACCACTGGTAAACAACATGGCAAAATATTAGCAAGACAACATGTGCATGTTGGATCTTGTGGTTATAACACGATCTTGTGGTAGTTTATAAGATAATAACATCTAGAAAACTTGAAATTCAAGGTTTATGTTTAAAAACGCTTGCCCCCAATATGGAAACGTGAATAAGATATGCCATTTGATGCCATGTTTGTGTATGAGGTCAAATTTTGAACTAGGTTTGTGTTTTGAACCTTGTAACCATATGTTTCATTCCTTGTTCCATTATATGGTATTTGATGCAATTATGCGAATGGGTATAAGTTGAGTATTTATTTCCCCATTGAAAACATTTGTTGTTAAAGATGGTTCCTTAACAAATAACAAGGTTATCAAAAATGACATGATGTGCCATTTATACATTGGTTGTCATGTAGCATCAATTGTGACATGTCAATTTGTCGAATTAACCTTAACATTGGCAACATTCAAATGGTGACCAAAATTTGGTTAACACTTTTGACATTCAAGATTTTTTTAATGTTTTTCTGTTTTTTGCTCTCGAAACCAAATTCAAGTTGTTGGACTAAGACCAAAGTGTGGACTAGTTGCAATTGAAAATCTTGGTCATTTAAATGGTGATCAAAATTCAATCAACAATTTTCAATAGTTTTTTTGTTGTCTTTCTTCCTTTTGTTTTTGAAGTTGAATTCAAGTCATTAGACTATGATTAGGGTGCGAAATGATTGTGACTAAAAATATTGGTCATTCAAATGGCAACCAAAATTTGGTCACCACTTCTCAACAATCAAGATTTTTATTTTTTTTTTCGCTTTTGGGATTAGATTCAAATTGTTAGATTGTGATTGGGGTGTGGATTAGTTGTGACAAAAAATTTAGCCATTCAAATCATAACCACAATGTAATCACCATTTTTCAACAGTTGAGTGTTTTAAAAAATATATCATTATTATTATTTTAACTCATTCTTGGGATTGGGTTCAAGTTGTTGGATTTAACGGTTTGGATTTTTTTGTGATCATACTTTTCGGTCACCATTCCCAAGGTAAATGTTTTACCCCAACATGAAAAGTTACTACTTTGACCTAGGTTGACTTTACATTGACCTGAAACCAATGTGATGTTGGGCTACATCAGCCCATCAAAAATGATGTGATGTGGTATGACATGACACTAATAAACATAACAAATAATGATAAATCCCACAATATATAACCATATTCAATTTCCTTGAAGATCAAAAATCAATAAATGAACCACATGGTGGGCATCCTACCAAACCCTTGGTCACACACCTTACAAACAACATGTTAATGATTAAATTTTACATTATTTCTTAATTATTTTATTGATAATGGGTTTTTCCCCTTTTTAATATTCTAAGTTCACCATGTGCCAAAATAATCAAAGTAGATTGCCAACTTTGGAAATGATCTCATTAACTCAAATATTATATTATAAGGGTGAAAGCACATTACAAAAAGGCAGAGATTGTTGTCACATTATAATTTTTCAATGGTACCATGTTTGAACTTTAACCATGTCATTATCATGAAATATTTTCACAATGTTTTTGCATATTATGATAAGTCAAAACCCAAAGAATCAAATGTCATAGAAATTACACTTTTATTTCATATGATATGATGTTAAAATATATTTGCGCAAAAAACCTTATATGTCACAATTTGTTAAAACTGCAAATATATTTAAGAAATGGTTGTAAATATTTAAATGAAATTTGTAATATTTATTAAACATTGTGATTCCATGGGATTGGAATAAGTTTGTGAGCCGTGTGAAAAATTTGGTAATTATCATATCACAAATGGTTTTTTTTTTAGGTGATGATTATAAATATGTAGTAAATTAAAATATTGACAAACAATCACTTTCAAATTGAAAATGTCAAGAGATTTGAGGTGGGCCATTTTAAAAAATTCCATTTCAAATTTTTTTGGTCAACTAATTCAAACCAAAACTTAATGTAATCTAAAATAAAACACATGTTCTAAAGTATAATGCATATACCATAAATATACCTAATATTCCTTCAATTTAATCTTTAATTTTTCTTAGTAATATTATATAACATCATATTTGTGAAAATCAAAATATAAAGCCTAAACACCAAAAGTTAAACCCAAAATTAAATGCAACACATTTTGGAGGTGTATGCTTTACACAAATGTTGTGAGAGTGCCAGAGTTGGCCCCCCTGTATTATGCTTTCACCCACAACTACATACATAACTTAAACAACATCATTTTGAAACCTCTTACTACATTTTATTCAAGAGTTACATCAATGATCTCCACTTTCATCACTTTCTTAACATTGTGATTATTTCCAAAACAACAACCTTCACACCATCCCTTTCAACTTCATAAAAAAATAATATTATTGTGTTCAATTCATGAACTTACACACATACACTAAACACACACAAGCATGAAGATAAAATATAACAATAGTTGCAAAATTATAGAGGAATCAAAAGACCTAGTTGTTTTCCAAATTTGCCCTTTTATATTATCATGTAGTTAGTTATAATTGCTTACGATCCTTTTCTATCAATAACAATTTATAGACAGCTATTCACTGCATTCAACAATATTAGTTTGGTTAATTACTATATTCAATAAAAAATAATTTGGTTGTCCTCATATTTCAATTAACTTATTGTTGGGTTGTCTCTTGATCATCTATCTATTGTGTTCGATTAATTTCTTTTCCTAACACAATCCATAGGTTGAAAGTCATGTATGCTTCACATGCACATAACCCTCAAATTGAATGTAGACCCTTTGGTATGCATTGAATGCTTTAACACCTTTCCACTACACCTATAATTCTTCATAAGAAGTTCCAAATACACATCCACATTTCTAGGGGTTACAAATTCCTTTCCAAAAATGATTAAGGCCAACATAAAACATTAGTGTTTAAATTGAACACCAACAAATGGGGTAAATTGTAATTGAATATAATCACTAACCACATAGAATGGTGGGATTGCTTCAAATGGGTTGACCCCATCAAATGTTTGCCCTAACTTCTTATTATGTGCATCAATGGCAAATTTTGGAATTTGGTACAAAATGAATTATATTGTTTGAACTTGCTACATTCTTGTGCTGAATCAATAATTTATCCAAAGTCCTACACCTATACATTCGCATAACTACAAAATCAAAAGGAAATGTCAAAGAACTTTATGTGAAACATGTGTTAACCCATCCACAAATTAATGATATTACATTTTGAACAAACTTGTGATTGTTCAAGGTGCCCAAAAAAAACACACAACCATTTGTGCATGCATGAATGGAATCAAAACTTAAACCACACGTCTTCACTAATATAAAGGCCTCATAAGTGGTGGCTAACATTTTGTTCCCTTTTTGCAACAACTCTAAACACAATAATGACAACAATTCATCCATTAATACATTGCCAACTAGGTGAATTATTCTCAAGTTCAACAACAATAACATTATTAACTTGATATGTTAGTGGAAGAAATTTCATATGATGAGGTTAAGGGTTTTGTTATCATTACTTCCTTTAAAGTGTTGTCCTTATTCATCTAAGAAATTTGGATCATTTTTTGGGTCTTCCACGGGCTAATTGTTTGGTGGGTTTTAATCTTGATCATGTCCCTTTTGTAAGTTGTTAAATCTAACAAAGTTTTGAGTAACCATTATGTGAATTTGAACGTCTAGGTCAAGTGTAGAAATATTAGCCAAAATGGATGTTGTTAAACTCCTAGTTGTTCCTCTTAGGCATCCACTAGTCCTTGGTGTAAAGTTAACAATTGGTCTTTGTCCATGTTCCAACTAACTAATGTAGGGTCAATAACTATTGAAGATGTCCAAGGTCCACAAGTTTCTTGATCTTTTCTTTTAACTACCAATCAAATTTTGCTAAGATGGATTAAAACTACAAAATGTTTAACATTGGTCAATAACAAGAAACTATTTGCTAGCCATGGCCCATGTGTTACTAATTGAAGTTCAAAATTTCGTCCATTGTTTACCAAGTTGGAAAATATTGATACCACCTTCTTCTAGATGTAAGTACCTACATATAAAAGAACTTACTTGCTATGGATGGAAAATCAACAAATCAAAATTATAGGATTAAAAGTCTCAACACAAGACAATACAAGATAAAGTAATAATTATTTTTTTAGAATTTTCAAAAGGGGATACTACCCCTGGAATTGTTTAAAAAAGACAATAAAAACATGAAAATGGGTGATGCAAATGTTTTCACCATTGTTGCAACCTTGTGTGTTGCCTATATATTACTATTAGGCATTGTAGACCAACTATGTCTTTCTTCCCAATTGGCCAAAGAGGTCATTTACCCTCTTGTGGCTTAAGAACATAAAACACTTCCTATGTAAAAACCTATACTAAAAAAAGATTTTAAAAAACATGCATGAAAGTGTAAGACAATATCTCCACAAATCTCCACAAATCTCCACACTTTTTTACTCCCAAAAAACCCCAAGTAGAAAGAGTTTTTTTTTTCTTTCTCCAAACTTCCTTTAACATTTTCTCCAAGATCCCACACACCCACATAAAAAAGATGGGGAAAGGAAAATCCTCACAAGGATTTCCACTTGGAACTACTCAACCATATTTCTTCCTATTTTCAAACTTCCATCCTAATCTTTTCCTAACTTAACTCAAGTGGAATGGCAAGGTAGTTCCACTTTCGCCTTTTAGAATTAACTTAAAAATCTAGTGGTTTCACTATCTAAGTAACTAAATAACAATAAGTACTTTCACCTACCATTGGTAATTAGATATTCCCAAGATACCATCTAGATTAATTAGTCATAGGTTAACTGGCCACTAACAAAAAGTCTATACCACCATTGGTCATTAGAAAAATGGGTCTTGCTCATGTAGTTTCAAATGTTTTTTTATTTATGCTACAAATTTGAGATTTTTTGCCACGGCAACATGTACATGAACATTCATAACTTGTTATACCCTATAAATATGCTTTTCGTTTTTCAACTTTGAATAACACTTGGGCATCAATATGCCCTTGCATCCATGCATTTGGCCACTACCACTCCTTTGACATTATAGTATGCCTAAAAAATTGTGGCAAACATTGAGTAGTTATAACCTCCACATTTTGTGTCTCATTTGAGGCATTCAAACGGATTTGGAAAAAAATCTACCAAACTTTTGCTAAGTAACCGAATATAGACTAATATTACATTTATGGTAGATGTTATGTTCTACCAAAGGTGCAAGTATGTATGAGAATGGATCTACCACAAGTCATGCACTAAATTGGAAAATTGTATATGTATACAAATTTATAAATTTCCCAAATTATGTTTTGGAATCAAAAATGGCATTACATATACAAGACAACTTACTTAAATGAATCACACTAATCCAAATTGTGCCACCATTGGCCTACTCTAGTAATTAAAATAATTTTGTCCCAACACATATGTCAATTTAGATAAAAGGGAGCTCAAATTAACATACATAGTCTCACATACACATACAAGTGTCTATTGAATTGGTTGTCTTAATTTGGAACAAAGAGACCATAAACCCCTATTCAAAGTATGTTGTAAAAGTGAAAGCACACTACGATGGACTTTTATAGATCTCATGGTGTTAATTTTTTCTTGGTAGCACAATTTTTGTTTATAGTTGTAATGCACTTGAGACATCTAAGAAACATTATTTTGTAGAAAATGTGCATTAATTTTTAATATTTCAAACTTTGAAAACATCACACCAAAAACATCAATATTGAATCCTAGGTGGACTTTGCAAGTAAGATTTTTTGTGTGAAAATATTATGGAACACAATATAGTAACTTGTGCAAAGTCCATTAGATGTTTATATTTATCTTTTTCAAGATTAATTTTTCATAAACTTTGTGAAAAAAAGGTTATTAGAGTAGGGTATTATGAACTTGAACATGTAAAAAAAATTAATCTTTAACATCATTTGAAGGGGTCTTGAAAATATATTTTTAAAAACTCAAAATTCATTAATAAAATGAACTTTGAGTTGCCCTTTTTGGTCCACCTTAATGTGTTTTCAACCTAGAAAGGTTTAAAGCGACTTTTATTATATAATATTTATATAATAATATAGATTTATATCCAAATGTCATGTTTTTCCAAAGGTGCTCATGTATGAGGATTGATCAACCAAAAACATTGCACTAAATTTTTAAATTTGTATAATGATACAATTCCCAAATTATGTTTAGGGTTTACAAATACAAAACAATTCATTATGAATGTAACCAATCCAAATTGTGCCACCATGGGCTTACACTTTGAAATTGAAACAATTTTGTCTTAAAATATAACTTGATTTTGACAATTCCAATTGACAATGTACAATAATGCCATGCTTATAATACTTAATCTTACAAGTTTGTTCAAATTGACATACTTAACACATATTGGTTCATATTAAATTACCCGCGTTAATTTGGAACAAATAGATCATAAACCCTGACTCAAAAATCTATTGCAAAAAAATTTAAGATGGTCTCTACTATCAATTTATAATACATACGTAATAATATATGGAAAAATACCTATTATTCAATAATCCAATGACTAATACCCCCTAGTATTTAAAGCAAACTAATAATGTAAACATAATATGAGTGGTCTTGTAATGTAATAAAGACTAATTGACCTAAAGTTTCATTATAAAGCAAAAACATATATTAATATCATTCAAGATTATGGAATATGTGGTTATTTAAGAGTATCCAACTTGTAACTATGTCACTTATTTTAATATGTACTAGTACAAATTATGTATTAGCAGATGGTTAGGGGAGTACCTTTGTAATTACGTGATTAATTTTAGTCACACTTAATCAAGCCCCTAATCCCTATGTTTATATCTAATTTAGAGGTAGATCCATGGGCATTTTATTAAAATTTTGTTCATATTTTATGAGAAATCCCTTTTGTGTTGGATAGTTGGAGAAAAGCAATTAAACAAGTTCTTAAATTATTGAAACAAGCTTTAAAGGCATAAGCAAGTTAGGAACCATGGAGCTTCAAAGAAAGGTTCAAGATAGATTTCAAGGCATGGATTTGGTTAAGAAAAATGGAAGAATACATTTGTGGCTGTACTAGATTGTCCCAAAAGACCCAATTGAATTCCCATTCCCTCACTCTTCTTTTCTTATTTTCCTCTTTCGTTGGGTTAACCTTAGGTGATGGGTCTGGATTTAACAAGATGTTTGTAGCACAATGCTTAGAACACTAGCCTTTACATCAAAATTGCCATCATCATGGATTACAAGGCAATAAGATGTCTTGCAAAGAACGTCATGACCAACTTGACTCAATGAAACAACAATGATAGCTTTAGGGACCTTGGTAGAGAACAAATTGTACTTGAACCCAACCAATATACAAAGGTTCATGCTCCGTTTAATTGAAAAAAACTTTTAAAACCTTAAGAAAGGAAAATACTTGACTTGGAACTTATACAAGAATGCAAATAAAAGAGCACTTGGGACTTACACTTGGAAATGTAAAGACTAGGAGGCTTTCCATTAAAACTCCATGTGCATAAATGCTTTACTCATCTTGAAGCTTCAAACTTGATTATAAGTGTGTGAATTGACTTGCTAATTGCACCTCCATCACGTACATATTTGAATTGAAACTCACTAGGCAACAAACCTTGCAAGCTACAATGGACCTCACTCAGCTCAGCCAATGTTAAAACAATGGTCTTCAACACACAATGCCTATTCATGAGCTTAGACATTTTGCAATTCCAACTTGAATGTGTAACATTGTAATGACAAGAGGTAGCGGTGTAAAAGTTTCTGAGTGTATGAAAAAGGTAGCAACCTAAACGTATACCAAGTTTGATGTTCAATGACAATGGGATTTGTTAAGTAAGGGCAAATCTGACAAAAGATGGTGATGGTATGATGTAGGAGAATGACAATATATTGAATAGTCTTGAGAGTGAATTGACACAATGACAAGGAGCCCTTGTTAGCAAGTAGCTACCTCATCACATCCAAACATTAGGTGATCCTAATCTTGAACCCTAGAATCTTGGCAAAATGAACAACTCATATTTTTTAAGTTTATGTAGGGGATGTCTCAACTTTTTTTCTAGTTGGCAAATTGGCAAAATTTCACTAGTTAAAAAATTGTTGCCCCACATGTCTATATATAAATAATGAATATCGTTTATTCCAAAACTTCATGGAAAGAAAAGGTTTTTTAAAATACAAAGGGAACCTTATGATTGGTTGAAGATTGCCATGTGTAAGCACCACATAAGTTTATAAATATTATTTTTATTAGTTTTGTTGTTGATCTGATGACCAAGATTAAGTGATGAGATATTTAAGATAGTCCATTATGATTATACTTGTGGTCATCATGGACATTTGTGATTGCAATCACAAAGTCATGTAGTTACATGCACTTGCTAATGGCACA